>Ga0326726_10000001_pt1 | contig 363105 bp, 322 predicted proteins | sample MHFenrmetagenome_2_FD_207603 | JGI IMG/M metagenome (GOLD analysis project Ga0326726, IMG submission 207603) | Lab enriched peat soil microbial communities from Michigan Hollow, Ithaca, NY, United States - MHF15MN | ecosystem: Environmental > Terrestrial > Soil > Wetlands > Peat | place: USA... | reverse complement strand
CCGTTTCATATGGAAAGCTGCAAGGACTTGCAATTCTGTGAGCCATCTTCTGAAGAGCGTAGTGCGGGAAATCCGCACGCTACGTTGTGTGGGAGCAGGGTTCGGGAGACCGGCCCTGCGACCCGGTGCCGGAGGTGAAATTCCTCCGGTCTACTCACCGTATCGTGAGCGACTCGAGAGCAAGGCGGACGGAACGCAGAAACCAGAGTGTACACAGAGTACATGAGGATTTCGAGCACCACCCAACGCAGCTATCGAACCACGGAACAAGTTTTTAGAGGTTCCCAACATACAGTGCGCCAGAGGAAACTGCGCGACAAAACCGCCGAATATGACTGACAAGCAATAGGACGAAGTGGAAGTCGAATATGGGTCGAAATGGCCGTGGCGGTCGCAGGGGTAGATAAAAACAGTTTACCGATGAAGCCGCGGTTTCACAAACCTTACGATCCAGATCGCAAAAAACCATTATTCGGCTGAAGTAAGAATTGTCAAACTCACCTAGCCCTCGAGATGAGGGAATATTCGCTCAAATGAAAAACAGCGCAATTTGAACTGTCAGAAAGAATTTCACCGTTTTCCACACACGACAAGATCATCAAATAGCGGACAACCATTCATACAAGTAGAACGGTGGGCGCAAGTCCCACAGCGATCCGCACTGAAAAAACTTCGAAACGCTTCCATGTTTCGAGATTTTGTCCAAATGTCCAGGAGTGTTGTCTCGTTGTCCAACTGATCGCCTTCCGCCAAGCCACTCTGGAAAGAACAGGGATATACTGTCAAATCCTCCGACACGTACATCGAGAATCTACCTGCGTCGCAAGCATCAACCATTGAAGTGTTGGTATTTGTGTGCGCGAAAACTCCGCTGACGCAACATGCGTCAAAACCAACCTTCAATTTTCTCTGAGGTGATGTGGCTAATCTGAAAAACTCTTCCAGCCTTGTACTGTGTCGCAAAAGCTTCTCCTTAAAAACGATGCGACCAGATGGTTTATAGTTCAAAAAGACAATAGCGTTAATTCCCCTCAAGAATTCAGGCGGCTCATTGAGCCAGTCTATTGCAGTGTCGATGGTAATGGCGTCCAATATGAAATGAACGTTTGTCTTGATACCGTTGTGGATAAGTTTTTTTATTGTCTCAGAAGTTTCATCGTATGGTGGGTATGCAGAAACCGCGACAGCACCGCAATGCTTTCTTGTGGTATCAAGGATTTCATCACTCAGGCCACGACCGTTCGTAGAGTAGTTCGGAACTATCCCTCTGGATGCTGTGTACTCAAGGATTTTGAGGAAGTCGGGGTGTTGGTTAGGATTTCCTCCGCCTAAAGCTACTTGAAACGTCCCCATATCTGCTGCCTGATCTATCACAACCTTGTAGTTATCCAAAGCCATGTGTTTACCCCACGGAGTCGAAGACTTATAGCAAAATGAGCAGCCATTATCGCACCAGTTCGTGATTGAAATATCCATCAGCTCCGGCCCGTGTGGTGACCAGAACGGGTCTTTCTGCTCATTATCTGGAACGCGGGCAAAGAAGCCGGTATTGGGATTGAAACACGACGTATAGCCTAAGCTCTTATAGTGAATGGTTTTTAGCACAATACTACCAATAATTGTTGTAGGCGTTGATGTAGAAGCGCTCTGACTCGATCTCAAACATAGTCGTACATAGAAACGACTCCGCAATGGAACCATCGCTGCTCAGTTTTGATGTAACGACGTTTTTTCCCTGTTCAATCGCAGATTTCATCTTTTCGACAACCTCTGGTGTGAACTCATGTGTTCCAGCAAGACTGTCTGCCGCTTCTTTTGTCAAGACTTTTTTTCCGTAATCTTGGATCGAATTGCTGATCTCGAAGTACATCTGACGGAACAAATCCGCAACAGGGCTACTTCCGTCCACACCGGCCGCTTCGAGAAAAGCTTCTTCGCTCAACTCTTCGTTTGAGATGTACACAAAAGAGGTCGATGAACTGTTCGAAATGAAATCAAGTTTAACCTTCATTTTGAGCCTCTTCTAAATTTATTATGCATTCGATTACGGCGTCTAGCTTGTTATTCTCATATGTATCATCGATGATTTCTGGCAGCCAAGTCACCAAAAACACCCAATCTGCGTCCAAATCCTCTTCGCTTAAAACTTTTCCATACCGAATTTCCAAATACTCCGCCAAGTCAGCATACTCGACCGAATAATACTTTGTGAAATCAGCTTTAACTTCAATTGAAGCAACAAATAGTGCGTCAAAGACGGCTCCGAAAAACTGCTCACCAATACCTCCACGAGATATCCCTAATGCTGCGAGAAAGTTATTCCGATCGTGTTTCCATGAAGTTGGAAGAACTAATTTGACCTCATCTCTCATGGTTCCTCCTGTTCTTCTGCTATTTCTATCAAGCAGCGTTGTACTCTCATAGACGACGCTTTTTGGCAGGCGTCAATAGCACCTCTAACTTCCTGTATATGCTGATGCTTTGCGAAGAAGTTGATTATGGCTTCTCGTTCATCCCATCTAGTATAGGGTACAAAATGAAGTGTAAGTGCTAATGTTGGAACACCCAAACCAAGTATTTGCTCCTCGCTTAAGTCAGTCAAGCTATTGAGTAGTTGGCTGACTTTGTCCCGCCAACTACTGTCCCTAAAACGGAATGAACCATAAAACATTATTCTCATGAATCGCTCAGATTCTTCGTCATCTAAACCATTGATATGATTGAGCAAAATTGTGATATTTAAAAGCTCTGAGTCTTCTCTTTTTCTAAATAGGAACCAAACGACCTGTTGGAGATCACTTTCTGCCGTGCAGTCCTTCAAAACAGCATCCACTCGTTCTACGTCTTTTTGCGTCTGAATATCGGGTGACAAAACCGACAGAATGTTAAGATAATGCTTTTGGAAGTCCTTTGAAGCCTCACAAAAAGCCAATACCGTGTCGCACCGTTGCTTTCGGGCCAGAATATAGGCGTAGCGAAAGAACCCTTCATAGTTAGGCCACTTGGGGATTTTCTCAAAAATACCTTCCACTCGTGTCGGATGCGACCCTGCTAGCTTGAATACGGTATAGTAAGCAAGCAAGAAATCTCGTAGTTCGTCATATGTAAATGAAACATTTTCAACGCCAAGTGATTCAAATCCTTTAGACGGCACTTCTCTTCGAAGAATGATATCTTCTCTTATCAACTGTTCAATAATATCTTGTTCGGAGATATCAAAACCATGAACGGATATCTGCGAGAAATTTTCTTCTTCCAGCATTCTAGAACAAGTTTTAAATAGAGCGCTTGATGCCTTATGCCTTGAAGAGGACGGAAACTCCTTGATCTTCTTGGCCAGGTATCCCTCGAATATATCTCCTTTATAAATATCCGATACATATCCAATATTCTTATCTTCATGGATTTCTGAGAAAATTCGCAGCAAAATGAGATCGTTTTTTAGAAACTCATCGGCAGCTTTTGAAAGCTGAGCTTTAATCTTAAAGTGTCGCAAATAAGCTTCCAGAAGCCGAGATTTATTTTGCTCTGACATCTCTCTGCGAAGATCTTGCACACGATACAGGTGATCAGAGAATTGAGGCTCAAATACTCCAGCGAACTTATGATCAAAAAACTCATTCCGACAGGTTATGATGACCTTCACGAAATCGTACTGGCACATGGCTTCGAGGAACACTCGAAGTTCCGCGACAAAACCATCTAGATCGCCAACCTCATTTATTCCGTCAATGGCAAGTACAAAAGGTTTCTGGCCCTCCTTAGCAACACTATTTAGCAGTGTGAAGAGATCGTGTAAGTTTCCTACATTGGGAGCAAACCGGTTGTTTTTGATGTACGAAAGAATACGATTCGGTCCCGGATAGTCGTTCAGTGAACGTGCAGGAATGAAGATTGTTGGGATTTCAAATGCCCGAAATTGATTTTCAACTAAATCACAGACGAAGTTTGTCTTTCCTTGGCCAGCCATGCCCGTAGCTAAGAAAATCTTGGCTTGGGCAATGCCGATTTTTTTTGAAACCTTCTCGAGAGAACGGAACACTCCGCTTCCGCTTGATTGGATGTTAAACTGAAACACTTCCCAGTAAACGGTCAAGTATACGTTAGGTTCAAACCGTTCAGCACGATCACCATACCAAGAGAATGGAGAAATATGCTCTTGAATAGCTTTAAGCGCATTGCCCTGTTGAGCAAGACGTATTAGAAGCGCAGATAGGCTATTCGGCTTCTCTAAGGTGGCGATTGCGCTTACATTGTCTGCAAAGGGTTCGATTTTGGCCATGCCTAAAAGCTCATTAAAATAGGCTAGATCAATTCGCTTAAGATCGTCATCAATCTTCCTGTAGAAAAACATCGGGTTTGCAAAATACCTCATATCTTCCTTCGTTTCTGAGGTTTCCACGAAAACTGAAGGAATGTATTTTTTCGTTTGCTTCTCAACTTCGATTTTTTGTTGACTCACTCCTAAGAACTCGTTCAAGTTATCGCGGAATTGAAGATGAGCATCTGCCTGTCTGAACTCCGCTTCAAGATGGCTGTTGATGCGTTTGAGTTGCTCGTTAGTGAGGTCACCGAATTTTTTTGCTAAGTCTCGATAGTCTAAGATGTTGGTCGATGTATCAAATTTAATTGACAGCTTGTTTGCGGCTTCTGTAAGTTTCGGGGAGGTGTATGAATTTTGCCTTTCTGTAATGACATATATATAGAGGCTATCAAAATCATTGCTGAGGTTGTGAGACTTAAATTTCTCCAGTGTTTCACGCACTTTGCTGCTCGAAGAGTCAGAAGTGATTTGGATAGACGTCTTGCTGGCTGCGCATCCCAAGTCGACGGCAGGGAAATTCATTCGAATGCGGTTTTGATTCCGTAATTTGGGGCAACTGAATACTATCGCAAGGATGGGGATAAGGAAATCTTCCGCGACGGTGTTTATGTCGAATAGCCCCATGGCGTTCTTGACTTTCACCTCGTGAACAAAACGCCCCAAAAGACTACTTGATTGTTCTATGAGTTCTTGCCGTGTCATATTTCTTATCTAATCTTCAAAAACCGATAGTATGTCGCCCGTGAGATTTTCAGCGTACTGCAAATTTCGCCGACGCTGATGCTGTGGTTCTGACTCATCTTCCTTGCCATCTGAACTTTCGGATCGTTCATTGAAATCTTTGGACGTCCACCGCTCTTACCTCTCGCGCGAGCGGCTTTCAGGCCCGCCTGAGTCCGCTCCTGAATCAATCGGCGCTCGAACTGTGCAAGCGTGGCGAAGATGTTGAAGACCATTTCACCGGATGCGGTGGTGGTATCGATACCACCGTCACTGATCGAACGGAATCCTACTCCTCGGCCCTTCAGTTCTTCGACGATTTCGATGAGGTGTTTCAGTGACCGGCCAAGGCGGTCGAGTCTCCAGATGACGAGGGTATCACCGGATTTGAGTTCCTTCATGCAGGCAGTGAGGCCCGGACGTTCGGATTTCGAGCCGCTGGCTTTGTCGATGAAGATGCGTTTTTCGGGAATGCCGACCTGTTTGAGGGCATCGAGCTGAAGGTTGAGTTCCTGACCAGTGGTTGAGACTCTGGCATAACCGATCATCCTTCCGGATTGTTGGATTGTATCGGTCATTCTTAAAAAACTCTTTTTTTTACGTGTATCAGATATATAGAAATATGATACGATTTTATAAGACAGAAAAGCCCAAAAAAGAAGGAGATTCTGCCCCCTATCCACTGTCTCATAAAACAACCGTTTTCCGAAGCTTTCCCAACCTGATAGACATCCATGGATTGTCCTGTAACACGAGGAATCCGCCAGACTGATTATCGGAAACTAAAATAATCATTCCCCAGGGGGATAGAGGTTTCCCCGGGGACAAACAAACTTTTTGGGCAAGGGGGACAAGAATGCTGCATAAACGAAAAGCGGAAGCGAATGCCCCTTGAGCAAAAAGGCAAAGAGGCCTGTTTTGCCGGCTCCCCTTCGGTTTTGCGCGGCTGTTTCCGCAATAAACATGACCGCGACAGAAGGGAGCTCCGGCGGTTCTGGGCGAAGCCCCTGTTTTACCGCCTCACGATTAAGACCACAACGCAGCTATATCATTATGAAATGAGAGCTTGATGATCAGAACAAATGCCTGCATGCAATCATGTAAACATTACAACATGATATCATGCAGGCAGGTAAAAAAGCCGTATCTGCTCAGTCGATCTGCTCGACAAGGTAGTTCTGAATACCCATCTGGCCGATCTGGTCGAGTTGCGCCTCGATCCAGTCGATGTGCGCCTCCTCTTCCCTGAGAATCGCTTCCATGAGCTCTCTTGTGCCGTTATCTCCCAGTTCGGCGGCCAACCGGATACCATCGTTGTAAGATGCGATGGCGTCGGTCTCGGACGCATGGTCGTTCCGGTGCTGGGCTTCCACCGCAGCGCCGATATTGATTTTGTTGAGGTTGCTGACGATAGGAATCCCCTCGAGAAAAAGGATGCGGGCAATCAGTTTCTCGGCATGCCGCATTTCGTCGATGGCCCGTTTCTCCTCGACCTTGTGCAGTTTTTCATAGCCCCAGTTGTCACACATCTCCGAATGGACCATGTACTGGTTGATGGCCGTCAGTTCATCCGAAAGCAGGTCGTTTAGCTTGTCGATGATTTTCTGATGTCCTTTCATCTTTTTCTCCCTGTATGGTTTACAATTGAATCTACGTATCCGTCTGCAATCAAATAACAGGATCCGGCGGAATTCTGTTCCTCGTTCCCCCGTAAAAGATCCTGCCATCGACGGTCACGTATCTTTCCGCCGTGACTGCCTGCGCCCCTCGGGGTCGAAAAATCGATCCCTGCCGAACCCGAACAGCGATGCAAACAGCCTTGCAAGCATCATGAATGATGCCCGGAACCTGATGTTGCCTCCGGCACTCCTTGCGGACCTGATCTGCGGAACAAGCACTGACGCGACGGTGTCAGGCATCTCTGCGACGGCATTGAAAAACCGCCGGTCACGAAGGGAGGTGTCCTTCAGGAGCAGGCCGGTCAGGACCAGGCCGGGGCTGAGCTCATGGACGCCTATGGAGTCGATACGCGCCGCCTTCAGCTCTTTGCGGACAAAGGAGGTCGTCAGGGCCACTGCGCGCTTCGATACCCGATGAGGTGCGGCGGTTGGCGAAGAAAGCGCACCGGAAAGTGAAAAACCCATGTTGAAAATGTGGTAGGCCGGGCCTGAGGGATTGCCTGGCTGGCGGCGCATGACACCGATGGCCGCGGAGCACAGCATCATGGTGCCGGAAAGGTTGGTCCGGCAGGTTTCATCGATATCGACGAGGTCGAGTTCCCAGAGCGATCGCTTGAAACGACCCGCGCTGCCTGCATTGTTGATCCAGCGATCGATAATGCCGAGCTTCGAAACGGCAAAAGCGGCCAGGGAATCGACATCTTCGGGAATGGACACATCGCAGGAGATGCCGTAGAGCTCCGCGCCCGGCAATTCGGCGCGCAACTGCCTCATGGCTGAATCGAGTCGGGTCCGGTCACGACCGCAGATCACCACGCGGTCGCCGGCAAGCAGAAACCCGCGGGCCATGGCCCGGCCGAGTCCCGAGGCGCCGCCGGTCACGACAACCCCGAGAGATCCATGCCCGGCGACAATACGTTGTCTCAAAAGAGTTCTCATATTGAGACGATCAACAGATCTTCGAAGTTGACAAGCCGCAAAATCATCTGTCGAAACACGACCAGCCATGCGCGTAACTCTTTCAATGATAATAATTTATAAATACGCATTATTTTTTCGGCATGGTAATTGCGAAACAATTCATGTAAGAAAGCGGCCGCGACAGATAACCTGACGGCCGGATGTACCCTCAACATTCAGCATGAAAGTAGTAAACATGTTTACAGTCAACAACAAGGGCTCATACATCCTGGTCAATTTTTCAGGAATCGTGAACGAATCGGTTTTGCGAAGTTCGATCACCAACCTCTCCTCACTTCTGGAAAATGAGAACAAGAACGAGATCTGGAGTTTCGACGGCTGCGAACCGGCGCTGACCTACAACACGCTCTTTTCCATCATCTCCAGCATGCGCGAAGCCTCCCGGAAAACCTCGAGGAGATCGCGGACGGCAATCGTCACCAGCAGAGGCCTGAACGTCGCCCTTTCGAGCATATCATCCTCAAAACGCGGCTTGCTTCCCTTCAGCATAAGAATTTTCCAGAATTACCTCGAAGCGGAATCCTGGGTAAGAAACCCACTGCCGCAACCTGCCTGAGAACCACCACGTTTCACAACAGTCATCCAGCAGAAGGCTTCATCTCCGGAGCGGTGCATTTATGACAAATTGTTTAAATTGCACCCATTCTGTAACGGGCGGACCACTTGCCTCCCGGCCGGTCCCTGAATGCGGAGCGTACCTGAATCTGCCGCCGCGGCACCCGGTCAATCATCACCTGCAGCCGCATCCAAGCGTATGGGATCTTACTATGAACAGCTTCTCCGGGAATTCCACCTTCCGCTGACCAATCCGGTGCTGGTCTTCTCACTCGTGCTGTTCATCATCCTGCTCTCCCCAATTCTCCTCAAACGCATCAATATACCGGGGACGGTGGGTCTCATCCTGTCGGGGGTGGTCATCGGGCCGCACAGCCTCAACCTGCTTGAAAAAAGTTCGGCCGTGGAGCTCTTTTCGACCATAGGGCTCCTGTACATCATGTTCATCGCAGGACTCGAACTCGACGTCAACGAATTCAGGAAAAACAGGCACAAGAGCATCCTTTTCGGTATGCTCACGTTCGCACTGCCGATAAGCATCGGCTATCCGGTCTGCAGGTATCTGCTGAACTACAATGTCGGTGCAAGCTTCCTGACGGCCAGCATGTTCGCGACACATACGCTGGTCGCCTATCCCATAGTCAGCCGCATGGGAGTCGCCAAGAACCAGGCCGTGGCGATCACTGTCGGCGGCACCATCCTGACCGACACGGCCGTGCTGATCATCCTGGCGGTCATCCTCGGCTACAGCCAGGGCACGGTCGACCAGGATTTCTGGCTGCGCCTCGGCATCTCCATCTCGGTTTTCATCGCCATCATCTTCCTGCTGATCCCGGCCATAGCACGCTGGTTCTTCAGCAAGCTTGAAAGTGAAAAACACTCCCATTACATCTTCGTCCTGTCCGTGGTCTTCTTTTCGGCGTTCCTCGCCAAGGTCGCAGGCATCGAACCGATCGTCGGCGCATTCGCAGCCGGTCTGGCCCTTAACCCGCTGATCCCCAATTCATCGGCACTGATGAACCGGATCGAGTTCATCGGCAACTCGCTGTTCATACCGTTCTTCCTGATCAGCGTGGGCATGCTGGTCGACATCCGGGTGCTGCTCAATGGTCCGATGGCCATCCTCATCGCCGTCACGCTGACCATCGTGGCGCTGCTCGGAAAATGGATGGCGGCGCTCTTCACGCAGAAGCTCTGCCGTTACTCCCCGCACCAGCGGCAACTCATCTTCGGGCTGAGCAGTTCGCATGCAGCCGCGACCATAGCGGTCATCCTGGTCGGCTACCAGGCGAGAATACTCGACCTGAACATCCTGAACGGAACCATCGTACTCATCCTGGTCACCTGCATCGTAGCATCTTTCGTCACAGAAAGGGCCGCCAAGCGGATTGCGCTGGAAGGCGCAACGGAGCCGGAAAACGGAATCGAGCGGAATTCGGCCAACGAACGTATCCTCCTGCCCATCGCCGACATGAAGGCATCCGAAAAGATCCTCGAACTGGCGGTCATGATCAAGGAAAAGCAGTCGCCCAACCCCCTGACCGTGCTGACCGTGGTGCCGAACGACGAAGTGGCGGAACTGAATGTCCAGAAGGCGCGCAACGAACTGGAGCACATGATCAATCACGCCGCATCTTTCGACGTGAGGCTCAACGTCATTGCCACGATCGACTACAACATCTGCAGCGGCGTAAGCCGAACAGCCAAGGAGCTGATGTCGGACATCATCATCTTCGGATGGCCACACAAGCACGGCTTTATCGACAGGATGATCAACGATGCAACCGAAAGCATCGTCAGCTGCACGAGCAAAACCACCCTGATCTGCCACTTCACCCGGCCACTCGCGATTCACCGGAGAATCGTCGTGGTATGCCCGCCTTTCGCCGAAAAGGAGAAGGGATTCGAACAGTGGGTGGGAAAACTCTCCGTGCTTGCCCAGGAACTCAGCATTCCCATGGTCTGCCATTGTGAAAAAAGGAGCCGATCCGCCTTTGTCGAAGCCCTGAAGAACATCCAGTCAGGGGTGACTGTCGGATTCGAGTCGTTCAAGAACTTCAGGGAGTGGGAAGATCCATCCAGAAAATCGACGCACATCCGGGAAGACGACATCATCGTATTCGTCGGCGCCAGGCCGGAATCGGTCTCCTACAAGAGCTTTTTCGACCAGGTTCCCGACAAGCTTGAAGAGCATTTCGGAAATATCAGCAAGATCATGCTGTATCCGGCCCAGTTCGAATCCCGTGAACTTGTCGAAGGTTATGGGGATATCGTGGCCAACCCCTTCTCGTTCAGCAGATCGGCCGTACAGAAAATCGGAAGGGAACTTGGCGGAATCATTAAAAAAACTTCGACTCCGTTGAAAAAAAGAGGCAAAAAAAGCAAGTCATCCCGGCACTGAGCTTGGATTTCAAAAAAAAGAGTCGTTATTTGAACGATACCCTTTTTATACCTGGTGCATGACATCGGGAACAAAGCTGCAAAGAAGCAGACAAACCAAATTTGCCTATGCGTCGACAGCACCATTCCCTATCGGGCACGTCATACATCAAGCCGTTCATAATCTTCGGCACCCTTTCAGCTTCCCTGTTTTTCAATACGCCATCCCTTGTTGCTTCGGATTTCGCCTCCGCTTCCGCTGATGCGAATCTCAAACCGTCAACAGTCACCGCTCCGTCAAACCGCGTAAGCGCGCTCTTTACGGACGTAAGGCAATACCTCGGCATCCGTTACCGTTTCGGGGGCACCACGCCGGCAGGTTTCGATTGCTCCGGGTTCGTCCGGTTCATGTTCGGAAGGGTGTTCGACATGCAGCTGCCCCGCTCGTCGAGAGAGATGTCGGCCATTGGCACCAGGGTGGCGCGAAGCGAACTCAAACCCGGCGACCTCGTCTTTTTCAGGAATGCCAGGAACCGCATCAACCATGTGGGTATCTTCGTGGGAAACGGCATGTTCGTCCACTCATCCCTCACGAAAGGCATCACCAGCGACAGGCTGAACGAAAATTACTACGAAAAACGTTTTGCCACCGGTGTACGCCTGCTCGATATGCCCGAGCAGCAGTCTCAGCAGGATTTTGACAAGATCATGAAGGAGGCTTCGGACAACGGAGACGCCTCATAACCTCTGCAAAGAGATCTCGCCCCCTTTCTATCCGACATACACACCCGGCGAATCAGCCATCACAAGCCTGACTAAGAGAACTATCGTCGGCCGAATGAATGGAATGTTTCGCCATCGATCTGGAACAGGTTGTCCTCACCGCTGCCCATCGGAGGCGGCGTGTCTTTCGGACCTGTACCGGAACTGTTCGGCGGCTCAGGGTAGAACCGCCATTCGCGGTTGACGATCCTGGCCGCGTGGCCGAACGTGAAGTATGACCAGCCCCACTGGAGAAGTACGAAGAAGCGGTGCTTGAAGCCGCTCAGGAAGTAGATGTGCACCAGAAGCCAGATAAACCATGCCGGCATCCCGTAGAGCTTCAGGTTGCCGATTTCGACGATGGCCTTGTTCTTGCCGATAGTGGCCATCTGCCCCTTGTCAAGATAGTTGAACGGCTTCTGCAGCTTACCGGCGATATCGCGAAGGATGTTCCTGCCGATCGCCTTGCCCTCCTGCAGCGCCACTGAGGCCAGGCCGGCCAGCGGCTCGCCGTCAGAACGTTCGAAACGGGCTTGGTCTCCGCCACAGAACACTTCGGAATGTCCCTTCACGGATAGCGTCTCGGTCACGGCAATACGGCCCATGCTGTCAGTATCAAACCCGATGGTCCGGCCGATGCTGCATGACCTGACACCAGCGGCCCAGAGGACGGTATGGGCCTCGATCCGTTCGTTGCCGATCTGTACGCCTTTCTCGTCTATGCCGCTCACCCTGCTCGACGTCCATATCTGCACGCCCAGCTTCTCGAGTGCACGAGCGGCCTTGCTCGAAAGCTCCGGGGAGAAGGTGTTAAGAATCCGCTTGCCTGAATGGACAACGAAGATCCGCGTCTGCTTGGGATCGATATGCTTGTAATACTTGGACAGGTAATAGCGGCTCATCTCCCCGATCGAACCGGCGAGCTCTACGCCTGTAGGGCCGCCGCCGACAATGACGAAAGTCAGGAGCTTTTTCTGTTCAGCATGGTCCTGGGTGCGCTCGGCGTGTTCGTAAGCCTCCATGACCCTGCGCCGGATCTCCGAGGCCTGGCCGATGGTCTTCAGCCCGGGAGCGAAGGACTCCCATTCGTTATGCCCGAAATAGTGGTGCTTGGCGCCGCAGGCGAGCACGAGATAATCATAATGGATCTCGCCGAAATCGGTCTGCACCTTTTTGTTTTCAAGGTCGACATTTTCTACAGAGCCCTTGTAAATCGTGATGTTCCTGTACTTCGACAACATCTTTCGAAGAGGATAGGAGATCTCACCGCCGTTCAGCGCCGCCATGGCCACCTGGTACAGGAGCGGCTGGAAGAGATGGTAGTTGTTTCTGTCGATCAGGGTTACCCTGACATCCTTCCTGTTGCCAAGCTCCTTTGCGACGTTGATACCCGTGAATCCCCCGCCGACGATGACGACATGCTTCATGGTTGGGGAATCTGATGATTGATGCAAATGCGATGCCTGTCGGCCCATATGTTCATGAACAAAAATCGAATGCTTCCATTATTTCAGATATATACTGGATTTTACGATAACTAATTCCGATAACAAGGGATATCCTGATTAATTTTTTAATGCTTCCCGAAAAATGCTTTTGCGTCCCTTCTGTCAGCGGCAATAAATACACCGCCTTCGTATATTACCACAAATACCACACATATCATCCGTATCAGGCAGCCAGACCCCAGGCTTACCATCCTGCCGCATTTCTGCCATGAACCGTCAGTGAACCCTTGAAAAGGAGCGTCCACGTGAATGAGGGAACTGGTCATCAACCACATAAAATCGTCAGGGAGACCCGGTTTGCCGTCGTCATGTATGGCGGAGTCTCCCTCGCCGTCTACATGAACGGTATCGCCCAGGAGCTGCTGAGCCTGGTCCGTTCGACAGCATCAGATCCGGGCGGAGACAGACCTGAGACAGGGAGCCTGCGAGTATATCAGGAGCTCGCCTCGCACCTCTCACGAAAAGATAATGGCGTGTTCGGCCACCGGTTCGTCGTGGACATCGTCTCCGGCACCTCCGCCGGGGGGATTAACGGGGTTTGCCTTGCCAAAGGTCTGGTCAGGGGCATCAAAGATCTGAAGACACTCGAAAAAACCTGGCTTGACGACGGCGACATCGACACCCTGCTCAACGACAGGAGGTCAGAACCCGGCCAGTACAATTCAAAAGAGCCGAAGACCTCCCTTTTCAACAGCCAGAGGATGTACGGCAAGCTGCTTGACGCCTTCTCGAAAATGGAAGAGAACGCGAACGAAAAACCGCATGTCGAATCCATGGACCTTTTCGTCACGACCACCGACCTGCGTGGCCGCCAGCTGCCGGTATTGTTGAGCGGGGGGCGGGCCGATGAACACCTCCACAAGCATGTCTTTCCATTCTCTTTCAGGGCCCATGAGTTCTGCGATGAAAACCAGCTGAACCACTTCACCGGTGAATACGACCCGATGCTGGCATTCGCATCGCGATGCACCTCTTCGTTTCCGATAGCATTCGAACCGGTCACCATCGAAAATGTCATGACCTGGATGGAGCGGCAGGGTCCTCATGGAAAAGGCGGCTTCAGGGATAACCTCGAACAATGGAAGGCGCTTTTTTTCAGCGCCTATGGCAAGAATGACGGTGGCATTCAACTCGAAAAACGCGAATTCGCGGATGGAGGCTATCTCGACAACCGCCCGTTCGGTCACGCAATAAACTCCATCCACGCCCGTGAAGCCGACTGCCCCATTGTGCGCAAGCTCCTGTTCATCGATCCCTCACCGGAAAACATGGATTTGCGTCAGCAGGCCCGTGAGATCTCGTTTCTCGAAAATTCGGTTCTCGCCTCGGTTTCGCTGCCCCGTTATGAAACAATCCGTGAGGAGATCGACGCCATCGCACGCCGCAACGACTGGATCGAAACGGTCAACGGCATCATGGAGCACCTGCGCCCGAAAAACGTCAGGCAGCTGAAATCGATCATCGGCAAACACTTCCAGGACTTCTACCGAAACCCGGCGAACAGTTTCCCTGCTGAAGAGATGGATGAAGCGGCAGGCAGCCTATTCTCCGGCTTGCCAGGCACGATAAAATCGGCCACTGCCATCCGGTCTCACGAGGCTCCGGTCCGGATGTTCTGGAGCCTGATCTCGCAAAAAAGCTCCCAACAATCCCTTGGCGAATCGAGGAACTCCGTAAAAAGCTACCTCCCGAAATACGACGACATTGATCTTCAGGGAATGACCTCCCTGCTCGGCGGAAATTATATCGCTTACCATTACACCCGCCTCGACACTCTGACCGAAGAGCTTTCGCTGATGATCACCGGGGCGATGAATGCCGAGCTGCATCGTGAAATCTCCAGGACCGTCCGCCAGATCGTCGGTGCATGGCGCAAAGCAAGCTACGTCTCTCTCCGGGTGGATTGCGGCCCGCAAGGTGCCACTGAAACCGAAAACCTCTTTTTCCGCTATTTCGATATCGATTTCAGGATACGAAGGATGAATTTCTTTCGTATCGCCATTCAAAAGGCCATCCTCGAACGATCGACGGAGTCTCTCTATTTCGGTCTGACGGACGACAGTACGCATGATTTCAGCCTGACCGACAGCATTGAAGCAGCGCTCACCGAATTCTACCACAAGACCGTGAGCGCGCTTCGGTCTCTCTACCGCCTGCGCTCGTTCCTGCACTCGGGGCCTACCCGCAATCCTCTGGTCGGCAAAGCATCCTCTCTCCGGGATCGGATCGAAACCCTGCTTGCGGGCGACAACCAAGCGATCGAAAAAGGCAGCTGCGGCATTCCCCTGCTCCCCGACGGTTTCGACGGGATCGCCGCCCTGTTCGACGGCAACACGCTGACAACAGCCCGGGATCATTCGCCATTCAAACTCCTCGTCGGAGAGCTGATGAGCCTGATGCACGATATCGTCAGAACAGGAAAACCGCAACAGAGCGTCAGCTCTGGGCATGATATCGCCTGTGAAGGCACCGAGGCCGTCAGCAATCTCGTCTACGCCGCCTTCGGCGAGCTTGGAAACGAATATCCGGAACTGGCCGGGCGCATGCGCTATGTTTACGATTTCGGCTACGACCTCTTCGACAGCACCTGGCTGCCACTCCTTTCGGGAGGAGAGTTCGGCGAAGGCACCATGGTCGACGTTATCAGGATAAGCCCTGTCGACTCACCCTCCCTTTGGGATGAGGGCATGAGGAAGCTTCCGAAACTGGCCGGCGTCTCGCTTGGATCGTTCGGGGGATTTCTCGAGAGGGAATGGAGAAGGAACGACATCATGTGGGGACGCCTCGATGCCGCGGAAAGGATCATTTCGACCCTCCTGCCCGGGCTCGATGACGATGAGGCGAATACCCGGAAAGAGCTCATTCTGAAGGCGCAACACGCCATACTGTTGGAGAGCTTGAGTGAATGGATGGACGGACTCGAGCGAAGCCGTCACTCTTCGGTAAACGATGGCATCCAGTACAAGCACCTGAAGGAGATCCGGGACGGGCTTGCCAACGGACCGGCAATCCTTCCGCGGAAACAGGGCGAACCGGTCATCGATCCGTCATGGAAGAAGCTGTTCATCAATGCCTACGATTTCAACAGGGAGCTCGAACCGGCGCCAACCCTGCAGCGCATCGGGCGAAGCTCGGCCATCCTCTCTTCGATGATCAACCGGCTGGACGGAGGAGGGGGCATCGGTGGAAAAATCAGCGGGTACCTGAAAAAACTGAGCTGGATATTGCTCGGCATGCTCGATTTCTCGACACCCAGGAGCCTGCCAGAAATCCTCGGTCGATACTGGTTGCATCTGGGCACCCTGGTTTCCATCGTGCTGCTCATCGGCGGCACCCTGTTCGGCAGGGTCACCGACCAGCATGACTCCGGCGTCACGGTCAACCTGATCGGGATCTCCCTCCTGCTTGTCGTCGGCATCATCTGGCTTGTCAGGTATGGCATGGAAACCTTCATCATCAAGGTCTCGAAGAGCCACCGTCAGCGTCAGAGGCTCCAGGCCGTCGCGGCTGTCGTCGCGCTGGTCGTTTTCATCACCCTGTTTCTCGCCGCAGAGACCTTTCTCGTTTACGGGAACAGCCTTCTGAACACATTCATGAAGGGCTTCCTCGCCATTGCCAAACAACAATCCGGATGGCTGATACCATGAAAAAGAACGGTTACGAAGGCAGTTGCGGAATTCGAACAACCGCAATCCGGGGGGCATCACTGTGCCTTACCCTGTGTCTCGGAAGTTGCGTCGCACAGGGTCCCGAACGGTTTGGTTCATTTGCCAGGGCTGGCGTCGAATACGCAGACGCCATGACGTCCCTTACAGATCAAGCCCGATCAATTGCCATAGATACGGACAGCGATATCATGCTGCAGGTACGAAACCCGCTGAACAGACAGGAACGGCAACAGGCATACCGCAACCACACCGCAGCCCTCAGGGAGCTGCTTGTCCGGATGCAGGAGCTTCAGCAGCATGCCGTGCTCCTGAAGCGCTACTTCAGCCTGCTTGCGCAACTTGCAGGATCCGACAAGCCGCATCAATTGGGTAAGGATGCCGAAGAGCTCGTCAACGCTATCAGCGGACTCGGTGCAAGCATCGAAAAGGCCCCGTTCGACAAGTCTCTTGCCGGCGAGAAGGCTGGCGTGGCTACACCGATAGTCATTGGGGCATTACGACGGAAAGCCCTCGAAGACGAACTTCGCAGGCACGGCCCGGCCATTGAACATGAAATCGAACTCCAGCAGGCTGCCCTTCAGGCCCTGGCAGTCCAGATGCGCTCGGACACCGGGATCAGCGCCGGCATCAGGGAGTACGCCCAGGTCATGAAACCCTATGCGGACGACTCGACGATCCCCGCAGAGTGGAAACGCAACCGCCGGGAGGTGCTGAACAGCACTCCGCCGGTCGCAGCCATAGACGCTGCGACCAGATCGGCTGCAAAACTCAGGGAAAACTTCCGCTCGCTGGCCGGAGGACGACTCACCCTGGCGGATATCGACGCATTGACCGCCGATATCGACACGATGGCCAGCGCCGTCAAACAAGCCCGTTCAACCAGCAATATCAGTCAATAATGCAAAAGGAGGCCCCCATGACCGACCCGATGGCACTGAAAGAAAGGACGCTCAGGCAACTGCTTGAAATCAGGGAAACGCTGCTCAGCGTCGACTGCCAGGAGATGATCGACCAGAAGCCGCAGGAGATGCAGCGCGAATACTGCCAGATCATTTCACAGGCACAGATCAACTACCTGAAACTGCAGCGGGCCTCGCTGGAAGAGCTTTCGAAAGAAATGCTCACAGTCGAGAACGAACTGCTCGAAAGCATGAAATCAATGCAGGAATCTATTGACGACCTCTCCAGACTCGAAAAATTCATGACCGACGCGACCGGCTTCATCAGGCTTGTCCAACGCATCGTGAGTATTCTCCCCCTCACGATTTGAGACCTTTCAGCGCCTTAATCCGTGTCCCTTCAGCCGAATTGGCCCTTGAACATGCCGATTCCGGTTGCATAATTCATGAAGAGTATGCATCATATCATTTGGCTGAAAGGCAACGGCAAACCACTTTGACGCCAAATGCAGTAACAACAGCCTGAGAACCGCCATTCAGTGCAATGAAAGCCCTATTCAAACTTATCCTGCTGTTCGCCATCATCGCGACCTCACTGTGTGCGACACTGTACCTCGCCCTCGGTGTCATGGTCTCCTCCCATGCATCACCACCGCACAAATCCGACGTCATCGTTGTGCTCGGAGGGGATGAAGGCTTGAGGGTACGCAAGGGAGGGGCGCTTTTCAAGGCAGGTTATGCAGACCATATCCTCCTTACGGGCATAGACAGCAGATACTACCGCCCGAACCATCCTAACTGGCGCGAGCGCAAGCTCATGGCCCTCGGGATTCCAAGAGATGCCATCAGTGTCGATACCTGGTCGGAAACCACCTGGGAAGAGGCCGAAAATGCCGCAGAAACCATGGAGAGGAACGGATGGAAAAGCGCTATCGTCGTCAGCGATCCCCCGCACATGCTTCGTCTTTACAAGAGCTGGTCGAAAGCGTTCGAAGGCACCTCAAAACGGTTCATCCTCGTCCCTACCAGCCCCGGATGGTGGAACGCCCTTCTCTGGTGGCAGAACCGGACGAGCTACCAGTTCGTCATCAACGAGATCAAGAAAAACCTCTTCTATACGGTTATGTATTACTAATCTTTAAGCAATTTAATAGCAATTACTTACAAGGTCGTCAACCTTATTATTGACAAATGACCGACAAATCATAACAAAAAAGGCTCCCGAAGGAGCCATTTTCTCAGCAGCCTTTGCCGCCCTTTTTGTTGCCTTCCATGGCAAATTCACCCCGATGATGTTGTATTCCGGTTGAAAAGCCACCTCAACCCGAAAGTCGCCGCGATCACCCCGATGAAGCTTAACTGGAACCACCCGGGAGCCTTTTCGAGATACCCCCATCCTCGAACTACATAATCCTGCACTCCAGGGACGAAACTGCCGATCACCGGGGCCGAAAGCAGAATCGTCAGGTACTCATCCTTCCAACTGGTCGACGACGCATTGAGTGCCGCCAGGTCGTAGTCGGTCGTAGCCTTCATGTCGGACATGTCTACCTCGTGCTGTTCGTCCATCGACTTCAGTTTCAGCTCCAGCGTTTTTTCGTCGAGGACCTTCTTTGCCTCCTGCTTGCCCTTGATCGTGTCCAGCACTCCGCCGGCAACCGTGCTCAGTATATCAAGCAATACCATGGTCAAACAATGTTTAACGTTTTCCCTGACTGAAAATCAGCAAGCGCCAAACCGCCCGTGTACTGGAAGTGTGCGAGCTCCTTGAACTTCTTCCAGTCTCCCGCCCACTCAAGACCGCAAGACCTACCCACAGCGCCGATGCGCTGCCACAACTGCATGTCATCCCAAACAGGCTTGCTGTTCACTATGGGGACCACATCGAACGCCACCCGCCAGTTATGGAAGCTCTGCCCAGCTTTGGCGTTGGTGACGATCTTGCCAGGCATGGTCCTCCCCTGAGCATAGAGGGCTTTCTGACTCTCAAGATCCCTGTACGTGCTGGTGATCAGGATATCAATCCCGGACTTCGCGCACTCGCTCAGGAACCGCTCACATCGGTCGTGCAGTTGCGGAAGCAGATCCTCGGTGTTACGGCTGTTTATCATAGCTGAATCCTGTCTGTGAGGTCGTCAAGTACTTCCTCGATTTTATCATCAGCCTTGCGCTCGACTATGGCTATCACGCGACTTCCGAGCCAGCCTGAACCGAAATACACTGCCCTGCTCATCTCCTGCGATAGATCGAGCATGCTGCACACGATATAAGCAAGTACCATCGAGCACGCGGCCAGCCCGGCGTCGATGACGACACTCTTGGCGGTCACCGGTTGGCCTACCTTGATCTTGTGAAGCCAGCTCGTCGCGGCCCCTGACAGGCCGGCCAGGGCCATGTCGTAGATCTGCTGTTTCTCAGGCATTACTAATCTGGTTGCGGTTTTTCTATTCCAAATGCAGCATATGCCTCTTCCTCGTTCTCAAACCACGACCACCCATCGACAGGGTATTCATGCTCCTCATGCGTCTCGCGGCGAAGCTCGTAGCCTGCATTGAGGACGAAGTTCGGCCCGAAGAGCATATCTCCGTCGAGCTTATAAAATCCACTGGTATCGGTCATCCTGTCACCGTCCATCCTTTTGCGGTTGCGATTGCCGGGTTGTCTGACGCGGTACCCCAGTTGTTTGTGACGGTAATGGTTTGGCCAGTCACCGTGGCGAGCCCCGTGTACAACGTGTTCAGCGCTGTTGGGCCAAGCATAGACCCGGAAACAGAGAAGCTATATTTGAAGCCAATCGTGGAAATTGAACGAAGAGAGGTGCAGCTATTGTACATGTTGCTCTGGTACGTTGAGGAGGTAACACCAGATGCTGACGTAATGGGTATACTTATAATCGCGTTACACCCATAAAACATGTTACTCATGTTTGTCACTGCCGACGTGTTGAATACTGAAACTGACTGAAGACGATTACAACCGTAGAACAGACGGGATAAATTTGTTATTGAATTTGAGTATAGTTTTACCTGTTCGATGTTATGCACGGTGACAACCTGCATGCTTGATCCTGAGTTCTGCACCCCTATCGTCAGGTCCCAGATATCCGCGCCTGCAATAGCTACGTCAAGAAATCCACTTTGCGGAGTGTTAAGACCCGATTGGTTGGGCTTGCAGTGCAGATATACCGCGCTAAGTGCCCGACCAGATTGTGGGGTGATCGTTACGATAGCCTGCTTGTACCCTCTGGAACACAGTGTCGCGTTGGCCACGTCGTATGTAGCATAGTCGTACTGATGATACGCCTGTACCCCCGATGCGTAGTTCTCAACCGTTCCGTCACCCCAGTCTACTGTGTAGTCGCCAGTACATTTAAGAGAGCAGAAGTTCGATTCAGGAAATATTGCGTGGAGCCCGACAACCTTCTCGTCCGAATCGGTGAGCGTGGGGAGTGTCAACCAATCGGATGGCCGAGTCCATGTTGACCCGTCGCCTCCGCTGCTGATCTGATCGACGTACATGCTATACGCGTCAAGTGTAGCAACGGACGGCACCGTCACACCTTTGTCTTCGATGGACGCCTTGAGGTCCGCTTTAGCCGCCTGCAGGCGCTGTATTTCAGATGCTATGGTCATATACCGGACAGCTCAGTGTTTATGCTGACAAGAGCGGTATCAAGCCACCCTGTTGTCATCGTCTTCATGTAGACCGAGTATTTACTTGTATCGGCCAGAACGATAGAGGCAAAGGCCCCCTCCATGTAAGTCTTGTAAGCAGAATACTCCGGATCAACGGTCGCTGCGTATTTAGCGGCAGCGATAGCATCAAGCAGATCGAGCACCCCGTTATTTACCACATCCCCAAGTTTTCTCCCGTTGAATGACTCGTTCATAAGCGCATAGTGAGGAGACACCCTCCCAAGAGCACTGGCAATCCCATCAGCCACCTTTTCATAGTCGATAAGCTCGGCAGCGTAGACACGCATCTCCCCTACGACTGTGTTGAAGTAGAGGTCGCCGTTCTGCAACGCGGTACCATCGTTGCGAAGGACTGGATCAGTCATGCTCGCTCCGATATATACCTTGCTGAAGCTGTTGATACTGGAGAGGTTGGCCGCCAGAGTCGCGATATTGTCGATGAGTATGGACATAGCCGATACATCGTCGAACATCGAGATCTTGATGCTGCGCGCGACCTTCTCTTCAAGCTGCTGGATCTGGATGCAGGCGCGGTCCAGGGCGTCCTCCAGCACCTGCGGGTAGAATCCACCCTGGTTAGTTATGTCAGTCGGTTGCAAGTTGCGTAGGGTGGACGAGATAACCAGGGTGTATCCGGATGGCAACGGCATCGGAACCTGTATGAGCTCCGAGTTGAGCGTGAGCAGTGTGATGCTTCCACCAGGATTGCTTGACTGGTCGGCGTTAAGCAGGATCGTGTAATCGTGGTTCAGCACCAGCGTCGTCTCAATATCTGTCGATACATTGAGCTTGATAGCAAGGATATCATCAGCAGAGAAAACCTTGAACGAGAACGGGAACGTCGTGGTGGTCCCGTTGCCTGTGTACGGCCCTACTTTGCGGACAGTTGAGGAGATGGTCATCGGCTGAACATTTGATTTTAAGCAAGCTATTCAGCCAATAATTCATGGCTACCGATCTTTTTACTGCACCCCGAACAGTAGTGCCATCGGGTTAGATGTTTTTCCCTCCTGCAGAGCTTTCGCTCCACTTATTGTGCGATTGATCTGGGCCGCCGGCAGACCGGTAAAGTTGCCCACCAGGTTGATCGCGGTCTTACGGAACGCATCATCGAACTCCCACTGTGCCGCCTGCTGCGAGAACGTATGGAGCTCGGCAATGTTCCTGAGACCAGCCGGTCCGCTGTAGCTTCGCCCCTTGTTGGTGTGGAGGAAAATGCCCGGTATGTCGCTGATCTCCCTGGCAACGACCATATTGCCCATCAGATAGGACAGCTCCTCAGATATCAACTCTCTGGCGATCTTGCCCATATCCCAGTCGTCGTCATCATCGTCCGGCGTAAGAGCGTCCTTGATTGCCTTGTTGAGGATGACTGGCACCACATAGAGCAGCAGCATATCTGCGGCCAGTTTGCCCTTGCTCTTCTGCGTCATGGCCGAGGTGATGCCAAGGTTGAAGACGGTGTTCATATACGAATAGAACACGGTGAAGAGCTTCATCGCCGGACCACCGCGCTCGATGGCCGACAGGTCGCTGGTCAGGCCGCTGCCCTGCGAGTCACGCACCGCCTGGTCAGCCAGGGCGACCGCCGTTTCCTCGTCATGCTCTCCCTCGACAATAGCCTTCTCGTAAGCCCCCAGCCACGTCGGCACATCGACGACTCGCTGCATACCCATCATCATCAGATAGGTTCCGGTCTTGATCCTGCGCTCGATGTCGGTCTCGTCCTGCACGCGGTTGCGAAGGTCGGCCAGTTCACGATTTTGGGTTCGCGCTCGATCCGCCATGAAGTCTGACTTCTCGTTGACGTCCTTGGACGCCGTGCGGAGATCCTTGCCGGCCAGGTAGACACCCCTGCCGATCCACTTGGCCCCGACCCTGACGATGGATCCGGTAAAACCGGTCACCTGCAGGATCGCGCTCATCACGTTGAACCCGAGACCGGCCGCGCTGACCCCCTGGCGGATCCAACTGAGTGCTGCCTCGGTGTCGGCACGACGATCCCCTCCGGCGATATCTTTTGCCCAGGACTTGAAGATTCCCTTGAACTCGTCGCCGTAATGGCTTCTGATTGCGTTGTCGATGCTCTTTGAGCGCAGCAACCGGTTGGCGTCGATCAGCCACTCATGCCACGCCAGATCATGGATAACCTCGTTGACGCCGTTGTAGAGGCCAGACAGCGTATAGACCAGCGGCCTGTCGACGACCTTCTCAGCGCGTGATTTGGTAAAGCTCCTGCGCGTCGTGGCGCTGGTAAATGCCCCACGCAGATCGCGCTTGGCCTGTTCGGCATCAGCAAACTCCTCGGCCCTCTGGCTGGCTGCCGCATCATAGACTACAGGGTAGTACCCACCGGCAAGCGTGACGTCCTGCCCGTCGGCCGACTTGATGGTGATCGCGGCCGGTTCAATCCATTTTGGCTCTTTCCCGTAGACGCGGCGCTCCTTGGCGGCAATCATCGGCCGGTACGCCTCAAAATGGTCCCAGATCTTCTGTACCGCATCCAGCTCCTCCGACGTCAGCGTCTCGAGGATCGGCATCACCTGCTCCAGAGTCCACCCCTCACCGTCGAGCAGGCGCTGCATGTTCCCGGCGTTGCCGCAGTTCAGGGCGATGGTGAGCACCGATTCACGATTGAGGCTGCGCCCGATGCTCGGGAAGTACCGACCCTTGCCGCCCATCTTGCCCTGCTTGAACACTGGATCAAGAATCTTGGTGAGCGCCTCGGTTGCTTCGGCACGCAGCCTGGTCTCCATATCGGCACGCTCGTTTGCCGGGCGGATCAGATACTCCCACAGTGGACCGGCATCTTTCCCGCCATCGAGCGTCCGAGCAGCCATTGCGGCCTTGATGTGCGATGCCCAGAACTTCTTCAGGCCCTTCTCGATCCTGCCGAGGTTAGTCGTAGGAGTCCTGTTTTTGGCAGTGCGGTCACTAGCATTTGACTCGATGCTGTCGACGATCTCGTCCCGGGCGGCCTGGTATTCCGCATTCTTTCCCGACGCCAGCAGCTTCTGCTGGTTCTTTCCGATGTGGTATATCTGCTTTGCGGCATCGACCAGATCCTCGAACTCCGACATCGTCATCTCTTTCACCGGCTTCGAGAATCGCTCGTCAACCAGGTAGGCGGCAATATCCGGCGCAAACCCGCTTTCCTCCTGTGCGTCCAGCCACTGACCGAGTATCAGGCGGTCACCTATCGGCATATCGCTTGCCAGACCGAACCGGTACAGCAAGGCCTGGATCTGGTCGGCATAGTCGGCTCCGATCCGCTTCCTGGCGGCATCGTTCTGGATGCGCTTCAGGTAGTCGATGGACTTCTCGATGGACTGTCGTGCCTCGACCGCCTGGGCCGCCAGGTGGTTCTGCAGGAGCTGGTCCTGCTTCTTTTTGACGGCAACCATCGAGTCGCCCTTTTTCATGGCCTTCTCAGCCTCGCGAGCTGCCCGGGCCTCGGCCGTCGAGTAGTCACGCGGTCGGATATCGCCAAGCTTCTTGCCGGAGATGATCTGCCTGGCCACCTGCTTCGCTGCAGCCGTAATGACCTTGACCGGTGCCGTGGCTTTGGATAGGAACCGGAGCTCGACGGCGACGAACCTGGCTCGAGCCTCGTTGTGCAGTGCTTGCTCGACAGCAAGCTCACGGGCAGCCGGGTCATTCATCTCACTGTGCTCGGCCATCATGCGCTCGCCAGTCCTCTCTTCGATGACCTCGTTGATCGGGCGCGAGTTAGCCAGGGCGATCACCAAGGCGTGTCCGCTGTCGAATCCGACCATCTCGGCAACGACGTCGGGGTGCAGGCCGTTCGGCCCCATCAGCCCCACCTTGCCCTTTTCGCGGAAAGTTTTCCAGATATCATCCTCTTCGCCGAACATCTCCTTGACGGCATCAGAGTCGAGCTTTCGGCTGCCTTCCATGCCGACCTCGATAGACGTGCGCCGAGCATCACGGTTCGCGCCTGAAGAAAGATCAAGCTCGCCCTTGCGGATGAACCGCTCGGCACGATAGACCGGCTCGTTGCGGACCTCTTCGGCAACCTCTGCCAGGACCTCGTTGCGGATAGTCTCGGTCTCTTTCTGCAGCGCCTTCAGGATCCTGCTGCGAGCGTTGCCGAGCCACTTGAGTTGCCGGATGCTGGACTTCGTCAGATCGGTCACGGCGGCATCGTGAGCCTCCTGCAGTATATCCTGGTACGCTGCCCATGTAGCGTCGTCCATGCCGGACTGCTGTTTATCCTGGAACAGCGGGGCCATGCTGCGGATTGACTCCGCCTGCTTGATCTCCTCCTCGCTGGCAAGCATTCGGTCCATGACCTGGCGCACCTCGCCTGTCAGGATTGGCAGGTCAGTGCCGTGCTCGGCCTTAAAAATCTCGTTGAGGTCATCGCGGATGGACTTGTAGACCCGGCGCATCCACTGGGAGAACCGGTCGAAGATCTTCTGCAGCTTGACCGAGGGGGCCTTGCCTTCCGACAGGTAGATCTCGTAGTTGTAGGCCCACTGCTCATGGTACCTACGCTGCTCCTCCAGGCTCATCGCCTGCCATGTGGTAAGGTCAGCGACGCCAAACCAGTCGAGGATCGCCTGCATGTCGGCCTTCATCTGCTCGGTTGCCTCCGGCATGGCGGCCAGCCGGGACATGAACTCCAGATAGAAGTGGCCGGATTCGTGCAGGTAGGTGGACAGGTCCGACTGCTGCGACAGGATCGTCGTCATTGTACGGGGGTCGAACCCGCCGCGGTTATCGGTGGCGCCTAGGCGGTCGGAGCCTGCGGAGCGGGAGGATTGGTGGAGGACGTCTCTTGTGGTGCCGGCTGTGGCTGAGTCTGTGCCTCCGGCGTCGCGGGCGTCGAGCTCGCGTTGGATGGCCTCAGCGGACTGTTCCCGAAGTATATCCGCGTTTTCGACAGCGGGTGTCCCTCTGGCCATTTCTCCACGTGTATCACTGGCATAGCCGTAATCCTTTTTCGTTACAAGAGATGAAAATACTTTACCATCTTCAATAAGATACTGACTTCCAAGATGCCTATCAATCAAATCAGCGAGGTCTCTGGTATCTTTATCTGATTGGTTAAGCATGATCATGTGTCCATCATCGAGTGTGTATCCATTGATCAGCTTATGGCCGTCAGACTCCAATTCCCACAACTTATTATATATTTCCTCAGCTTCTTTTGCGGTTAACTTGCCTTGCCTTGACAGAACTATAGCGCCTGTTTCAGTTGTCCCCGCAACATGCTCACCTGAGACGACAAACATGCTGTCCTGAGACAGGATATGCCCAAGCATTTTTGCCGCATCGATTGCTCGTTCAGGATTATCAATATCCAGCGCCATTGAGGGGTTTGTTGCCCCCTCGTATCCGCCTGTCTGCATTTCAAAGCGGCCATCAGTCCCCAACTCTTTGAGCACCTTCGGAACGATATTGCTGGCGACGCGCTGACTGATATCCAGCTTCTCCTGCGACGACAAAGCGTTCCATCTTGCCGTGAGCTCATTGTTGTGCGGGTCAGGGGCAACTTCGAAATAGACTCTGGGGTTCTTCGATCTATCACGCTGTATTGCCGCTTGTCGCAATTTGTTATATTCGACCGCATCCACTAAATTATAGATGTCCTCGGCGTGGAGGATAGAAGTCGGGTCGAGGCCATCAGCTTTGATTGTCGCGTCTGTCCACTCCCTGCCGGGGACATTTTTATTATAGACTCTGGGGTTCTTCGATCTATCACGCTGTATTGCCGCTTGTCGCAATTTGTTATTTTCGACCGCATCCGCTAAATTATAGATGTCCCCGGCGTGGAGGATAGAGGTCGGGTCGAGGCCATCGCTTCGAACAGTCGAGTCTGTCCACTCCCTGCCGGGGACATTTTTATTTAAATCGACCGCCTCGATCGTATAGATTTTGTTCCCTTGGTCATCTCTAGCGTGCTCTTTCACTGTGATCTTCGCTATGCGAGATTCGCCATTGTAGGTGAAGCCCGCAAGCAGACGATGTACCGCGTTTAATCCCAAACCGCCCTTGCTGTCCTCCTTACTCCACCCCCATATAGCTCGCTCGAACAGTTTGTCAAGGTTCGCGACGGCATAGGAATGCAAGAACGCATCGTCGGACTTCTCGACGGCTGATTGACTGAGCATCTTCCCGAGCCCTCGTTTAGATACCGTCGCAATCATTCCGTTGCTCTGGTTCGTCAATTCCTTTCCGATAAAGTCACGTGCCGCTGTCTTTGCCTCATTAAAGGTCTTCGCTTGACGCGCAGAAACGTCCTGATTGAATATGTTCGGATGAGAAACATCGCTTGGCTGCTGCTCGCCAGCCAAGACGACCGGGTTCTGGAACTTGTCGTACAGCTCTTTCGGCGTGACACCGAGCTCGGCCGCCTGGGTGACGTAAGCCGCCTGCATCATCGTAGACATCGTGCGGGCCTCTTCGTCACGGTAGATGCCGGTCGCCTTGATCTGGTCCTCAATGAGCCCCTTGACCTCTCTGGCGCTATCTACAAACGCCTGCTCGGTCTCCGACTTTTCCTTCAGCAGAACAGCGGCATCTGAAAGCATCTGCTCCTTCTCTTTCTGGAACTCCTCGGCTTCCACCATCGAAAATGCGTCTGGCGTCAGCTTGACGTGCGGGAGCAGGGCGTTGCCCAGGTCTGTGCCGGCAACCTTAGCGCCGTAGTCCCCAGTCGGAATGACGATGTCCCTGCCGGTCTTGACGGCCTCGTCGATTTGTGTGCTGATGCCGGGAATCACCTGGTCGATCTGCTCACGGGTCACCTTGGACTGATTGAGCACGTTGACGAACTGCTCCGGATCGATGTAGACGTTCTCGACTGCAGCGCCGTCTGTCTGTACCTGCAGGAACCGCTGATATGCGACCGGGTTGCGCTTGACGATCTCGTTGTCTGCCGCCTGATTGAGGTTGGTGAAGAACTCCGCCTGCCTTTCAGCCACCTTGGCCCGCTTATAATCGTGCTTCAGATTGAACGACGGACCCACAACGCCAACAACCGACATGCCCTCGGCGGTCTTCCTTGCGATCTCGATGAGTCGGTCAAACAGTTCCTGCTGGCCTTCTGGCGTACTGATCTTTGTCTTCAGACCATCTACGGTCTTTGCGATCTCCTCTCCAGCGATAGAGCTTATCTCCTGCAGCACTTCGGTCGCTGATTCTGACCCAATTGCCTCGATGTACTTTTTCCCGAACTCGACCAATGCGCTCCTCATGGTTGGCTTGGCAAGCGATTCGGCGACCTCAACCCCGATCTTTCGTGCCGCGTACTTCCTGAACGGTGCCGTCACGACTCCGAACGATAGTTCCTCAAGGGCCGCATTGATCAACCCGACACCGGTCGCAGCGTAGGTTGCGGTTTTTGGATTGATTCCCTCCTTGGTCATGTCGAGGTACGCACCTCCAGCCTCCTGCTTCATTGCCATCTCAGACGCCTTGTATGCGCCTCCTATGGTCATGCCCAAAGCCGCCGCACCGGGGCCGGTGACCTCGGCCAACGGGCCTCCAACCATTGCGCCCATCGCACCAAACCCAAGACCGGTAGCCCCAGCGTAAGTCCATACCTCCGGAAGCGTATAGGACATCTGACCGACAAGCGATGCGACATTTCCCTCAAACGTATTATCGCCAGCATATGATTTTCGCAGCTCTTCGGTGACTGCATCCAGGCGCTGCTTCTGGTCCTTTCCGAACGTCCCGGCCATCTTATCGTAGCCAAGAAGACTCTGCTCGGTCTGTAGGCGTCCTGCCTTGAACTGCGTCGAGATATTGCCCGGGACCTCCGACAACCGCTTGAACATCCCCTCGATGCCGGAGAGCTGGTCGATCTGGTCATGAGCTATTGCTGCGAACTCCGGGTCCTGCAACTGTCTGGCGAGGATCGGGTTGGTCGTGGCCAGACGGCGCTGCTGGACGTCCTGCAGATACGCTTGGCGCTTCATCTCATCGAGATCAGTCTGCACCAACCCCGACGGCATACCGGTCTTCTGCGAGATCCTCTGAGCCTCGCCTGCCTGGTTCGGGTTCTGCTTGGCAGCCTGCGCCAGGTTCTGCATCAGCCGCCGGCGCTCGTCAAGGAGCTGACAGTAGAGGTCACTTCACCAGCCGCGGCAGCGGCGGCGAGACGATGAGCGATGAAACCGACAACCCGGAACGACGAGCCCCGGCGAGCAGTCGTTGGCGGGATGCGACAAAAAATCGCCATATAACGCATAATTATAGCCAAAAGCTTGTGTATATTACACACAAGTAATCGTAATCATGCGATTACCGCAACTATAATGACGACCGTTGTGTTTTATGAAGAACGAGTGGAGGATCGATATTTCGTATGCGAACGCCGCCAACTTCAAGAAGTTCAGGGGACGCTATCCACGTGAATACGCATCCTGCTTCTCGAATTTGGACACAATCCTGAACCGACTGAATCTCGAGATTCCCCTTTCGGTTCTTGCGAATAACCCGCCGTTCTTCAAGCCAGAAAAAGGAGGCCTGTTTCGCATCGGACAGAAAGGCGTCGTCGCGGCAAAAGAGACTCGACTTTATGTCTACCCTGATGAGCAGCTCGCCATGGTGTTCGTCGTCGACATCGGAACCAAGGAAACGCAAAAACAAGACATCGCCGCATCGCTCAGGGTCATGCATCAGATCCGGGACGATCACGCACAATAAACGGGAAACGGTATGGACAACAGGAAAATATTCACATCGGCAGCAGACGCCGCAGCAGCGCTTGCCGGCGACGAATCGGTAAGGGAAGAGGTACAGAAAGAGGTCAACCGTAGTCAGGTCGTCGATACTTTGCAAACCCTTCGACTGCAGAAGGGCGTCTCACAAAAGCGCATCGCCGAACTCATGGGATGCGATGCGAGCAAGGTCTCAAGGATCGAGGCGGGCAACGATGACGCGCTAAAACTGGCGGATGTTCGTGACTATGTCACCGCCTTAAACATCGGGGTCAGGCTGGTCTTCGAGGACCATGATCTTCCGGTTGCCGATCGGATCAAGCGTGACGTCTTCTCGATCCATGAAAAGCTCGAGCAGCTGGTCGAGATCGCCAAGCAGGTCGATGGTGACCGCGAGATCATCGATAAGATAAACCAGTTTTATGGTGAGGTACTTTTTAACTTCATCAAGCGGTTCGGTGAAAGTCATTCGAAGCTGAGTACGGTGACGAACCTCGACAACCCAAAAAAAACCGCGCCTTCATCACAGATATGTGAGGCTGAACTCTGCCAGTAACGTCATTTCACCAATACATATAGCTGAAACAAAGCGGCGATCCCGTTAGTTTGCGCCCGGGTTGTAAGCCGATCTGAGCCGATCGAGGACGGCGATGCCCGAGCTGCTCCTTGATCGACGCGGACGTAGTGACTGCCCTGACATATCGCCCCATCATCTCCGGCACGATCCGGGCGTATTTCTCGACCGGCTCACGCTATCTCATTCCAATCCCCCAGGCGTGCTGTCGGAGCAGATCAGGAATCAGCTCTGCGTAGATTTCGGTTTCCTTGACGCTGGCGTGCCCAAGCATGTCCCGAAGCACCGTGATAGGCATGCCCTCAGATAGACGCTGGGAGGCATAGGTGTGCCTGGCGACATGGCTGCTTATCGTTTTGCCGATGATGCCGGCCCGCTCGCCCCATCGACTGAGCCCATGATTGTAGGAGCTTCGCTGCGGGATCTCCGGGAAGAGATGTCCGGCCTGCAGTCGTTGCTTTGCGTCCTCTACCTTCTCGGAGGTATGCTGCTCGTCCGCCGGTTCGTCGAGGATCGCCCGTGCCTTGGGGCTGATCGGAAGCACATGGTACTTCCCTGTCTTCTGCATCGTGTAGCGCAGTTCCGTCCCACCAGGCATATCGAACACGTTCTCCCACTTCATGGCGGCCATGTCGCTGTATCGAAGCCCGGTCATGCAGCAGAACTCGAAGGCCCGCCGGCAGCCGGAACCGGTCGGAGCGGCAAGAAGCCGGGCAAGCTCGTCGTGGTCGAGGTAGTCAATCTTGGGCCTTACGGACTTGATTCCCTTGAACTTGCTCGTCAGGTCGGCCTTTATGACGTCGGCATGACAAGCATGGCGAAGGGCAACGCGAAACTTCGTCAAGTAGTGCCGCTGTGAGTTCTGCTGAAGGTCGGATGCCATCAGGTAGTCACGGAACCGAGTGCAGTCTTGGACGGATAGCTGATCGCAAGGTATATTCCCGATACCGGATAGCTCGACACGCTTGATAGCGTTCAGCCAAGACGATGCCGAGGCTGGACGCTTGGAGGCGTCCATGAGCTTGCGCATGTAATCGGAGATGGTGATCTGCTTCGTCGTCCTGGCGAGTTCCCCGGTGAGAGCCTTGAGGTACATCGCGGATCTGCGCTGCTCGAGCAAAGTTTGCAGTTGCCGGTGTGCCGCCTTCTCGTCGACGCTCATCGATCGCTCGGGTTTGTCCATGGTGACGATGCCGGTCGACCACTTTCTCTTAGGCTTGCCGTCGATGATCGGCGCCGGGTAGATGTCGACGTCCCAGGCGATGAGCCCGCCCTTGAGTTTCCGGCTCCGGAGGGTTGCTTTCATGTCGTGGATTTTGTCGATTGACAAATGATTGACAAAAGTATACCGGAAATTGCGCCCCCTGGGAATCACCCGTATAGGCAAGGTCGCCTGCAGGCGTTGCCCCTGAGATCGAGTAAACCACGCCGTTTCCTCCTGAATGGGACATGCTGTCATAGGTGATCGTCTGGTCCGAGGCCGTCACGCTCAGCGATCTCTGAAAACTCCTCAGCACCGGGCGGCTCTGCCCTTCATAGATCCTCCAGGTATTACTGAAATCCCAACCGCCGAAGCTTGCCCCCGACGTCATCTGATCGCTCGTCAGACCTGTAACACCTGCCCCACCGGCACTTGTACTCTTTCCACTTGTGGTTTTATCCCAGACACATCCGGTGATGATTGTCTGTATCGTAACCGTCTTGCCAATATCTGTAGAGTGAGCGACAATCTTACCTGTCCGAGTGGGGTTTTGCAACCCTATCAGCCCTCCGCTCGCATTGGCTACGGTAAGACCAGACAATTCGTACCATACCTTGTAACCACCAAGCCCAACCAGCCCACCGACCTGATCGGTCCCCGTGACCGTACCAGTGTTGTAGGAATTTCTGATGCCGCTGTTGAATTCATTCAGGCCACCGCAAATACCGCCGATTATAACGGTTCCCGTGACATTTCCTGTATTGTAGACGTTGTCGATATGTCCGCATGTCGACAACCCGGTGATGCCACCAACATAATCAACTGTCGAAGTCACGTTGGCAGCATTGAATGAGTTGCCAAGCTTTACGGCTTCGATCGTCCCAAACAGTCCTCCGGTATATCGGTCAGTTGCGTGTACGGAACCTGTGGCATACACATTGGTCACGCTGCTGCTGAACACTGCGCCGGCGAGAGATCCTGTAACAAAACTACCATTGATATTCGCACGCTCCATACCGATGTTGCGTAAAACATAACCCGCATCGGCATCCCAGCGGTCATGAATGGAACCAAACAGACCGGTAAACGATAACTTGTCAGAAATATGGTTGGAGTAAAGCCCTGTGATAATATGACCAAGTCCATCAAACCTTCCTCTGAAAAGACCGACAGGCTGCCAGCCTTTCCCTGCATTCCACCCGGAAGTCGAAGAGGCATCGATATCGGAGCCCAGCGCATATTTACCTGTGAGATTACCATTCATACCCTGCAAGTCTGTACCTGTCCTGCTGCCAGCAGCGCCAAGATCCTTGATTACCGTGTAGGCCTCGCCATTGATGGTCAGAAATCCGGTACCCGATCGACCGGGAAAATCAACACGACCAGTGAAACCATCTGCAGACAGATTGCACTTGACGGTTTTCGCAGGATCATAGGTGCCTCCAGCAGAACCAGGAGTACTGTATCCAGCCTTCAGGTCGAGCTTCGAGCTCCCCGACGCCGTCATCACCGCGTTGATGTTGATCTCACCGTGCGCCTGCAGCGACAGGGTATTGGCCGACCAGCTCACCGGCGCATTGACATTGATCTCCCCGGCCTCGCTTCCTGTGGCAGACGTCGCGATGGTCACATCAGTCAGCTCCAGGGCGTTTTGCAGCGTACTCGCCCCGATGCCGCTGCCCGTCCATGATGCAGTGCCCGCTGATATCGTAAAGTTGGTCGGGTCGATCAGCCAGACGCCTGTTTCACCGTAGGGCGCCTTCGTCGTCACCACGGTTCCCTTGGCTATCCTTACCGAAGCCGCCGAGGTCTCGATGAAACCACCATCTCCACCATCCGGCGCCGAGGCATCCAGCGTGCCGGCAATCCCGGCAGTTCCGCTCTCCATGTCGCCGATAAGCACGAGCCTGCCGTTCCGCCCGCCTATCGTCCGGGCCCGCACCTCGCCGGTGTTCACGACAGAGCCCACGAGTCCTTCGGCCGTTGACGCCCGCATCACCACCGTGCCGCCGTCCGCCCGGATGATCTTTCCATTCCGCACCAGCCCCGCCACTGTTGACGGATCAACTGACACGCTCCACAACCCATCGCCCTGCGACAGCGTCATCGCCTCGCCCGAGGCCAGCAGCACGCTTCCAAAGCGCGTCGCAATCACCCCATCGTTCTCCATGTCGCTGCCGAGCAACGCCACAAGTCCGCCGTCGGCCGCCGTGATCTTACCCCGATTCACCACCGATGCCGTCGAACAGCCCCTCGTGAACCGGTAGATTCCCGCCATGAACTTCTCATTGTCGATCTCCATCGTCGAGGCAACGAGCCCCCCGACGCTCACGTTCGAGCCCTGACCAAACACGATACCGGAAGGGTTGATCAGGAACACCTTGCCCGGTGCCGTCATCGCACCCATGATATTCGAAGGATTGCCTCCAACCACCCGGTTCAGCGTGACTGACGACACTCCCGCCTGTTGGTCGAAGTGCACACGGGCGTCACGGCCAATACTGAAACTCTGCCAGTTCATGACTGCCCGCTCCGTCGACTGGTGCACCACCATCTACGATCCGCTTATTTCAGGCTCGGTGGCCTGACCATCAATCCTTGACCAGCCAGTCGGCAGTTCACCGTCAGCCGGGTTCGCACGAAGTACAGACGAATGCCACAGCACCGATGCGACCACAATCCCGATCGATGCCATCCGCTGACGTCGCCCCCTCCGTGCCCTGCATTTCGCCGAAGCGTTTGAACTCACTGCATTCATAGGAGGATCATTGCTAAAATTCATAAGTCGATTCCAACCAGAATCGGGGATCATTTTTGGTGCCGTCATGGTCATGTCCCATGGCATCCGCGAGCGGGTTCCTGCCAAGCCTCGAGGCCATCGTCCCCCTGAGGCTCAACCTGTCGAGCGGCTTGAGCTGAACGCCCATACCCATGCCGTTCAGGTGATAGGTGTTCGGTTCCCCGACCAGGGTCTGCCAGCCTGCCCAGGTCTCCGAATATTGGCGCACCATCCCCCAGTCGTAGAAGATGAAGAGCTGAAGGGCGCTCGTCGGCTGGTGTCGTAGCTCGGCAGTGAACAGAAGCCCGTTGTCACCGGCCCCTTCGCTCACCGGATATGCCCGAACCCCAAAGGGACCTCCGAGAATGAACTTTTCCGAACGATCGAGATTCCCCGAGGCGAGCTGCCCCGAAAAAGCCGTATATAAGCTGAGACGATTATTTCCCAGGCGCTGCTCCCTTGAAAAATTGAGGTTAAGCTTGCTGTAGCTTCCTTCTGTCTTGCCGGACAGGCTATCCAGCTCCCTGATTTCATCGATTTTCGAAAGATCGAGAACGCCGGTGACGATCGAAGCGCCTCCGCTCGTCCATCCGCCGCCCATGAGGTCATCCTTCCAGCCGCCAGACAGCCCGAGGGTGATCGTATTGAAGCGTTTATCACTAATCCGGATCTGGGCAATATCGTCCATGAAGTGCCTGAACTCGAACCCTATCATACCGGTCATGACCGAGCGCTGGCCGGCAATAAGGGTTTTGCTGAGGAACGCGCCGGCTGTAACGGACTGGCCCGTGGCATCGAGGGCTGTGAAATCGCCGCCGAGCCGATAACCAAGCCAGCTCGCGGACACGCCGGCACTGACACCATCAGTATCGAGTGGAAGCGAATAGAATACCCTTGCATAGTTCATGCCGGTAGCGTCAAGGGTTTTAAAGGCAAGACGATCACCTATCCGCAAGGGACTTTCAAAACCCAGGCTTCCGTTAAACCGGTTCTCACCTGTCGAAACGCCGCCGAAGTTATCGTATCCCACACTCGCCCTGACCAGAGGCACACTGTCAAGAGCCAACACCGCATCCACGGTCGAAGGCATCGATCCAGGCCGGATCAACGCACTCGACCTGATGCCGGATGTCGATTGCAGCAAGCGAAGCCCCCGCTCAAGCTGTCGGGTATTGACATACTCCCCCAACGGTTGCGATGAAGTTACATAAGCCTCCGCGAGATCGGACAGGAGACGGGCTTCAGGCTTTGCTTCCACGATAACCTTGCCGAGACGGGCCTCGACCACCCGAATCATAACAACGCCGTCTGGAACCTCCTGAGGTGGCAGATAGGCTTCCCCGATATAACCGGAGCGGGTGTAAAGCGCGGTAATGCGGTCTGCGACCTCGTTCAGGCCATCAATGGTCAGTGATTTACCCACAAGGCTGGAGATCTCCGCCTGCAGCGAGGCCTCATCGATGAGTGTCGCACCTTGAATGACAAATTGTTTGACCGTGACCCTGTAAGATGCGCCTTTTGATGAAGGAACGTTTTTTTCCGGCGGCGTGATAACCGTTGACGATCCGGGCGGGGATACTGACGGCGTCTGTCGTTCGACCTCTCGCTGGATGCTGCCCGCATCTGGAGCGGCGGCTTGCATTTCGGCGGTGATGAAAGAAAAAAGCATGCCTGAAACAAGCATGCGAAGACTTCTTGATGGGGACATAAGTCTCAGGGATATGATGGATGGTTCGTGGAAACCGGCAGCATGCCATTCATCGGGAATCACCATGTACTTAGTCTTAGTGCTGCAGTTCCGATTTCCCTCAAACAGAATCTATATATTTTTAACCATTAATCCATACACTATATATACTTCCCCATCAAACCGCCATTGACCATACACTCATTCAGCTGAGCCGCCGCGAAACGGTTCACGATGCAAGCTGCCGGTCGAAAACCACCCGTAAATCCAGGCCTGTGCTGAATCTTTTCCAATCCTTGAACGCCCGCCTCATCGATGTGCTCCACCACATGGCAACGGAGCCCACGCCCGAAGATCCGGGTATGGAGACTCAGCCGTATGATGGATGCAGATTCGGGCAGGAGCACTGGGGGCAATTGTCAACGGCGGAAGGTACCCGGTCCGGAAATGGCGCTGCGGCCTCCGGTGAGAGGGGTGACCTGGATCTGGGTGGAGATGCGCTCCTTGAGCGCCGGCACATGTGATATGATACCGATAAGCTTGCCGGACTGTTGAAGGCCGGCAAGGGTTTCGAGGGCGGTTTCGAGGGACTCTTTGTCGAGTGTGCCGAACCCCTCGTCGAGAAAAAGCGAGTCCACCCGCACGTTTCGGCTCGACATCTGCGACAGGCCAAGGGCAAGGGCCAGGCTGACAATGAAACTTTCGCCGCCGGAGAGGTTCCGCGTGGAGCGTACTTCCCCCGCCTGCCAGGTATCGATCACGTTGAGTTCAAGCGGCACGTATGGGTCGCGGACAAGCTGGTAACGATCGGTCATGAATGCAAGCTGCCTGTTGGCATGCGACACCATGACCTCGAAGGTGAGGCCTTGTGCGAAGTTGCGGAATTTCTTGCCATCGGCCGAGCCGACAAGCTCATGCAGGAGCTCCCAGCGCCGGCACTCCGAGGCCTGGGCCTCGATAGCCGCTGCCTTCTCTCGCTGTTCAACGGCGACAAGCTCGTTCTCGGCCAGTTGCTGACGGATCGCGCCGATCTGTTCAAGAAGGGTTCGAACCGCCTCCTCGAGCTCCGGGATGGCCTTCGCAAGCATCTCGGGCGTGCGGGTGTCTGATATTTCAGCCTGCCCGTCCCGTATTCGCCGGGCCCTGTCGTTTCGCCGCGCGTCGAGATCCTGCCGGCGGCGAAGAAGCTCCTCCGCTCTCTTCTGGAGCCGATCCCGCTCCCCTTCCGGCAGACATGCGCCGAGAAATGCAGGCTCGTCCCGAAAGCCTTTCGCATGAAGCTCTTCGAGAAAGGCGGCCTCCAGACTATCGACCAGGGTCCTTCGTTTCGAAATACCCTCACGATGTGCAGTAATGGCCGTATCGACCACACGCAGTTCCTGGGAACACCGCGCCGCAGCCTGGCGGGCATCTTCAAGGAGATCCCGAGCCGCAGTGGTCGCATCTGCAATTTTCCCGCCTTCCGCAACCGGGTCCCTGTCGCCGAACAGGCCTGTGCGCCGGGCGGCAAGGAGTTCGATCTCCCGATTGACGGCAGTCACAGCCTCCAGCTTCCCGGCACGGTCAGCGACCATTGTCGCCATCTGCTCCGAAAGACCGGAAAGACGCGCCTGATGTGTGATGATCGCCTCCCTGAGGCGCAGGGCCTCCACCTCCCCGCCTCTCCATCGCTCGCATCTGACCCCAAGCGTTTCCAGGATGGCGTCGGCCTCGCGTTCAGAATCCAGTGAAACCCCGATCGGAGCAAGCAGGCTGTGCAGGACTTCCATGATGCGTTCAAGTTCACGGTATGCGCCATCAGCCGCATCCTCCAAACGACGGAGCTCTGAAGAGGCCGCCGAAAAACGCTCTTCGGCCTGTTCGAGGCGACGCACATCGACAGTGCAGGCCTCAAGACTCGACTGGCGGTCAGTTTCAGCCTGGCGCACACGTTCATCGAGCACTTCGGCAGCCTCGACCAGCCGTGCGAGCCCGGCCGCACGGTCATGCTCGATGGAGCATTCGCGGATGACCGCCGGCTCCGCTTCACGGGCGCGATCGGCAATGCCGGCCTGGCCGAGCATGGATAGGCAGCGACGACCGTACTGTTCGCGATCGGCGGCAAGTTCCGCAAGGCGCAACTCGAGCTGCCCGATACCGGCAGTGCATTGCGCGATGAGGATCTCCAGCTCATTTACGGTTGTGGCATGAAGTCGCACGGCATCCCTGGCCCTGGAGACGGCGTCATCGTCCTGACCGGGCAGATCGGGCGTGGAGTTCGACCATGGATGAGTTGACGAACCGCAGAGAGGGCAAGGGATGCCATCGATGAGATGGGTCCGCTCCTCTTCGTAGCTCCTGACGCGGGCCATGAGACGCAGGTTCTCCTCGACAAGGGCTGCCTCGCGTTCGGCCAGTTGCAGCAGCTCGCGCGCATGGCCGAGCCTGGCCCGGGCATCCTCCCTGCAAACGGACTTTACGCGCATCTCTTCGGCTACGGCCTCCATCTTCGGCGCGAGCTCCTTGCCGGAAACGTACAATGCCGCGATCTCTTCGAGAAGCTGACGGCGCTCCCCCGAAGCCTGGAGTTCGAGGCGGAGCGTCTTGAGGCTCCTGCCATCCAGCAGCGCCCCAAGCTCCCCGCTCAGGCGGTCACGTTCCCCGATGGAGGCGGCAAGGCGAGCCCTGGATGCTTCGGATGCCGGTTCGCAGGCGGACTTCGCGTCAAGGCACTCCTGCCTTGCCTTGACGGCGGTGGCGACCGACGCAGTGATCGCATCCCGAGTGCCAACGGCACGGCGAAGCTCATCCACCGCATGCCGGATACCGGAAAGTCCCGAAGCAAGTGCGGCGTCCGTACAGTTGGCTTCGAGCCATGATTCCAGCCCGTCCAGCTCCCTGGCGTAATTGTCAAGCGTGCACGCTACGGCGGCACGCTCCTCATCGTGCCTGCCGATACGCCCTGCCTGGGCGTCGAGCTCCTGGCGGAGGGTATCGAGCGAGCGCCGCTTTTCCGACATCTGACGATCGAGCGACGCAACTTGCTCATGGAGCGGCCGTGCGAGTGCTTCTGCACCGGTTGCCGCTTCAAGAGCTTCAACGGCCATGGCAAGTCGTTCATCGGCCAGCATCGAGGCCTCTTCAAGGGCCGGACGATGAGACTCCTTTGCGGAAAGCTCGGAGATCTCCCTGCCGAGCTCACGTCGCTGATGATCAAGCGGAGCATACCGGGGTTCGAGGGAAGCTGCCCCGAGGGCAAGGGCGAGCATCGCCTCCTGAGGCGCAAAGGCCTCCATGTCGGCCTTGAAGAGATTGCCCTCAAGCTCGAGTGCCTCAAGTTCGGCCTCGAACCTGGCGATCTCATCGAGCCGTCGACGCGTCAAACAGGCCGAATCGAGCTCGATCCGGACATGCTGCTCCTGGCCGATGAGATTTTCGAGCCTGGACTGAAGTGCCGCAAGAGTTTCAGCATCGAGCACCCTCAGGCTTTCGGTTTCGACCCTGAGCTGTTCGAGCTTCAAGCGCTCCGCCCGCTGCCGTTCGTGCACCCGCATGGAGATGAGGGAGTAGACCTCCGTACCGGTGATCTGCTCGAGCACGGGAGCACGGCGGTCGGGATCGGCCTGCAGGAACGCCGCGAACCCGCCCTGCGCAAGCAGCATCGAGCGGGTGAAGCGCTCGAAGTCCATGCCGGTAAGCTCCTCGACGCCTGCAAGTGTATCCTGGATTTTCGAGTGGAGAATATTGCCCGCCGAGTCAGACAGCTCATGCTTCTGCGCCTGCAACTCCCCGCCAGCTCTGCGCCGGGACCGGTGCTGGCTCCAGTGGCATCTGAAGGTACCCCGCGCGGTCGAAAAGGTCACCTCGGCAAAGCACTCCCCCGCGTGGCGGGACATAAGCTCGTTACTGCTTTTGGTGATCTTGCCGAGTCTTGGCGTCTGCCCATACAAGGCGAGGCAGAGGGCGTCGAGGATGGTGCTCTTGCCGGACCCCGTGGGACCGATGATCGCGAAGATACCATCCGAGACGTACTCCGGGCGGGTGAAGTCGATCTCCCACCTCCCTTCCAGTGAATTGAGGTTCGCGAAGCTCAGGCCAAGGATCTTCATGCCGAACCTCCATATCCACCCATGGGATCCTCTTCATCGATCGAACGCAGCACTTCGCGGTAGCACTCGAGAAGGCCCGGCCGAAGGGATTCTTCCGCTCCTCGGGAATCCAGGCAGCGCACGAACACGGTTTCGCGATCGAGCTCCTCGAGCGTCTCCGCCTCATCGAGGGGCGTGAGCGGACGCTGCATGGCCCGGCTGCTGCGGATGCGGAGGATTTCGAGCAGGCTGCCGGAGATCGCCCCTTCAAGTGCCTCCTGCACAACCGGGGCGGGATCGTCGCCACGGTACTCTATTTCGAGCCATGCGTTGCTTCCGACTGACCGCAGTTCGAGAATCCTTGCGGAGAGCTCGCCCAGGCTTCCTGAGAGTCGTTCGAGCGTCCGAAAGCAGGGCACGGGAAACTCCGTGACTGCCGGCGTTCGACCTTTGAATTCGACCATAAGCACCAGCTTGCGCTGCCCGGCCTCGCCGAAGCCCATCGGCATCGGCGAACCGCTGTAGCGAAGATGCTCCTGGCCACCAACCCTCTGCGCGACATGAAGGTGGCCAAGGGCGAGGTAATCGATGCACTCGGGAAAGGCCGAGCAACCGACGCGGGCAAGCGAGCCGACGTAAATCTCCCGCACGCCGTCCCCGTCGACGGTAGAGCCCCCGGCCGTGAAGAGATGCCCGGTCGCGATCAGCGGAATGTCGGGGGCAAGTGCGCGGCGCGTTTCGTCGGCCAGGCCGCACACCTCTGCGTAATGGCGCCCGATGCCTTCAAGGAGCTTGCGGTTCTTGTCTTCAGCGCTCTCCCCCGGCTCGACCGTCCGGATATCCCGGTCACGGAGGTACGGCACCGCGCAGACGACCGCCTCGGGTTCGCCATGCGCGTCGCGCAACACGATCACCTCATCCTCCGGATCGGAGGTCACGGCGCCCAGCACATGCACATCGAGGGCGCTCAGAAGCTCTCCGGGTGCATCGAGGAACGTTGGCGAATCATGGTTGCCACCGATGACGACCATGTGGCGGCAGGAGGAGAGCGAAACCCGGTGCAGAAACCGGTAATAGAGCTCCTGGGTGCGGTTTCCGGGAGTCGTGGTATCGAAGATATCGCCCGAGACCAGAAGCGCCTCCACAGCCTCCGCCTCGACGACGCATGCGAGCCAGTCGAGGAACTCCCCGAACTCAGGATGGCGACTGCGCCCATAGAGCGGCCGGCCGAGATGCCAATCTGAGGTGTGGAGGATCTTCACGGGATGGCGGCGGTTGTCAGGTTCACGTTTCGGGAGTCCCGGCTGGCTTGCCGGAACCGAATGAGCAAGTATACGCAAATCGACGGACTTGCGCCACCGCCCACGCTACCCGGATTCAAACCGGGGACCGTAAACGAAATGGCGAACGTTGAGTTCCCCCGGTTTGAAAAGCTTTCCAAGGAAGATACTTTGCCTTGTAAAGTTCTTTGCGCCAAAACAGAAACAAAAAGGAAAAACCGGTATTCATTCGTCCTGGTTGGAGGAAAGTTCGGGCGGAAGCTGGCGAGAGACCTTGGCGCCAAGCTTGCGGATCTCCTCCGCCCGACCAGCCAGGTTGCCGCGCCCTTCGGTGAGGCGCTTCAGGGCGAGATCGAACGAGTCCGACACACCGGAGAGCCTCTTCCTGGCCTCACTCATGGCCTCGGCCACCAGGACAACCTGATCGTAGATCTTCCCCGCCCTGTCGGCGATCTGCTCGGCGTTGCGGTTCTCGTTCTCGCGCCGCCAGATCTGGGCGATCAGGCGCAGGGTGATCATGAGCGTCGTCGGCCCGGTGACCACCACGTTGCGGCCGGCCAGCCGGTAGAAGAGGTCGGGATCGGCCTGCATGGCCGCCTGGTAGGCCGGTTCGAGCGGAATGCACATGATGACGAAGTCGAGCGTGCGATTGCCCCGAAGGGAGGCATAGTCCTTTGCCTCGAGTTCGGCCACGTGCCTGGAAACAGAACGGAGGTGCTCCTGCAGGGCTTCGGCCCTTCGGGTGGGATCCTCTTCGGAACAGTAGCGTTCATAGGCCGTGAGCGACACCTTGGCGTCCACGACGACCGCCTTTTCGCCCGGCAGGTGCACCATGAAGTCGGGACGGACGAGGCGTCCGTCCTCCGTTCGGGCGCTCTCCTGTACGGTGTATTCCCGCCCCTTCTCCAGGCCGGATGCCTCGAACATGCGCTCGACGATCAGCTCGCCCCAATCCCCCTGCATCTTGCTCTCGCCCTTGATGGCCCGGGCAAGGTTGTTCGCCTCGTCGCTCACCCGGCTGTTCAGCTCCTGGAGCTGGCGAACCTGTTCGAGCAGCCGGGCCGAAAGTTCTGTATCGCTGCGGTGCACGTCATCCACACGCTGACGAAACGAGTCGAGCTGACGACGAAAGGGTTCAAGAAGCCCGTCGAGGCGCTGACGGTGCTGTTCGGAAAGCGCAGTGCCCCGCTCTTCGACAATCCTGTTGGCCAGGCTCTCGAAAGCCACCCGCAGGCGCGCTTCAACCGTCTCCCCCTCATCGGCTTTCAATGTCGCCGCCGAGCGTTCATGTTCGAGATCAGACTGGAGCCGAGCATTGTCGATCGCAAGCCGCCGAGCTTCGCCCTGGCTGCGCAGCAGCAGATACCCAAAAGCGGCCACGAGAACGACAAGGAGGATAATGACAAGGGACGAGGCCATGAGACAATCGAGGTTGGGGTTGTTCATTCAAGTTACTGCGGAAACCGACGCCGAACAAGAAACCGTGCAGACACGCAGCTCCGCACCTGCACGCCAACCATCAACTATCAACTGATTTCGATAATGTCGTTCCAGCAGGTGGTGTAGTGAGGCGAAAGCCTCTCCTGCCGTTGCTTCCAGGCGGAAGGGAGATCGGAGGCGACCCGGAGGGTGCCCTGGCCGTAACGGGAGTTGACCGCATCGATCGCCAGCATGAGCCGTTCCGAAGCCGACGGGGCGGCCTCCTCCTGCACGAATAGCGTAAGCGGCGGAGTCACGCCATCTGCGGATTCGATCCCGGCAAGGGTCACCCCGGCCTTCCTGTAACGGAATCCCGGCCGGAAAATGTCGCCCAGCACGGATTCGGCCACCCTGACGATGGCAAGCGTGTCCTGCGTCGGCGACGGCAGCGATACCGTACGGGTGCCCCAATAGCGCTCCGGAGGGACCTCGAAGGGGCTGGTGCAGGCGAAGACCGTGACGAGCCCGGCAACGCCACCCTCGCCCCGGAGCTTCAGGGCGCACTTTGTGGCGAAATGGGCCACTGCATGTTCCAGGCCGGCCTTGTCCGTGATGGCGTCACCGAACGAGCGCGAAGTGCAGATGCTCTGCTTCCGGGGGCGAACCAGTTCGAGCGGAAGGCATGACTTGCCGTTCAGCTCGGCCTGCACCCGCGCGCCGGTAATGTGCAGGTGCGTCCGCACCCAGGGCGCGGGCGCGCCGGCGAGGTCGAGGGCCGTCATGACGCCACTCCTGTTCAGGAAGGCCGTGTGGCGACCGCCGATGCCCCAGACGTGCTCGACGGACATGCCGGCCATGGCATCCCTGGTCGAAGCCTCATCTACCAAAATGCACACCCCGTCGAAAGCCGGGCTCTTCTTGGCCATGCGGCTGGCCAGCTTGGCCAGGGTCTTGGTAGGAGCGATCCCGATGCTGACAGGGATGCCTGTAGCGCGACGCACAGTGCGGCGGATCCTTCGGGCATGCGCCTCGAGGCCGATCCGGCCGAAGCCCGACAGGTCGAGGAACGACTCGTCGATCGAATAGACCTCGATGTCGGGCGCCAGTTCGCCAAGCGTGTTCATGACCCGCGACGACATGTCGCCGTAGAGGGGGAAATTTGCCGAGTGAACCGCCACCCGGTGCTTGCGCAGGATGTCTCGATACCTGAATGCAGGCCCGCCCATCGGCAGTCCGAGGGCCTTGGCCTCCTCCGAGCGGGCAATGAAGCAGCCATCGTTGTTCGACAGCACGACCACCGGCCGCCCGTCCAGCGACGGATCGAACACCCGTTCGCACGAAACATAAAAGTTGTTGCAGTCAACCAGCGCGAACATCTCCGGCTCCTCGGGTAAAAGGCTATCTGGCCTTGTGAATGACGTAGGTCACGATGCCCCAGACCTGGAACTCGCTCTCTTCCGTGATGCGGATCGGCCTGAACTCGTCGTTGGCCGGCATGAGATAGAGCCCCTCCTCCCTGTTCGCGATACGCTTGACGGTAAACTCCCCGTCGAGGAAGCAAACCGCGATGTCGCCATCCTTCGGCTCGAGCGACTTGTCGATGACCAGGATGTCCCCCTCCCCGATGCCCGCATCAACCATGGAGGAGCCCTTCACCCGCCCATAAAAGGTAGCGTTCGGATGGCGGACGAGCTCCCGGTTAAGGTCGAGCTTCAGTTCGAGATGGTCTTCTGCCGGCGAGGGGAATCCTGCGGAAATGAAGGTCGAAGCGAGCGGCAGCTCCAGCCCGGTGGTCAGGTCGGCCGCATAGAAGTCCATGCGGGGGGTATGGCAGATTCTGGTCAGTTTCATGGTTCTCCGGCTGATCGGTCAGGGGCGTACGTCATGAAGGCAAGGTAGGAAAAAATGGACCTGAAACGAAAAAACGACCGCCCCGCCGCCAATCATGCCTGCTCAAACCGTCACCTTGATTCCGCTCATGGCTGCCTGGATGCATTCAAGCTGCATCAGGAGTTCGCACATGCCGTCAACATCCATCATGCAGGTATTCTGCGAGTTGTAATCCTCACTCGTCAGGACAACTTCCCGCCTCTCGCCGAAATATGGTGAATAGGTCAGATCACGGTTGTCGGCCGGCACTCGATAATATCCTCCCTGGTCCTCGGCTACGGCCATCTCCTCCTTGGTCAGCAGCGTCTCGTAGAGCTTCTCTCCATGCCTTGCGCCAATGATTTCAACCGGAATGTCCGAATCGAGCAGCTTCTTGACGGACTCGGCCAGGACCCCGACGGTGCACGACGGCACCTTCTGTACAAAAGTATCCCCCGTGCTGCCGTACTGAAAAGCGTGAAGGACAAGATTGACCGCCTCTTCAACGGTCATCATGAAACGGGTCATCTCCGGGTCCGTGACCGTGATAGTCCGCCCCTCCTGGATCTGCTTGATGAAGAGCGGGATAACCGAGCCCCTGCTGGCCATTACGGTGCCGCACCTGGCACAGCAGATGGACATGTCGTGACCGGTCATCCTTGATTTGGCCGTAGCCAGCTTCTCCATCATGGCCTGTGAGATCCCCAGGGCACTGATAGGATAGACCGCCTTGTCCGAGCTCAACACGATCAACCGCTTCACCCTGGCCGCAATAGCCGCGTTCAGGACATTTTCGGTACCGAGGGCGTTGGTCTTCAAGGTTTGGATTGGAAAAAACTCGCTGGAGGGAACCTGCTTGAGCGCCGCCGCATGAAATACAAAATCCACTCCGCGCATCGCATCCTGCAGGCTCGACGGGTCACGCACGTCGCCTATGAAAAACCGTATCTTCGGATTTATATAATGCTTCCGCATATCATCCTGTTTCGTCTCGTCACGGCTGAATATCCGGATTTCAGCGATATCTGTCTGCAGAAGCCTTCGCAATACCGCATTGCCGAAGAGTCCCGTTCCGCCGGTGATGAGAAGCGTCTTCCCTTTAAACATGTTTACCTCGAAAATTCATAACTTTTTAAAAATCAATGATATTGCGCCCCCAACCAGCAATACCTGCCCGGTTCGAACATCTGAAATCAGGTATCTGAATGGTACAGGGAAAGCAGAAACGCATAGCGATGCCCACGACTGTCGGGATTGCCCGGAAATACGGTAAAGGCCAGTCACAACAGGCCCGACACGCCAGCTCAGCCTTATTTCGCAAAAAACGTACCACAAATTTCAAGATTCAGGCAAACGATTGTTTATTAATGACTTGCCTTTCACTAATGCGATCAGGAGCTGCTCTGCCAATCATAGCTGCTCATCTTTTCATTGCGATGAGAGGACGGAATGTTATCATTCTGAGACTCGCGGACCAGACTCCGCGCACGTTGCATTCGAGGATGAGTTTTCCTATGGGCGCCTTATGATGCCAGAAAAACAACCGGTCATATCATGTGCGGACGTTTCGGATTCTTCGAGCTGGCCTTTTTCATCGAGCAGCTCAGGCAGCTGGAGCTTCCTTTCGAGGAGGCGCCTGGCTTCAGTTATCGGCAAAGCTGGAATATCGCACCCGAAAGCGGTGTTGTCGCGCTGCTCGGCGACCACGGCAATTACGCCCTGACCCTCGCCCGCTGGGGCTTGATCCCCCACTGGTCAACATCGCTGCCGAAAATCAGGCCGATCAACGCCCGTGCTGACAGCCTTGCATCAAAGCCATTTTTCCGCCATATGCTGAATCGCCGCCACTGCATCATCCCTTCGAGCGGATTCTATGAGTGGAAAAACACCGGAGGCCCCGTAAAGGAGCCCTGGTATGTCCGGCGCGCTGACGGGAAACCGATGGCCATGGCTGGTCTCTGGGATGAGTGGAGAAAACCCGGCACCGGCGATGCACCGGTAATTTCATGCACGATCATTACGACCGGGGCGAACCGCCAGATGAAGCCCGTGCACGACCGCATGCCGGTCATCCTCGAACCCGGAGACTGGAAGGGATGGCTCGAATCCGGCAACCCGGGCGCGATTGGCCTGCTGACGCCCCCTGCGGATGGAATCCTCGACCTGTACCCTGTATCGGCAAGGGTCAACAATCCACTCAACAACGACCCCGGCTGCATCAGGCATCGCGAAGCTCCGGAGTGAAACTTGCGCAATTTTCTTGCGAGATATTGAAATAGTCTCCAGCATCTGCGTACATTTATCATGCGCAGCAATTTTTTCCCGATGGCTGCAAGGTCTCCGGAAAACCCTCCCGGCGCACCTCCCCCCCTTGGAGGCTGCGTTCAGTTCCGGAGCATGAGTACCCTCCTTGCGTGAGCCTTACTGCGGCAGTTCCGTCGTTCAGCAGTTACCCGTTGTCATCATTAGTCGCCTCTGCCGTGCCGCCGCCATGTTCCGGCCAGGCAGAGGTTGCGCCAGAACTGTTTCGATCCAGGCAGGCAGGACGCATCCCCGGATGACGTTCGTGCCGACACAGCCCCGGATCTTTCGCAGCTCAACGACAGCCATTCAAAGGGGGGGACTTCATGAAAAGCCATGATGAACACAACAGAATACAGGCCGGAAGGATCGCTGAACTGGAGGCTGAAAACCTTCGGCTTAAACAGATGCGCCCAACGGAAACGGAGTCACTGCGCACCCTCTTTGACGCCATGCCTGACTTCGTGGCCTTCAAGGACACCAAATCGGTCTATCGGATGGTAAATCCGGCAGGATGCCGGCTGCTCGGCAAAAAAGAGTCCGGAATCGTAGGTAAAACGGATCGGAACCTGTTTTCCGAAAAGGAGGCGGAGCTCATCCACACTCTTGACGACACCGTCACAGGGACCCTGAAACCTGCATCAGGGACCCTTGAAATCACGCTCGCTTCAGGCTCCGCAACGCTTTACGTGCTCAACGCTCCCGTGCTTGACCAGGAGGGGAATTTATCCGGAATCCTCTGTACCATGCGCGACATCACCGCGAAAACGGAGGCCGAACGACTGATCCACATCTGGTCCGATGCCTTCGAGCATTGTGCACACGGCATCGCCATAGGCCAGGCATCGAAGAAATGCATCCTGACCTGCAATCTGGCATTTGCCCGGATGCACAACATGAGCGTCGAGGAGATCATGGGATACGACATCCTGGAACTGTATCCCGCTGAAGAACACCCCCATGTGCTTAACAACATCCGGAAGCTCAACGCCTCCGGGTATGCCCGGTTCGAATCTCGCCGCATTCGAAAGGGCGACAGGCTCTTCCCGGTACAGATGGAGATCAGCTGCATTTACGACCGCGACGGCAATCCGGCCTACCATATCGCCTCCGTGCAGGACATCACGGAACGCAAACTGGCCGAATTGGCCCTCAAGGAGAGCGAAGCCCGATTTCGGGCGGTCGTAGAATCGGCGCCCGAAGCAATCTTCGTCCAGACCGACGGCCGGTACGCCTATCTGAACCCGGCTGCCCTGGCCCTCTACGGAGCTGAGGATGCATATGAAATGCTCGGTCGGCCGGTCCTGGAGCACATCCATCCCGATTTCCGCAAACTGGTCGCCGATGAGATCCAATCGATCAACGAACAGCAGAACCATCCCGAACCCGCTGAACACATCCACCTGCGCTGCGACGGGTCCCCGGTAGAGCTGGAGATCCTTGCCGTGCCATTTTTCTATGAGTGCCGGCATGGCGCACTGGTGTTCGCACGCGACTCAACCAGCAGGAAAAAAGCCGAAGCTGAGCGACTGATGCTCGAAAAAGAGCTTTTCCAGTCACAGAAACGGGAATCGATGGGCCGGTTTGCAGGTGTGGTCGCCCATGACCTGAACAACCTGCTGACACCGATCCTCGGCTATGCGGACATGATCGAAAAGCACATTCCGGCAGGCAGGGAATCCGGGCAGCAACTGCACCATATCGGAATGATCCGCAAGGCGGGGTTGAATGCAAAAAGCCTTGTCCAGCAGCTTCTGGCCTTCAGCCGCAGCCAGGCCATCGAATTCGACTCGATCGACTTGAATAACGTCGTCAGTGACTTCCAGGATCTGCTCCGACGGACGGTTCGTGAAAATATCGAGATCAGGTACCGGCTGTTTCCCGGCCGGCTTGGCATCAACGGCAACCAGGGACAGTTGCAGCAGATCATCATGAACCTGGCCATGAATGCCCAGGACGCCATGCCCGAAGGCGGCACGCTGGTGATCGAAACGGCATTGACGAGAAAAGAGGGGAACAGCCACGACATGCCTTCCGAGAGCTGTTCCGAGCTCGTGATCAGCGACACGGGCAAAGGCATAGATGCCGATACCCTCCCCAGCATATTCGAACCGTTTTTCACAACCAAACCCAAGGGGCTCGGCACCGGGCTCGGGCTCAGCACGGTCTATGGAATCGTCAGGCAGCACGACGCGACCATCAACGTGCAGAGCAATCCTGACAAGGGCACGAAGTTCCGCATCTCATTTCCGTTCGTCAATGCGGATCCTGAAAAGCAAGTACCGAATGAGGTAACAGAATATGGTAATAATGCGCATGCAAGCATCCTTGTCGTAGAAGACAATGAGATGGTCAGGAAGTTCGTAGTCCTGGCGCTCGAACATGAAGGGTATGCCGTCACAACGGCATCGAGCGGAGAGGAGGCGCTAAGTATCGTCGACAACTCCTCCAGACCACCAGAACTGCTTCTGAGCGACATCATCATGGAGGGGATGAACGGCCTGGAACTCTATGACAAGATCAGGATGCGCTATCCCGACCTCAAGGTTCTCTTCATGTCCGGATACTCTCCCGATGTCTTCAACAGCCAGGGCACATTCAACCAGGATGCGGCCCTGCTGCAGAAACCTTTTTCAATCCAGGCCCTTTACGAGAAGGTAAGGGAGACGCTCAGCATGTAAGCGCATCAAGAGCGCGAGTATGCACAAAAGAGATTTTGCACCGCAGCAAGCTGTATATTTGAAGTATTTTTGACAACCAGACGTAATTGGACTTCAAATGGCCGATTACGTCTGGAATACCTGCAGATCTGCCTGACTCGTCTTTATAACTTCAATGAATGCATTATGCAAAACTCACCGACATGGGGGGGTTCCCCTTCCGGTTGCTGGGAATGGGAGATCGAACAAGATCGTTTTCTCTGGTCTGCAGAACTGCAACGCCTACTCAATAACTCTTCCAATCAGGAAAAGGCCCCGGTTGGCCTCGATCGCTTCCTTGACTGCTTCGATATAAGGAACCGCCCTGATCTCAGGGAGGCTTTCGACTACTGCCGCCTTCATCAGATACCGATACGGCATGAGTTCCCGGCAAATAAACCTGACGGTCAGAAGACCCTTGTCAGGATCGCAGGTGATCCAGTCTCCTGCGAAGGCACCGTTTCGAGAATCATCGGCTGCGTCACGGTACACGACGAAGCACCCTTGACGACGTCGGAAGACACGGCATCACCAGCTGCCAAACTCGAAAGCGATGGGAAGGATCGGGATGCAATAACTTCACAGGCCACGGAACTGCTGTTTCAGCTCATTTCTGAACATGCCGGAGACGTGCTCTGGACCTATGACTTCCAGCTGGACAGATACACCTATGCGTCTCCTTCGGTCTATCGCCTCAGGGGTTTTACACCCGAAGAGATCGTCAGGCAAAGCCTTCTGGATGCGCTCACTCCCGAATCAGCGGCAAAAGCCGCGAGGATGGTGGAAGAACGGACCAAAGCGCTCGAATCCGGAGACTCGTCGGCAATGCTCGCGGTCAGCGAATTCGACCAGTGTTGCAAGGATGGCTCTGTGGTGAGTACCGAAGTGATGACCACCTTTGTCAGGAACGAAGCAGGACGCGTGTCGGGTATCGTCGGCATCGCCCGCGACATTACGGAACGCCTTGAAAAAGAGCGTCGGCAGCAGGAGTTCGAAAAGCATATTCATGAGTCGCAGAAACTGGAATCGATGGACCGCATCGCCGGCGGCATCGCCCACGAACTGAACAACCTGCTCACCCCCATCATCGGCTATACTGAGCTCATCAAAGCACCAAAGATCAATCATGCCGATATCCAGGAGTATGCCGACCTGATATTCAGGGCGGCAACACGGGCAAGGGATCTGGTGGGTAATCTTCTTGACTTCAGCAGCTGTCGGAACATCATGTTCGAGCCGACAGACCTGACCCGCTTCATCGGCAGCCTGGAACACTTCCTGCGCAGCATCACGAGGGAGTACATCAGATTCTCGGTCGAGCTTGACGAACAGTTGCCACCTGTGTGCATGAACCTCGACAAAATCAGGCAAGTCATCGTGAACCTTGTCCTCAACGCCCAGGACGCCATGCCCGAAGGAGGCTCGCTGATCGTGAAAACCGGCGTAGCCGACCTCACTGAAGAGGTTGCCGCTAAAATGCAGCTCCCGGCCGGAAGGTACGTGCAGCTTGCCATCTCGGACACAGGAAAAGGTATGGCGGCCGACCTCCTGCCGCATATATTCGAACCATTTTTCACGACAAAACCTTTCGGCACCGCATCCGGGCTTGGCCTTGCTGCCGTATTCGGAATCGTCAGGCAGCATCAGGGCCACATCGGGGTCGAAAGCCGAAAAGGCGAAGGATGCACCTTCACGATCAGCCTGCCGATATTCGAGGGAAATGACAATCAGCTCGCCGCCGGTTGTTCAACACTGTGGCACTTGAACAACTGATCGGCGTTGAGCTGCCACGTCAGGCCGGCGAGGAGATTTCGTCCAGAGATTCAGCCCATACCGACAACAGATCCTATACATCCGTTTGAGGCTGTCCCGGAACCTTTCCCGCCTAAGCTCAGACCAGCTTGAGCAGTTCAGATGCGTTATGTCTGGCACATCGTTGAATACACATCCTGAATTACGCTATTTTTAATTTTTATCATTTGGAATATGGCGTAATTGAATGATACTTTACGAACAAAGACTTGACGATATGGAATGGAAACCGGAGCAAGGTGAGCACCTGGAAGCCGAAAAAGACGACAGGCAGGGATAGACATTCGCCACAGGCGCCAGTCAATCTCCTGCGGTCAGATTTGAACCTTTCGTTGTATCAGAGTCATTTTAGAAAAAAATGCACCTGTGACAGTTTTTGTCTTACCTCAGGCAGTAAAATGGACTCAATACAGGAATAGGGATTCGGAGTTCGGCCAAACATAAACGTTGCTCACATGACAGATGAAGACCCGGATGATCGCAGAAGCAAAACCATTCTCATAGTCGATGACGAGCCAAAAATTCTATCCCTGCTTAAGGTGATACTCGAAAAAAAGGGCTATAACGTGATCACGGCAAGCAAACCCGCACAAGCACTGCAGGTTGTTGATCTTCACAGGGAGAGCATCGGGCTCCTGCTGACCGATGTGCTCATGCCCGAGATGAACGGGCAGGAACTCTCCGAACTGGTCAAAGCGATTATTCCAGACATCAAGGTGATTTTCATATCAGGCTACACTGCTGACATTATTGCAGAACAGGATAGTGTTTCAGAAGGGGTTAATTTTATCCGCAAACCCTTCTCCCTTCGTGAACTCTACTCGACCATATCAGCCAGCCTCAAAGGACGATGATGTGAGCCGGTTAATCTGGATCTGTTCAAAAACGGCATTGATTATTTTGCGTTTTGTCAGACAAGGCAAAGTGTGGCGATCTTGCGAGACGGCGCTTCGCCAGAAAACGAAAACATACTCTATTTTATTACAGTTAAATATTATAGGAGGGAAACGAAAATGCTTTGGCGAAACTGGGACTTTTTCTTACCTTAAACATCAGTTTGGCGAAGTGGCCGAGTGGCTAGGCAGAGGTCTGCAAAACCTCGTACAGCGGTTCGAGTCCGCTCTTCGCCTCCACCAAACGAAAAAAGCCTGCTCAATGCAGGCTTTTTTCGTTTGGTGGAGGGCCTTCCCTATCCGATCTTCCCGGCACCCGATATGATGGCCGCGACCATACGGTCGATGGTGGCGTCATCCATCAGCACAGGGATGTTCAGGCAGATACTGCTCTGCAAGAGCTCGCCGGTCTTCGGCCAGAGCTCCTCGAGGTTGACATCGCGGTAACGGTCGTAAGCCTTGAGCAGGTGTCCCCATACGGCGGCATAGTGCCAATCGATGGCTTCGGGCAGGATCTTGGTGCCGAAACCATGCTCCGTCAGGTGGGCTTCGAATTGCAGTGCCGTCTGGCGGTCACGCAGCTTGAAAATGAGCGTATCGCCCTGCGCTCCGGCTTCGTCCGAAAACGGCCTCATGACGAGGTTGTCGAGATGGCTGATGCGATCCTTGATCCTGTACTTGTTCTCCCTTGCTTTGGAGAGAATGTAGTCGATCTTTCCGAGCTGCGCGATGCCGATGGCGGCCGTCACCTCGCTGAGGCGATAGTTGAGCCCCTTGGCGCGCCGCGGATCCTTGCCGCGCGGCAGGCCGGGTACGTGCATATGGCCATGGTCGGAGAATTCGGCCACCCGGTCATAGACATCCTTGTCATCGGTCACGATGATGCCGCCCTCGCCGACGTGCAGGGTCTTGCCTGCGTCGAACGAGAATGAACCGACCTTGCCGATGGTGCCGAGCTTCTTTCCTTTATAGGTTGCGCCGAGCGCCTGGGCGGCGTCCTCGATGAGGATGATGCCACGGCTGTCGCAGATCGCCTTGATCTCGTCCATCTTCGGCGGCGCCCACATAGGAATGGCCACGATCGCCTTCGTTTTCGGGGTGATGGCCTTTTCGACCTCCTTCGGATCGAGGTGGTAGGTCTCGTCGATCTCGACCGGTACCGGCACCGCGCCGAGAGCCGCTGCGGCCTCTACCGGGGCGATGAAGGTCCAGGCCGTGGTGATCACCTCGTCACCAGGGCCGATGCCGGCGCCTGCCAGTGCGCAATGGATCGCCGCTGTGCCCGAAGAAACCGCGTGGGCGTACTTCACGCCCATGTAGTCGGCGAACTTCTCCTCGAACTCCCTGGACTTGTAATTGCCGGAAGCGTAGCGGTACAGGGTGGTCTTCTCACCGCTGAACAGCTCCTGGATCTGGGCCAGCTCCTCGCGGCCGATAAGTTCTGCTCCTGCCATAGTATGAAGTTCTCCTTTACTTTATAAGTTGATGTTTTATAATCTCATAGCCCGCCACCACGACATACCCCGGAATCTTTCGCCGGAATTACAGGTGCGGCATATTGATTAACCGTCGTGAGCGGCTTGAGCGCAAGGCGGACGGAGCACAGAAACCGGAATGTACATGAAATACATGAGGATTTCGAGCACCGACCAACGCAGCGATCGAGCCGCGCAACAGGTTAATCGATATGCCCTCAGGTCAGGGCGTCAATCACGACGTTGGCCGACTCCTCGGTGAACTCGACCGGGTTTCCGGCGAAGGAACCCGACAGCGAGATCGAAGCGTTTCGGGCCAGTTCGGCCTTGTTGCCCTTGCCATAGCCATACGGCGCGAGATTCGGGATGCCAAGCTGCCGATAGAGCGAATCCATCTGCTCGAGCAGTTCAGCGGTCGCCTCCCTGGCTGACCCCCCTGAATGCATCGGATTGAGGAGGGCGTACTTGTCGTACCCCTGGCCGTGGTTGTAGCGCATCACCTCCTTCAGGAAGATCGCCCCTGCAAGCCCGTGCGGCACCTTGTGCTTGACGCCGACATAGTAGGCGAAACCGTTGGTCGGACCGTCGCCGGAGTTCATCAGGGCCGTAACGCCGCAGACACTGCCGAGGGCAAGGTCGAGCCTCGCTTCGGCACGGTCGAGCTGCCCCTGCTGCAGGGCATAGAAGGTGCGCTGAAAACCCTCGACCGAAAAAATGCGGCTCATCGCGGTATGCTTGATCGAACCGAAGCTGTCCACGCAGTGCACGAGGCTGTCCATGGCCGATGCGATCACGCTCTCCATCGGAGCGGTCATGGAGAGCTTTGGGTCGATGACCGACTTCTTCGGGAAGTTCTTTCGACTGTTGATGCCAAGCTTTCGACCTTCGGCCTCGTCGATGAACACCGCGTTATAGCTCACTTCGGCTCCGCTGCCGAGCAGCGAAGGCACGGTGACGAGCGGCACCGGGTCGCTGACATCCTTCGGGAAGCCTTTGAGCGACAGCGCCGGCACGTTGTTGGTCATGAGCAGCGCAACCCCCTTGCCGAGGTCGATGGTGCTGCCGCCGCCGATGGCTACCAGGCCGTCCGGTGACTCCCGGCGGAAAAACTCGGCCACGTTCTCGAGATGCGCGTAGGTCGGCTCGCCCCGGAACTCGTTGCAGTAGATGACGCTGTTCGAATAGCATGCGTTGATGTTGCGCAGCACGTCCTGAAAGTAGGTGCTGCCGGTCAGGCTCGCGTCGTAGAGGATGCCGGGCTTCTTGATACCGAGCGACTGCAGGTGCTCATGGACGGCGAGCGCTTCGTTGACCCCGATGCAGAGATCGGTAGACAGAAAGAAGTTCATGGTATGATTGGTTCTTTATTGGTTGTCAGATCGGTCGGCCGGCGCAAGCAGGCCTTTTTTCTTCATGTAGTACTCGACGAGATCGACCTCCTCGATGGTATCGATCTCCCACGTCTGCCAGAACTCCATGGTATAGGCGGAGAGCTTTTCCCCGATGCGGTTGCCATGCCGGCTGAGCACCTCGGGGGTGAAAATGTAGATCGAGCCGTTCTCGATATACTGGGCCGGCCGGTCCTGCCGCATGCCCCTGTTGCGATAGTCGAAGTTCACGCTGTTCCACCCGTCGGCACCTCGCTCCCATATGGTCAGGTCATCGGCCTGCGTGACTGAAATGAGCGAGTCGGCGCCTTCGCGCCTGAACACCTCGATGGCCCGGTCGATGTCGCCAGGTTTGCGCAACGGCGAAGTGGCCTGCAGGAATACCACCGCATCGGGAGCGAGCCCGTAGTCGCGGGCGACAACCTCGAGTGCATGCCGGATTGCCGATTCGGAGGTCGCCTTGTCGCCGCTGATCTCTTCGGGGCGCTCGATGACCTCGGCGCCATAGCGTCGGGCGACATCGGCGATGGTGGGATCGTTGGTCGTCACGAACACCTTGTCCACAAGGGTGGAATCACGGGCCTGCAGCACGGTCCAGGCCAGCAGCGGAAGACCGGCCACCGGGTGGATGTTCTTGTTCACGAGCCCTTTCGAGCCCCCCCTTGCAGGAATGACGGCTATGGTGTGCATAAGTCCTGTCAATGATTCTCGTTATGTTTTCTCATCCGTCGATCACCTGCCGACAGACTTCGGAGATCCGCCGGGCCGCAGAACGGTTCTGCAGCGGAGTCAGCGCCCTGAGGTGCTCCGGATCGAGGCCGCAATGCACCGGCTTGTCAAGGGCCGAGCCCACGAAGATGGTCGAAGAGAACTGCGCGATCATCATGTACGAGTTGGCGATCATCTCCTCGGTCTTTCCCTCGGCGAACACCAGGCTGTCCGGGGCAAACCGCTCAATCTCCCTTGTCGCCCGATCGACGTTTTCGTTCGGGTGGAGCTTGAACACCAGCTGACGCCCGTCGGCAATCTCAAGGTACTTTTCGATATTCTTCCGCCGGTTCTCGTAAATGAAAGTTTCACGGTTGTCCGAAGTGCAGACCAGCACGTAGTCGCGATGCGGAAATTCGTTATCAAGGTACTGTGCGCAGTTGTCGAAATTGGGAATGCTGGTCACTTCGATCTTGGAGGGATTGACCCCCTTGCGTATGAACAGGTCGCGGTATCCTTCGCTTGCAACGCAGAACTTCTCGTAGGTGTCCGACAGGCCCGTGGCGGCAGTGCCGGCGATCCAACGGGGAACCCACCGGAAGTTGCGGGCCATGTGGAACAGTATGGTCTCCGGTTCTGTCATCCCCTCCTGAACCAGCACTGTTTTGCGGGTTCTGATGTGCTTGGGAACGACAAGGTCGGTACAGGTGAGCACCAGATCGTAAGGATGCCCGGCGCCGCCGATATCGAGCTGCAGATGGTGAGAGGTCAGGTATTCGATGGCCCTGCCTGCGCGTTTCCTGCCCATGATGGTGAACTCGAGCATGCCGAGGTCGCTGGCTTTGCCGAGCAGTCCGTCGCTGAAAAACGGAGTGAACCATTGGTCATAATCACCGAGATGCTGCGAGATCTGGTGCATCTGGGTCGTCTGGTTCATCGAACCGCAGACAAACAATATCTTTTTCCTCATGCACCCTCTTCGCTTACCTGTTTCGCATCCTTAAGTCTGATTCCCGCCATGAACATCACCCCGTAACCCGTCGCGTACCAGATGACCTCCTTGAAGCGGCGAAGCAGGACAAATGCCCCGCCGACGGCTGCAAAGTCATGCATTCCGAGAACCTGGAAAAAAGCGAGATAGCCTAGATCCTGTATGCCGAGGCCGGAAGGGATGAAGAAAAAGAGGGTCCTCAGCATGGCAAGCGCAGTGTCGAAAGACAGCACCTGAAGGAACGTCACCTTGACTCCCAGGAGCTGCAAGATAAGGTAACTCTCAAAAGCAAGCGTCATCCAGGCTGAGACATACAGAAGCATCAGCGGCAGGAAACTGGCTGGCCCGTCGAGCTTGACGCGCTGCAGCTTGCGATCGGTCTCGACGAAGCCATCCTCCCGTTTCAGCAACCACTCCCTGACGCGGGCGAACGGCACCATCATCAGAATCCGGTGAAGGCGCTGCACGGCCTTACCGCCGGTCACAAGGATCAGCATGGACAGAAAGGCGACCGTGACCGTTGCGCCGGCGAGCGCAAGCATGATCCCCAGCCCGCCGATACCGAGCAGCGACGTCGATGCCGCCTGGAGCATGGCAAAACCCGCAACGGCGCCAACCAACGTATAGATGCCCTGCGCCGCTCCGAGCAACAGCTTGCGAACCGCAACGCTGGCAAACCCGTCGGGAAGCGGTATACCGAGAAACTTCCGGCACAACCAGGGTCTGAGGGGCTCTCCGACGGCCACTCCGGCCGGAAGGGTCATTGAGACCGTCTCTGAAACAAGCTGAATCCTGAAAAGCCGGAAAAACGGCACCGGTCCGCTTCCGACCGGAAAAAGACGCTGCCATGCGACCGTCTCGATCAAATGCAGGAACAGATATGGTATGAGGATAAGGAGCGACGAAAAACCTATCAACCGGATCTGTGCGACAGCGCCTTTGATATCGACCTTGCTGAACAGATAGGCGATCAGGAGTATGCCGATAGCAAGTCCTGCATATCCGGTCCAGGCTTTTCCGGCTTTTTTTTCCGAATTCATGGAATAAACGGGAAGAGAAATATACCATCGCTGCAAAACCGGCATCGGTTTCGAACGACAGGCAATTTCGGGAACAAGTTACCTTTCATTTAAACAAACAGGAGGACAGATATCCCATCCCGTCAGGTCCGCCTTTCAGGGCAGCCACCAGGGCGAGTTACGCTCAGTACCGGACACGAACCACGCTGGCATGACGTTTCCGGCCACTGCCTGCAACAGAACCCGTCCGAATATAATAAATATTGATCGCCCCTGAAAACCGTTGGCCCCGCTGCTCATTCCGGCTGTTATCCTGTGTCGGCGCAAGGCATTTTACCATAATCGCCCCGTAACCCTGTTTTTCACGGCTTCCCCGAAAATGAGTTGGATTAGAAAATATCTATTGTTAAATATTTGTTACAACTTTGTAACCAGCAGTAATCTTCCGAAACCCTGCGTTTCAGTCCCCAGGCGGCCACCAGTCAGCAGTTACCGACACCGGCCTGTCCTGATTTTCAAGACTCTTCATCCAGTTTCCTGATAATAAACCATTGCTATATGGGACTCATCAATCCTGATTTTCAAACGTTGCCGGAACTGTTCACTTCGGTGTTCACCCATTTCAGGGGACAGAAAGGCAAATCACCCATCGCGAGAAAAATCAACGGTTCCTACCAGCCCATCAGCTACGACTCCCTCGAGGAGGACTACCGGCACCTCGCGGCGTATCTCAAGGCACAGGGGGTCGAGCAGGGCGACAGGGTGGCTATACTGTCCGAAAACCGTCCGGGATGGTACCTCTCCGACATGGCCATCCTGTCGGTCGGAGCCATCGACGTCCCCCTCTACCCATCCCTGCCGCCGAACCAGATCGAGTACATCCTGAACAACTGCGGAGCAAAGGGGATCATCGTATCCAACATGCTCCAGCTCGGCAAGATCCTCTCCATCTGGCAAAATCTTCCCGACCTCAACCTGGTGATCGTCATGAACAGGCTGGAAGATCCGATCGAGGATGTGGTCGACCTCAATCACACCAAGATGGAGGGCAAACAGGTCCTGCACGACAAGCCGTGGATCCTGGAGGGCATCAAAACCGAGCCTGACGACATAGCGACCCTCATCTACACATCGGGCACAACAGGCCTTCCAAAGGGAGTCATGCTGACGCACCGCAACATCTGCGAGAACGTCAAATCCTGCGCTTCCGTCATCCGCATCGATGAAAACGACAACTGCCTGTCGTTCCTCCCCCTCTCCCATGCCTACGAACGTACCGGCGGATATTACCTCATGTTCGCCTGCGGGGCCCAGATCTATCTTGCTGAAAGCGTCGAGACCATCTCCCTTAACATCTCCGAAGCCAGGCCGACCCTGATCTTCACGGTGCCGAGGCTATTCGACCGCATGAAGACCAGCGTCCTCAAGGCAGCTACCAGCGAGGGGGGGATGAAGCAGAAAATTTTCTTCTGGGCGGTCAGGACCGGAGAGAAATACCACCGGCAGCTGGCCGAAGGGCGAGGATCATCGGTCATGGCGATGCAGCACAGCCTTGCAGACAAGCTGGTCTACAGCAAGATCAGGAAAAAATTCGGCGGGCGGCTGCGCTACTTCGTGTCCGGAGGAGCCGCCCTTCCGCAGAAGACCGGGGAGTTCTTCCAGTCGATCGGCATTACGATCCTTGAAGGATTCGGCCTGACCGAAACATCCCCGGTCACGCACATCAACCGGCCGGAAAAGGTCAAGTTCGGCACCGTAGGACCAGCAGTCAAGAACGTCGAGGTGAAGATCGCCGAAGATGGTGAAATCCTGCTCAAGGGCCCCAACATCATGAAGGGGTACTGGAAGGACGAGGCCGCAACGGCAGAGGTGATCAGGGATGGATGGTTCCACAGTGGCGATATCGGCGAAATCGATAAAGACGGCTACCTGAAGATCACCGACCGGAAAAAGCACATCATCGTCACCTCGGGCGGAAAGAACATCGCCCCGCTGCCGATTGAAAACCTGATCCTTGACAGCCCGTTCGTGGACCAGACCCTGATCGTAGGCGAAAAACGGCCGTTCCTCATCGCCCTGATCGTCCCCGACTTCGTGAAACTGAAGGAGTTCGCCGTCGAACACGGCATCAGCACCGCGACCAACAGGCAACTGATCGAAAACAAGGAGATCGTGCAGATCTATGAGAAGCTCCTGCGCAACATCTCACGCCAGCTCGCCACGCATGAGAAGGTCCGGAAGTTCCTGCTCGTCGACGAGCCGTTCACCCTCGAAAACGGCATGATGACCCCGACCATGAAGCTGAAACGCAAGGAGATCATCAAGAAGTTCAACCCGGAGATTGATAATCTTTACAACGCGTTGAACATGGTGTACAATACGGAGTGATCGGAGATGCCGATCACTCCGTGAAAAAGGCTGTCTCAGCAGTAAAGCAGAGGCAGCCTTTTCATTTTTTCACAACGTTGCGCAGTTCATCCGTCTGTCATTCTGAGTCTGCCAAAGCAGGGCGAAGAATCCGGATAAACTGCTGTAATTCTGATTCCAAATCAATCATGCATAAGAGCGGTGGAATTCGGCTGCCAATTATCGTGTCATGCTGAGTGAAACGAAGCATCCAGTGGATCCTTCGCCCGACTACGTCAGCCTCAGGATGACAGGAAAGATCAGCGTTGTATTAGAAATGGAATAAGATATTGCAGTTTAAGAAATAAGTAGTGATACACGAGGATGGTGGCTCCTTCTCTGCGCTACGCTTCGTTCCCGCCCCGCTCTTCCCGGACTGCAGGGAATACCGGTCATCTCCAGGCAAACGCAACATCAGGATTTCTTGAACCTTATGGCTCCATCGCCGAGCGGGAGCTCGGCGCTCCCGGGGCCCCGGGGTTCCCGGCTATTCCGACAATGCGTCCGTCTCCATACATTTCGGCCATTCCCTCCCTGACCAGGGCTGCAACGATCGTGCCGATGCCGTAAGGACATTCCGCATAACGCTCTTCGATCCCGTCCATCGACAATCGGGCTTCAGCGAGCAGTTCGCGAAGCAGCTTGCCCCGGTACCAGCGCCGCGATCCCTCGAACCTGGACTGCCTTGAACTGGGCGCGATACCGGTCTTCCGGCTGGTAAGTACGAGCGAGCCATAGTCCATGAGGGCGTTGTGCCAGTCGCGGCTACGCCCCGGCGGGAGCACCTCGCCGGCCACCTGCCTCAGGACGGCAGGTGTTATCCCTTCCGGAAGCTGCAGTTCGTGAATCAAGACCCGTCTGATGTTGGTGTCGATCGCCGGTATGTCGAGGTTGTCAGCGAAGATGGGAATCGAACAGCTCGTATAGGGGCCGATGCCTGGCAGGGTCATGAGGATAGCAGGTTCAGCGGGTATCGTTCCGTTGTGGAGCTCGACGATCTCAGCCGCCGCACGCTGCAGGCGCTGCCCCCGGGCGTTGTAACCAAGCCCGCTCCAGAGCTGCAGGACATCGCGAAGCGACGCGCCGGCAAGGCTCTGCACATCGGGAAAGCTCTCCATCCACTGAAGGAACCGCTGCGCCACCCGATCGGCCTGGGTTTGCTGGAGCATGATTTCGCTGACCATGACGGCGTAGCGGTCACGGGTCCTGCGCCAGGGAAAATCCCGGCCCTTTTCGCTGTAAAAGTCGAAGATCCTTTTCTGGAAAGCCTCTACGGAAACGCTGTCCATGGTTTCAAGACTCCTTGATGGCTGTTCGGACTCAGAATTCAGGCGCAGGTCCGGGCACGAACCCGGCAGGCCTTCTCAGCACCGTCGCGGCGTGACGGAACGGGTCATGGCCGAAGAAGAGTATCCAGCCATGCTCGCAGGCCTCTTCGAGAATGGCCGCCTTCTCTTCGATAACCGTGCGGGCGTCGATGTCGTTGCCGGAGACCCTCGTGACCGGATAATGCGATGTGGTAGGCACGAGATCGGCCCCATGCAGCAGGGTCGTCTTGCCGTCACTTATGCGGACAAGCTGCTGCCCTCGGGTGTGCCCGTTGCTGAGGATGACGTCGATGCCGGGAAAGAGCTCCCGCGTACCGGATACCGTATGGAACAGCGAAAGCTGGCGGAACTCCTCGATGACGGTCTCGTTGTAGCTCATGCGCTCCCGTTCGTCAGGGCGGCAGGCGGTCCGGAAATTCTCCTCCTGCACGATGACCTGCGCATACGGAAACACAGGCACGAGCCGGTCGCCTCCGCAGGTGAACGCGCCACCCACGTGGTCGCTGTGCAGATGGGTAAGCACAAGGTCGGTGATGTCTCCCGGTTGCAGGCCATGCTTTTCGAGCTCCTCCTCGAGCCTGTACGGGCTGGTAGCATGTGCAGCCCAGCGGCTTGTCCAGCATAGCTCGCCTATGCCGGCATCGACAATGATGCGGCGCCCGTTGCCGACGATGAGCAGCAGCCTGGTAGCGAGGCGTATGGCAGGCATGGGCTTAGACGGGTCAACGTTCTTGACCGGCAGCGGCCCACCGTTGAAAAGAAATTCCTGAACCTTGAGTGAGTGGATCTGGTAATCACCGATGGTGAGCATCTGGGAAATAGGTCTCGGTAAGTAATATTATGAACCGGGTGACGTGGACGCACGTAACTTCAGACCCGGCCTGAAAAGAGGGATTTGCAAGGATGATGATGGCAATTGCCGGAAATTCGGCCCGGCCGGGTGGCCGGGCCGTGCTCCGGATATATCATTGCCGAATGAAAGCTTACGCCTGGGCAGCGGGCGACTTGCGCTCTTTGACCTTCAGCGCGGCCTTGCCGGTACGCTTGCGCAGGTAGAACAGCTTTGCCCTTCTTGCCTTGCCGTTCCTGGTAACCGTGATGCTTTCGACGTTCGGTGAGTTGACCGGGATGATCCTCTCGACGCCGACACCGTGTGAAATCTTGCGAACGGTGATGGTCTTGGAAGCACCGGCACCCCTGTCGCTGATCACGACGCCTTCGAAAGCCTGGAGACGCTCCTTTTCACCCTCGATGACCTTCAGCTGTATCCTGACGGTATCGCCGGGACGAACTTCGGGAATATCGGTCCGGCTCTGGGTTGCTTCCACCAATTGAATTAACTGATCCATGATGACACTGTTATCTTTATGTTGTCTTTACTCTTCCCATTCTTCATTCTCAAGCAGGTCCGGCCGGCGCTGAAGCGTGCGTTCACGCGCATTCTCCTGCCGCCAGAGCTCGATTTTCTCGTGATGGCCTGAAAGCAGCACGTCGGGCACGGTCATCCCCCGGAACTCTGCGGGACGGGTGTACCATGCGCAATCCAGCATTCCGGCCTGGAACGAATCGGTCAGCGCCGACTCGCCGTCGCCAAGGACGCCGGGAATAAGCCGCACAACCGCGTCGGCAAGCATGAGCGCAGGGAGTTCACCCCCTGACAGCACGACATCACCAACGGAGAGTTCCATCGTCACGAGACTCTGGCGGATCCTTTCGTCCATGGCCTTGTAATGGCCGCACAGCACGATCAGGTTCCCTTTCCGGGAGAGCCTGTTGGCCGTCTGCTGTTCGAAAAGCCTGCCGTCAGGCGTCATGAAGATCACCTCGTCGTAAGCCCTTTCAGCCAGCAATCCCTCTATGCATGCGAAAACCGGTTCGGGACGGATCACCATTCCCGCGCCGCCTCCGAACGGCGTATCGTCCACCTGCCGGTACTTGCCCAACCCATGATCGTGCAGGTTGTGCACGTGGATCTCCGCGAGGCCTTTCTTCCTCGCGATGCCGAGCAACCCCTTCTCAAGAGGCGATACAAAAAAATCCGGAATGACGGAGATGATATCTATCCGCATGGTTTCCACACCCGAGACATTGCTTCAATAATATTCAAGAACACGTTCGTGCTACAGGAACTCCGAAAAGCGCCGCAGCACCATGATCCCCTTCCGGAGATCTATCTCATCGACAAAGTCCTCGACGGCCGGCACAAGCACCTTGCGTCCTCCCGTGTCGATCTCGTAAACATCGTGCGCGGGCATCTGCAGCACGTCGCTGACCACGCCGATCCTGCCCCCCTGTTCATCGAACACCTCCAGACCTAAAAGGTCATGGATGTATGCCCTGTCGTCCGGGAGCGGTTCAAGGTGGTCAGACGCCACGAAAAGATGGTACCCGGCAACAGCCTCAGCCTCCTCGCGGGTACCGATACCTTCGATCATAATCCAGACGAACCCCTGATTAACCTTTGCCGACAGAACCTTCCGCAGCACGGCATCATCCGGGGTTTTGCCAATATATAACTCCCGGCGCTTCACGAAGCTCTCCGGGAAATCGGTCACGGGCTGGACCTTCAGCTCACCTTTCAGCCCCTTGGGCTTGAGCACGATGCCGGTCAGGTAAAGTTCCATCCCGTTTCAGGAAATGACGTGCAGTACCGTGGTCAGGCTTCTGCAGAGCCGGCTGCGGCGCTGGCTTCGGCTGCCTTCTTGGTCTGGCGGCGGCGGATCTTGACCGTGAGGCGCTTCTGACGGCGCTCGGCCTCTTTCAGCTGCCATGCTTCCATCTGCGCTGCGATATCGCTCTCGCTGACGCCGCGACGCTGCAGGTTCAGTTCATGAAGCAGGCCGGTTCCGCGGATAAGGCTGCGAACCGTTGCGGTCGGCTGGGCACCAACGTTCAGCCAATAGGTGACGCGCTCCTTCTCGATGGTCACGGCATGCGGCTTGGCGGTCGGGTTGTAGTGCCCGATCACTTCAAGAAACTTGCCATCCCTCGGTGAGCGGCCGTCTGCAGCCACAATCTGGTAGAACGGCATCTTTTTCCTTCCTGCCCTTTTCAGTCTGATCTTAACCAAAGCGTATAAAGTTTAATTAATTAAGAGACATTGATCATTTATCGTTTCAGAAACTTGTCCAGCGCCAGATTCTGCGAGGTGATCTTCCTGCCCGACTGGGTCAGGCGCGACACCGAGCGCATCATCTTCTTCATCTCCTGGAACTGCTTGAGCAGCATGTTGACCTCCTGCACCCTCGTACCGCTGCCGCGAGCGATCCTCTGACGACGGCTTCCGTTGATGATATCCGGCGTCTGGCGCTCGGCCTTGGTCATCGAGGAGATCATGGCTTCGATCGGCTTGAAATCGAGGTTTTCCAGGTCCTGCTTCGGTACCATCCTGTTCAGGCCGGGAACCATCTCGATCAGGCCCTGGATGGAGCCCATCTTCTTGAGCTGCTGCAGCTGGTCGTAAAAGTCGTTGAGGTCGAACTCATTTTTCATGAGCTTCGACTGCATCTCCATGGTCTTTTCGAGGTCGAGCGTCTCCTGGGCCTTCTCGACGAAGCTGACGATGTCGCCCATACCGAGGATCCTCTGGGCCATGCGCTCGGGATAGAACAGGTCGAGATCGTCGACCTTCTCGCCAACGCTCATGAACTTGATCGGCTTTTCCACGACCTGCCTGATCGACAGGGCCGCACCGCCCCGGGCATCGCCGTCGAGCTTGGTGAGCACCACGCCGTCGAAATCGAGGCGATCGTTGAACGCCTTGGCGGTGTTGACCGCCTCCTGGCCCATCATGGAATCAACGACGAACAGCAGCTCGTCAGGCTTCAGTGCATGCTTCAGCGCCTCGGCCTCGGCCATCATGTTCTCGTCGATCTGAAGGCGTCCGGCCGTATCGACGATGACGACATCCTTTCCCCCGGCACGGGCGGCTTCGATACCACCGAGCGCGGCTTTCATGGCATCCTGCTCCTCGACGGAGAAGACGGGGACCTCGATCTGTTCGCCGAGAGACTTCAGCTGGTCGACCGCAGCCGGACGATAGACGTCGGCAGCAACCAGTATCGGGTTCTTGCCATTCTTCTTGAGCCTTTTGGCAAGCTTTGCGCAGAAGGTGGTCTTGCCGGAGCCCTGGAGGCCGGCAACCATGATGATCGCGGGAACCTTCTTCGGAGGGAGGTTCAGCGGCTTGTTCTCGCCGCCCATGATCTCGGTCAGTTCGTCGTTTACGATCTTGACGATCATCTGGGCAGGAGAGACGCTCTTGATGACCGACTCGCCCAGGGACTTCTCCCTGATATCCTCGACCAGCTTCTTGGCGACCTTGTAGTTCACGTCGGCGCCGAGCAGGGCCCGCTTGATATCGCGCATGGCGATGCCGATGTTGATCTCGTTGATCGTGGCCTGGCCGGCAAGCTTCCTGAACGTCAGTTCAAGTTTGTCGCTGAGATTGTCGAACATGTTTGACCTGTCACATAAATTCTAAAAATGGATAGCTTTAAAAATAATAAAATTCTCGTAAAATAAAACCTTACACAACAAGCTTCTTCTGCATTATTTTCAGGATGGCATTTCTCCCGTAGAAGATTGCAATGAAAAGAACTAACGGAGCCAGGAAGGACACATGAGAGCCACAGGTGTTCCGACCGGCCCGCCATCAACCATACCCATGACACCCGACTTCATCGAAAAACTGTTCGATTCCTTCCGTCAGCAGAAAATCGCCGTCATCGGCGACGTCATGATCGACAAATATATCTTCGGCCATGTGTCGAGAATCTCCCCGGAATACCCCGTTCCGGTCGTTGACGTGACCCATGAAAACAGCCGCCTCGGCGGCGCGGCCAACGTTGCCCTGAACATTCACGCGCTCGGGGCCCGTACCTTCCTGATCGGCATAACCGGAAACGATCAGGGACGGGAGGCCATGACGGCCCTCATGGGTGAGCAGGGCCTGGAGGCCGGGCTGCTCGTCCCTGATCCGTCGCGCCCGACCACCTGCAAGACAAGGATCCTTTCCCAGAACCACCACATCACAAGGGTTGACTACGAAAGCCGACAGCCCGTTGACATGGCGACCGAAACAAAGCTGCTCGACATGTTCAGGGAGGTTGCCGGCTCGCTGGGCGCCGTCGTGCTCGAAGACTACAACAAGGGGGTGCTGACCGAATCGTTCATCGCCTCCGTCACCGCCATCTGCAGGGAACTCCGGATTCCGGTGCTCGTCGACCCGAAACTCAAGGGATTCTTCTCTTACCAGGGCTGCTCGGTCTTCAAACCCAACCTTTCGGAACTGGCCGCCTCGCTCGGCGTCGTGCTGCAAAACACCGACAAGGAGGTCGAGAAGGGATGCCTCATGCTGAAGGAGCGCCTGCAGGCCGACAGCTTCGTAGTGACCCGGAGCGAAAAGGGTATGACCATCTACGACGGCAATTTCACCCATATTCCCGCCACCTCACTCGAAGTAGCGGACGTCTCGGGTGCAGGGGACACGGTCATCGGGATGCTCGCGCTGGGCACGGCTGCGGGCCTCGACCTGGTCACCAGCACCAGGATCGCCAACCTCGCTGCGGCGACGGTCTGCCAGGAGGTCGGCGCCGTACCGGTAAGACCGGACCGGCTGCTCAAGGCATGTCGTGATCATCTTCAGTGATGTGGAAATGGTCGTCGACCACCGACGGCCATGGAGGATTGTATGAAGGATCCTGTACAAGGGCCCTCATCTTCTGCAGCGAATAGAACGGAACCTCGAACAGGGCCACATTGCTGAGCGTCGCAGGCACGTCGCTCCCGGGATTCATGTGCATGACGAAGGTGATGTGCACCTTTCCGCCGGCCATGGGCATGAATACCCATACGCCTCTCGTTTCACGCACACGGTGCAGGTCCGGCCTCAGGGGCAGGTAGTCGGGAATGCCCTGCATGGTCAGAGCCACGGCACCGGCTTCCGATGCATGCAGGCTGGTACGTACGATCACCTCACGCTTAGGCATGGGCCACGGGGTGTTGATCACCTGCCGGATGACATACTCCAGCTCCTCGTTCCTGTTGAGCACCTCGATCTCGGAAAGCTGATGAACCCAGCGCCGGTAACTCCCGAAATCGTGGAACAGGCTCACCAGCTTCCTGAAAGGCGCCTCGAACTCGGCCTCGCCCTTGAACCCGAGGACATTCGATCCCGCGATTTTCGAAGAGTAGACGCGGATCCCCTTGTGCTCGACACGAAACTCCCAGTTGCCCTCGAGGGCAGTAGCGACATCCATTGACACTGCGATTGTTAGAGATTGAATGAAACAGCCGCCGTTATCCGACAACAAAATCTTCGTAATTCCTGAGGATATCAGTCGACGACGTCCGGAAAGGCGCGTTGATCGGTGTACGGTACTTCTCCCGCTTGACCATGTCGCGAAGATTGCAGATCGTGTGATACGGTGTATCGATCACGGCGATGTTGGCCAGCCATGAAGGGATCTCGCCTGCGGGTTCGATATGCAGCCTGAAAACCACCCTGCAGCTGTTCTCGGAAAGCGGCAGGATGTTCCACGCCCCCTCCATCTGTCTTACACGCACATAGCGCTCATCTTCGGGAAGGAAATCCGGCAGGCACTCGATTTTGATGAATGCCTCCGAAGTCTCAGGATCCATGTACGCCGTCGAACGGGATATGATCTCCCTGTCCGTGACGGGCCAGGGCGCACTGACAAGCTGATAGACCACCCGGCCGTCGGTCTCCGTCAGCTCCTGCAGCACCCGCATCTCACGGGTCTTCCAGACCCACTCGGTAGCGGCGTCGATATCATAGAGCAGGCTGAGCACCGATTGCTGTGGAGCATCGATGGTCGCCACTGCGACAAACGAGAGGAAATTCGAAGATGGGACGGGACAGGTAAAAATCCTGAGCCAATCGTTCTTGAACCTCTCGGTGCAGGTCGTACTGTTGATTTTTTCAAGCAGGGACATAGTGAAAGCCGGTTTGGTTGAAAAATATGAAGAAGTTGCCGAGAGCGCAAGCAAATCGGCTCAGGATGCACGCCTGCCGACAAGTTGCCTGGCAATCCGCATTGAAGGATCACCTTCACGGATTAACACGCGGAGCTGCCCATCAGTTCCGAACAGCTGCCTGGCGATCCTGGCCTTCAGCGCGACCCTGATATAAGCGGCATCCCTCGCATATTCCGCAGGGCTGAACGGGATCTTCTTCGCTTTGCACTCCGCCCTGACCCTCGACTCAAGATCCACCGGCACCGAATAGCCGGAAATGAACTCATCCGCAGATTCCCTGTAGTTCCTGACCGGGCACGACGGATCGTCCAGAAGCTTGAGTGCGATGTCCTCGAAAACCCCTTTGGCAAAAAGCTCCTGGTACAGGTTAGTGTAGGGCCGTCCGAACACCCAGTAATCGGGCATGATGCCTCCTGCTTTTGCAAGGGCAGCCTTCAGGCTATCGGCGGGCGCCTTTCCGGAGAGCCGTCCGGTGGTGAACACCGAGATGTCCCCGCTGTGAAGGTACAGGGTGCCTCCGTACTTTTTCATGACATTTTCCGTCAGGGAGCGGTCGTTCATCTGCTTGTAATAGGCCTCCCGTCCCTGGCTTCCCTCATCGTATCCACGCTGTATCTGTCGGCCTGCGGGCGTGTAATACCTCGATACCGTCAGGCGCAATGCGGAACCATCGGGAAATCCGAACTGACGCTGGACCAGCCCTTTTCCGAAAGTCAGCTCACCAACAAGGAACGCGCGCCGGTTGTCCTGAAGGGCACCAGCCAGGATTTCGGCTGCTGAAGCGCTTCCCCGGTCGACCATAAGGCACACCGGCCCGCTCTCGAAAAGCCCGCCAGGCTTGGCAGTGTAACGCGACTCGTCGACACCGCCATGTCGGCTCTTAGTATAGACAATCAGGCTTCGTTCCGGAAGCAGTTCGTCCGCCACCTGGACCGCCTGGTCGAGAAACCCTCCCGGATTCCCGCGAAGATCGATGATCAGGCGCTGCATGCCCTGGTTTCGCAGGTGCTGTATTGCCTGGTGGAACTCCTGGGCGGTGGTCTCGACGAACTTGCTGATCCTCACGTACCCGGTCCCCTCATCGACAATGCACGCAGCATCGATGCTCGATGTCGAAATCTTGCCCCTGGTCACCAGGAAGTCGATCATGCGGCGCGCAAACGGACGATACACCTTGAGGGTCACCCTCGTACCGCTTTTTCCTCTCAATTTCCTGAGCACGGCAGCCCTGGTGATTCCGACGGCATTGATCGAATCGATGGCAACGATACGGTCACCAGGCATGATTCCGGCGGATTCGCTCGGACCGCCCGCGAGGGGAGTGACCACCAGCAGCGTATCCTTGACCACATCGAACTCTATACCGATACCTTCGAAATTGCCCTCCAGTTCAGCATTCGAATATGCCGCCTTTTCAGGCTCGAGATAGATCGTATGGGGGTCGAGGGATTCGACCATTCCATGAATACCGGCGTTCGCCAGGCTGTCGTCGTTCACCGGATCCACGTAGCTGGACTTTATGAGACGATAAGCCTCCTCCACTTTTTTCTGCCGCGCCTCGACCGCGCCCCCGCTCCCCTTGTTGAGCCTGGACCCGATAAAGATTCCAAAAACCAGGACGACAACCATGAGGACGGCACTGAATACGCGAGACATTTGAGCTGGATCTAAATGGATATGGAACGGGATACGCCTAAGACGGACATCGCCTCAAAGCGACAGGCATCCATGCTCTGTCGCATGGGCCGGAAGCGACCGCACTGAACATTCAAAAGCGATGCCGCCCCTGAAAAAACGCGCTCGTCCCAAAGCTATTCGGGTGCCTTTAGTTTACCGAAGAGAAGAGTATTTCGCAAAAAAACATTCACCCCCGACAACGTCAATCCAGCAAGGACGCGCACATGCCCCGTTCATGCCGGAAATTCTCAACACATCAATCACGATCACCAAAAAGGTTATTGCACATATAAACGACTGACAATACATGCATTATACCTGTATCTATAAAATATAAAAAGACTTGGAATCAGAATAAAAACAGTAGGAATCATGCGGATTTCAATAGCACAATATTCTGAAAATCACAATAATTATCAAGATTTAAAATAAACACACAAACACAATATCTCCACCTATCATCAAACAACTATTGCAAATTTTATTGACCAACAATACCATAAATTATTAATGACACAAAAACATATAAGATATTTTTATTAAATAGATTAAGATATTTATCATAAACTCTTTTTAATCATATTAGTACACAAAAATACCAAAAACTCAAACAGAATCACACGCCCCACTAATACAAATTCAATACAGAATCAAAGTATATTACTCTAAATACTATAACAACTATAATCACAAAATAAATCAGAAACATGAAAGACCTTACAACAACACATAAACAAAAGTATCGAGCTTAGCATAATGACCACTTACCTGAACTGAAGTGTATTTACCAAGGCGCCTTATCTGGACCATGCCGATTTGTAAAGGGATGCTTTATAACGGGGCGTAACCTCCCCTTCCCCACCGCATTTCTGTAGGGTGAGGAGAGGTTAACCGATGCTTGGAGGGAGGTTTTTTATCAGTGCGGGATGCAGGCGGCGACAAGTTCGACTTCGACGCTGGCGTCGAGGGGAAGGGCGGCAACCCCGACAGCACTCCTCACATGCCTGCCGTTTTCGCCGAATATTTCACCGATGAGAGCTGACGCTCCGTTGGCGACAATATGCTGAGAGGTGAATTCCGGCGAGCTTGAAACATAGACCGTCAGCTTGACGATCCGGACAATCTCGTCAAGGGATCCTGCCGCTGACCTGAGGGCTGCCACAGCATTGATCGCCGCAATCCTTGCTGCGTTCACAGCCTCATCCAGACACTCCGGACGCACGTTTCCCTTCCCTCCCTGTTCGATGAGCTTGCCGTCGACAAGCGGCAACTGGCCGGAGGTGTAGATGAACTCTCCGATCCTCAGTGAAGGTTGGTACAGGCCTGCTGGCGGAGCTACCTCGGGCAGAACTATCCCCGCCTGCCTGAGGGACGTTTCGAAAGATGACATGAGGGTATGGGTTTGCAGTTGACTGTTGATACGCCTTCATACGCCGCCAATCCGCATAGTCGGCTGCCGGCGCATTGTGATTACCTTGAAAAATAGTTATCGTGCCTGAAATCCGAACAAATGAAAGCGCAGATTCAACACCTCCCGCGACTTTTTATCGTGAGCAGCGGCAGGGAACATATCGATGCCTGGGGACTGGCGATGCAACAGGCGACGGCGATATCAAAATCGGGACCGGTGATGTTCCAGTTGCGCGAAAAAGGGCTCGAAGCCGCGCAACTTTACAACATAGCATGCCGTCTCAGGCCTCTGCTGGACACCTCGGGCTCCCTGCTCCTGGTAAACGAACGGGCTGATGTCGCCCTCGCTTCCGGTGCCCGGGGAGTCCACCTCCCCGAATCTTCCTGCCCGGCTTCAAGCATCAGGAAAGCCTTCCCCGGACTGCTCGCAGGTCAGAGCGTGCACCGCATCGGGGCGGCAGTGGATGCCTGGAAGTCCGGCGTCGATTACCTGCTGTTCGGGCCGGTGTTCGCTACCCCATCCAAGGAGCGGTTCGGACCGCCGCAGGGGCTCGAAGAACTAGAAAAAGTTTGCAGGTCGGTCTCCATACCGGTGTTTGCCGTGGGAGGTATCACTCCTGAAAAAAGCTTCGCCTGCATCGAAAAAGGCGCCTGGGGCATCGCCGCCATGACTCCGTTTCTTGACGCCGGTTCGCTGCCGGCGACCATTGACAAGTTCAGATGTTACCTACCCTCATGAAACTACCGCACCGATTCCTCTGCGTCATCACCGATGATCACCGCTGCCCTGTTGAACTGGCGCGATTGGCCCTCGATGGAGGCGCCCGAATGTTTCAGCTGCGCAGAAAATCCGCCTCCGGCCGTGAGCTCTTCGAGTGGGCCGTAAGAATCCAGGAGCTCTGCCGGCAGCATGAAGCGCTGTTCATCGTCAACGACCGGGTGGATATCGCCATGGCCATGCATGCCGATGGCGTGCATCTCGGACAGGAGGACCTCCCTGCCGCGGCCGCACGCGCCATGCTCGGTCCCGATGCCCTCATCGGTGTTTCGGCAGACGGCGTCAATGAAGCCAGGAGAGCTCTTGAGGACGGAGCGGACTACATCGGGCTCGGGCACATCTTCCCGACATACTCCAAAGACAAACCGGATCCGCCGCTCGGGACGTCGGTCATCGGCGAGGTAAAAAAGGTCGTCGGCCTGCCAGTGGTGGCCATCGGCGGCATCGGTCCGGACAACGTCGAAGAGGTCATGAACGCCGGGGCATCCGGCATCGCGGTCATCTCCGCCGTATCGGGAGCCCAAAACCCGACGGCAGCCGCACGGAACCTGGTTCGCAGGATCTGGCAATGACCGCGCGGGAATACATAACGGTCCTGACCATCGCAGGATCGGACGGAAGCGGAGGCGCCGGCATCCAGGCCGACCTGAAGGCAATCGCCGCCGGAGGGTGCTATGGACTGAGCGTCATTACGGCCGTTACTGCCCAGAACACCCTCGGAGTCACGGCATCATACCAGCTTCCGCCGGAGTTCATCCTTGCGCAGTTCGAGGCGATAGCCTCTGATATCCGGATCGACGCGGTCAAGATCGGCATGCTCGGATCGCCCGAGGCCGCAGAAACCGTCTGTGAGCTCCTGAAATCGCTGAGCGGGGTTCCGGTCGTCCTCGACACCGTTCTTCGCTCTACGAGCGGGAAAGCCCTCTTTCCGGCCTCGGAAGCGGCATCGATGAGAGAGCTGCTCTTCCCGCTCGCATCACTGGTGACCCCCAACCTTCCTGAAACCTCCATACTGGCAGGATTGGAAAGAGTCCCGACATCACGTGAAGGGATTGAACAGGCTGCGCGCAAACTCAATCAGGACGGGGCTCGCTCCGTGCTGGTCAAGGGGGGGCACGGAGAGGGCGGCGAGTGCCGCGACTGCCTGCTGCACGAAAACCGGATCCACTGGTTCTCGAACCCGAGGATCGACACCGCAAATACGCATGGAACCGGCTGTACCCTCTCTTCAGCCATAGCATCGCAACTGGCCGGAGGACGTGATATGGTTGAAGCGGTGGAAAGAGGAATCGCGTATACGAGGTCTGCGCTGCAGGCGGGCGCCTCATGGCGTCTTGGGCACGGCCATGGCCCGCTGCAGCACTTTCCTGAAAATTATTTCGCCAGTCGGGGCAGGCGGCCGATCGAGTAGTAGGTGAAGCCGAGCTGCTCCATGAAGTCAGGATTGTAGATGTTCCTGCCGTCAAATATCACCGGCTGCGTGAGGTCCTGCTTCATCTGATCGAAATCAGGGCTGCGAAATACCATCCATTCGGTCAGCACAGCGAGCGCGTCAGCGCCTTTCACGGCATCCTCGGGACGCTCGGAGAATACGAGCCCCTCTCTCTCCCCGTAGATTCTCCTGGCCTCGTCCATGGCGACAGGGTCATATGCCCTGATGATTGCGCCATCCTTCAGGAGCTCTTCAATGACGATCCGGCTCGGAGCTTCGCGCATGTCATCGGTGTTCGGTTTGAACGAAAGTCCCCACAACGCTATGACGCGGCCTTTGAGGTCACCGTTGAAATGAGTGCGGATCTTTTCAACGAGGCTGAGTTTCTGGTCGTGGTTGACCGCCTCGACCGCCTGAAGGATACGGGAATCGTACCCGTGCTTCCGGGCGGTGCGATCGAGAGCCTGGACATCCTTCGGGAAGCAGGAGCCGCCGTAACCGACGCCGGGGTAGATGAAGGAGAAGCCGATCCTCGAATCGGACCCGATGCCCCGTCGAACAGCCTCAACATCGGCGCCTACGCGCTCGGAGATGTTGGCGATCTCGTTCATGAAACTGATCTTGGTTGCCAGCATCGCATTGGCGGCGTACTTGGTCAGCTCGGCGGAACGGATATCCATGGCGATGAATCGCTCATGGCTGCGGTTGAACGGGGAGTAGAGGTTGCGCAAAAGCTCCTTGGTCCTCGGGTTGTCCACGCCGACAACGATACGCTCCGGCTTCATGAAATCATCCACGGCATCGCCCTCCTTCAGGAACTCGGGGTTGGAAACCACATCGAAATCGATATCGATGCCCCGCTCGGCCAGCACCGAACAGACCTTGTCCCGGACCAGGTCGGCCGTACCGACCGGCACCGTCGATTTATTGATGACGATCCGGTAATCCTTCATGTGGCGACCGATGCTCCCGGCCACGCTCAGCACGTGGCTGAGATCCGCAGAACCGTCCTCATCGGGCGGCGTTCCGACGGCGATGAACTGGTAAAGTCCGAAATCGACCCCTGCCGAGACATCCGAGGTGAACTTCAGCCGCCCCTCGCGCACGTTTTCGATGACGATCTCCTCCAGGCCAGGCTCATAAATCGGTATGTCCCCCTGCTTCAGCCTGGCGATCTTCGCCTCGTCGATATCGACGCAGAGCACATCATTGCCGACTTCGGCAAAACAGGCTCCGGTCACAAGTCCAACATACCCGCTTCCGAAAATGGTGATTTTCATATAAACTGTTTTGAAATTCAAAGCCCGCAGCACCTGCGGCAACGGGCAGTTAACTTATATAAGAGAAAGCGCCAGCTGCCGTCAATAGCCGGTAATGGCTCACAGAAACCGACAGCACAAACCGCATATCCGACGTCACTCCCTGACGATGATGAGGCAGCGTGACTTCTTCCAGAACTCTTCGGCATCCTTGATCAGCAGGAGCGTGGAGGTATTTCCCCCCACAAGCTCATAGGAACCCTTCGAGTGCGGGGTCAGGATATGCAGGCTCCTGACAGGCTTGTCGAAAAAGATGTCGCTGGTCTCGGTCACGTCGATCTGCCTGAAGGATCTGGTATCGAAATCGCTCGAGATGACCGGTCCCGTGCCGAAAAACCTGGCAAGCGCCCCCGGTTTCACCAGGATTCCCTTGCTGGCCAGCTGGTCGACCGTGCCGACAATATAATAGGCCGTCGACATCCGGTCCTCCTGATCGCTGATGACCTCGTCCATCACGTCGACAGTCGACGACAGCCTGGAAAGCTCCTTGTTGAGCGTGGAAATCTCCCCTTTCATGGTCGAAATCTCCTTGCTGCGGGCCTCCAGGTCTCCTTTCAGCTCACGGGTCAGCCGATCGAGCGCCTCAACCTTGTAGGATGAGGAGCGATTCTCGCTTTCCAGCTTGCTCACCAGCGCCTTGCTGGCGGTCAGCGTCGAATCGAGGTAGCGGATGTTGCCATAGATCTGCTTGCCGATCTTGTCGGCGCTGACCTCTTCCCGACCTTCGATGTCGGAAGAGAGTCGCTCGACGACCGCCTCCTTCTGCCTGATCTGGCCCAGGTTTTTCTGGACCTGCAGCAGAATGGCCATCATCGACTCGACATGCTGGCGCTGTTCGTCGCGCTTCTGTTCCTCCTGCCGGCAGGCGCCAAGCCCTGATGAAAGGGTGACCAGCAGGAACATGCCGACAGGGCGCCGCCATGCTTTCAAAGCCATTGTATCCATCGTTCGATTCCCTCTTTGGTGCCGTACCACCTGGTATGGGGGGTTGGCAGATGCTCAGTTTCGGATATAGTAACATTTTCGGCCCCGTCGAGAAAACAGCTTTTTGCGGGTACGATGCCGTCGCCGGCAAGATCGCCATCATCGGTGACGCTACGGTAAAACATGTAGCAGAGCTTTTCCGTGATATTTCCGCCCAGGGAACCCCTGTACTGGTCGCTCACGACCGACACGACCGGATATTTCCTGAAAAAATCGGATTCGAGATGGTTGAAGATAAAATCCGTCTTGATTTTTGCGAAACGTTCATGGGTATGAAATGGCGTTCCGAGCGTCACCAGTCGGCCAACCATGTCGTCAACCCTGTAGACATCTCCCTGGAACGACTTCTGGAGCAGGTAAACCATCGCGATCGTACCTCCACCGCTATGGCCCACGATGGTCACAGGTTCACCGGGAAACCGCCTGGCCATTTTGCGGACCGTCCTGTCGAGGGATGCCATCACACGGTTGGTGGAGCGTTCCGGAGATGGAGGAATGCCGATCCAGTCCACGACGCTCACCGGTACGATGGCGATCTTCTCCCTGGGAATCCATTCACTCAGGGCATCCTTCATGACATCATAGAGCGAATCCCAGAAAAGGACTCCGGGAATGATTACCACCGGGTTCTGTCTCACGGATGTCATAACTGAAAGACGTTTGTATTGATGAAAAACTTTTGCCGTGACCCGTCACACGTCACGATTTTTTCACGCCCACGACTTCAGCAGATCGATCAGCAGGCGTACGCCGAATCCGGTCCCTCCGGAAGCCCCCCCACCGCCCTTGGCTGCGAAAGCCGGTCCGGCGATATCGATATGGGCCCAATGCCCGTGCCCCTCGACGAAGTTCTCGAGGAATTTCGCCGCCGTGATCGTCCCGGCCCCTTTGCTTCCGGTGTTGCTGAGATCGGCCACATCCGATTTGATCTGCTCGGCGTATTCGTCCCAGAGCGGCATGCGCCAGACCTTCTCACCGGAGGCCTGGGCCGCCTTGAAGATCTCGTCGGCCAATGCCTCGTCATTGCTGAACAGGCCGGCGACCTTCATGCCGAGGGCCACGATGCATGCTCCGGTGAGCGTCGCAAGGTCGATGATGACGTCAGGGTCGTACTCCCGCTTCGCGTAGGTCAGCGCATCGGCAAGAATGAGCCTTCCTTCCGCATCGGTATTGCCCACCTCGACCGTGATGCCCGACATGGTGGTGATGACGTCGCCGGGCATCTGCGCGGAACCGCTCGGCATGTTGTCCGTAGCCGGAATCACCCCGACAACCCTGAGCGGCAACCCGAGTTTCGCAACTGCCTCCAGCACGCCGATCACGCAGGCTGCACCGGCCATATCGCTCTTCATCTCGTCCATGCCGGCGGAGGGCTTGATCGATATGCCTCCGGAATCGAAGGTCACCCCTTTGCCGACCAGGACAACCGTCTTCTTCGTCTTCCCTTTCGGCTGGTAATCCATGATGGTGAAGGTCGGAGGCTGCTCGCTGCCCTGGTTGACAGCCAGCAGGCCGCCCATGCGCAGCTCCGTTATCTTCTTTTTATCGAACACCGTCACATCGAGCCCACCCCGTTTTCCGGCATCCCGGGCGGCATCGGCCAGGTTTTCGGCCGAAAGGTGGTTGCCCGGAAGGTTGACCAGATCCCTCGACATGTTCTGGCAGGTGCCGATCACCATGCCGGCATTCGCACCTTTTTCCACGGCTTTCGCATGGTCGCCGCAACCGGCAAGCACCAGTTCGACGATAGCCTTCGGCTTAGCCTCGTCCTTTTTCCTCTCCTTGTCGAGCTTGCCGCTCTTGAGCCGGTCGAAACGGTACGACCCGTAGACAACCCCCTCGACGATCACGCCGGCAAGGTATTCGGGAGTACGCCTGGCGTGTTTTGCCCAATCGCCGATACCAGCGCAGTCGATGGCCACAACACCGCAATGCAGCTCACCCGCCTTGCGGGACAGGGCTTCCGAAGCCTTGCGGAAATCATCGTTCGACTTGCCATCGCCGAGACCGAGAAGTGCGATCCTCGACGCACCGTTAACGGAAGCGGTCCTATAGAGGATGGCCAACTCCCCGGCACTTCCCTTGAAATCGTTCAATACGCTTTCATCGATGCCGAGCTCCTTCAGCCTGGCACCGCCCTCGTTCTTCAGCTCCTTTGTACCGAATGGCAGGACGAGCAGATCGGCCTTGACCGGTGCCGCTGGTGTCGCCGTCACGTCGAGTTTGATTCCGGAAGCTGGCAAGGTTCCCGTATTTTTAGTCATAATATAAGGTTATAGCTTTATGGAGATCCGTAGACAGCGTGTTTGAAGCCCAGGCGGATTTCATGTTCACAACAATGACCGAGTTTTAAGCGGTTAATTGCAACAGACTGTTCAAAGTACCAATTTTATCGTCATTTTGATACCCGACACCCACGACGTAGTCTCAATAAATAAAGAAAATCGCAATTACCGCAGCCTGACAGGAATACGGCATTCTCATATTTTTTCCCGCAGTACCTGGCTGGCATCCTGATGATGAAAAGGTCGATGACTGCGTCGGAAAAGAGTCGTCAGCATCATCCTCATATTACCGTTAAAGCGCAAAAATCAAGGCCGGCAAACCCCGCAGGGCCTGTATCCCGCCGTAATGGCGGACTGCCGGTCCCGAAAGGCGACCGTGCATTTCGGGCAATTGAAATTCCGGCACCCGGGCTTGTGAAATACATGGCTTTCAGTGTTGCCCCGGAAGATCGCGCCCTGTGAAGGCCGGACTTCCGACGTTGCGTTTTGCGGCATCCCGGCAGCGGATAATCCGCCCGGCCGATCGCCTGATCGCTGCGCCCTGCGGAATGCCCAAGGCGGCACCGGGCTGGAATCGGCCCAGATGCCGCGACGCTCCTGGCGAGCCACAACTTCGAGAGCGGCCAGGTCGGCATCGTGCGAATAGGCCTTGTAATGCCATGCGAGGCCTGCACGCAGCATATCCTCGTTGAGCGACCGGCCATCCACGAAAACCTTGCCGATCGTCCGACCGTAACGATCCATACCGATGCGTTCGAGGCCGGCCTGCCGGCCAAAGACGATCGAAGCGGCGTACTGCCTGGCGCGCTGCCCGAAAGCCTGCGCCTTCTCCGGGGCATCGATACCGTACAGGCGTACCTTTTCCTGTCGGCCTCCGACAAGCAGCGTAACGGTATCCCCGTCGCTCACGCCAACGCATCGGCCCTGAAACTGCTGGGCGTCGGCGCGTTGAGCCGCCAGCACCTGAAACAGAATCATGAGGAGCGCGGCCAGGACGCTCCTGAAACGGGAATATGGCCTTCTGGGGGTCAGAAGAACTGGAGAGGACATACTGCGGAGGCGGTTACTACGATTGCAAAAGGGGGGAGTGGGCCCAAGATAGCAAAATAAGGAGATTTATGGCTGGAAGGGAAAAAATCAGCTCCCCCGGACGGAAGGCTTGGGCAAGGCATATGGGACACTGAATGTCCGCCGTCCCGACAGGTCGGGACGCCTGAATCCGGGAGGCATGAAGGCAGGGGCAGCTGAAAAGAGGGACGGAGTCCTGTTTCCCGACGGCTGTATCAGGACTTCCTGTCGAAGAGCGGCGCCGCCAGGGCGTCAACCTGCTCATGGGTGAACCGGCGCACCTCATCGAAGATGACCATCTGGGCCTTCTCCGCGGACATCTGCAGCAGGCAGCCGGCCGCGTTCATGTGGCCGCCGCCACCATAGTGCTTGGCGAGCTTGTTTACCGGGATTTTGCCGCGCGACCTGAAGCTGACCTTGGCCCGCCCATCCTGCATCTCGACGAGCAGAACGGCGACCTTGACAGTAGGAACGCTCAGCAGGTAGCGGATGATGATATCGGTGTCGAAGAGCTTGCTGCCGGTCTCCTCGAGCATCTCGCGCGATATGAAGAGCCAGGAGATGAGTCCTCCCTCAAGCACCTTGATGCTGGCCAGTGAAAGCCCAAGAAGCTTCAGCCCTTCGGGGCTCAGCGAATTGTAGATACGGTCGTAGACCATCTCGGGATTGGCCCCTTTTTCGACAAGCAGACCGGCAAGCCGGTAAACATAGGGAGTCGTTTTCGGAAACCTGAACGAACCGGTGTCGGTCATGATGGCCGCATAAAGGGCCGAAGCCGAATCGGGCGTGAACAGTTCACGGCCTGTACGATCGGAAAGCTCGTTGATCAGGTCGCAAACCAGCTCCCCGGTCGAGGAGGCATAGGTCTCGCAGACCATCACATCGGTGAAATCCTCGGGTTCGAGGTGGTGATCGATGCAGATGATCCTGAGTTTGCCGAGCTCGCGGGCAAACTTGACATGGGGCCAGAGCTTTCCGGTCCGGTCATGCAGGTTGGCATCGAGCACGATGAGCAGGTCAGCGAGGAATATCTCCTGTATGGACTCCTCGTCACGGTCTTTGAACACCCTGATGTCGTAGATATCCTTCAGGAACAGGTAGTTGGCGGGGACATCTGTAGGGTTGAAGATCGACACATCCTTTCCAAGGGCTTTCAAGGCTATGGCAATGGCCACTTCGCTGCCAAGTCCGTCTCCGTCGGAATTTTCGTGTGTCGTAAGGAGGATGTGACTGGCCTGGAGCATCTCATCGATGACCGGCTGCCATTCCTGGGAAGTCAGGGTCCGGCCATGTTCGGGTATAATCATCGGATCTGGTAATTATGGTCAAAAAGTCACAACGAAACTGATCGTCATGGGGAGATGCGTAACTGTCAAACAACTGATCTACAATGCGTCGGTCTGCATCAGGCCAGCTGCAGTCCGTTCATATCGTCACAGAACATTTCGACATGACGGCGATGACTGATGAAGGCATCGCGGCCCTTGTCGGTGACCCGGTAGCTGGTCAGAGGCTTCCTGCTCTCAAAGCTTTTCATGCATTCGACGTATCCGGCGGCTTCGAGTTTGCGAAGATGGATGCTGAGGTTTCCGTCGGTCGCCTTGATGCTGTCGCGAAGCTCGACGAACGAAGCCTCACGCACACTCAGGAGGTAAGCAAGCGCAGCAAAACGAATCCGTGCATGAATGACCTTGTCAAGCAGCTGATGGTTGTAATCCTTTTTGTCTTTGGAAGGTTCCGGGGGCATTATATTCACGGAATGTTTTGTACTGCTTGTACAGGGAATTTATTCGTACTGTAAAGTACTTTTTTTATTGTTCATCGACAAGAATGGCGACGTATTACAGTATAATACCAACAACGGCCACTGCCCGGCCACCGAGACACTGACATGACAGCAGCAGACAACCGGGAGAACGCCTCCCTGCCCAACATACTGGAGTTCACCAGGGAACAGCTGTCCGAAGTCATGGCTGAACTCGGAGAACCACGGTTCAGAGCCTCCCAGCTCCACCGTTGGCTCTACAGCCAGGGCGCAACGGATTTCGCATCGATGAGCTCTATCGGCGCCGGCCTGAGGCAGAAGCTCGCCTCGAGTTACGACATCCGTTCGGCATCGGTCGTACGTTCGGAGAGCGAACATCCGCAAAGCACCGCTGACGGCGAACATCCGACGACGAAGTACCTGCTGCGCATGCCCGACGGCGAACTGATCGAGAGCGTGCTGATCCCTTCCGGTGAGCGAATGACAGTCTGCGTCTCCTCGCAGGCCGGCTGCCCGCTGCAATGCGAATTCTGCGCTACCGGCAGCATGGGCTTCAGGAGGAACCTGCACGCGTTCGAGATGACCGGGCAGGTCTACGCCCTTCAGCGGGAAGCTCAGAAACGGGATGGTCGAGTGACCAACATCGTCTTCATGGGCATGGGCGAACCGCTCATTAACCTCGATAACGTCATGGAGGCCGTCTCTACGCTCACGGCCAGTGACTACCGTTTCGGCATTTCCGAAAAGAGGATCACGATATCTACCGTAGGCCTGATACCTGGCATCGACAGGATAGCCGCTTCGGGCCTGAAGACCAAACTTGCTGTCTCGCTGCACAGCGCGGATCAGCACAAGCGAGAACTGCTGATGCCCGTAGCAAGGCAGTATCCGCTCGAAGAGCTTGGCCGGGCGATCATCCGGTACAACCGCCTGGCCGGGCTGCCCGTGACGCTCGTATACATGCTCCTTGACGGGGTGAACGATTCACCCGAAGACGCCCGTAAACTTGCCCGATATGCCAAAAGGTTTTTATGTAAAATAAATTTGATTGATTATAACTCAATCGTTAATTTTCAGTTCAGGCCTGCCTACACCGACACCAGGGACACGTTCGTGCGGCAGCTGCTGGATGCCGGTCTGCTTGTCACCGTGAGAAAAAGTCAGGGTGCAGCCATCAATGCGGCATGCGGACAACTGGCAACCAAGCCCGGCCCTTACGGCACCGAACCGCAGTAATCACTAACAGGCTATTCACATCATGGATTTGTTCGATTTCATTCCCTTCAGAAGCGAGATGGTCAAGGTGTACCATTGCCTTACGGACAATGCGACCCACACCTCCGAAAAACCGGTTTTCCACGAGCTCAGGGTTCGCAGGTATGACTGCCCGATCGACGATATCGCCGATTTCATCAACGAAAAGATCGACCACTGGGTAGGCTGGAGCCCCAAGAACCAGAAGACCGCCGTCGGCGGCATGATGACCATCCGCGCCGAGGTCTCATCGTTCGCCCTGCTCGGCATGAAGATCGACATCAACTTCGGACTTGTAGAGGAAAAAGATGTCAACGGCCGCACGATCACCACGGTCAACGGCAAGGCGCATACCCGCATCGACTCGAAAGGTGACCTCGGCGAAAGCCGCCGTATGCTGCGCATGATGCTTGCCGCTCTCGACTTCGAGTTCAGGAAGCAGATCATCAACGAAAATGACTACGCATTCCGGTCCCTTGACCCGGGTAGTTCGACCGGCGCTTTCCAGCAGCTCTTCGATGAGACGAAGCTCGAACACCGCCCAAGCAACCCGAAACCGAAGTCCATCGAATTCAAGAAAAGCGCAAAACAGGAGATCACCTTCAAATCCTCCAGGACAGCCAGCGACCACGCATCCTTACCTGGCGTCGAGCAGAACGGCTCGAACAGCGCACCAGCCGGGGGCGCAGAGGCTCAACAGCCCTCGAAACCGAAAATCACTGTCATTTCCCTGAAAAAAAATTCATAAAGGATAACGTTTCATGAGAGTCATCCTGTTGGGCGCTCCTGGCGCTGGAAAAGGAACGCAGGCACAATACATTACAGAAACCTTCGGCATTCCCCAGATATCCACAGGAGACATGCTCCGCGCGGCGGTCAAGGCTCAGACCCCGCTGGGAATCGAGGCAAAGAAGATCATGGATGAGGGTGGCCTCGTCTCGGACGACATCATCATCGGCCTTGTCAAGGAGAGGATTGAGCATCCCGACTGCGCGAACGGCTGCCTGTTCGACGGATTTCCGCGCACCATCGCCCAGGCCGACGCGCTCAGGACAGAAGGCGTCAGGATCGATAACATCGTAGAGATCGACGTACCCGACGAGGAGATCATCAAACGCATGAGCGGCCGCCGCGTGCATCCGGCTTCCGGCAGGACCTACCATGTGATCTTCAACCCCCCGGCCGTTGAAGGCAAGGACGATGTTACCGGCGAAGAGCTCGTGCAGCGTGACGACGACTGCGAAGAGACCGTCCGCAAGCGCCTGAAGGTCTACCACGACCAGACCGAACCCCTGATCGGCTACTACAGGAACCTCGCCAGCGACGGCAACGCGGATGCTCCCGTCTACAACAGGATTCCCGGCATCGGCGAGGTGGATGAGATCAGAAACAGTATCATCGCAGCCATCAAGGGCTGACAAATCAGGTCAAAACCAACATCAGCAGAGAAACAAGTCGTCTCTGAACATCGTAATGAGCGGCTCGAGTGCAAGGCGGAAGGCGTGCAGGAACCGGAATGTCCCGACAGTTCGGGACATGAGGATTTCGGGCACCGACCGGCGCTGCAATCGGATCGCTCAATAGATTTTCAGGGAGGCCCTATGCACGCACTTGTTTTCGTCGACAGGCTCTACCGCGAGGACCCGTTCTTCGTATCGATTGCCGAAGGCATCGGTCATGAGGTGCTCCCGGGATGCCAGGTGATGCTCTCAATCACCGGCCACAGCGCCTCCGCCTATATCGGATATGTCGCCGCGCTGCTGGAGGGAGATCCTGCGGAGGAACCCGAAGGCGAAGTGGTCGACCTCCTTGCCGACGGCCGCCCGGTGCTTCTCCCCTCAATCGTCAAGCTGGTCATGTGGCTTGCCGACTATTACATTTCGAGGCCCATCGACTGCATCACGACCGCCCTGCCGGCTCCGTTAAGGTCCGTCGTGGACGACGTGGTCGAAATGACGGAGTTCCGCCTCGAAAGCCCCGCCACGAAAGTCAGGAATTCCGGGCTTCGCCGCAGGATCCTCCAGGAGCTCTCAACAGGCAAAAAGCTGACGGTCCGGCAGCTCAGGAAGCGGCTCGGGCGCAGGGAACTCTACAAAACCATCGCCGAGCTAGAACGTGGGGGCCTGGTCAGGCTGACCAAAACCTTCGACGAAACAAGGCCGAAGACAAGAACCGCCTGGCGCCTGGTCGGCGCTATTCCTGAAAATGCAAGCGAACTGCTGGCGAGATCCCCGAAAAAAAGGGAGGCCTTCGAAACACTGGCCGCCTCACCAGGCAAACCCATGTTTGCCGAACAGACCGGGGTTTCGCGTGACGTGCTCAACGGCCTCGTATCCATGGGGCTCGCCGTCAAATCAGCGATCGAGGTCGAAAGCCCCTTCACGTCGAAGTTCGACGAACCCCGGAAAGCCATCACGTCGCTCAGCCCCCATCAGCAAACTGCCCTGGAAGCGCTCACGGAAGCTGCCGGAAAAGGCGATTTCCATACCTTCCTGCTGCACGGTGTGACCGGCAGCGGCAAGACCATGGTCTACATCGAACTGCTCCGCGAGGTGCTCGATGCCGGCAAAACGGCCATCGTGCTCGTACCGGAAATCGCCCTCACACCGCAGACCGCAGCCCGCTTCCGGCACTATTTCCACGACGATATCCAGATCATGCACAGCGCCATGAGCAGCCAGGAGAAGTATGACGCATGGCAACGCCTCCGGCAGGGCAAGGCGAGGATCGCCCTGGGGGCGCGATCTACGGTCTTCGCTCCGCTCGAGAACCTGGGGGCCATCATAGTCGACGAGGAGCACGACACGGCCTACAAGCAGGATCGTACACCGCGCTACAACGCACGCGACACGGCCGTCATGCGGGCCAAGCTGGAAAACGCCATCTGCGTGCTCGGCTCCGCGACGCCTTCGTTCGAATCGTACACCAACGCGCTCTCCGGGAAGTACACGCTCCTTGAGCTGCCCGAAAGGATCGATAACGCGAAGCTGCCGCCGATCGGACTGGTCTGGATGCCCGGAAGCCAGCGGGTAACGCCGTCGATCTCCGGAGTGCTGTACGATGCGATACGCAAGCGGCTTGAACGCAACGAGCAGGTCATCCTTCTCCAGAATCGCCGGGGATTCGCAGGAAGCGTACTCTGCCTGGATTGCGGCCATATCCCCCAATGTCGATTCTGCAACATCCCGCTGGTCTACCACGCCTCGGACCGCTCCCTCCGCTGCCACTACTGCGGCCACACGACACCGCACCACCAGAGCTGTCCGGCCTGTTCATCGACGAAGCTCTTCTACAAGAGCAGCGGCACCGAACGCATAGAAGAGGAGCTCGGCGAGCTTTTCCCCGATGAAAAAATCCTCCGCATGGATGTCGACACCACATCGACGAAGGACTCCCATGCCGAGATCCTCGGCGCATTTCGCGACAAACGGTCGCGCATCCTGCTGGGCACCCAGATGGTCGCCAAGGGGCTCGACTTCCCCGACGTCACGCTGGTCGGTGTACTGATGGCCGACATCGGCCTGAACATTCCCGATTTCAGGGCAGCCGAGCGGATCTATTCCCTCCTGATGCAGGTCGCCGGGCGCGCTGGACGCTCCACCGCTCCGGGGGAAGTCTTCCTGCAACTCTACAACCGTGACAACGAGCTGTTCAGGCATGTGCTTGAGGGCGACTACCGGCGGTTCTACGATGCGGAGATGAAGGCCCGCGAGGAACTCGGCTACCCCCCGGTGTCGAAGCTCGTGAAGTTCGAATTCACGGCACCGGATGAACAGGCCGCCGAACAGGGAGCGGAGTTATTCCGTGAAAAGCTCAGGGACCTTGTGCCTGAAGAAAAGTGCACGATCCTCGGCCCGGCGCCGGCGGGCATAAACCGGATAAAAGGACGGTACCGCTACCAGCTCATCCTGAAGCTCTTCGGCTTCAAGCCCTCAACCTCGGCCATCCGCCAGATCCAGCAGGAGGTGACCACCGCTTTCAGGCGGCAGAACCTGACCGTTTTTTCCGACGTCGATCCGCAGCACCTTCTGTAAACACTATTTTTATCGTACCTTTCCTGATGGAAGAGAGATTTTCATCCCCTAAAAAATCTGTACCGTCCATGACAGAATTCGAATGGAGCCGAGAATACCTGAAGTCACATCGGCTTAAAGCCACCGGCGTGGTTGCCGCCATTGTAATCCGCTATCTTTATACCATGCTCTTCCTGTACGGTTTCGTACACAAGATCATGAAGGGCTGGATGTGGACCGGCATCATGGAGGCGCACTTCCTGAAGCGGTTGCACGAACTGCAGGCCGACACCTCCCTTCCAGGCTCCTTCGAGGCCTGGGCAGCTCCGTTCCAGGCCGCCTACCTGCAGCATTTCGCCATACCGCTCTCGCTGCAGATCGCATGGATCGTGACCATCGGTGAGCTGATCATCGGCGTAGCCCTGCTGCTCGGCGTCGCTACACGCGTGAACGCGGCTTTCGGCCTGTTCCTCCTCATCAATTTCGCTGCGGGAGGCTATTACAACCTTACCATACCTCCGCTGGTCGTCATGTCACTCATAATTATCCTTCTTCCCACGGGGCAGTGGTTCGGCCTCGACAGGATACTCAACCTGAAATATCCCGACTCTCCATGGTTCAGATGAACTCGATGCTGAAGCCCCCATACCGTGCATTAACGTCCATTGCCCTCTTTTCGAGCCTTGCACTTCTGGCGTTACCGTCAAACCTCATTCTGGCAGAACCTGCCGGCAAAACCGCCCCCTTCGCGGCTGCCGATCAGGCATTCATGGCCATGAAGTATGAAAAAGCCGATTCGCTTTACGAAACCATCTCCAGGTCCGGCCCCGAGAACGCCGACCTCCTCTGGAAGCTCTCCCGCCTGAACATCAGCGTGGCGGAGTCGTTCAGCCCCAGGGAGGCCACTCGAAGGATGCCCTACTATACGAAAGCCGTCGAGTATGCCCGCAAGGCTGTATCCATCGACAGCACCAACGCGGCTGCTCATACCTGGCTGGCAGCATCGCTGGCCGTCAAGGCCGACAGGATCGGCACGAAGGAGAAGCTCGCCAGGGCGAAGGAGATAAAGCGTGAACTGGACAAGGCCCTTGCCCTGAACCCGCACGACGACGTAGCCTGGTCAATCCTCGGCTCCTATTACCGCCAGGTGTCGAACATCGGCTGGATGAGCCGGCTGCTCGGCAACACCTTCGTCGGAAGGATGCCTGAAGGGAGCCCGGAGGCTGCGGAAAAGGCATTCAAAAAGGCTATCAGCCTCAATCCACGCGCCATCAGGCACTATCACGAACTGGCGCTCCTCTACATTGACCAGCACCGCGACCAGGAGGCGCTGCAGACGCTGCAGATCGCCGTCAGGAAACCGGCACTCATGAAAAGCGACCTGCGCCGCCTCGATGATATCCGGGAGCTGATAAAAAAACTGTCGGAAGTGCAGGAAAACAGATTGGGGGAAGGATAACAGGCTGGTCGTTGATCCAGCAGATGGACTTGGTGGACTTTATGGACTTTATGGACAATGTACGAGAGCCCTGCTCAAGCCTTCAGACGTCCATTGCGTCCATAATGTCCATCCCGTCCATGATTTCTTCGTCCACTCCGTCCATTTTTCTTCTCCGTCACGTCCCCAGCAGTCCCAGGAGGGCCCGGACGCCGAGATGGTAGCTGTCGGCCCCGAACCCGCTGATCACACCGACACACACCTCGGAAATAACCGATTTGCGACGGAACTCCTCGCGGGCATAGATGTTGGAGAGGTGCACCTCGACGACGGCGATCCTGACGGCGGCGATGGCGTCGCGCAGGGCTACCGAGTAGTGCGTCAGGGCTCCGGCGTTGAGCACCACCCCTGCGAAGCCTCCCTTGTCCTCGACCTCGAACAGTTTTTCGAGCAGGGCACCTTCATGCTCGGACTGGAAAAAGTCGAAGCTTGCCTCCGGAAAAGCCTCGACGAGCCCTTTGTTGATCTCATCGAGGCTCCTCAGCCCGTAAACCCCCGGCTCACGCTTTCCGAGGCGTGACAGGTTAGGGCCGTTCATCACCAGAATTTTGGGTCGGCTCATGGTCTTGATCCCTTGGAAGATTACTTGTTAATCGTGACGCGTGACTCGCAGCTCGTGGCACGTAACTCGTAACGGATGATCATCTTTTAATGTCACGCGTTACGCGTCACGTGTCACGTTCTTTTACCGTCACCCGTCACATCCTACAGTATGTACTGGCTCAGGTCCCTGTCGGCCGCCACATGTCCGAGCTTGGACCTGACCTGTGCGGCATCGATGACAACCCTGCTTTCGGTGATCTTTTCCGGAATGCCGAACATAAGCTCCTCGAGCAGGTTGGTCAGGATGGTATGGAGTCGTCGTGCGCCGATGTTTTCCACGCTTTCGTTGACCTTGGCCGCCGTACTGGCGATCTCGTGGATCGCGTCGTCGGTAAATTCAAGTTCAACCCCTTCGGTCATGAGCAGGGCGCGGTACTGCTTGATCAGCGCGTTCCTGGGCTGCGTCAGGATCTTGTAGAAATCATCCTCGGTAAGGCTTTTCAGCTCGACCCTGATAGGGAAACGGCCCTGGAGCTCGGGAATCAGGTCGGACGGACGCGCCACATGGAACGCGCCTGAGGCGATGAACAGCACGTGGTCGGTCTTGACCACGCCATATTTGGTGGTCACGTTCGAACCCTCCACGATCGGCAGGAGGTCACGCTGCACACCCTCGCGGCTGACATCCGGCCCCTTGCCTCCGGCGCCGGTGGTCGGCGCGGCGATCTTGTCGATCTCGTCGATGAACACGATGCCCGACTCCTCCACCTTGCGGAGGGCCTCCTTGACCACGGCGTCCATGTCGATAAGCTTCTGGACCTCCTCCTGTTCGAGCAGTTTCCGGGCCTCTGCGATCGAAAGGCGGCGCTTCTTGCGCTTTTTCGGCATGCCGCTCATCAGGTCCTGCATGATGCCGCCGAGCTCCTCCATCTGTCCAAGGGGGCCGAAGATCTGCATCATCCCCCCCTGCCCATCGCCGCTGATCTCTATCTCGATCTGGCGATCCTCCATCCGCCCGCTGCGCAGGCGTTCGAGCATCTTCTGACGGCTCCTGCGATTGATCTCGCGTTCCATGCCGGGCTCTTCGTCGACGGCGCCATGCGACGCGATCTCAAGCCCCTCCTCCTCCACCGACTCCTCAAGGTCGGAGTCTCCCGAAGGGGCAACCGGAGGAAGCAGGATATCGAGCAGGCGCTCCTCGACGTGCAGGGCCGCCTTTTCACGCACCTCTTCCGACTTTTCAGTGCGCACCATGGCAACGGCCTGTTCGGCGAGGTCGCGGATCATCGACTCGACGTCGCGGCCGACATAGCCAACCTCGGTGAATTTCGAAGCCTCGACCTTCACGAAAGGCGCCCTTGCGAGCTTTGCGAGCCGACGCGCGATTTCGGTCTTGCCGACCCCGGTCGGCCCTATCATGATGATGTTGTTCGGCATGATCTCGTCCCTCAGGTCATCGCTCACGTTCTGGCGGCGCAACCTGTTGCGCAGGGCGATGGCAACGGACTTCTTCGCATCCTTCTGGCCGATGATGTATTTATCCAGCTGTTCGACGATCTGCCCCGGGGTCAGATTGTCCGGTCCGATGAGGGTCCCGCCACGGGTGGCGGCCATCGCTTCCTCTCTATTCGCTTCTTCCATGTGATTCATGCGTATGTTGCTGTGACGGAAAACCGTCGGCGTCCTGGCGCCAGACGGTCAAAGGGTTTCGATGACGATATGGTCATTGGTGTAGATGCAGATATCGGCCGCGACCTTCAGGCTTTCGGAAACGATATCGGCGGCCGAAAGGCCCGTGTGCTTCATGAGGGAACGGGCGGCGGCCAGCGCGTACATGCTTCCGCTGCCGATGGCCACGATGCCGTCCTCGGGCTCGATGACGTCGCCGGTGCCCGAAATGATAAGGGCCTTCTCCGGGCTGACGATAGCGAGCATGGCTTCAAGGCGGCGCAGGTACTTGTCTGTGCGCCAGTCCCTCGCGAGCTCCACGGCCGCCCGTTCGAGGCGACCGCTGTAGGCTTCGAGCTTCTCCTCGAAACGGTCCAGCAGCGTCACGGCGTCCGCCGTAGCCCCGGCGAACCCTGCGATCAGGCGTCCATGGTACAGGCGCCTTATCTTGCGGGTGGAGTGTTTCAGCACGGTGGTGCCGAGGGTCATCTGCCCGTCGCTGCCAAGGGCGGCCTTGCCGTCCCTCAGCACACCGATAACCGTGGTCGACCTTATCTGCGGCTTTTCCTGGTTCCTGGTCATTGAAATAACGATTAAACTATTTTCTTTCTTAATCTTGCAACTGGAATTTGCATTTGTTCGCGGTATTTTGCAACCGTCCTCCTCGCAATCCTGACCCCCTTTCCGCTGAGAAGTTCGGCCAGCCGTTCATCGCTGAGGGGATCGACGGACGACTCTGCCTCGATAAGATCCCTCAGCTGCTGCTTGATGATCCTTGATGACAGCTCCTCCCCGTCGTCGGTGGCAAGCGAGCCGCTGAAGAAGTACTTAAGCTCGAAAACTCCGTAGCGCGTCTGCACGTATTTGCCGTTGACCGCCCGGCTGATGGTCGAGATGTCCAGCCCGGTGCGCTCCGCGACGGTCTTCATGATCAGCGGCTGCAGCTGCTGGGGACCATCTATGAAAAACCGTCCCTGGCTCTCGAGCAGCGCCTCCATGACCTTCAGGAGGGTCTGCCGCCTGATCTGCAGCGCGGTCGCGAACTCGTTGGCCCGCTGCATCTTCTGGCGCATGAACTGTTTGTCTTCCCGTGGAATCTTGCGGTTCGACAGCGCCTCACGGTAACTGTCCGACACCCTGACAGACAGGCTGCTGCGGTCGTTCAGCACGGCAGTCAGCGCACCGTTCTCATAGGTGACGATGAAATCGGGCGAAATGTAGTGGCCCCCTTCATCCACGAAGATACCCGGATGGGGGTCAAGGGAGGTGATGACGCCGATGGCCTTTTCAAGCTGCACCCTGTCGAGCGACAGCCTCTTCATGAGCCTGTCGAAACGATTGTTCAGGAAATCGTCGAAGCCATCTTCAAGAACCCTGCGCGCAACGCTGACCGCGCCTGAGTCATGACGCTTCCCGAAAACCGAAAGCTGCACCAACAGGCGCTCCTGGAGCGTGCCGACCGCGATGCCCGGAGGGTCAAGGTACCAGATGCGCCGCTGGATGGCGCGGACTTCGTCCTCGTCGGTCATGATGCCAGACTGTTCAAGCCCCTCGACGATGATCTCCGGCTCTTCTGTCAGATACCCGTCGTTGTCAAGGTTCCCGAGGATTTCGACCGCGATGAGCACTTCGCGACGCTCGATGTCCTCCTGCAGGGAGAGTTCGCGCAGGAGCTGTTCGTGAAAGGAGTCGTGCTGCACCGCCTGGAAGAAGCGCTCCTGGGAACCGCCGGATGAGGTAAAGCTCATGCGCCCTTCCGACTCGCTGCCCCTGGACGCACCCTCGGACCTGTCCTTCATCGAGGTACGATCGAAACGGGAGACTGAGTCGAACATCTCCTGGGTCTCGGTGGAGCGGGGAGCCGCATCGGAGACATAGGCTCCGTCCCCGGGCTCGCGCTCCTCGACGATCTCCAGCATGGGGTTCTCCTGCACCTCGTCATAGATCCGCTGTTCCAGCTGCGCGAGGGGAAGCTGCAGGAGCTGGCTGCTGATCACCTGTTGTGCTGACAGCTGGGCCGTCTGTCTTTGCTGAAGCCTGATCTCTGCCATTATCTTCCGGTAGATGAGTCGACGAATGCCTTCAAACTCAGATACCACTCCCGGCCGTAAAGCTCCTCAAGGGCGGCACCAACATAATCGATAAGGGGGATATTCCGTTCGTCACCCAGCTGGCGGGCGTCACGGCACATGTGATGCTGTTCATACACAAGATAATCCAATCCGAACTTTTTTCGCACCCTGATCGGGAACAAACGGCATGACAGGGGCTTGTTTTCGGCGAGAAGCCCTTCCCGGTAAGCGCCCTCGACGGCACACAGCGCGACTCCGTCCCGATGCACGACGAACACGCACTCCCGCCCGTCAACCGTCCTGGTATACAGGGTGCCCTGATAGAGCTCCGTACAGCCGTGACGGCGGATATAGCGCAGCTGGCTTTCGGGAAGCACCTCCCGGAGTTGCTCCACGGCCCCCTTGAGCGGGGCCTCTTCACGGGGATACAGCGGAGCCCCGAGCTCGCCCTCGACACAGCAGGCCCCGCGGCAGGAGTCCAGCGGACAGCTGAAGCGCGCCTCGATAAGCGACCGGTCGACGAGCACTTCGCCTATGGAGACAATGGACATGGTCAGAAACTGGTTGGGTGGCCTCTATGGTAAAGAGGGGCAAGGTTATGGTTCGGAAAGGGCGACGGGGAGATGAAAAACCATCTGCTCTTTTGGCGCATCTTCATTATCTTTGGTTTTTTACGGCCGTCCGAAAATCGCCGGCTTCTGTAACAACATCTCAACAGGAAAAATCCAACATGGTGCTCATAGACGGAAAAAAGGTCTCAATCGACCTCCAGCAGGAGCTGAAGGCAAGTGTCGAACAGGATCGCGCAACCACCGGCAAGGTGCCCGGCCTTGTAGTCATCATCGTTGGGCAGGATCCTGCGTCACAGGTTTATGTACGCAATAAAGCCAAAACATGCAAAGAGATCGGCATGAATTCATCGGTCATCGAGCTGCCGGCCGAAACGCCCCAGCAGGAGCTTCTCGACCGCATAGCCGCGCTCAACGCCGATCCTGACATACACGGCATCCTCGTCCAGCAGCCGCTTCCACGCCACATCGACGAAATGGCCGTGACGCTGGCCATCGACCCGAAGAAGGATGTCGACGGATTCCATCCCGTGAACGTGGGCAACCTGGTGCTCGGCCACCTCGACCAGTGCTACATCAGCTGCACCCCCTACGGCATCCTGGAACTCCTCGGACGATACGGCATCGAAACGAAGGGCAAGCACTGCGTGGTCGTCGGCCGCAGCAACATCGTCGGCAAGCCCATGGCGAACCTGATGCTGCAGAAACTCGACGCGACCAACTGCACGGTCACCGTCTGCCACTCGGCATCGAAGGATATCCCTTCGCTGACCCGCCAGGCCGACATCCTCATCGCGGCCATCGGCAAGGCCCGCTTCATCACTGCCGACATGGTCAAGCCGGGCGCCGTGGTCATCGACGTGGGCATCAACCGCATCGAGGACGCATCGACCAAGAGCGGATTCCGCCTCGTGGGCGACGTCGATTTCGACCAGGTCGCCCCGATCTCTTCGGCCATCACCCCCGTGCCCGGCGGCGTCGGCCCGATGACCATCGCCATGCTCCTGAAGAACACCCTGCAATCGTTCCGCCGCACCAACGGGCTCTGAGGATGGCAAAAACCGCCACGCGCTACGTCTGCTCCGCCTGCGGAGCCGTCTCCCTGAAGTACCAGGGGCGATGCTTCGAATGCCAGAGCTGGGGCACCCTCATGGAGACCCACGATATGGGCGAGGAACCGAAGTTGCGAAAACAGCGCTCCGGCGGGGCGCTGCCCTCCGTGCAGAACCTCGACGACGAAGTCCCTGCGGGCTTCCACCGGACCATGACCGGCATCGGAGAGCTCGACCGGGTGCTTGGCGGCGGACTCATGGAGGCTTCGGTGATCCTGGTTGGAGGTGAACCGGGCATCGGAAAATCGACCCTCATGATCCAGCTCGCCCCGAGGCTCGAAGGCAAAAAGGTGCTCTATGTGGCAGGCGAGGAGTCGCCGAACCAGATCCGCGAACGGGCGAAACGACTTGGCATCAAGGCACCCAACCTCAGGCTGGTTTCGGAAGTCTCCCTCGAACGCATCCTCGATTCGATCGCGCACGAACAGCCCTTCCTGGTCATCGTGGACTCGATCCAGACCGTCCACTCTTCGGATTACCAGAGTTCGGCCGGCACCATCACCCAGATCCGTGAGTGCGCCGCGACGCTCATCCGCGCCGCCAAGGAGCAGAACTTCATCCTTGCCGTCATCGGCCACATCACCAAAGAGGGCTCGCTGGCCGGCCCGAAGGCCCTGGAGCACATGGTCGACACGGTGCTCCAGTTCGAAGGCGAAGGGTACCAGCGCTACCGGATCGTTCGCTCGGTGAAGAACCGTTTCGGCCCGACCAACGAGATCGGCGTGTTCCGCATGGATGAGAACGGCCTGGAGGAGGTGTCGAACCCGTCCGAGTTCTTCATTTCGGACCGTACGACCGACGTGCCCGGCACGGCCGTGCTTGCCGGCATCGAAGGGTCGCGCCCCCTGCTGGTCGAAGTGCAGGCGCTCGTGTCGCGCACCGGCTACTCGATGCCGCAGCGCATCAGCACCGGATTCGACCTGAAGCGCATCGCCATCATCCTCGCCGTGCTCGAAAAACGACTCCAGTACCAGACTGCCTCCCAGGATGTGTTCGTCAAGATCGCCGGCGGACTGAAGCTGATCGAGCCCGCGGCGGACCTTGCCGTGGCCGCTGCCATCGCCTCCGGCCTCCAGAACCGCCCCTGCAACCCCACCGCGGCCTGCTGCGGCGAAATCGGCCTCTCGGGAGAGCTCCGGGCCATCAGCGATGGTGAGCGACGCATACGCGAGGCGGTGCACCTCGGATTCAACTCCATCGTCCTGCCGGCGGCCAACACCCGCGAACTCAAACCATCGGTCAAGAAGCTCCCGATCCGCGTCTCCGGATGCCGCACGCTGCTCGAGGCGCTCGAAGCCATGGATTTGTAAGGGCCGTCTGCCCTTTTGTCCGAAAAACCTTACATTGCCATATCTTCACAACCGAAGTGCAAAACACAGAGGAGCTTCCATGATCAGACTCGCGCTGTTCTGGCTCATAAATGCAACGGCCGTGTATGCGACCGCCCATATCCTTCCGGGAATATCGATCAGGAACTTCGGCGCGGCGCTGCTCGTCGCCCTGGTCCTCGGATTGATCAACACACTGATCAAACCGGTGCTGGTATTCTTTTCGATTCCTTTCATCATCCTCACGCTCGGGCTGTTCATGCTGGTCATCAACGCCCTGATGCTGCAGCTTGCAGCCATGTTCGTCGACGGCTTCACGGTCCAGAGCTTCTGGTGGGCCATGCTCGGTTCGCTCTGTATCAGCTTCGTGGCCTGGCTCTTCGAAGCCGTCCTGAACGTGTAACACCATAACCAGAGAGTAACAGACCATGCAGGGAGAAGCACAGGCACTCATCCTCTTCAAAGCCAACAAGCTCAAGCTCCAGTCCGTGAAATACCAGGCCGACCAGCCCTGCGACGTGCTGGTGAGGACCATCGCCAGCACCATAACCCCGGGTATAGACCGGCTCCTCCTGACCAACAAGCCCATATCGAACAAGGTCCTCGTCTACCCTGTCATGCCGGGCAGCGAGACCATCGGCCAGGTGATGCAGGTGGGCCCTGAAGTGACCGACCTGAAGGAGGGCGATTTCGTCTACGCATTCAAGGGAGACCGGTGGATCGGTATCGACTCCTATTACGGATGCCATGCCGAAGTGGTGCCGACCTCACGCGAAAACCTGCTCCCGCTCGGCCGCCAGCCGATCCATCGGGACCTCCTGACCGGGCTCGTCGCCTATGTGGTCAGCGCCCTCGAAAAGGTGGAACTCGACCCCTCGATGCGGGTGCTCCTCCTCGGGCTTGGATCGGTCGGCCTGATGGTTTCCGAGCTTCTCCACCACAATGGAATCGTGCACGTCGATGCCCTCGAAACTTTCCCGCTCCGGGGCCAGCTCTCGCATGCGGAGAACATCGCCATGGACATCGTGGACTTCACACATGAGTTCAATGACTGTTACGACCTGGTGATCGAGGCCACCGGACGCATCCTGATGATCGAAAAGACCATCAGGCTCATGAAGCCGAAGGCAAAGGTGCTCCTGATGGGAAGCTACGACATCCTCGGTTACGACTACCGTCTCATCCAGCACAAGGAGCCGGTGATCATCTGCTCGAGCCTCACCACCCTGCAGCATCTGGAGACGGCATCACGCATGCTCGAAGAGGGGGGAATCGATACCGAAAAGTTCTTCACCAACGTCTTCCCCGTCAGCCAGTTCGAACTTGCCTACAGGATCGCCCTGGACAGCAAGGAAGCGATCAAGACGGTCATCAGCTGGATCTGAGGGCGATATGGGCACACTGAACCCGACGGTGAGGCTCTCCGGCATCACGAAGTCGTTCGGAGCATTCAAGGCCAACGACGACGTAAGCCTCACGATCGGACCGGGTACGATCCACGCCGTGGTCGGCGAAAACGGAGCCGGCAAGAGTACCCTTTCGAAGATCATTTACGGCCTCCTCCGTCCTGATTCGGGGTCGATCGAGGTGCATGGCCATCCGGCTTCGTTCAACTCGCCCAGGCAGGCCATCGAGGCCGGCATCGGCATGGTGCATCAGCACTTCATGCTGGTGCCAACCCTTACTGTCGCCGAAAACATCATCCTCGGCAGCGAGCAGGCCGGCCTCCTCCTGCCGATCTCCATGAGGCGCCTCGAAAAGGAGATCAGGGAGCTTTCGGTGCGTCACGGCATGGAGGTCGATCCGAAGACGAGGGTCTCATCCCTGTCGGTCGGAGAGCAGCAGCGTGTCGAAATCCTGAAGCTTCTCTACAGGAAGGCCAGGCTCCTGATCCTCGACGAACCGACGGCCGTGCTCTCCCCTTCCGAGACGGAACGCCTCTTCCTGACGCTGCGTTCGCTCGTGGCCGAAGGTCGCTCCGTCATGCTCATCACCCACAAGCTCGACGAGGTACTCGCCGTGTCTGACACCGTGAGCGTCATGCGCAGGGGACGGCTCACAGGCACGATGCCCACATCGGCTGCCACGAAGGAGAAGCTCGCCCGGATGATGGTTGGCCGCGACGTGCTCCTGAAAACGGACAACCCGCCCCAGCAGCCGGGCAAGGTCGTGCTCACAGTTGAACGGCTCGACTATGCTGCGCCCGGCGGGCGAAAAAAGCTGCATGACCTCAGCCTGACGGTTCGCGCAGGCGAAGTGTACGGTATCGCCGGCGTGGAGGGCAACGGCCAGAGCGAACTGCTCTCGCTTCTGTGGGGGACCTGGGACCGTAAGGCGCTGATCTCCGGAAGCATCTCGATCGACGGTCGCCCCATGCTCGGCATGCATCCGTCCGAAATCGCCGACATGGGAGTTTCGATGATCCCCGAGGATCGCCTCAAAAGCGCCGTCGTCCCCGAATTCGGCATCGAAGAGAACCTGCTTTTCGGGCGGCATCGCGAGCCGGCTTTCCGCCGGGGCCTCGGGTTCGACCGGAGCAGGCTCCGCCGCGACACGGAAAGGATGGTCACAGAGTACGACATCAGGTACAGCCGGGCCGTCAATCCCCCCCTCTCTTCGCTTTCGGGAGGAAATCAGCAGAAGCTCGTGCTCGCACGCGAACTTGAACGGCCGGCCGTCAGGCTGCTGGTGCTGGCGCAACCCACGCGCGGCGTCGACATCGGAGCCATCGAGCTGATCCACGGAAGAATCATTGAAGCACGAAAAAAGGGCATGGCCATCCTGCTGATCTCATCGGAGCTCGAGGAGGTCATCGCCCTTTCGACCCGCATCGGATGCCTGTTTGAAGGAACCATCCGCCACGAATTCTGTGAAGAGTCCGTCCGGAAGGGACGGCTGGAAGAGTCGGGGTTCGAAAAAGAGATCGGACTCCATATCACCTGAAACTCCGTCGTTCCATGTCGCGCAAAAACCTCCAGCCACTCATCCCGCTCTTCTCCGTGCTGTTCGCCCTTGGGGCGGGAAGTGTGATCATCGCCGCCACAGGCAGCAGCCCGGCCGAAGTCTACCTGCGGATGTTCCGCTCGACGTTCGGATCAGGTTACGGGTTCGGGCAGGTGCTTTTCAGGACGACGACCCTCATATTCACGGGACTCGCCGTGGCCCTGCCGTTCAAGGTAAGGCTCTTCAACGTGGGCGCCGATGGCCAGCTGCTCATGGGCTCCTTCGCGGCGGCCCTCTGCGGCATGGCGCTGCCTCACTCAATCCATCCGGCAATCGGGGTTCCTGCGACCCTCCTTGCCGCCATGACCGCCGGCAGCCTCTGGGCCCTCTCCGCCGGATGGCTCAGGATCCGGTACGGCGTGAACGAAGTCATTTCCACTATCATGCTGAATTTCATCGCCCAGGGCATCACGGGCTACCTCCTGACCAACCAGGTTGCCGTACCGTCGACGGTGCATACACCGCCTTTGGCTCCCGGAAGCACCCTGCCCGGACTTGACGCGATCTCAGGCCTCTCATGGCACTCCCCGGCAAACCTGTCGACGCTCATCGCCCTTTGCATGTCGGCGGCATGCGCCCTGATGCTCTTTCGCACGAGATACGGATACACCATGACCGCAGCCGGGCTCAACCCTGATGCAGCACGCCATGCCGGCATCGACACCGATGCCAGGACGCTCGCGGCAATGGCCATGGGCGGTGCTCTCGCCGGACTCGGGGCAGGCAACCTCGTCCTGGGCTACAAGCACTGGTTCGAAGCGGGCCTCACCTCGGGAGCAGGATTCATGGGCATCGCCGTGGCGCTCCTGGCAGGCGCACACCCGGTCTGGATCCTCCTTTCGGCCCTACTGTTCGGCTGGCTCGATTACGGCGGCCTTACGGTCAACACCATCGTGCCCAAAGAGGTGTTCATGATCGTGCAGGCAATGACCATCCTCGCCATCATCTCGTTCCCTGGCCTCATCAGGAGGGGGCGAGGCCGCTGAAACGATACCGCCCCCCACCCCTGAACGAAGTAAAGAACTGGTGAAATAATTACGCAGTCTTTTCACATAGGGCCGGAATGCTTATCTTGAGTTAGGTTTTTTTAACCCATGCAGCATAACATATCCTGAAGACACGGAACACCATGCCAAAAAAATCATCAGATAAGCCAGCCGCGGAAAAAGCCCCGGCAAAAAAGGCTTCGAAGAAGGCCGCTGCCGCCGAATCCGAACCAAAAGCCGAAAAGAAAGCTTCGAAGAGCACCGCAGTAAAGGAAACGAAACCCAAGGCCGCGAAGAAGGCCGCTGCCGTTGAGACCAAAGTCCCCAAAAGCACCGGGAAGGCGAAAAAGGCCGCTGCCGACCTCCTGCCGGAACAGCTTGAGGAGCATATCAGGGTTGCGGCATATTACCGCTGGGAAGAAAATGGCCGAATCGAAGGCTCGCACGAGAACGATTGGCTGGAAGCGGAACAGAAGGTCAGGAAATAACCATCCGATCCTCCATACCCATAAAAAAAGCCGTTCGACGAACGGCTTTTTTTATATTCCAGCTTTCAGCAACCCGCTCTATCGCGTTACCGACATGAAGTGGATCAGTTCGATCGCAGGAAGCATCAGGATAATGTTTGCCGGCCTATGGCTCGTCATGAGGATCATCCTCGAGTACTTCGGCCTGATCACCGATGGAAATGATCGTACCACCGGGATCAAGGACCTTCGTGAGGAGTACAAAAAAGCCAACTACCGCTGAGCAGATCCCGGCGACACCGCTATTTGTGCTCGTTCGTCACCACCGTCATCTCGATCGCCTGACCTGCCGTCGCGAAGCTGTTGACCGCCGGCTTCTGGCTGATGACCGTGTTCGGCACGAGAATGGCCGAATACTCCCAGTTGATCTTCCCGACCGTGAGCCCCCTCTGGATCAGGGTGCCCTTCGCCTGGTCGAGCGACATGCCGAGGACCTCAGGCACGACAACCCGCTTCATCCCCTCCGGTTCAACCTCCAGCTTACCGACGATGAGGGCTACGGCAGTGCCGGTCCTGACCATCACGTTCGGCGGCACCGACTGGTTCAGCACCCGGCCGTCCTCATCGGAATTTGAAACCGCCCGGAACTGGACATCGCCAACGATCAGCCCGATCCTTCCAAGGAGCTGTCGCGCCTCGCTCTCAGATCGTCCGCCCAGTTCAGGCATCGCGTAGCTGGGCTTCTCCTGGCGATTGAGCACAAGGTAGACGTTCCGGCCCGGCTTGACCATGGACTTCGGTGACGGAACCTGATCGATGACGATATCGGAACCGATGTCGGGGAGATACCGGAAATTGTAGCTCTTCTTCGCTTCGAGGCCGGAACGCTTCAGTGCACGGGCTGCCTCCTCATAGGGCATGTTCCTCACATCTGGCACCGAAGTCTCCCTGCCGCTCGAAGTATAGAACGGAAGGATGAACCTGTCGAAAACGGCAAAGGCGATCAGCACAAGAAAAACCCGAAACCAGACTTTTTTCATTATCGAAAGGTGAGATAGTGCGAACTAGTGGTTATGTGTTTCCGCCCGTTCAGTGCTGCCGCTTCATGACGAAATCGACAAGGAGCCGGAGCGAACGCTTTGCATCGCCCTCCGGGAACCGGGCGATCGAATCGAGCGCCTTCGAGGCAAAACCGTCTGCGACCTCGGCCGCATAGTCGAGCCCTCCCTTTTCGCGGACGAAACTGATCACTTCCCCGCTCTTCACGGCCCTTTTTTTCGAACTTTTCAGGATAGTCTTTATCCGGTTCTGCTCACTCTTCCCGGAATGCCTGAGGGCATAGATGAGCGGCAGGGTGATCTTGCGGTCCTTGATGTCGATGCCGAGCTGCTTTCCCGTTTTTTTCGAGTCGCCGGTATAGTCCAGCAGGTCGTCCCTGATCTGGAAGGCAAGGCCGAGGTACTCTCCGTAACTCTTCAGGCTGGCGATATCCTCCTCCGAAGAGGTGGCGCTGGCCGCTCCGATGGCACAGGATGTGGCGATCAGCGAACCGGTCTTGTCGGCGATGACGCTGATATAGTCCTCCTCGGTGATATCGAGGCTCCTCGTTTTCTGGATCTGGAGGATTTCGCCCTCGCTCATCCTCCTGACCGCCTCAGAGACCAGGTGAAGAGAACGGTAATCGTTGTTTTCAAGGGAGTACAGCAGCCCCTTCGACAGCAGATAGTCGCCGATAAGCACCGATATCTTGTTTTTCCAGAGCGCATTGATCGACGGGATGCCGCGCCTCATCTCGGCGCCGTCCACGACATCGTCATGAATGAGTGTGGCCGAGTGCAGCAGCTCGATCATGATGGCGCCGCGATAGGCCGAATCGCCAACCTCCCCGAACACCTTCGCCGACAGGACAACCAGCAGGGGGCGGATCTGCTTCCCCTGCTGCTTCAGGACATAACGGGTGACTTTGTCAACCAGGCTGTTGCTGGAATGCAGGACCGTCTTGTAGCGCTCCTGAAACAGTTTCAGCTCTTCCGAGACTGATGCGGTAACCTCTTTGATATCCACGGAATCCTGTTGCTTAAATGCTTGTGCCTGAAACGGGAGGCTTACGATCAAATTCGTGAGAAGTTATCGATATTTCAATGATTAAAAAAATCACCCGCATCACCCGTGCTTGCCTCCCCCCGCCCTGCGTGCCGAAGGGATAAAAAAGCAGTTGCGCCCTATAAGGTTCTTTTAGTACTATAAACCGGATTACGGGTTAATTCCGCACGGATTGCGGCGCCCCGCCCAAATCCTCCTGAAGTTTCCCGAAACGATGACAGCCGTCTCGTCAATGACCCCGTAACGCTCCATGATCAACGAAAGCGAACCGACACAACCGCCATCCGACGACTCCGGCCAGGGTGCAGATACCGGCAGTGAAACGACACCCCGGAATGCGCTGAACCACCCGGATGAGAAATCAGGCGCCGCCCGGGAATCCCTGCCGGACCCCCTCGATCCCGGAGCATCGCAGCCACCATCGAAAGTTGAGCAAGGGGATGACGGCGAACACGACGATGATGAGAGCCCGGAACCGGCCGAAGGGGAGGCCATGTCGTTCTTCGACCATCTCGACGAGGTCCGCTGGCGCCTGTTCAGGGCGGCCATATTCTTCGGTATCGCCACGATCATCTGCGGGGTCAATGCCGATTTCCTGGTCAACCAGGTGCTCATCGGCCCCCTGAAGCAGAGCGGCCCGAACATCGTGCTGCAGAACCTCGTACCCTACGGCCAGATCTCGCTCTACCTGCAGGTGGTCGTCTTCGCGGCCTTCGTGCTCTCCTTCCCCGCGCTCGCCTGGCAGGTCTGGAAGTTTGTCGAACCGGGCCTGCATGAACGCGAACGGAAGGCCAGCAGGTTCGTCACGCTCTTCATCTCCGGGTGCTTCTTCACCGGCCTCGCTTTCGGCTACTTCGTCTTCATGCCGATCTCGCTCAAGTTCTTCGCAGGATTCGGCTCCCCGCTCATCAAGAACAACATCGCGGTCGCGGACTATGTCAGCTTTTTCCTCGGCACCCTCCTTACGGCAGGACTGGTGTTCGAACTGCCGTTCATCTCCTATGTGCTGTCGAAAATCGGGTTCCTGACGCCTGCGTTCATGAAGTTCTACCGCAAGCATGCCTTCGTCGCCATGCTGATCATCGCGGCCGTCATCACTCCGTCGACCGACCTGGTCACGCAGATGGTCATCGCCATACCGATGATCATCCTTTATGAAATCAGCATCTTCATTTCGGCCAGCGTGCAGCGCAACCGGAACCGCAAGGAGCTGCTGGAACACTCATGACCGCAGAAGCCACAGGGCGTCCGAACCTGAAGTTCGAGACCGTGCCCGGCCGCACCCTCCTGGGCAACGCGCTGGACGACCCAGCGGAACGCAGGGTGCCTGTCTACCTGCCACCCTCGTACGACGGCGTCAGGCGGTTCCCGGTGATCTACCTTCTGGCGGGGTTCGCTTCGACCGGCATGAGCTTCCTGAACTTCAGTTTCGGCCGGCAGACCGTGCCTGAAATGGTCGACGGCCTGATACGGCAGGGCTCCATGCCGGAGACGATCGTGGTCATGCCGGACTGCATGACCCGTTACGGAGGCTCGCAATATGTCGACTCTGCCGCCACCGGCCTTTACGAGACCTATCTGACCTCAGAGCTCGTCCCGTTCGTCGACAGCCGGTTCCGCACCCTCGCTGATCGGCGACATCGGGCGGTCGCCGGCAAATCCTCCGGGGGCTTCGGCGCGCTCAGGCTCGGCATGAGGCATCCAGACCTCTTTTCGGCCATCGCCTGCCACAGCGGCGATATGGCTTTCGAGCTGTGCTACCGTCCGAACTTCCCCGCCGCGGCGCGCATGCTCGAACGCTATGGCGGCAGCATCCCGGCATTCTTCCGCAACTGGGAGTCGCTCGACAAGAAACCGCGCGGTGAGTTTGCAATGATCGATGCCATGGCCATGTCGGCAGCCTACTCGCCGGATCCGACGAAACCGGCGCCGGGGAACATGAGCCTTCCGTTCGACCCGCGGACCTGCGACCTGTTGCCGGAGATCTGGGAGCGATGGCTCGACTTCGATCCGCTGGTCATGATCCGGCAGCAGAGATTTCGCGACGCGCTCGGATCGCTTGCCTTGCTCTACCTCGACTGCGGTTCACAGGACGAATACAACCTGCAGTTCGGACACAGGAAATTCTCGGACCTCGCTACAGCCGCCGGCATCAGCCACCGTTACGAAGAGTTCCCGGACTCGCACGCCGACACCTCCTATCGTTACAGGAGTTCACTGCCGCTGCTGGCCGCAGCCATCGCCCCCTGATTCCGCGATGTCGATGAGGCTCCTGTAAAGCTCGACGGTCCTGGTCCTGAGCTCCCCGACCGTGCCGTTGTTCCAGATCACGTAGTCGGCAAGCCCGATCAGCTTTTCCTGCGGCCATTGCGCCCGCATGCGCTTCAGGACATCCTCCCGGCTGCCGGGTCCCCGAGACACGGCCCTTGCGACCCTGAGGTCGTCATCGGCCGCAACCACGACGATCCGGTCCAGCTCCCCCGCTCGGCCAGACTCGAACATGATGGCGGCCTCCTTGCACAGGATCGCCCGCCCCTCCCTCCGGCACCGCTCGACCTCACTCTCGAAGGCATCGAAGACTTTCGGGTGGATAAGCGCGTTCAGTGCGTCGAGCTTACTCCGGTCTGAGAACACGGCCGCTGCGATCGCCTTGCGGTCGATGGCGAGCCGGCCATCGGCATCCCTTGAGTAGACCCCGCTGCCAAACAGCTCCCCGATGCCACGGATGACCTCCGGGTCGCTGAGCTGGAGATCCCTGGCGACCCGATCAGCCTCGAACAGCTCGCAGCCAAGTTCGACGAGGATCGAGCAGACCGTGCTCTTTCCGCTCCCAATTCCGCCGGTCACGCCAACCAGCAATGGTTTTCCGCACATGGTTACTGCTGCTGCCTGCGAAGGTTTTTCCGGACCTGCAGCAGCACTTCGCGCCAGAGCGATGGATCCTTCGAATAGCTGCGGAGCTTCGCGTCGAAGGTGTTCTGGTCGATGCCGTGGCGAACGAAAAGGGAATCGAGGTCACCGGAGGTCATGACCACCGCCTGCGCCTGGCTTTCAGGCGACGTGGTGCCCGAACGCACGAGATAATCGCTGTAGAATCCGGCGAACTTCATGTCCGTCGCGTCGAGCTTCGGCCCCGGCTGCAATCCGCAACCGGCAAGAAAAGCCAGGCAGGCCAGGAAAAGCGGCAGGCGCCGCAATGTCCCGAAAGTTCCCATGGATACCCTTTTGATCATGGATCTGTCGATTTGCAAATGTTTTACATTATTTTTCACTTCCTGAAACTAAAACGTAACAAGCTAAGTTAAAAACTTACTTCCCACGATCTCCGTACATAACAATAAAACCAATTCGTCTCATGGCATACCAGCAACCCGCGCTTCCCTACGCCGACACCGCGCTCGAGCCCCACATTTCGGCCAATACCATCGGATTCCACTACGGAAAGCACCACGCCACCTACATAAAGAACTATAACGGCCTGGTCGAAGGCACGCCTTTCGATTCGCAGACGATCGAGGAGGTCATCCGCGCCACCGCTACGGATGCATCGAAGGTTGGCGTGTTCAACAATGCCGCCCAGGCATGGAACCACACCTTCTACTGGAACTGCCTGACCCCGAACGGAGGCGGCGCGCCGACCGGCGAACTGGCCACGAAGATCGACGCAGATTTCGGCGGCTTCGACAAGTTCAAGGAGGAGCTGAAGAACGCCGCGGCAACGCAGTTCGGCAGCGGATGGGCATGGCTCGTGCTCGACAACGGCACCCTCAAGGTGGTCAAGACCGGTAACGCACAGACTCCGCTGACCAGTTCCCAGACCCCGCTGCTCTGCATCGACGTATGGGAACACGCCTACTACCTGGACTACCAGAACCGTCGCCCTGACCACGTGGCCGCGGTCATCGACAACCTGCTGAACTGGGACTTCGCCACCGAAAACTACCTCGCCGCGAAATAAACCGGCTCCGTCACCAAACATTCCGAAAGGCCCCGAACCAAGGGGTCTTTCTTTTTCTCATGAGGATTTCGATCCCGACTTGTCGGGACAACGCAGCAATCGAATCGCTGAACAGTTTAACCGATAAGATTTACAGCCACGGCATGCGCTCGACCTCATCCAGGTTCACCACCTTTGCCTTTGCCGGGCGCCTGAAGCTGATCGTCAGGGCCGGCGGGTTGATGACCCGTTCGTCGTAGACCACCCTGAGGCTGTGGGTGCTGTCGATCTCCTCCGGCCGGTAAAGCGCCATGTCGATCTCCTTCGGCACGCGCACGTCGCCGGTTCCCGATGGCTGCATCTGGAAATCGGCAAACCGGAACTCGACGGTCCTCCTGCCCGAAGGGTCCAGCAGCGTCATCCCTTCGAGGGCTTTCGATGCCTCGTCGACCACCAGCACCTTGTGACCGCCGGCCGACCTGACGGTATAGCTGACCTTACCGGCCCCCTGCCGGACGGACTCGATGGCGCTTTCCGGCTCGGGAATGCCGGCGATTCCGAACAGCGTTTCGGTCATCTGCCCGAACCCGGCCTGCACCCCGAGGATCTTTTCAAGGTTCTGACCGTTGTTCCGGCCTATGAGCATCCTGTTGTTGAGCATGTCGTGCACGAACAGCGAATCGGGCCTGATAAGCATGTCCGCCACCGGCCATCCAAGGATGCCTGCGGTCACGATCAGCCTCGCGTCGCCGGACTTGTGCATTTGCACCGTGCAATAGGCCTTCGCGGTTCGCTTCGGCGTTTTGAGGAAGAGGTCCGCATAACCATCAAGCGCATCGACCTTGCCCGACCCGGCCGCCGCGTCGCGGTAGAGCCGCTTCAGCTCAGGTGTCAAGGCCACCCTTTCCCTGGGCGCTTCCGGCCCCCTGGTAACGGTTTGCATCCCGGAGCAGCCGGCAACTGCAACCAGCGCCAGCATGCAGCATACGCTCCTCATCGTTTTTTTTATCATCGTGCACTCCTTTGCCTGTCCATCATTACGGATTTCCACCAGTCACGCTGCCGACAGTTCCACCGACAATCTTTCGGACCGGATGGGGTTCATAGCCATGAAATGTTATTTTACAGCAATTCGGACCGCCATCAAAACATGGGCACCTTAATTTATTGTCGTGAGAATCCCGAGTGCAGGGCAGACGGAGCGGAGAAACCGGAGTGTACACCATGTACATGAGGATTTCGATCCCGACTTGCCGGGACAACGCAGCAATCGGGTTTCGCAACAAATAAATAGAGGTGTCCAAAAGAATCAGGGAGTTTTTCATCCATGCACGCACTGTACCTAAAACCAAAGGAACACCGGAGGCTGCTCAGCGGTCACCTGTGGGTCTTCAGCAACGAGCTGCGGGATGTCCCGCGCGACATCGCCGCCGGCGAGACCGTGCAGCTTTTCACCCACGACGGGCGCCTCCTCGGTACAGGCTTCTTCAACCCGCAGTCGCTCATCGCATTCCGGCTTCTGACCAGGAACGAAGAGCAGCCTGACCGCGAGTTCTTCCGCAGGAAAATCCTCGAAGCACTGAAGCTCCGCGAAAAGGTCTACCCGGCCGCAGAGACCAACGCATGGCGCCTCGTACACGGCGAATCCGACGGCCTGCCGGGCCTGGTGGTCGACCGCTTCGACCGGGCCCTCGTACTGCAGTCCTTCTCTGCCGGCATGGACCGCCACCTTCCCCTCATCACCGAGGTCCTGAAGGAGCTCTTCGATCCGAAAGCACTGGTCGTCAGGAATGAGTCCCCGCTGCGCGAACTCGAAGGACTGCCGCTCTACAAGGAGATGATCTTCGGCGGCCCCGACGACATCCAGCAGGTGATCGTCGACGACGGCATCAGCTACAGGGTCAACATCCTCGAAGGACAGAAAACCGGATTCTTCCTCGATCAGCGTGAAAACCGGCGCATTGTCAGGAAATTCTCGGCAGGGGCAGAAGTGCTCGACGTCTACACCAACGACGGCGGTTTCGCCCTGAACGCCATGCACGCCGGAGCCAGCTCGACGACCATGATCGACAGCTCACAGGAGGCCCTGCAGCGCGCCGAACAGAATGCCCGCATGAACGGCATGGAAAACTACTCGATCATCGCCTCGGACGCCTTCGAGGCACTCGCGAGGATCAAGCAGGAGAACCGTGCGTTCGACCTCGTAGTCCTCGACCCGCCGAGCTTCACCAAGAGCCGCAAGAGCGTGCCCACGGCCCTCAAGGCCTACGCCAAGCTCAACCGGTTGGGCCTGCAGCTCGTCAGGGACGAAGGGTTCCTTGCCACGGCATCCTGTTCACACCACATCTCCGAGGAGGATTTCCTCGCCGCTGTGCACCTCGGCGCCATGCAGGCAGGAAAACACCTCAGGCTCATCAGCCGAAACGCCCAGCCTGCGGACCATCCGGTGCTGCTTTCGATGCCCGAAACCGGATACCTCAAGTTCGCCTGCTTCTACGTCACGAGCCTCTGAGCGACAAGCCCGCCTCCCCTGCCGCACATCTTCATGGAGTGGCAGGGGCTGACCAGCGGTGCAATGCAACAATACTCCCCATAAAAAAACACCGGCCGTTCCCTTTAAAAAACAGAGGCATAGTGCAGGAAGTTCAGGATATTTATCTACATTGAAAATATATCCAGTATCGGGGAAACATGGGTCCTCCCTGAACAATCCTCTTCCAAGCGCGGGCAGAAGCACCTCGATCAGTTGATCAGCCCGTCATTACCTGTAGTCATCTGCTTTACCTGCATGCCTTCTCGACGTAAATCCGGAGAGAGGAAACTCCAGGCGGGCAGTCCTGTCCCGACGGGATGTTCGACATCGCGAACACCTGCCGGAGGCGCCTCTTTGATCGTAACGGAAACATTCATCCAGACAAGACTCACAGATATCGGGAGATAACCATGGCCACACCGGGAATGACACGAAACTCAAGGTCGGGACAAACCTTTGCGGGCATCATTCTGATGCTGCTATCGCTTCTCCTCCATCCGGGCCCGGCCCATTCGACCACTGCATCCAGGGAGGATATCGCAGCTTCGGAACATTCGAAACTGCTGAACGGCGAAATCATCGTCAACACCTCGGCCCTCAGTGACGGTGTTACAGGCGTCATCGGCAAGATCTATATCGAAGCACCACCCGAGCATATCTGGCGAGCGATCACCGATTACGACAACCAGAAAAATTTCGTACCCAAGCTCATCGACAGCGGGCTGATCTCGGACAACGGCACCGAGCAGGTGATGTTCGAAACAGGCAAAACAGGCGTTCTTTTATTCAGAAAAACCGTGCACATCAAGCTCAAGGTCAAAGGAGATCGCCTGAAACGACTTGAATTCCATCAGATCGACGGCGACTTCAAGATATACCAGGGCGAATGGGTGATCGAGAGCGCACTCAACGGAAAGGGGTCGATGCTCAGCTTCAGGGCGGAGATCAAACCCGACTTCTTCGCTCCTGCCTTCTTCGTCAGGAACGTCCAGGAGAAGGACCTGCCGATGGTGCTCTCCGCCATGAAGAAGCGTGCCGAATCGACCGGAACCGTAGGAAAATCCGAAAAGAATCGGCAGAACGAAGCCTCATAAACCACATCGCACTTCAGCACTCCTCATTCAACGATCCCCTTGGCGCGCAGGGCTTCGAGCGTAACCGCCTGGCGCAGGGGAAGTTCCTCCGCATTGCGGATCTCCATGTTCGTGGCAAAAATCCATACCTTGCCTCCATTTTCGACATAACCGACGTACCAGCCCGTCTGTGGATTTTCCCTCGCCGCCCAGCCGGTCTTTGCCCTCAGGGTGTAGCCGGGGGTTTGCGATGCCAACATGATATCCCGTAGCGTGTCATAGGCTGACATGCTGAACGGCAGCTTGCGCCGGCAAACTTTCCGGAGGAACTCCACCTGCTCGATCGCGCTGATCCGGAGCGCTCCGTCAAGCCAGAACGAGGTACCGTCGAAAGGCTCCGCAAGCCTGCCATATGAACACCTCCTGACATAATCCCGATACTTCACGGCTCCGACCCTGCGCGCCAGCTCCTGATAGTACCAGACACAGGAGGCCCGGTAGGCGCCTTCGAGGGTCTGGTCGCGGTTCCAGTCCGGAAAATCGTATTGCCGGCCATCCCACCGGATCACCTCCTCTTTTCCCGTCACGGCCCCCTCTTCGAGCGCGATAAGGGTGTTCAGGATCTTGAAGGTCGATGCCGCCGGAAATCGACGATGTGCGCGGTCTTCATCGTGAATGAAGGTTTTGGCGCCATCAAGGGAAGCTATCACCATGGTGCCCCGAATGCCCTGCCGGGCAAAAATCTCCGCGATTTCCCGGTCTTCGGCGCGAGCGACCACCGAAATCATGAGCATGGCCATGACCGGCAGCACTGCCCGAACCCGACGCCGAACATGCCGGCAGAAAGAAAAAACAGCCCGGGTGCTGACGGGCAAACCTTGATTCCCCGATGCTGATGACGATACTGATAGCATATATCTCATTGAAAAGCGGTTGTCGGAATCAGCCCGCTCTATTATAAAAAAAAGGTACGTCCGGACTCATCGAACTTGTATGGATGCTGTCGTGATGACTTTTTATGCACATGTTTCAGCTCCGGGGCCGTATCTTCCAGAATTCGTCATTGCTTGTCAGGGGAAAACCCTTTTGAACTACCCCGATGTAAAAGAAACCCGCTCCGACATCCTGTATATTGATGATAATAACCCTCAATGGAGGCAAATTCATCTGAAATAACCGGGAGACCAACGACGCTTGTACAACAGAGATCCAGACCTGGCTTTACTGTCAATGTTTTAATCCGTTCAGTATATGAGGAATTATCTGAAAAACGGTCCCAACGGGCTGGAGCGTATCGAAGAGTGGCAGGACAAGTGCTGGATCAATATCGAGTGTCCCGATAAAAACGACGAGTACCTGATACTGAACAAACTGAACGTTCCATCCTGGTTCTACGGTGATATCGAGGATATCGATGAACGGCCCCGCATCGAGATCGAGGGCGACTGGACCCTGGTACTTCTGAGGATTCCTTACAAGACCAACGACGAGAACCTTCCCTTCTCCACCATCCCCCTCGGTATTATTTTCAACGAGGAGGTCGTCATGTCGCTCTGCTTTTTCGAAACTGACATGATCCGCGATTTCATCGGGTATACGAGGCGCAAAAACATCTTCATCGAGAACAATTACGATTTCGTCCTGAAGCTTCTGCTCTCATCGAGCGTCTGGTTCCTGAAGTACCTGAAACAGATCAACCTGCAGATCAAGAACGCCGAAGACAAGCTCGAAAAATCGATCAAAAACGAAGATCTTCAGACCCTCCTGCAGATCGAGAAATGCCTGGTGTACTTCATGACCTCCCTGAAAAGCAACGATATCCTGCTGCACAAGATCAAGAACATCCTCTCAAGAAAAGAGGGGTACGACCTTGAAGTGGTTGAGGATGTGGAGGTCGAGCTCAAGCAGGCGCTGGAACTGACCAACATTTACAGCGACATTCTCAGTGGCATGATGGATGCGTATGCTTCGGTCATATCGAACAACCTGAACGTCGTCATGAAGCGCCTGACCTCCATTTCGATCATCCTGATGATCCCGACCCTGATCGCCAGCCTGTACGGGATGAACGTACCGAACGCTTTTGAAAACGCCCGCCTGGGATTCTGGTTCATCCTGTTATTCTCATTCCTGCTCTCAACCTCAGGGGTACTTTTCTTCAAGAGCAGAAACTGGCTGTAACCATATTCGCGAGTGCTGAATACGCTCTGATCAAAAGCCTTTGGAACGGCGTCATCTGTTCAATTCGGCCGTTCACCTCACGCACTCCAGGCATGGACGAGCTCGTAGACCTCCTGCCAGGATGCTGCCCGGGGCTCCCCGATGTGGGTGTTGGTGCTGTTGCCGAAACAGATGGTGTAGAGCCCCTTCGAACGGAGGTTGAGGATGTTGTCTGGAGTGTCCTCGACGTAGATGTCCGCCCCGACCTGCGATTTTTCCTTCATGAAGCAGAGGTCCCAGAACGGGATGCCGTGGCTGTCGAGCCAGTTGACCGTCTGTTCGACGGCCGTGGCGTGGAAATAGTGGATGAACAGGCGATGCGTGATGATCCGGATCCGGTAGCCTTCGTCGGAGAGCTGACGAAGGTATTTCCTCGCACCGGGCACCATCTCCATGCTGCTGAAGAGCGCCCGCTGCGTAACGGCGAAGCGATGCAGGCTGTCGTAATGGCTCTTGTCGGTGATACCCCACTCCGACAGGCCGTAGGATACCTCGCTGGTGAGCTCCCCTATCGGCCGCTCGAACCATTCGGCGGCGATGACTCGCATTCGCCCGTAGAAGTCCGCACAGACCCCGTCGAGGTCCACCCCGATGACAATGTCATTTCTTACCGCCATAACTCGCTCCTTTTGGTTTATACATGACGGCCGGCAAGGTCGGAAGGGCCTCTCTCCTGAAGGCCCTCCCGTGAAAAATGGTCACCCCGGCAAGGGTGATGCCTGAAGGTTCAGGGATCAAGGGGTTCGAACGGGAACCCGTCGCCCGTCATACCCATAACCTGCAGCGGGCGCTTCGGCATCAGCTCTCAGGATTGCTGCTGGCGGATTTCAGCCGATGCTTTCCTGATGTAATCCGAGGCGTCTTCAAGATGCTTGAGCGCCTGGCGGATTTCATAGTCGTCATCCACATCGGCCCTGGCCCTTTCAAGCCGCTTGCGGACATCCTGCAGGGCATCGGTGGCGAGCTGTAGGGCGGATAGTACAGAAGACATGGCATCTCCGGGTTACTTGGTTGATGGTCGTCAGCCTGTCAGATGGATAAATGTACGGAAGAATACGGCAATGACGCAACGGCAAACGACCCGTCCATGACCGGCAAAAGCCCACCTACCCCTTGTCCAGGACCTCACGGACGGCATAGGCAAGGCTCGAGAGCGAATAGGGCTTGCTGAGCAGCGGCACGGAGGCTTCCGGAGCGCCTTCCAGGTCAAGGCTTTCCGATGCATATCCCGAGATAAAAAGAGTGGGAAGCCCCGGATAGCGGGAGGTGATCTTCATGGCCAGGTCCCGGCCGCTCATGCCGGGCATGACCAGATCGGTGATGAGAAGGTCGATCTGCATGAAACTGGCGTCAAACAACCGGAGGGCGTCTTCAGGCGTACTGGCCTGCAACACCGTGTAGCCGCATTGCTCGAGAAATTCGGCGGTTCTGCGCCGCACCCGCTCATCGTCTTCGACCAGCAGGATGGACTCCTGCCCTTCAGGCACATCGGCGGGCTCATCGGAAAGAAAGCGTTCAGGCGCCACCCCGGAGACCAGGGGAAGATAGATATTGAACGTCGTGCCCTGCCCAACCTCGCTCAACACCCTGATGAAGCCGTGGTTCTGACGGACAATGCCGTAAACCGATGCAAGGCCAAGCCCGGTGCTTTCCACCAACGGCTTGGTGGAAAAAAACGGTTCGAAGATGTTGTCGATAATGGAGGGATCAATTCCGGACCCGGAATCGGTTACCGTCAACAGTGCGTAGCTGCCGTTGGGAATCTCCGGATTAGCCTCCCGGTTGGAGGCTTCAACCGTAACACCCGAAACCCTTATGGTTACGACACCGCATCCGTTGATGGCATCACGGGCATTGACGGCGAGATTGGCCAGAATCTGGTCGATCTGGGAGGGGTCCATTTTCACCAGCAGCTGTTCGGGAGTATGGGTGAAGGTGAGTCGGATATTTTCGCCAAGGAGGCGCCCGAGCATTTTCGTCATGTTAGCGACCATGGTGTTCAGGTCGAGCACCTCCGGCCGGAAGGGCTGGCTCCGGGCAAAGGCAAGCAGCTGACGGACGAGGCTGGCAGACTTCTGTATGCATTGCGTCATCTCCGACAGCCGTTCAGGATTGATCCGCTCCGCGTCTTCATCCACCCCCATCATTTCGACGTTGCAGAGCATGACCTGCAGCATATTGTTGAAGTCGTGCGCCACACCCCCGGCAAGCCTGCCGATCGACTCCATCCTCCGAACCTGGGCCATCGAGGCATGAAGGGCCGCGTTTTCGATCTCGACAGATTTCTGTTCGCTGATGTCAATCATGGCAATCCGGCACTCCTGAAGGTCATCACCCACGACGGCATCGATGCGCAAGGTGACCTGCATTTGAGTCGGCAGAGCATCGGTGGCATCGGGCAGGAGTACGCCCCCGTTACCGACATTGCCCCTCACAAACCGAATCTCGGAGATACCCGCCCGCTTGCCTGAGTAAAGGGCTGTCAGCATCCCGTCGAACAACGAAATGTCTTCGGCCCATACAAAATTCCTGAGAAGCTCACCTGAGAGCCGCGAACGCCCGAGGCCAAGCATGTTTGCCGCGGCAAGGTTGACATCATGGATGGTGCCGTCGCAGCCGAGCGTGATGTAGCCAAGCGGTGCGAAGTCGTAAAGCTCCTTGTACCTGGCAAGGCTCTTTTCAAGTTCGTCCCTCGACTTGACAAGCTCTTCGTTCTGCATCTCGAGTTCCACCCGGTGCACGGCCAGCTCATGAATCGCCCGCTGCAGCTTGTCAGGCGACCCGGAACCCGGATACACGCCAAGGCGCTCTTCAGCAAGTTTCTTGAGGGCCTTGAACTCTTTTGAGTAATCTTCCTGCATGCTCATGTAAATATATCTCCCGTTATCAGGCAATGGCCTGGGCGATCGTCAACTCTCCGCCGTAATCATTCGAATCATGAAGGCAAAGTCCTCTCTGGACATCTATAAAACCCGTATCTGAAATCCTCCACCGCTCATATTAACAGACCAAACTCAGGAATTTACCGGCACAGCTACCGTAAGGACGCCGGACAACTCCCCCGATGCTGATTTTGTCGGCTTTGAAGTGAACAGGTACGGGCGCTCCGTCCCATCAGGGAACCTGATTGACAGCTCTTTCCGCACCTCCTCCCGGTTGTCGAGCACCGAGCGCTTGATCTGCATGAGATCGGAAGCATAAGGACGCGAGCCGAGCTCATCGTCCCGCCGGCCCTGGGCCGACAGGGGAATCATGAGCTGATGCGGATCACAGAACCAGGTGTACCGCAACTCGCTGTCGACCGTATCGACGATAGCCCCGGCAATGGAGAGGGCTGCCATAAAGCGCTCATCATCCTCCCGAAGCCGCATCTCCAGGCGTTTGGCCAGGCTGATGTCGTTAAAGGTGATCACCAGGCCGTCGATCCGGTTTTCCTGTGTCCGGTACGGCATGATCTTGACATTGAACCATCGGCCGTCGGTCGCCGGAACCTGTTTTTCGCTGAAGACAAGCGTTTGCAGGACCTCCCTGGCGTCGTCGGCAAGGGAGGAATAGTCGAGTTCGGTGACGATATCGGTTATCGGGCGGCCGATATCGCTGGCGATCAGCTTGATGATGGTGGCCGTCCTGGTGGTGAACCTGCGGATGTTGAGCGACTCGTCGAGGAACAGCGTCGCGATATCGGTGCTGTTCAGCAGGTTTTTCATATCGTTGTTCGTCTGCGACAGCTCGTTGACCTTCGACTGGAGCTCATGGTTGACTGTCTGCAGCTCCTCGTTCAGCGACTGCATCTCCTCCTTCGAGGTCGTCAGCTCCTCATTGGTGCTCTGCAGCTCCTCGTTGGCCGATTGCAGCTCCTCATTGGCCGACTTGAGCTCCTCCTGCGAGGACTGCATATCCTCGCGGACAGTCAGGATTTCGTGGCGGGCATGATTGAGCTCCTGCTGAAGTGAAACGAACCTGCCCTTGGAGGCATCTTCCGCCAGTTCAATCTCGTTGCCCGTTGCATGCACAGATTTCTCGGCCGTGCTGAAAACCACCATGACGAGATCCTTGAGCGCCTCGGGCTGGTCGATCCGCTGGACGGTCAGGTTCACCATGACGCTCTCTCCGTTCGTTCCGACCGCGATCCCCTTCCTGACAACTGGATCACGGTGCGTAGCGCTCATGCTGAAAAGCAGGTCCAACTCATAGCGGAGACCTTCGCGCGCCATGGCGAAGATGTTCCAGTTCGCCTTGCCGGCGGCCGGTTCGAGGTACTTGCCGGTGCGGCCGCTGATGTAGATGATATCCCCCTTGTCGTTGGTCAGTACCGCCGCAGGGGCAAAATTCTGCAGCAGAAGCTGATCTGCGAGCGATTTCAGGTTGGCCACCGAACGTCCCACATCCTCCGGCAACACGCCCTGTTCATGAAAGCCCCGCACCGCGCGGACGTACGTCGACGGAAATTCAAGCAGATCGGCACGCCCGGCCTGGTCGATCTTCCGGAAAAGGCGGATCTTGCCGCAAACCTGCTCGAAAATCGTGGAATAGGAGCCCACCGTCTCGGCACTCCCGAGAAACAGTATGCCGCCGGGATTGAGGCTGTAGTGGAAAAGCGGCAACAGCTTCTTCTGCAGCTCCTGCTCCCAGTAGATCATCAGGTTCCTGCAAACCAGGATATCGATGCGGGTAAAGGGAGGATCCATGATCACATTCTGGGGCGCAAAAACAACCATCTCGCGGATCTCGCGGCTTATTCGCCATCCGTGATCCTCCTGGATGAAATAACGGCGCAACCGCTCCGTAGAAACGTCTGCGACGATATTGGCCGGATAGAGTCCCTGCCGGGCACGTTCAATGGCATCCTTGTCGAGGTCGGTGGCAAATATCTGCAGGCGCCAGGCGCCAGGCGGGTTCAGCGTTTCGATAGCCTCCCTGAACGCGATGGCCAGGGAGTAGGCCTCCTCGCCGGTGGAGCAGCCGGCAACCCATGCCCTCAAGGTGTCGCCCCGCTTTCGCACGTTCAGGAGTGAGGGAATGGCCTGATTCTTCAGGGCATCCCAGGATTCGGGGTCACGGAAAAAACTGGTCACCCCGATCAGCAGCTCCTTGAAGAGAAGTTCGGTCTCATGCGGATTCTCCTGCAGCAGCCGGACATAGCCTGCAATGTTGTCGATCTGGTGGATCCCCATCCTCCGTTCGATCCTCCGGTAGATGGTGCTCTTCTTGTACAGCGAAAAATCCTGGCGGGTATGGGCACGCAGGAGAATCAGGACCTTTTCCAGGCCGCTGAGGGTTTTCTGCTCGAGCAGCACATCCGGTTTTGAAAGGGGCAGATGAAACCGGATATAGGCCGCGATCCTTTCAGGAAGATCCTCCGGAGGAGCCACGACATCGGCAAGTCCGGCATCGATGGCGCTGCGGGGCATGCCGTCGAACTTTGCTGAAGCAGGGTCCTGGACGAACACCCCGCCCCCCTTTTCCTTCATCGCCCTCAGGCCGAGCGAACCATCCGAACCCATGCCGGAAAGGATAACGCCAATGCTGTACTGCTGAAGGTCTTCGGCCATCGACCGGAAAAAGAAATCGACGGGCAGGCGCAGGCCGTGAGGCTTGACGGGATCCAGGAGATAGAGCCGTCCCTTCTGCATGGACATGTCCTTGTTGGGAGGAATGACGTAGACATGGTCCGCCTCGATCAGGGTGTCGTCGACAACCTTGAGGACCGGCATCGGAGTTACCCGCTGCAGCAACTCCACCATGAAACCCTTGTGCACCGGATCGAGATGCTGCACGATCACGAAAGCCATGCCGCTCTGCGAAGGGACATGCTTCAGGAATATCTCGATAGCCTCGAGCCCGCCGGCGGAAGCCCCTATGCCGACGACCGGAAGTCGTGTGGCCACCGGTTCCGGCACCTCTGGTTCAGATGGAGCCTCTTGCGGCAGATGAGCCGATTTCATTTTTTTCATGGAGCGTTTCCTGCTGATTATATGAAATAGCAAGTTAATACCCGTTCAGATAATAATGCGCAAGAATCTCCTGCCGGCCCAAGCCTTGAAACGATCTGACGAAGCGCTGATTTCGTAACGAACAGGTAACAGTGAACAGGGTTTCAAACGGGAATATTGCAGAAATCACATGGATCCGTGCAGATATGGATATATTCAGGTTTGTTCGACATCGGCAACTTGCATACGCTAAACGATTATCAGGCAAAATGAACAAGACGATACCGGCGCTGCTCATGCTCGCGACTATTTCAGGCCCGCTCGGGGCACAGGAAAAAAATACGGACACTACCGGCTGCATCCGGGTCAGGGTAGGAAACCTCCGCAACACGCAGGGCATGGTGGGGGTCTCCCTCTACGATACGAAGCAGGGATTCCCGGACAAGCCTGAAAAGGCGATCGAAGGTCGGAGCGTAGCGGCCGGCGACCATTGCGAGGTCGTGTTCACCAATGTGCCTTACGGCAGCTATGCAGTAAGCGTCCTGCACGATGAAAACGGCAACAAAAAAATGGACAAGAGCTTCATCGGCATCCCAAGGGAGGGGTTCGGCACTTCGAACAACCCGAAGATCAGGCGTGGCCCACCCTCGTTTTCCGAGTCGTGCTTCACGCTCGGCAGCTGTGAGCTTGCCCTGAAAATCGATATGAACTATTTTTAGCCAACCATCTCCGAACCACATGAAAAGACCAACCGCCCTTGCCATGCCGACGGCCCTTGCTCTGCTGGCAAGCCTCCTGACGGCAGGCTGCAGCCCTACCATCAAGGTGGAGGCGCCGGACAAGCCGATAACGATCAACATGAACATCAAGATCGACCATGAAATCAGGGTGAAGGTCGACAGGGACATCGACAACCTGGTCGAGAAACGAAAAGACATCTTTTAATCAAGGGAGGCCAATCATGAATGGTATCATTGCTGACCGGGCAACCACGTTCCTCAGGACCGTTGCCCTCCTCTTCGCGCTGCTGATGGCAACGACGGTATCCGCATTCGCACTTGACCTTGAGACAGCCAGGAGCAGTGGGCTCATCGGCGAAGTGGATAGCGGCTACATCGCCATCCCGCCGGGCGCGGGCGCCGAAGCCCAGCCGCTGGTCGGAACCGTGAATCAGGAGCGCCGTGCGGCCTACGCTGAAATCGCCGCAAAGAACGGCATATCCATCGACCTCGCCGGGCAGCGAACCTTCGAGAAACGGTATCCCGCCTTCCCTGTCGGCACATGGGTGCGGATCCAGGGCAAGTGGTCGCGGAAATAGTCCGACATCGCACCCCCTGACGTTTCGAACATGAAATGGCTTCTGCGCATTCCGGTAGCCCTGCTCCTGCTTTCAGTACTTGCGCTCGCCGGGGCATGGCTGGCGTTCCCCTGGTATGCGCAGTCGCTGATTGACCGGATCACCGCCGGCAAGGGCATCGTCCTGAAACTGCGCGACGCCGGCAGGCCGGGCCTTTCCGGCATCGGATTCGGCAGGATCGACGCCGTCGTGACCACGCCGCCTGACACCTGCACAGGGATCAGGGCCACCTACCATGCAAGCCTCTTCAACGGACACATCTCCTGGCGCAGCCTCCCTTCGGCGGGCAAAACAGTTGCCGGGATCGTCCTTGTGGCCGACTCCGTCGAAGTGCTGCAGAAACCGGCGAACATCATCTTCAGGGACCTCCGCCCGATCGTCGGGGCCCGGCTGGATTTTCGGCGCAGCCGGGGCATCATGCCCGACATCTCACCCGATTCGGTTACCTATGCCGTCGATAGCGCCCGGATCGAAACCGGACGACTCAGGCTCGACGGAGTATCCTACCGCGCACTGCTCGCACGATCGCACAACTGGGTGCAGCAACCGTCACGCTTCAGGGCGGAATCGCTCTCATCGGACGGCCTGAAGATGCCGCTGACCGGCTTCGAGGCCACCTTCGGCATCGCCAGGAATCACGACAAACCCTGCACACTGACCTTCACGGACTGTTCGGTCGACCTGTTCGGCATCAGGGCATCGACCCCGGAAATCGACTACAGCCTCAGGAAGAAGCAGACCAGCTTCGTACTCGTGCTCGACAGCGTCCCGCTTGGCCGGATTGCGGAGCTGGCCGCACTCCGGGGCGGCAATCCGGTGCTCTCCGGAGTGCTGAGCGGATCGATCCCCGTGGAATACCTCGATTCGACGCTCAGGGTTAAGAACGGGACGATCGACGCTGCATCGGGAAGCCTTCTTGCCTTCAGGGACGCCGGGGGCAAGCAGCTGCTCTCCTTCGATGCAGGCCGTCGACGAGGTGGAGCTCCGCTTGTCGGGGGACTGAACGCCGAAGTGACACTGGATGCAAAAAACGGAAAGCTCTCGACAATAAGGCTGAACGGCCTTTCATCAAGGGTGTTCAGCGGATCCGTCACCATGGCTCCGACCGCCTATGACATGGAAACAGGCTCGGCCGAATGTATCGTCAGGCTGAAAGAGGTGCCGCTCCTCGACCGCATCCGTTTGAACGGTCAATTCACCGGCACGCTGAAAGGGTCGGTCAGCGGCAAGATACCGGTTTCGCTGAACAGGGGCCGGATCGCCCTGCGCAACGCAAGCCTTTTCTCGAAGGGCGGCGGGACGCTGAGGCAGTCCACACCGAAAAAAACAGCATCGTTCGAATCGAGCATTACCGGCAGCGATGGACAGATCCTCTGGGGCTTCAGCGAACCCTCCGTCGTGCTTGACCGGAACCCTCTCGGCAGGACAACCATCCTGTTCAACATGAAAAGCCTGTCGCGCAGGTCAGGCGGCGGCGAGATGGCGCTCTCCGGAGCAAAAGGCACGATCATCTACGAAGAGGCAGGAAAACCCGCCAGGATCTCACTGAACGGCTTCTCGGCAGGGATCTTCGACGGCACGATATCGATCGACCGCGTCGACTATGACCTCCAGACCCGCCATGCCGAAACCATCGTGCAGCTCAACGGCATTCCCCTTCAGAAGCTGCTGGACCTCCAGGGGGTGAAAAAGATCTTCGCCACAGGCTCGGTACGAGGCCGGGTCCCGGTCGTGCTCGACGGGGATTCGTTCAGCATCCCCGACGGCGGCATGGATTCGGAACGGTCCGGCCAGATCATCTACTCCTCCACGCCGGAAGAGCGGGCGACAGCCAACGCCGGCATGAGGATGACCTATGAGGCCCTGGGCAACTTCCTCTACTCCTCACTGATCTCCTCGATCACCATGACCCCGGACGGGAACTCGCGCATCACCCTGCAGCTCAAGGGACACAACCCTGACTTCCAGGACGGCCGGCCGGTCAACCTGAACCTGAATATCGAGCAGAACCTGCTCGACCTGTTCCGGAGCCTCGCCATCTCATCCGGCATCGAGGAGGCGATCTCCGAAAAGGCGCTTCAGCAGAGGAAAAAAAGGTGACTGCCCCGGCTCTGCTGACAGCCTGAGAAGGGTCCCCCTGTCCGGCATTTCATACATTCGCGTAGTTTTCTTCCGATTTCCTACCTCCACGTACTGTTTCCCACATCGCCAGCACAAAGACCCTGCAAGGTAAGCCGTTTATCTGCAATAAATTAACATCCGCATCACCATATGGCACGATAGTTGTTGATAAAACACTGAATCGCAGCCACGGAAATTGACCACCATAAAAAGGACAGAATATGACCAGTTTTACCACCGCATATGGAACGCTCGAAGGCGTGGAGTTCAAGACGCTCTACTCCAACGGCAAGATCGACGGCTGCCTCGTGAACAGGGAAAACACCCTGGAGACGCCTTACGGCAAACTGGTGCCGCAATACCTGGCTGAGGACATGGGTCGCCGGCCGGTCAAGCCCCTCTACTTCTACAAGAGCGGAGCCATCAAGTCGATCGCCCTGCAGGAACGGACATTGTTGAGAACACCGGTCGGCTCGATGCACGCCGAGCTGGTCACCTTCCATGAATCGGGCAAGATCAAGCGAGTCTTTCCTCTCGATGGGAGACTCAGTGGCTTCTGGACATCTAAGAATGAATACGAGCTTGCCGAAACCGTCACGATCGCTTCGCCGCTCGGCAACCTGACGGCAAGATTCATCGGCCTGCAGTTTTATGAAAGCGGGGCATTGAGAAGCGTGACGCTCTGGCCCGGGGAATTCATTTCCCTCAATACCCCTGTCGGGGAGTTAAGGATCCGGACAGGCATCGCGTTCCATGAGGACGGAAAGATCCGATCCCTCGAACCGGCGGGAGTCGTCAGGGTCGAAACCCCTGTGGGGCTGATGACCGCCTACGACAACGACCCCCAGGGCATCCACGGCGACCTGAACTCGCTGCAGTTCAGTCCCGACGGCTCACTCCTTGCACTGAAGACGACTGCGGACGAGATCCTTGTCGTCGACCGCTCAGGTTCGGAGTACCGGTTCTCGCCCGGCCTGAAAGACAATCCCTGCGGATCGGAGCGAAAGGTCGTCGTGCCGCTGAAAGTGCGCTTCAGCGCCGGAAGGATCCTGTTCGACGAGCATCAGCAGTCATTCAACCTCGAACAGTGCAGGGTGGAGGTGCAGCCATTCGACAGGAAGGCTGTCGATCCATCCTACTCATGCGCAAGCTGAAGGGTCCTGATCGAAAAGCGAACGGGCGGCGTTCAGGCCGGCCAGCCAGCCGGTCGAAAATGCCGCCTGAAGGTTGAAGCCGCCAACCTCTCCGGCATAGTCAAGCATCTCGCCGCAGCAATAAAGCCGTCGAATCAGGCGGGAGCGCATGGTTTTCGGATCGACTTCGGCGAGCGACACGCCACCGGCCGACACTTCGGCCCGATCGAGCGGCACCTTCCGCACCTTCCCCAGCTCGAAGCGCTTGAGCACGCCCACAAGCTCGCGTCGCTGCTGCCGGGTCATGACGCTTACCGCCTGATCCTGACCGATCCCTGCGCGCAGCATGATCTCCGGAACCAGGGCGTTCGGGATGGTCAACGGTGGATGCTCCGCTCCAGAGGGGTTGTTCACGAGCCGCTCCGGGGCGATCGGGCAACGCTGCAGGAAGGTGCGGACCAGCTGCGAGCCGTGCATGGCGGCGTGTTCCAGAACGAAAGCCGAAACCGCAGCATCGTCATGGCCGGGGAAAAAGTCGACCGACAGCCTCGTCGGCCCCCCACCGGCGGCCATCATCCCCGAGACCGAACGCGAAAGCGAGAGGCAGGCCGGACCCGAAACGCCACGGTGGCTGATGAGCAGGTCGCCTCTCCGGATATCGGACTCCTTTCCGGATTCGACCACGAGCCCGATGCCGCGCAGCGTCACCCCGACGAGCGAGGCATCGGGGGGAACCGTGAAATAGACCGGAGCGAGCGCAGGAAGGACCGGCACGATGGAGTGACCGAGAGCGGCTGCCAGCCTGACGCCGTCGCCGGTCGTACCGGATGAGCCCCACGCGCTGCCGCCTGCCGCCAGGATAACCGCGTCCGCATAAAGGCTGAGATCGCCGGCACGCACGTCGAACCCGTCACCGACGGCTTCCACCGCTTCGACCCTCGCCCCGGTGAGCAGTTCGGCGGAAGCGTCGCGAAGCATGCGCTGCATGGCGGCAAGCACATCGCGGGCCATTCCCGAAACAGGAAACACCCTGCCGTCCTCCCGTGGAGCGGCAGGCACGCCGTACCTGCTGAGCAATTCGAGCAGATCGGCATTCGTGAAGCCGTAGATCGCCGTCCTGACGAAACGCTGTTCGTTCTTCCTGAGGAATCCCCTCTCGAGCAACCTTTCGACCGCTCCGTCATGGGTGACGTTGCAGTGCCCTCCTCCCGATATGACGATCTTGGCTCCCGGTCCGGGATTTCGTTCGAGCAGCACGATGCGGAACCGTTCGTCCCGTATACCGAGATCACGCGCGGCGCGCCTTGCCGACACGGCGGCCAGCATGCCCGATGCCCCGGCTCCGACGATCAGGAGCACCTTAGCCTGCGCAGGGCGTTCTTGTTCTGTTTTCAATGTACTTCCTTTCACTCCCTTGTTTACTTTTCGCGTACGGAAACGCGCATGCCTGCCCTGAGCTCGTTTGCCGGATGCAGGATGACCTGCTCCCCCTCCCTCAACCCGGCGAGCACCTCGGCCTGGTAGACCCCCAGCATGCCTATCCCGACCTTGCGTTCAACGGCCCGACCGCCCTCGATGACGAAAAGCCGCCAACCCTCCCCGGAGCGGTAGAGGCTACTGACAGGCACCCGCAGCACCCGATTGGCCTCCTCGACCACGATGGTCGCCTGCACCCGGAAATTATCTCCGAGCCGCGGCTCCGGCCTTTCGAGGAGCGCGATAATATTCACCCGTTTTTCCTCGATTCCAAGCGCCGATACCTTCGTGAAGGCCGCAGGCTCTATGCGGCTGATCCTGGCGCGCAGGGCGCCTGCCCCGCCCCACCCCTCGATCACGACCTTCTGACCCGGCCGGAGCCTGACGGCATCGGCCGAAAGGACGTCGATGACAATCTCGAGCCGGTCCGGATCACCGATATCGAAAAGAGGGGTGCCTGCCTGTATGGTCCGCTCGCTCTTCTCGTATACCCTGAGCACCCGTCCATCGGCCGGGGCGGTCACAGCGACAGGCTTCGATGCAACTCGCAGATCGACCTTCGCACGCGCCGCCTGGTACTGGAAGGAGGCTGCCGCAACCGCCGATGCCGCCGCCTGGCGGTTCTTTTCGAGCACCTCCGCTTCGTTGCGCGCCAATTCCCAGCTCTCTTTCGAAACGGCCCCTTCGCGATGGAGATGGTCATATCGGGTGGAGCGGAGCCTTGCCTGGGCAAGGTTGACCGAGACCTGACGGCGGCGCGCTTCGGCCTCGCCAAGGCCCGCCATTGCCGAAGACGCGAGCGCCGAAGCCTCGCCGTACTCCCTCGAATTCAGCTCGGGCGGCACGATCGAGGCCAATGCCATGCCTGAGCGGACCTGGTCACCCTCCTCAATGGAACTTCGCAGGAGCCGGCCGGATACCGGGGCGGCTACCGTAAAGCGATCCACAACGCGGGTGACCCCTTCGGCGTCGATCGTCACCTGCAGCGGACCACGGGTGGTCCGGCCGGCATCGACCGGCAACGGAGCAGGACGCAGAAGAAGAAACAGGAGCAGGCAGGCAAAGAGCACGCCGGCACCGGCAACAAGCTGTGTTTTCGACAATGGTTTCATACCTATTCCCTCGTTTTAAGGACAGCGATCAGATCGAGCGTCACCAGCCGCCTCCTGACGGCAAGCCCGGATGCGACCGCCACAGTGACCAGCACGGCGAATGCGAAAAGAAAGTTGGACGGGCTGAAAGCCAGCGGAAGCCGGTAGAGCTCCGAACTGAGCGCCACGGAAAGCAGCGCCGACAGGCCGATCCCGATCAGGAACCCGAGCGGCACCGCCGCCACCGAGAACAGGGCCTGCTCGCCCAGGAGGATGAAGGCGATCTCCCCTTTGGTCAGCCCGAGCACCCTGAGGCTGGAAAGCTCCCTTGCCCGCTCGGACAGGGAGATCCTCGCCCCGTTGTAGACGACCGCAAACGCCAGCACGCAGGCAAACGTGGTGAGGATCAGCGTCGAGGTGGTCATGCTTTCAGCGATCAGTTCGTCAAAGCTGCTGCGGAGCGCCTTGAGCATCATGATTCCGGAGACACCCGGCATGCGCTTGAACTGACGGTACAGGGCTCGCTCCTGACCGGGGTCGATGCGCAGGGAGGCTGCGTTCAGCGCTCCGCCGTCGCCGGCGAGCCGGTTGAGTTCATCGAGGCGCATGTAGGCCGAAAGACCAAGGATCTCATCGATGGTTCCGGCCACCGGCACCTCGGCCGACCGGCGCGCACCCTGCAGGAGCTGCACGTGCAGGCTGTCGCCCGGCTTCACGCCGAGGATCTCGGCCAGCTTCGAGGTCAGCAGGATTCCGCCGGATGGCAGGCCGACCCGATGCAGGTCGGTATCGACAAGCCGCTGGAGGCCGTCAGCCGAGTGCAGGCCCCGCAAGGCCTGGCGCCTGGAGCGGTGACCAAAGCTAAGCCTGGCAGGCTCTTCCCGGTAATACTCGTGCTCAAGCACTCCGTTCAGTGAAGCGATATCGTAAGCCACGGAAGGTGGCATCGGCTCGTTGAAGATCACGGTCACATCCTCGCGGTGCTTCTCGCCGAACTCTACATCGCTCATACGGTCGACGGCATCGTAGGTATAGCGACCGGAGACAAGGATGGCCACCGAGAGCGAGATCATGATCACCGAGACGGCGGATTTCCATGGCCGGCGCTCGATGTTCCTCACGATGATCCTCACCGGCACCGGGAAGCGCTTTCCGAATCCCCCCCTGTCGAGCATGCCTGGCCGGTAAACCGGCGGCGCCTCGGGCCGCATCGCCTCGGCGGGGGGCAGCTTCACCGCCCGCCGCAATGCGAGCAGCGCACCGGCGACGGCCGCGGCTGCACTCAGCAGCACGGCGGCAAGGAGGTTCTGTGCCCGAAACACGTAGACCAGCTCGGCGAAGTTGTAGAAATCGCCGTATATCCTCACCAGCCGGGTGCCGAGCCAGGCGCCGAGGAGGCTGCCCAACAGGGCGCCCGCAGCCGTGGGTACCAGGGCGAAACCGAGGTAATGTCGACCGATCTCGGCATTCGAGTAACCCATCGCCTTGAGCACGGCGATCTGGTCCCGCTGGGTGCTCACGAGTCGTTGCAGCACGATGTTCAGCAGGAAAACGGCCACGGCAAGGAAGATTGCCGGCAGCACCGTGATCTGGGTACCGAGCTGCTTGATCTCGTCGGATATGAAACGGTCTGAAAGCTGTTCCTCCCGTCCATACGCCCCGAGCGATCCGTAGCGCCCGAAAAGCTGGTCAAGCCGCATGATGACCTCCTTTTCTGAGGCCCCGTGGGCAAGCGTCAGCGACAGGTCGTTGAAGGCCCCGTCCATGTCGAGGGCCGATTCAAGCGACTTGCGACCCATCCAGAAAACCCCGAACCGGCGCTTGTCGGGAAAAAAGGAGCCGGGCTGCACCTCGTAGATATATTCCGGCGACAGGCCGACTCCAACAATGCGCAACTCCTTCCAGCGTCCGTTGATCACCGCCCCGACACGGGCGCCGGGGCTCAGGCCGTTGGCCTCCATGAAAGGCTTGCTGGCCACGACCTCATCCGGCCTGCCTGGTTCGATCGAGCGTCCGGCCACTATGAAAAGGGCGTTCAGCGGGGGCTCGCCCCGCTCGGGGATCGAGATCAGGCGTCCTGTGGCCGGTTCGTCGAGCCCCGGCACATCGAGGGTGACGTCGGTCACGATCCTGGTGGCGACCGATGCGACCCCCGAAATCCGGCTTACCGTCTCGCGCCATGGCTCCGGCGCACGCTTGACCTGAAGGAAAACATCGCCGAAACGATAGCGGCTGTAGTAGTTCCACCTCGACGCCTCGAGGGAATACTTCACGCTGGTCATGGAGACGAACACCGTGATGCCGCAGGCCACGACCGCCGCCACGGCGAGCATCTGCGCCTTGAGGTTAAGAAGGTCCCTGAAAAGTTTTCGGGTGATCGGCCTCATGGGGAGCTACCATGAAAGTTCCGAAGGCGAGAGCCTGGCCGCATTGCGCCGGTCCTCGGCAACCTCGCCGCTGCGAAGGGTGATGACCCTGTCGGCCATCCCGGCGATGGAGACATTATGCGTGATGACCAGCGTGGTCGTGCCGAGCTCGCGATTGACGCGCTCGATCACCTCGAGCACCAGTTTGCCGGTCCGGTAGTCGAGCGCCCCGGTCGGTTCATCGCAGAGAAGGAGCTCGGGGCGCTTGGCGACGGCCCGCGCGATCGCCACCCGCTGCTGTTCGCCGCCTGAAAGCTGTGCGGGAAAATGGTTAAGGCGGTCGCCAAGCCCGACCAGCCGTAAAGCCTCTTCGGCGGGCATCGGGTCTTCCGAGATATCGGTCACCAGCTGGACGTTCTCGAGCGCGGTCAGGCTCGAAATCAGGTTGTAGAACTGGAAAACGAACCCGATGGAGCGGCGGCGGTATGCGGTAAGCTCCGCCTCGGTGGCGGCGGTCAGGTCCGTTCCCCTGAACGAAAGCCCGCCGGAGCTCGGCAGGTCGAGGCCGCCAATGATGTTCAGCAGGGTCGACTTGCCGCTGCCGGAAGCGCCAAGAAGCACCACGAGCTCCCCGCCGAAAAAATCGAGGGAGACCTTCTTGAGGGCCGTAACCGACACCTCGCCCATCAGGTAGATCTTGGAAACCTCGATAACCCTGAGTACCGGCGTCATCGCATGCCTCCTTCCGATGGAACGTCCCCCTTCTGGTCAGCACCTGACTTCATAAGCACAACCGGTTGCATTTCTAACCATTTTCAATACATAACCCTTTCGGGCGACATTTCATTTCATGGGCATGTCGACACAGCAGCCTCTGCCACAAACGGGTATTGAAAATTTCCGTTTCGGAACCGTATATTTATGACATATACCCTTCTCAAATGGCAAGTACCATCGACATTACCGGCAACTTTCGCGGTTATATGCAACAGCATCACGGCATCGACCCGCTTCTCTTCGGGCTGCTCTATTCCGTCAGCTTCCCGCTTTTCATGGTCTCGACTGCCTGGCTTGTCAGGAACTTCCGCGCAAAAAAATCGGTCATCCTGCCTGCTCTCCTGTCGATCCTCTTCTGGACCGGTTCGTACATCTACATCGCAACGACCGGGACAAACATCCCGGCATGGGTCTTCATCGTCATCGCGGCGGCTGCCGCTGCATTCATCGGATCGGCATGGGCAGCCCTGAGCTACCAAATCCCGAAGTCTAAACGGCGAAAGCTTCCAAGAGGAAAAGGGTACTCATAAACTTCCGGCATGCTTCCGCATCCCTTCGGCATTCTTGCGATTCTGCCCCTCTTTTTTCCTATTTTCCGCATCAGCCAAATCCACATATTCAAGAGCGGACCCCATGACACCGGACATCTACCTCTTCGCAACCATCGCCGCGGCCGCAGGTCTGGCGGCAGGCATTCCTGCTGGCATGATGCTGCGCAGTAAGAGATCGACTATCCAGCGGGGCGCAGTCACTATCGACACCTCGACGGTAAGCGGCAGGGGGGCATTTGCATCGAAAGCTGTCCTGAAGGGAGATATCATCGAGCGGTGTCCGGCCATCGAGGTCACGGACAAGGATATCGGTGGTGAATTGCTCAACTACGTGTTCTATGGCAGCGCAGAGAACCTGCGGCTCGTCGCAATGGGTTACGGCATGCTTTTCAACCACTCCCCGCAACCCAATGTGGCCTATTATCGGGAGGATACCCGACTCGGCGCCGAACTGGTGCTCTACGCCCTGCGCGACATCCGCAAAGGCGAGGAGCTGTTCTACAATTATGGAGACGACTGGTGGTCGACCAGGGGATGATCAGAGTCGTGCAACGAGGATGCGGCGCATGGCGTCCGGGTCGAGCGGGACTGCGTTGCCCTTGCTGCGTGTCAGGGCAACGATGCTGTCGAAATCCTCCGGCCTGACACCAAACTCCCCGAGACGCGGAAACCCGAGCTCTTCCTGCCATGCGACCAGCCGCCCAACCAATCGGTCACACGATTTTTCGACCCCTCCCGAAGTCTCGCCGGTGATGATCCCTCCGACTGTTGCGAACTTCATCAGGGCGGGATGCCCGGCATCGAGCAGGCGAAGCTGACGGATGTTCTCCCTTGTGGCTTCGGCAAGCAGGGTCGCGCAAAGGGTGCCGTGCGGGATGTCGTAAAGTCCCCCGACCGAAGAGGCGAAACCGTGGACGATGCCGAGGCCCGCATTTGCCAGCGCAATCCCCGACATCAGGGCCGCATATGCAATGTCGCCGCGCACACCGGCATCCGCTGCGCCTGTCGAACAGGCGGCGAGGAAAGAACGGCTGAAGTGCTCGAGGCCGCTGATGGCGACGGCGTCGCTGTAAGGGCTTGCAAACGGTGAAAGATAGGCCTCGATCAGCTGCGTGCAGGCATCCATTCCTGAGGCCGCGGTCAGCCCTGGAGGAACCGTCGTCATGAGCTCGGGATCGACGACGGCCACGTCTGGCACGAAGGCGGAGTGTCGCAGCGAACGTTTATAGCCGCCCGGGCCGACCCTGCTGATGACGGCGTTACTCGTGACTTCGCTGCCGGTGCCCGAGGTGGTCGGTACGGCGATGAACGGCACCTTGCGCCCGTCATGCGGTATGACCCCCTCCCGACCTTCGATAAAACGCTCGACGGGTTGATGCTGCCTGAGCATGGCGGAGATGGCTTTGCCGGCATCGAGCACGCTCCCGCCTCCCACGGCGACCACGACATCGACCAGCCGGCCGCGGTTGGAGGAGACCGTCCGGTCGATCAGTTCCGGCGACGGCTCCCCATCGACCGTGACATGGCCAACGGTGAACCCATCCCTGGCAAACGCCTCTGAGAGCGCAGGTAAACGCCCCGAACGCAGCAGCGCGGACCTACCCGTAACCAGGAGAAGATGTTTGCCATAGGTGGAGCACAATCCGGGTAAAAGCGAAAACCGGCCCGGCCCGAAATGGATTTGAGGAAGGGGTAGAAGGGAGAATCCGGAGGATAAATCACTCGACACTACTGAACCTCCCTTTCCTGATGAGTGGCTTGCGGCAATCGGGACAAAGCTCGGTCCGGCATGGAACGCCGTCTATATGTGGTTTTTCGTAGCCGCACCAGAGGCAGACGCAGACGTTCTCCCCTTCGACACGGGGCCCCCGGCATTCATGATCGATATTGCCGCCCTCGATACAGATGGTCTTGCCCTCCACAAGGGCCTCGGCAATCTTCCTTCTGGCAGATTGTACGATACGCCCGAAGGTCTGGCGGGAGACCTTCATCTTTTCGGCGGCATCCACCTGGTAAAGGCCGAGAAGGTCTGCAAGCCTCATGGCTTCAACCTCATCGACGGAGAGCACGACGTTCTGGAGCCGGGCTGGAGGTATGCCTTCAGGCAGGAAGCAGGTCACTTTCGGAAGGCCTTCGACGGAACGGCAGTTCACCGGTCGGCCGACACGATGGTTTTTCATAGGAACACCTCGGGGAATGTATTCAGCAACAGGAACGAAACCCGTCGGGAGATACAGGCTGCACGGTCCCAGACTGTCGCCCGACATGGAAAGCAATCAAATATCATCAATTGTTAACATGATTTCAAGCATATACACAAAAATGAGTCCCTGCTGCATAATTCGTCTCTCAACCGAAACCCGGGGCGGCGTAGAGACGAATTTTCGGTACGGCAACAGAAGATCGCAAAGAAACAGAAAAGTGCCTTGTCATTCTGAATGAAGCATAGCGAAATGAAGAATCCATCTTCCTCTCATACAGCAATTCATGCATTCGTCCGACTGTGTCGGGCTCAGAATGAGAATCTGCCCAAACCGGATTGATACCATTAATCGCCGGAGTAACAAGTGCTGCTCATCCCCCGACCGTAGCGGTCCTGACATCGAACACCGGCGGCTCCATGATGTGCCTCTTCACCGCACAGAGGTTCGCCGCATTGATGACAGCGTCCTTGTACTTCTCCGGAAAGTCCGGAGGCAGCTCGATGGTGATGGTGATCTTCCCGATACCTCGTCCGGAGGCATTCGCCTCATGGCCCTGCACGATCCTGATGCCGTCAGTGGGAATACCACGGCTCTGGCAGAAGGAAAGCACGAATATGCCTGCGCAGGTGCCGATGGAGGCAAGAAAGAGCGTGAACGGCTCCGGCGCAGAACCTTCGCCTCCCGCATAGACCCCCTGGTCTGTCCTGATAGTGAAGCCGTTGAACTCGGCGTTGACCTTCTTGCCGCCACCGAAGGTGACGATCATTTCGTTGCCCATGATGTTCTGATGTTGTTGCTGTGAATGAAACTGCCATTTATCTTGAATTATACGCATATGCTCATATCATAACAAGCATAATATTCGGCAGCATAGCAGGAAAAAGGAGATGGAGATAACCGTAATGCGGGATCAGGCGAGCAGCAGGGCACCGGCCGTCCAGACGAAGACTTCGGTAATTTCGCTCACCGCGCCAAGCACATCGCCGGTCACCCCGCCGATCCTGCGCAGGCTAATGAATCCAAGCAAGCCCGTCGAGACGAGGGCCGCAAGCATCAGGACGACCGAGTGCAGCGGATCGAATCCCGTGAGCACCGCAATAATCGCTGCGGCAGAGATCAGTGACACAACGAGGTGCGGGAGGCCTGCACCGTTCACGAAAGCGGTAGCCGTGCCGTTTTCGGGACGGGCATAGGGCAAACGTTCAGCAAGAACAACCTGGGCCATCCGGGCGAGCACCACCCCGGCAACGATGGTGCCGAACCCCCCGATGCCGACAAGCTTCAACAGGGCGACCCATTTCAGGGAAAACAGGAGCACGAGGGCGATGGCGCCGAACGAACCGACGTTCGGATCCTTCATGATGCGCAGGATGGACTCCCTGGTTCGGCCTCCGAAAAAACCGTCAGCCAGGTCCGCAAGCCCGTCGGCATGCAGGCCCCGGGTCAGGATGATGCCGCCGATGACCGGAAGGAGCGCCGCAAGCTCGGGCCAGCCGGCAGCCTTGCCGAGCCAGGCAAGACCCGACTCTACAACCCCGAGCAGAAGGCCGACTACCGTAAACCAGTAGAGGGAAGAGCTGAAACGCTCGGCTTCCCTCCCCGGCACCGGCAGCACGGTCAGGGTCCTGAGGGCCGTCACCAGACCGTTCAACATGTCAGGCGATCCTCCGTACGAACGCCTGGACGCTCCGGGCAAAGAGTTCGGGCTGCTCCTCCTGCGGCAGGTGGGCGCAATCGGGGATCACCTGAAGTTCGGCGCCCGGCAGCTCCCTGGACAGGCGGAGGCTCTCTTCGACCTTCACCGTAAGGTCATGCTCACCGGTAACCACAAGGGCGGGAAGGGCGAGCGTTTTAAGGCGCTGGTCAAGACGAAGGTGATGGGTCTCGAGGAAGAGCTCCCAGAACCCGCGCGACCAGTCGCCGACCATCAGGTCGTTGCGGAACGCCGCCAGCGTCTCGTCGGAAAGGCGCTCCTTCACGTGCCAGAAACCCCGTATGTTGCGATCATAGAGCTTCGTGATGACAACCTTCATCACCCTTGAGAAGACCGGCGTCATGGCCTTCATTATCGGCTTCATGAACGAAGGGACTTCGCTCGTGGCGTAACCGCTGTAAATCATGGCGCCGGCAAGCACGATACCCTGCACCCTGCCTGGATGACGCAGCGCCGTCAGGAGGGCCAGCGTGCCTCCTGTCGAGTTCCCGACCAGCACGGCCCGATCGATGCCGAGCCTGGTCATCAGGGAGACGACCAGGTCGCTCTGGGCTTCGGGGCTGTAGCGCGCCTCGTTGCGTTCAGAAGGCACAGGACGAGAGGTCAAGCCGAAGGCCGGCCGGTCGAACGCGACGACCGTAGCCCCTTCGGCGAGCGTCCTCATGACGTCCCGCCATGACCGTATGCTCAGGAAGCTGCCGTGCAGCAGCACGACGAAAGGAGGGCGGCCATCGCCGAACATTTTATAATGCACCCTGAATCCGTTGCAGTCGATGAATCGGCTCTCGGCATCGGCCCGGAGCTGCTGTTCCTTTTCGAAGTCCATCATGGTGTCAGCTGTTTTTTCCCGATACCCTGGCCGAGCTGAAGGTCGCCATCTCCCGATAGATTTTCACCGATGCCTCGATCACCTGCATGGCGAGCGCCGCACCGGTGCCCTCGCCCAGCCTGAGGTCAAGGTCGAGGATCGGCACCGCACCGAGGCTCCGCATGACCGCCCGGTGCCCCTGTTCGTTGGACAGGTGGCTGAAGAAGAGGTAATCGCCCACCCGGCAGGAGAGTTTCATGGCGACGACCGCAGCCGACGAGGAGATGAAGCCGTCGACCACCACCGGCATACCGACCGATGCCGCGCCAAGGATGAGGCCGCAGAGGCCGGCGATTTCGAAGCCGCCGAGGGCAGCCAGCGTTTCGAGCGGCGTTCCGGTGTTCCCGCTGTTCACCTCGAGCGCCCGCCTGATCACCTCGATCTTGTGCTGCAATCCGCTGTCGCCGAGTCCCGTGCCCCGCCCGGTGATCTCCTCGACCGGAAGTCCGAGCAGCGCTGCGAAAAGAGCCGTCGCCGGAGTGGTGTTGGCGATGCCCAGCTCCCCGGTAGCCAGCAGGTGGTATCCCTGCTCCCTGGCCTCGATGGCGAGCGAAGCTCCCGTCAAGACGGCCTTGAGGGCTTCATCGACAGTCATGGCCGGACCCAGGGCCATGTTGGAAGAGCCACGGCGCACCTTGCGGCAGCGCAGCATCGGATGTTCGGCAAAATCGTGGTTGACGCCCATGTCGATCACCTCCAGCTCAGCCCCGGCGTGACGGGTGAGCACGTTGATGGCCGCACCGCCGCCGAGCATGTTGTAGACCATCTTCGGCGTCACCTCCGCAGGAAAGGCCGAAACCCCTTCAGCGGCAACGCCGTGATCCGCCGCGAAGCAGAACACCTTCTTCCGGGAAAGCACCGGGTCGGCCGTACCAGTAGCAATGGCGTACTTCATGACGATATCCTCGAGACGGCCGAGGCTGCCCCTTGGCTTGGTGAGATCGTCGAGTCGCGCCTGCACGGATGCGGCGAGCGACATGTCGACCGGCCTGATTGAAGAAAGAAGGTTCCTGAGATGGTTGATCATATCGGCGATGTTGGAATTACGGCTGTTTCAGGACAATGGGAAGTCCGCTGCAAAGAAGGTATGCCCGCGTCGCGCATGATGCGACCTGGCGGTTGATGGAACCCGCAAGGTCACGGAAAGCCCTTGCCATGGCGTTTTCCGGCACAATGCCCATGCCGACCTCGTTGGTCACCAGGATAATGTCGCACGGTGGCGACTTCAGGACCTCGAGCAGGGCGTCGATACGTGCGTTGATGGCCTCGGGATCGCCAATATGGTGCATGAGGTTGCCCGCCCATACGGTCAGGCAGTCCAGCAGCACCACTTCGGTGCCTTCGGGCAGGTCACGAAACGTACGGTCGATGAACAGGGGCTCCTCGATCGTGGTGAATGAGCTCCCCCGTTCGTCACGGTGGCGATCGATGCGGTCCCGCATCTCGTCGTCGAAGGCTTCGGCGGTCGCAAGGAACACCCTGCGACGATAAGATATGGCAAGTTCCAGGGCATGGCTGCTCTTGCCGCTCCTGGCCCCGCCGGTCACATAGATAACCTGATTCATGAAATTGCTGTCTCATCATTAGTCTCACAGGAAGCACTACGGCCGCTCCTGTATGAACAGGATAAACCCCGTATCATTATGAGAAAAATACATCAAAATATCTCGACAAAGCACGCCACCCGGAACCCGAATGACACAAAGCAACAACACATCTGTTCAAGATCTGAATTTATTACAAATCTTTTCAGCAATGGATGTTAACCCATTGGCAAGACAATTCAAAAAAGGAATAACCACACTTTGGCACGATAGTTGATAACCAAGATGCGCAGGCAAACAACACTGAACCCAAAATTTTACGACCATGTTCAAGAATTCTCCCTTCAGGGCCATCACCATCGCCGCCGCCATCTTCGCCGCAGGAGCTCCGTCATCCGCTCAGGCAGTCGTCGCAGCATCAACCCAGTCCACCAGCGGCATTTCAACCGTCACCATGACTGTTCCTGACGTGATCATCCTCGACTATTTCAACAACATCAACCTCGGCCTCGCCGGCCAGGCCGAAGGACACAAGCACGACCTCTACTCGAAATCGAACATCGGCGGCAGCGACCAGACCATCGACGGTACCGGCAAACTGACCACAGACACCCTCTCCGACGCCAACCTGGCCGCGCTCAAGGGCTCCGATATCAACCTCACGCTCAAGAACGCATGGGCCGTACGCGGATTCTCAAACTCCGGCAAGGCCACCGTCAGCATCGACGGCGACGGCACCCTCAAGAAGGCGAGCAGCACCTCCACCATCGGCGTCTCCAAGCTCCTGGTCATGGTCGACGGCGCTGCCGCCGGCTCGGCCGCCAAGTCTGTCGAGGCCAACCTCAAGGGCATCCAGAAGGCTAACGCCACCCTCGGCGACGTCGTCATGGGCCTCAACTTCTCCGGCACTTCATCCTCCGGCGACTACACCGGCACCTTCACCATCACCGCAGTCACCATGTAAGCCTCACCGGACGAACGGAAGGGCTCATCGACCCGACGAGCTGTTTGCCGACCGGCGCGATCCCAAGCGGACACGCCGGTCGCCTGTTTTCAGGCCGGCAATCACGAACCCAGTACATATCAAGCATTGCCTCCGTATCGCAATTCCGTCTCATGACACAGTGGGTTTGAAACACTTTTTCACTCCGTCTCACAATGAGACAACCTCAGCATTACAGAACCGGATACCACGCCACCATTCCGTCTCAAGGAAAGCCGAAAAGCCCTTGATATTTTTTTTATCCCTTCATATATCAACACCTTACAGGCCATACATCGTTTTTTTTGACTATTGCTCACCTCCTGGCACGATAGTTGTTTGATCAGACACAGAGGCTAACATCACTGAACCCCAAATTTTACGACCATGTTCAAGAATACCCCCTTCAGGGCCATCGCCATCGCCGCCGCCCTCTTCGCCGCCGGAACCCCCGCCTGCACACAGGCAGCCCAGTCTGTAAGCGGCATCTCGACTGTCACGGTTACCGTGCCCGACGTGATCATCCTCGACTACTTCAACAGCATCAACCTCGGCCTCGCCGGCCAGGCTGAAGGACACAAGCATGACCTCTATTCGCAATCGAACATCGGCGGCAGCGACCAGACCATCGACGGTACCGGAGAACTGACCACAGACACCCTCTCCGATGCCAACCTGGCCGCGCTCAAGGGCTCCGATATCAACCTCACGCTCAAGAACGCATGGGCCGTCCGCGGATTCTCCAGCTCCGGCAAGGCTACCGTCAGCATCGACGGCGACGGCACCCTCAAGAAGGCGAGCAGCACCTCCACCATCGCCGTCTCCAAGCTCCTGGTCATGGTCGACGGCGCTGCCGCCGGCTCGGCCGCCAAATCTGTCGAGGCCAACCTCAAAGGCATCCAGAAGGCCAACGCCACCCTCGGCGATGTCGTCATGGGCCTCAACTTCTCCGGCACCTCCGCCTCCGGCGACTACACCGGAACCTTCACCATCACCGCGGTCACCATGTAAGCCTCACCGGACGAACGGAAGGCTCCTGAAACAGAACAGCCAGCCATCCGGCGCGCTCCTCGACAAGGACGCGCCGGATGGCTTTTTTTTTGCGGCTCGACCAGATCTTCATCCGCTGCTGTCCTGCCTTATGAGAGACGACCATCACGATGATCGATATCGATTTCACCTTGTAAACCCGTCGAACATAGTTAACTTAAAGGTGAACATCCATCATACTGCCCATGAACAGGAAGCTTCGCTTTTTCGCGCTCTCGGCAGCTCTCCTTGCCGCAGTAACCCAACCGGCATATGCAGCAACGGGTACGGGGTACTCAGTCGTTACCGTAACATTGCCAGACGTGATCATCCTTGACTATTTCACCAGCATCAACCTGGGGCTTGCCGGTCATGCCGAAGTGCACAGGCAAAACAGCTACGCACAATCGAACATCAGCGGCAGCGATCAGTCCATCGACGGCACCGGCGAACTGACCACAGGAACCCTCTCCGACGCCAGCCTGGCCGCGCTCAGGGGAACCGATATCACCCTGAACCTGAGGAACGTATGGGCAATCCGCGGACTCTCTCCCACGGGAAAGGCTACGGTCAGCGTCTCGGGCCCTTTGAGCCTGACGAAAGCGTCAACCACCTCCACCATCGGCATTTCGAAACTCAAGGTACTGGTCGACGGCGCCTCAACCTCGTCGGCAGCCGCATCGATCACGACGAACCTGAACGGCATCCAGAAGACGGACGCCACCATGGGAGACGTCCTGATTGACCTGAACTTCGCCAACACTTCCGCAGCCGGCGACTACTCCGGAGCCATTACCATCACGGCCATAACCATGTAATGCTCCGATCGTGAAACCCCTTGCTACCAGAAGCCCAGGCGTCGACCAACGATCAGGAACCGTAAATGACGGCAACAGGAGCACCTGTTTCCCGACACTCCTGCTGATCATTCCTTTGCTGCTCATCTGCTCCCCTGCCCGGTCAGCAGTGGCGGCCACCATCACGGGAAAGGCCGTCACATTCACCCTCACGTCCGCTGATATGGGGCTTACCTCAGCACAGTCGCATGCGAACTGGTCGGGAAGCTCGACGTTCGACGGCGGGGACGTTTCCGGGACATCCCTCTCCCTCGCCGAAGGAACGACGACCCTCACCAAGACCAACCTGCTATTCTTCACCTACTCCGACAACAACGCAAACAGGAAGGTCACGGCCACCTACACGCTCACGAACCCTACACTCGTCATCTCCGGGGTGCCGTCGACGACCACGAAGGTGACCATAACCTCCGTAACCTCCACCTCGGTCAGCTACAGCAGCTCCACCAGGCTCTATTCAGGATATGCCAGCATGACGCTGGACCTGTCGAACGCCACCCGTTCCGGAACATACAAGACCACGGGAACGACCATCACCATCAACGTCACCATCATATGATCAGCCACCCCATGAGACGCAGCCTCATCATCCTGCTCATCCTGGCGTTCCCCTGGCGACAGGCCCTTGCCGCCGAGGCTCCTCCCGGCCAGATCGCCATCTCGCCGAGCATGATCGACCTGACGATAGAGAACAAACCTGTCAACGGCTCGATCAGGATGCAGAACCTCAAGCAGGAAACCATCAACGTCACGGTGGAGGTCTACAACTGGACACTGGACGAACAGAGCCGGGTCAAGCTCATTCCCGGAGACAGCCAGTCGCTTGACCGGTGGATGCTCATCAGCCCGATCTCCTTCATGCTTGAACCCGGAGCGAGCCAGGTCATCAGGTACTCCGTCAGGCCGACCGTCAAGCCCGATCCCGGTGAACACCGCGCCATGATCTACCTCAGCGAGAAGGGCACCGGAGACGGGCAGAAGAGCGGCGGCGCCGTGAAGGTTCTGTTCCGTTACGGCATGGCCGTCTATGCCCAATGCGGAGAGAAACGCGAATCGGCGGAGGTCGAAAGCCTGAATTTCGACAAGAGCTCCATGTCCATCAAGGCGCTCATCCGCAACACAGGCAATATCCACACGCGCATTTCCGGCGATTACACCGTCTGGAAAGCGGGCACCTTCCCCGGATTCAAGGCCATGAAGGAGTACACGGAGAAACAGAATAGCGAAAGCACGCCCGCAGGCCTGATCTCTTCGGGTTCGTTGCACAGCACCCCTGTTCTTCCCGGCCATCGCAGGGCCATTGCAGAGAAACTGGAGATCCCGGTCAATCGTGACGGCTTTGTTATCGCACTTTCAGCGAAAATCGGCAACCGTACAATCGAAAAGCTGTTCCCATAACCCCGTTTTCCCAGGTATACTCCATGTCGAACCGTTTCCGGCTCTGCCTTGGCGTCACATGCCTGTTTGCCATCCTTGCTCCAGCAGACCCTGCCCGAGTGCTTGCCGGGGCCCTCGCCCCCGAGCCAGTGACGGTGCCTGCCGTGGGCGGCATCGAGCCTGTCGCCGCAGGTCTGATAATGAACGGCAGGTCGAATGGTGACCTGATCGTCTACAGGACTGAAAACGAGTACTGGATTCCGTATACCGTATTTATCGATGCTACGGGCCTGAAGGAGTCCGGACAACCGGGGCAGCGCACGGGCTTCGCCACATCGGTGGGAACCCTCCATTTCGACAAAGGGGAACTGAAAGTCTTCGAAAAAGAGCCCTACATTTCGTTCTCGTCGCTCCGCCGCGCATTCCTGGTCAAGGCCGTGTTCGACCAGCACCTTTTCGCAGCAACGCTCGACATCCCCTGGTCGGCATCCCTCGAGCGCAAGCAGGGCAAAAACCTGCCACCCCCGGTGCCGGACGTCCCGGCCCCTTCCGGTTCCCTGTCGTTCCTCTCTTTCGACACGGGAATCCAGCGCGACTTCCACGGCCTCTCCTCGAACACCCTGCAGGTCCAGGCCGGCGGCCGGCTCCTCCACGGCGTCTGGGATGTCGACAGCGAAGGAGATCCCGCCAGGACCATGGAGCTGAAACGCTACCACTGGACCATCTTTTCCGAGAACGTCGCCCTGAGGCTCGGTACAGGCACGAACCTGATCTCGCCGGAAACAGTGAACAATGACTTCACCGGCGTCCAGATCGGATGGAACAACCGGAGCCTACTGGACTACCTTGACAGCTCGGGACGCTCATCGACCGACATATTCATCTCGGCGAACCGAAACCTGTTCCGGACCATCGAGGGCCAGGGCCCGGCGGCCGGAGTGGCAGAGCTGCGGTTCGACGGCAAGATCGTCGCACGGCGCCGGATCAGGCTCGACGGCAGGTTCGCGTTCGAAAACGTAAGGATGGGCTCGGACCTCCGCAAAGCCGAAGTCTATATATACGAACGGTCACCGATGGAGAAGCCTGTCGCGATTCTCGACTATACGCAATCGGTCATGAACGGCAGCCTTCCCGGCGGTGAGATGCTCATGCGCGGAGGCTACGGACGTGCGGGAAATCCCCTGACGACCAAGAACTCTCCTGCTCCTGACAACAGTACCGGATATGCCCAGGTGCAGTACGGCCTGAACGACAGGATAACCATTGATACTGCCGTTCAGTACAACCCGGTCACCTCCCTGGGCGAGTATTCGGCTGGATCGATCGTCTCCCTGGGAAAAAACTGGGGAAGTTCGATCTACAGGATCGAGTCGAACCGGAGTTTCGGCACCGATCTGAGAATCGAGGGGCACGGCAGGGGCTGGACGATCTCCTACCTTTCCCAGTGGAACGACCACGACTTCGGGTTCAACGGCGCCCCGCAACAAACGGAAGAGTGGCTCCGGTTCGGCACAACGCCGTACAAGAACATCTCCATGCTGCTCTACGGACGGAAGACCCTCGAAAACGGGATCGAGACCCGCCGGTTCCTGCTTCCAGGGGCCTATGTCTCACCGTGGCGGACCATGAGGCTCTCCGCGGTACCGAACGAAAGCGGCCATTTCCGCTATGAAGCCGACCAGACCTTCTCGTCGACCTCCTTCATCCGGGCAATCCACGAAACCGGCATTGGCTCGATCGAGTGGGACAAGAACCTACGCGAGAACCTGAGCGCCAGGCTCCTGTACGAATACGCCTTCAAGACCAGGAAGGACCTTTCCGGGTTCTATCTCGACTGGTATCCGAAGAACAGCCGCTTCAACCTTCTCGAAATCGGGGGCTCCCGGGCGAACAACGAGTACGGGTTCACCGGCAAATGGATCCGTTACGTCAACACCGGCCTCAAGATGGCGCTCCAGTACAGCTGGAACATGACACTCGCCCAGAACCTCGTCACGACCAATGAATACTCGGAATTTCTCATGCCCCCGATCTCCAGGCATTTCTTCGGCTGCACGATCAGCTGGGACCTCGGCTTTTCGGGCATCCGGCCGTTCCCGATCGACCGCAACGCCATAACAACAACGCGCGGCGGGCTTGCAGGCAAGCTCGGCATTTCGGGAGACACCAGGGTTTCATCCTCTGACATCAACGATGTCGGCATCCTCCTCGACGGGAGGCGGCTTGACCAAAGGCAGGTCGACGGATCGTTCTTCGTGGGCAACCTGAGACCGGGTCTCTACACGGTCTCGATCGATACCGAAAACCTTCCGATCGAGCTTTCGACGGATTCCAAAAAACTGCTCGTGGAGGTCAGGAACGGCGCGGTCACGAACGTGAACTTCGCTGTCCATGCGATGTACGGCATCGATGGGCGGCTGGTGGACGCGAAAGGCAACGGCATCGGGAATGGGGTGATAGAATTGCTCGATGCAAAACAGGCCGTGGTGGCCACGGTATCGACGAACGAGTTCGGCGATTACCGTACGGATGGACTTCCCGGCGGCATCTACAACCTCAGGGTCGTCTCGGTTGCGGGCCGAAAGATCGAGAATATCCGGACACGCGAGATCAGGGTCAACGGGGATTACCTGAACGGTGTCGACCTGAACATCGGAGAATCGCCGGCGCCAGTTGCCGACGGCACCGGCAGCAGTGAAACGCAGGCGCCCGCCAACTAGATTCCTGTCACCGCAGATAAGGACGCAAAGCTCCCACCGAAGAGTCCAGGTCGGCCTCGGAGAAGATTTCGAGCGTGAATACCCGCTTTCCGGAAGCGTCGGCGGCAAGGGCGTCGACCACTTCGTCAAGGGCTTCGGGCCTCATGAAGGCGAGGGAGTTATGGTCCCGTCCACCGGTCGTGCCGTGCATGTGAAGCACCTTTGCATAAGGCAGGTAGCGCTGCAGATAGTCCGTCAAAGGGAACCCGTAGTACTCGATATGGCCGACGTCGAGCGTGACCGAAAATCCGGCCTCCTCGATCACGGGCCAGACCAGTTCAAACGGGTAGCTGAGGTTCTCGGCACAGAACATCGATGCCGGTTCGCCGCAGCGATCGATCAGCATGGACGAGGAGTCGCGGAGGCTCTCCACGAAACGTCGAGACTCCCCCGCCGTGAAGGCGTTGATATCAACACCGGGCCCCGCCTCGAAATGCATGACGAACGCGGATTTCGGCAGCTCCCGCACCAGTTCGACGATCCTGAGGCATTTGCCGACCGAGCGTTCGCGTTCGCCGCGTTCGGGATGGCCGAGATAGACGTCGAGCGGCAGGTGCACCGAGAAGGTCAGCCCGTTGTCGGCGGCCATCCCGGCCAGGAGTGAGATATCCTGCGGCGAAGGCAGGTTGCTGAACTCGTCGGACTCGAACAGTACCAGTTCGATATCCTCCACCTTCCCGGAGAGGTATCGCACGTTGGGAATGATCTCATCCGGCACGATATATGAGGTCGTGCCGAGCCTGAACGGATAGCGGTCCATCTTCATGCCGGTGGTTTCATGGCTGCGCGCTGGAGCCGGGCCATCAGCTCCTGGATGCCCTCCCACTCCACAGCGCCGCCGGATTGGAGTATTTCGGCCATGCGCGCGGCAGCCCGGTCGGCCGTATAGTCGCGCTGGCTGATGCCCGAAGCCATCCAGACCGGTTTTCCGGCCTTCAGCGCCTCGGCCGCAAGTTCGAGGTTGACGACATTTCCCGAGCCGAAGGGCACAGGACCCACGATAAGGCCGTCCGCCTGGGTGACCATCAGCCGGGCCTCTTCCAGGGAGGCTGCTCCGACCGCAGAGAAAGGCTGTTCGAGCGCGCAGGGGATGTCGAGCGCACGAGCCGCCTCGGCATCGGAGTCGAGTCGGTTGAGCACTCCTGCCGTCACCTCGAACCCTTCGATCAGGAGTCGCCTGAAAAGCTCGATGCCCATGCCGCCGCCACCAATGACATGCAGGCGCTGCCTGGCTGCCGGCCGGCGCAGCACCGTGTCGAGCGTACCGGTCACGACGGGATGCCCGCCATAAGGGTCCCTGCGCACCCGGAGCTCGCACCCGTAAACGCGGCTGAGCATCTCCTCCTGCATCACATCTCCCGGAGAACCGTTCGCGACGAGCCTCCCGCCATCGATCATCAGCAGCCGGTCGGCGATCTGCGCCGCCAGGTTCAGATCGTGGCTGACCAGCAGCACCGTGATCTTTTCCTCACGGTTGAGCTTCATCAGGATCCTGAGCACCTCCTGGCTGTGGTTGATGTCGAGGTGCGCGATCGACTCGTCGAGCATGATGATGCGAGGCTCCTGGGCCAGCGCCATGGCCAGCGCCGCCCGCTGCTGCTCTCCGGCGCTCAGCTCGTTGAACAGGCGGTCCTTCAGGTCCAGCACGTTGGTGTAGATCATGGCCCGCTCGGCGCTGTCATAATCCCTCGAATCCGGGATCCCCCACCGTCCCCGGGGACCGCTGCGGCCGATCATGACGATCTCGGCCACAGTGAATGCCATGGGCGACTCGAGCTTCTGCGGTACCACGCCGATAAGCGAGGCACGCTCCCGCGGCTTCAGCGACGGGAGCTCGCGTCCGAAAAGCTCGACACTCCCGTGCGTCGGCCGGATCAGCCCGGTGGCCGTCCTCAGCAAGGTGCTTTTACCGGAACCGTTCGGTCCTATGATCGAAACGAACTCCCCCTCGGCGATCGTGAAATCGACCTCATCAAGCACCGGCCTGGACTTGTAGCCGGCCGTAACCGACCTGAACTCAAGCGCAGGGACGTTCAATGGAGCGTGCATGTCAGGCGATCCATGCATGTGACATCTTCCTTCGCAGAATAATGAGGAAAAAGGGTCCGCCGCAGAGCGCCGTAACCACGCCGACGGGGATTTCGATCGGGGACATGATGCTTCGGGCAATGGCGTCGCACAGCACGAGGAAGCTGCCGCCACCGATGGCCGAAGCCGGCACGAGCCAGCGGTGGTCGGGTCCGAACAGGGCTCGCATCACATGCGGCACGATGAGCCCGACGAAGCCGATCATGCCGCCCATGGAGACCGCCGTAGCTGCCAGCAAGGTCGCCAGGAGCAGGCTCGACATGGTCACCGCCTGGGCGTTGAGCCCCTGGTAATGGGCCATCTCCCGGCCGAGGGTCAGCATGTTCAGCGCCGGAGCGAGGATCCAGAGGACGCCGATCGCTCCCGAGATGATCAGCAGCGAAACGAGCTGTTCCGACATCGAACCCGGCTGGAGGTTGCCGAGCATCCACCAGACCACCGTATGCATGCCGGCGATATCGGCCGTCGAAACGAGGAACATGATGAAGCTCGAACAGATGGCGCTCACGATGACGCCGCTCAGGATGAGGCTGTAGACCGACGGCGAACCGCCGCCCTGGCTGGCGATACCATAGACGGCCATCAGGGTGATCACGGCGAAGAGGAATGAGGTGGCCGGCAGGCCGATCGCCCCCAGCATGCTGCCGCCGACCAGGATGCTCAGTGCCGCGCCGAGGCCGGCGCCGCCGCTGACGCCGAGCACGTAAGGCTCAGCCAGGGGATTGCGGAGGATCGCCTGGAAGACTGTGCCTGAAGCCGAAAGGGCCGCACCGACCATGAGCCCCATGAAGAAGCGACCGAAGCGCAGGGAGAGGATGGCCTGCCCGATGGAGGTGGATGTGTCGGGCAAACCGACCCCGGAAGGGCCAAGCAGCAGCGATATGCCAAGCAGCACCGGTACGGAAGCGAGCAGCAGCGCCGCCTTGCCCCGGTTCGCCGAACCGGCGACGGGCAGCGGTCGGCAGACGTCACCACCCGAAGCGTAAGCTTTCGGCAGGCTCACTCCTCCACCCCTGCCTGGGAGGGCAGCCCCTGCTCGTAACCGTGCTTGACCATGCGCATCTCGGTGACCGTATCGGCGACGTCGATGAGCTCCTGCGGGGCGTTTCGGCCGGTCAGGACGATGATCTTGCCGTCGGGAGCCTTGAGGATCGCCTCGACCAGCGGTTCGACGGGAATGAGGTTCTGCGAGAGGGCGAAACACACCTCGTCGAGCAGCACGAAATCGTACTCCTCCGACCGGAGCGCTGCAAGCGCCTCTTCATACCCGGTTTTCGCGGCCTGGCGATGCGCCTCCATCATGGGGCTCGACGGGTCGGAGGGCAGGAAGCCCTTGCCGTAATGGTCCCAGGTCACGTTATCGAAACGCGTGAAGAAGAGCACTTCGCCCACGCCCTCCTGAGCCTTGACGAACTGGATGACCCGTGCATTCATGCCGTGGCCGAGCGCACGCGCGAGCATGCCGAATGAAGCCGTGCTCTTTCCTTTGCCATTACCGGTGAAGAGGAGAACCCGTTTCTGTTTCATTGCATTCAGTTTGATGGTTGCTGCAGTCAAATAAAATACATGCTGGTCCGCCAACGGCAAAACGCCGTTCCACCGCCGGACCGCTTATTCAGTAAGGGCGACGCTCGATCCCTGCGATGCTGAAAAGGGCATCGAGATCGAGGCTTGCCGCAAAATGGGCCGCCAGCAACTCGAACGGATCGGCACTCCCCTCTCCGGACGCAGGGGCCCGGTAACGACCATCGATCCTGCGGAGGAACCAGGTGCGCACCTCCGGCCGGTCGAAAAGTCCGTGGAAATAGGTGCCCATCACCCGGCCGTCAGGACTCACCGTGCCGTCACTCCCCGGGTCGGGCCGGCCATTGCGCATCGTCACCTCGGCGAACGGCGCCGCCCCCTGTCCGAGGAGCGAACTCCGGCCCATATGGATCTCGTACCCCTCCAGCTCGATATCCGTGCCGGCAAGGGTTCCACAGGAGTTGCTCAGCGCCTTTTCACGTTCGAGCACCGTCTCGACAGGCAGCAGGCCGAGCGCACGGCTCGTGCCGGGGGCTCCTTCGACGCCATAAGGGTCCCCGATAGTCTCACCGAGCATCTGGTAGCCGCCGCAGATGCCGAGGATCGTCCCGCCGTTGTTGCGGAACGCCTCGATGTGGTCGCGCCATCCCATCGCGAGCAGCCACTCAAGGTCGCCTCGCACGTTTTTCGAACCGGGCAGCACCAGGGCCCTGTACCCGTCGAGCGGCCGGGGATGGTGAAGCCAGTGCAGCACCACCGAAGGGTCCTCTTCGAGCGGCGCCAGGTCGGTAAAATTGGAGATATGCGGAAAATAGAGCGCGGCGATGCCGGCCTTATCCGCAGATGGGCCATGTTTCGGATCGACTACAGAAGAGAGCGGGACGGCGTCCTCGGCATCGATCGAAAATCCCCTGAAATACGGAATCACCCCGAGCACCGGCACGCCGGTCATCGATTCGAGCATCCTCACCCCATCTTCAAAAAGGGATTTGTCGCCCCGGAACCGGTTGACGATCACCCCCTTGACCAGCGCCCGGTCCTCCGGGGGAATGACTGCGAACGTTCCCGCCACCTGCGCGAACACCCCGCCGCGGTCGATGTCCGCCACGAGGATGACCGAAGCCCCGGCCCGTCGGGCGGTCCTGAAGTTGACGAAATCGCGCTCGTACAGGTTCATCTCGGCGCACGATCCGGCCCCTTCGATCACGATCATCCCGTGCCGTCCCATCAGGCGGTCGAGGCTTTCGAAGGCAACAGCCGCCCAGCGGGAGGTGTCCCCGAAATACTCCCTCGCCGTCCGGTCCGAACAGACCTTTCCCTGCAGCACCACCTGTGCGCCGGTATCGGTGTTCGGCTTGAGCAGCACGGGGTTCATGTCGGCATGTGGCGCCACGCGCGCAGCCTGGGCCTGCACGATCTGCGCACGGCCCATCTCGTCCCCCTCCGGCGTGACGCCCGAGTTGTTCGACATGTTCTGCGCCTTGAATGGAGCCACATCGATGCCTTCGTTGCGGAAAATGCGGCACAGGGCGGTTGCAACGATGCTCTTTCCGACATCCGAAGCCGTGCCGAGTACGGCGATATTGTTCATTGCACCCATACAGTCAAGTTCATAAAGCCAAATCCGGACTGACCCTGCTCGAGTCAGCCCGGATGGATTGCAGAGAGGTCAGAAGCCGAACTTCACACCGGCATAGGCGGACCTGCCGGGTGTGGCATAACCCGATGCCAGTTCGTAATCCTGATCAAACAGGTTGTCAACACGGCAGAAAATCTCGACATGTTCGGCCAGTTTGTACGATGCGGAGAGGTTGACAAGGAAATAGCTGTCGAGCTTGCCGTTGACCTCGCCAGTATCCCGGCGCGAGCCGACCCATTGCATGTTCGTGTTCAGTTTCAGCCTGTCGGTGGCCTTCCAGCTCGACGTCAGGCCCAGCTTGTTTTTCGGACGACGCAACAGTTCATTGCCATTGGCATCGCGGGTGTTCAGCCAGGTGTAGTTCGCCGTGAGAAACAGCGGGGCGATCGGCTGCCACTCGACAAAGTTCTCCACGCCGTACGTTTTGGTCAGGCCTGGAACCTGGTCGTAATGCCCCCACCAGGGAAGAGTGTAATCGGCAGCCCATCCGATACGATTTTCAAAGTCGGTCCGGAACCAGGTAGATCCGGCCTTCAGGTTTCCGGAAAGCTTCTGTTCGATTCCAGCGTCCCACCCCTTGCTCGTTTCGGCCTTGAGCTTGTCATTCCCGACACTCATGGGAGCATAGAGCTCATAGAGCGAAGGGGCTTTGAAGCCGGTGCCATAACTGACTTTGACAACCGTGTTGCCAAAGGTGAATGAAGGTGCGATACGCCAGGTCGTCTTGCTTCCGAACTGCTCATTGTTCTCGAAACGGATGCCGCCAACCAGCCGCATCACGCCCAGGCTCCACTGGTCCTGCATGAAAATGCTTTTCGAAATCACGGCACGAGGGTCGATGCCGGTCGTAGACATGCTGTCTTTCCTCGAAGCGAGTCCCACGGAAATCGTGTTGTTACTGGCCGCGGCAAAATCGCCCTGCCACCCGATTTCATAGATGTGTCCATGATAGACCGTCAGCCCGTAGGGTTCGTCGTAATTCCTGTCCTGGTCGCTTACGTTGTAGTACAAGGTGCTCAGCAGCGGCTGATAGTTCATCTTCAGCGCCGTATGCGTCGAGAACTGCTTTGTTTTCTCCGTGTAGCCGGACGCGTCGATTTTGCCGTTATCGTATTTATTGTCGGCGTCACTGAAACGCAGCGAGGTGTCGACCGACACGTGATCGTCCAGCTTCAGGCCGAAATTACCGGAAAAGGTGGAGTTGATGTAGCCGTCCTTCTCGAAGGACTTCCCCGTCGGGTTGATCGCCGGATTGCGCTCGTCGGCTGACGAAATGCCGTCGGTCTTCAGCCTTGAAGCGGTCACGGAATAGTCGAAAGGCCCCTTCTTTCCGCTGGCGCCACCGAAAAACCTGAAGGTGCCGTAAGATCCGCCTTCCGTTCCGGCAAATGCCGATGCCTTCTGCGCGCCCTTTTTCGTGATGATGTTGATGACGCCGGCCTCCGCACTGGAGCCGTACAGCATGCTCGCAGGACCGCGGACGATTTCAATGCGTTCGATGTTGTCCACCATGACATTCGCGAGGTTCGCTTCTGCGTTCATCATGGAGGGATCGTTGAACGGTACGCCGTCCACCAGGACGAGGGTATATTTCGAGTCCGCCCCGCGAAGATAGACGCTGGCACTGGCTCCGGGTCCGCCGTTGGAGGAGATGTCGATTCCGGCAGATCCCTTGATGACCTCCTCGACCGTGGCCTGGCCCGATTTTTCGATCTCCTTCGAGGTGATGACCGTAACCGAGCTGCCTCCGGCATCGCTGATACGGTTCAGCGTCCTGGTCGCTGAAACCACGACCTCTTCACCCACATAGCCGCTCGAGGCCTCTTCGGCCTGCAGCCCGCAGCTGCAGAGCATCGCCGCCATGATGATGGCAAGCTTTTTCCTGTTCATTTGTTTGTCCTGTGTTGAAATGATGAAAAAAATCAACAGACAGGGGTCAAGAAACAAGGCGGCTTACGTACCCGGTTGTTCGCTGAACGGAGATTCGTCAAAAGAGTCCACTGACTTTGTGGCGCAGGAGCAAGACGATTGATTTTCTGTCGCAGGGATCGCCCGATCGGTACAGCTTTGCCTGACTATAACCCGTAGTCGTGTCATGCAGCAAAGAGCTAACTGGCAGGTCTCCTGACTATGACGGCTGAACCGCTGCGGCCTTCCCACCCTGTCCGTGGAGGACATGGGCAGTGACTTGCAGCGACTGCGGCTTCGAGGCATGTGGCCATGCCTGTCAGCGGCAGCTTGCCGTTGTACAGTTGCGGGTACAGTGTACGAATCTCACGTACTTCCCTATTCTCCGGCTTTCAAGCCGGCACCAGCTATCATGTGAAAGAACATTGAAATCTTTGCACGGCATAAATAACCAATTCCGGACAAAAATACAACCCGCTCACTCCATCCGGCCGAGAATTTCACCGATCCGGCGCCGTCGGTAACCGAACACCTCGTCGAGGCGCCGGCCGACGATCAGCGACTCGATCAGCTCCCCGAACGCCCCCATCGGCAGGCGGTACTCGACGATGTCGGTCATCTCGACACCTCCGGTTATCTCCCTGAAGAGGTGCCGGTGGCGCCACTTCTCATAAGGGCCCTGCAACTGCCGATCATCGAAGGACTCCGGTTTCGATACCCTGGTGATTTCGGTCGCCCAGTTCACCGGGATCATCATGAACGGATAGAGGGTGTAGGTGATGATCATCCCCTCCTGTATGGGTTGCCCGCCGATGCCATTGGTGATCCTGAACATCATTTCGGGAGGGGTGATCTTCGACAGGTTGTCGGGCATCGAAAAAAAGGCCCAGGCCTCATCAAGTGTTATCGGTATGTTCTGGACCCAGGTCTTTGTATGCTGGCTCATAAATTGAGGGTTCGTTTTCGACATCGACGGCCCTTGTATTGAAGGTCGCCATACATCTTAACGGCCTGAACCATGAAAAAGTCTCCCCGATTTGCGGTTTCCCGCCAGCTTTTTAGTTTGGGCTAACGAGCAATCCGCCAACCCATTCTACGAAACCATGGCAAAAGCTACCGTCGCGGCGGTCATATTCCCTGAATCCGGCAGCCGCAACACCATCCTGCTGACCAGGAGGGGCATCCCGCCGTTCAAGGGATCATGGTGCCTTCCCGGCGGACATATCGACGACTACGAACCGGTCACCGACGCCATCCGGCGGGAAGTACTCGAAGAGACCGGGCTCGCCTTTGAACCATCGACGTTCCTCGGATGGTTCGAAGAGATATTCCCTGAACACCGCTTCCACGCCGTCGTGCTCGCCTTCTCCGGCCCAGGCTCAGGCAGTTTGCAGCAACAGCCTGGGGAAGTTTCCGAAATCGGCTGGTTCCCGCTCGACCTCGCGCTCTCGATACCCCTTGCCTTCAACCATAACCTCGTACTCCAGCGCTATGCAAGCTCAATCGTCCCGTAACTCTTTCGCTGGCCTCCTGGCCCTGGTGGCCATGCTCGCCATCACCCTTGCCGGATGCAGCCAGCGGGCCCAGGGTCCTGCCAAAACGGCCGGTTCGGGACTGCGCATCGTCAGCACCGCCCCGAGCCTCACCGAAATGCTCTACGCCATCGGCGCCGGCGGTCAGCTTATCGGCAGGACAAGCGCCTGCGACTGGCCGGTTGAGGCAAAAAAGGTACAGGTGGTAGGACCATTCGGACGCCCGTCGCTCGAAATGCTGGCCTCCCTGAAACCGGATCTGGTCGTCGACGTGGACCTGGCCGACGACAATATGGGCAAAAGGATCGCGGCCATGGGCATCAGGCGGGAACGCATCCGCTGCCAGACCCCGGAAGATGTACCCGCAGCCCTCAGGAGCCTCGGCAGGCTAACCGGCCATGCCGGCAAGGCAGACAGCCTCGCCGCAGTCATCGAAAAGGGGCTCGCATCATACCGGGCAGAAGCGTCCAGGCAGACAAAAAAGGTCCACGTGTACCTCGAAATCTGGGACGATCCCCTCTGGACAGGCGGAAAGCACAGCTTCACCTCGGCCATGATCGCCTATGCCGGGGGACAGAACATCGGCGACGCTGTCGACAAGGAGTATTTCGAGATCTCCCCCGAGTGGGTCATCGGCCAGGACCCTGAAGTGATCGCCTGCATGTACATGTCGAAAGAGACCCCCGCCGTGGAAGCGGTCCGGAGCCGCGCGGGATGGTCGGGAATCGACGCCGTCAGGCACGCAAGGATCTACGGCAATTTCGACAACAACATCTACCTCCGCCCCGGCCCGAGGGTGCTCGAGGGCATCGCCGGCCTGAAAAAGCTGTTCGAGGCCAGGTAAGCAGGTAACATTTGCCTGACGGTCTTTATCGCTCATACAGAAGGTCCTGTTCTGTTGAGTTTTTGTGAAGAGTTGCTGGCCGGTGAAGCTACCTGGCCTGGATGAGAACCGGGACAGGGTTCACCATAGCTTCCACCTTGGCTTGCACTCTTTCGCTTGCCTAACAGCCGCAGTTTCTTTGAACTCTTCCAATTTTCTATCGAGAAATTCACGAAGTACCTCGAAGTTCAACTTCGATTCATCTCCACAGATCACTTCCGGGAATCGCTCTTTCAAATCCTGAAGGTATCTGTCGTAGTACCAGCTGGTAAACTCATTCCCTACCGTATTCATATTCCATTCACCGAATTTCCAGTCGAGATGTTTCTCAAAGTACTCGCCCGCGGACATTCTTCCAGCCATGACGCCAATACCCCTGATCGTACGACATAAGTTGTGATTTAACGTTACAACAGTTGATTCTCGAAAAAGCTGATGGACGCTATTCACTCACACTAATATTTGTAGCAACGGAACAACGTCCTGCTTCCCATCGAACAACGTCCTGCTTCCCATCCGCTTCCTGATGCCTCAGAAATATTCCGGGTGCTTCTCAACGAGCATGCGCTCAAGCTGGTTAACCGCATCGAAATTCTTGAAGTCTGGAGCTAAACGACGCCCGGCATCCCAGAATCTCCATGCCATGTCCGTCTGGTAAGACCTGATAAACAAATCCCCATAATCCTTGTACACCCCGGCCAACGCCGGATTTGCCGACAGCACTTCCCTGAGCAGCTCTTTGGGCTTCTCAAGCTCGCCAATTTGAGATCGTATGTCAGCTTCGAAAACCTTAAGCATGTACTCTTTTTCACCGGCATAGAGACGTAGCTCGACAAGAAGATCGGCTGCTTTTTGCATATCCTCCTTGCCTTGACCAGGTCTGAGAGCCTGGACATATTGCCTGACATGCCCGTCCTCCAGCAAAGCCTGCCGAAAAGAATCATGAATCGGCGGTCTCTCCATCCCCATCAGCCCCAACTCAAGATTTGCCAGAAGTGCAGGGAAGTTCTGCTTCGCCCTTACTGCCTGGTCGAAATCCTTTTTCGTCCCGGTGACGATATTTGCCACAGTTTTATTATCAAGCTTGTGGGCATGCACAAGCACGTCCATGTTTTTGAGAAGATCATCGCTGACCGTCCCCCTGGGATCGTCATAGGCATTGGTGTATGACGTGGGAACCAAAGCAACTTCATCGACCGTGTGCAGGTCACTGATGGTCATGGTCATCGTTTTCTCCCATCCTGAACGAAACTTGAATTTCATGGATTGAGGAATACGCTGTCCTTTGGCGATCTGATCAAGAATCTGCGGATGGCCAACCCAGGCATATCGAAGAACCCTGGCAAACAGCTCCGCTTCCGATGGACTTACAGTGAATCCCTTAGAGCTCAGCACCGCCAGTTCACGACCTTCAGCAGTGTAAACTACCTTGTCGCCTATTTTTCCGGATGTAATTCTCGTCGGCGAATCGGGACGACTAACTGCAAGTTCCTGCTCTGCATCGAAAAGCTCGTAAGCAGCCACTTTGTTGATCTCATCGGAGCTTTTTGCGTCTTTTTTCATCTCGGCAAAGAAATTCCTCATGATTTCCCTGTTCTGAAGCTCCAAAACCTTGAAGCCGGCAACGCTGTAGAGAGAGGTAGCATCAATGACTCGCCGGGAATCACTGATATCGTAAATCTGGCGCCGCTCCAGATCGTAGATCTTGCGCGACTTTGGATAGTTGATAACAATATGTCTTCGATCGAGGATAAGCTCATAGCTGTCACTTGAATTTTCAGGGATTTTTCCCCGAAAATTTTTCCATCCATCAGGATCATGATGCTCCACGAGGGTCTGTACCTTCATGGAGATCGCAGCCATAGCCATGCTGCTCCACCATGATGACGACAAAAAGAGGACGGCAAACAGGACCGTAAGCGTTCTCATATTACGACTCATGATATCCGGATTTATACGTTGATGCACGACGTTCGCCCGTTCGGCAGTTGCCGCCGGTCGGGATTTTAAGAGGTATGTCGAACTGGTTGTCAGGGGTATTTATGGACGGTTCCTTCCGCGAAAGTCTGTGCAAAACCGAACCGCATCTGAAATGTAATAAAATCATACCTGATCCGGCATGAACGAAACAGGAATCATCTCCCTGCAGGCTCATTGCCTCATCGCCATCTCCTTGAGGCAGAACCTCAGATCCAGCGCCGCACCCGGGCCATGTACTCCTGTAGCTGGTGCCGAACAGCCTCAGCATTGCCCGCTCTTCGAGCCTGATTTGGAAGCGGGTGATGCAGGCACAGAAAGCGGCCACGTCCCGAACCATGTGGCAGCCGCCACGAGTCCCGAATGTATCTCCTATAAGGTATAAGGGCATATATTTGGAATATCACCCATAAGGGATAAATGCAACACACCATAACTTCAGGGACGCTCCTGACAGTTAGCACAAAAGCACGAAAACAGAACTTATAAGTACACGCAGTCAGGAGCGTCCCTCAAGTTCTAAATGACAAGGCTGCCTCGATTTTGCATCTGAGACAGCCTCGTTCAGGGTTCAGTGGATCTGTTATGCCTGGACTGAAAGATCGCCGGCGTATCCTCCGGCATAACCTATGGTTTCAGCCGAAATGTCGAGCACCTCGCCACCCGGACATGTACATCCATAACAGTTCGATCCGCAATCTCCAATACCCCTGGAGGGCTCCTTGCCTGATTTTGTGAAAAAGTTTGTCTTGATCAGTTGATCACGTTGTTGTTGTTCATCCATGAGAACACCCTCCGTTTTTAATGTTGCTGTTCATCTCTCCCTGTTTGGCTGATTGTCCAGAAAATCCAGTGCCGTGGCATCCTTTTCAAGGATTTCAGTATAGAGCTCGAATGCCTTTGCGAACTCTTCGCGGGCATACATGCAATGCATCTCCATTTTCCCGGTATCCCAGCCGCTTCCGTTGCTGGCGCTCTGAAAACAGTAATCGCAGATATCGATCAGATAGCAGTTGCGACAGTAACGATCCCTGAGGGCGGCATACTCCTCGAGGTCCTTCAAAACCTTGACTTTGTCGACGCCATGATCAAGGTCGCCGATGGCCAGATGTGAGTAGGAGTCGATTTTTTCACAGGGATACAGTATCCCATCAGGAGAAACGAATAGCTTCGTCGCACCAGGGATACAATGTTTTTTGAGGGAATAGGCGCCTTCGAACAGCCGCCCGTCGCTCACCCTGCGGTTGTGGATCATCCGTAATCCTCTGGAGATCACCGATGCGGCAAAACGGTATGGCTGGCGGTCGACGGGACGATCGAATGCATGCGTCAGGCAACCTTCGATGAACTTGTCCGCCATGACGGAGATGTTATGGGTATTGCCCCTGACCGGATCGATGCCTCGGCTCCCGTAGAACATCACGCCGGAAACCTTGACGTTGTTGGGATAGCGACTGAAAAAGTCGTCAAGGCGACAGTAATCGCTCCCGGCCGTAACCGTTACAGCAAAGGTCACGTAAAGGTTGAAATATGCCTCGTCTTCCTGACGGAGCTTCTCAAGACCGGAGATGACATGGTCGAATGTCGGTCTGCCACCGGAAAACCGGCGATGGCAATCATGGCTGTCCCGGTCGCCGTCGAGACTTACCGTCAGATGGACTCGATTGTCGACAAGGAACCGCCTGATGGGGCCGTCGAGCAGCGATCCGTTGGTCGTGATGGAATAATGGATACGCTCTTTCAGGATGCCGGAGAGGTAGCCGCAGGTTTTCTCGATGACAGGGAAGTTCAGGAAAGGCTCGCCGCCATAGAATGTCACGAACAGCTCCTTCCTTGCCTTTGAACAGTGCTCTACGAAATAGTTTGCCGCCTTCAGGGCCGTCGCTTCGGACATGCTCTCGGACGAATGGGTTCGCAGATGATCAAACTCCCCTGAATAGACGCAATAATCACAACGGAAATTGCATTCCCGGGTAACGCCGATGGTCATATGGCCAAGCATGTCGTCGACGGCGTCCGATATATCCTGCGGTGTGTGGCCCAGGTTGATCGTGCATGCGCCTTCACAACCGAGATGCCTGATGATCTCCCTCCGCTGCCCGCCGGCGTCGCTGTCGGAAGCGTAATGATCCGGAATGCGGTGAACATGCCCCGTATCCGGCACAAAGACGTAACGGGCAAGGGAGTTCCTGAAAAACAGCGCGTTATCTTCCGGAACGCACGTATTTCCCAAAAAAGCTCGCTTCATGTTTTCGGTGGACAGGGGTTACCTCATCAATTCCTATGCCCCTGCCTGGACATCAAATCCGGATTGCTGCTGCCAACCGTGACGCAAGACGAACAGCCGCAAACCTCAGGAGGACATAAAAAAAGTATACGCAATAAACAACCACCATACAAGCATAAGCTGACGTGATGAGATCGTCAGGGAGCCCGACCAGGTTTTCCGGACCCCGTCACCCGCTACGGAAAGCCCATCCTTTCACCCACTCGCCCCGGAGCATGAGCCCTTGCAGAAACTTGACGGCCGGTTTCAGTATGGTGGCCGTTTTTTGTATTTTGAGGGCTTTAGCGTCACCTAACGGCTTGCCTTTCATGAAAAAATCTCCGCTGGCCATCCTGTTCCTGACCGTACTGCTTGACCTGATCGGCTTCGGCATCGTGCTGCCGCTGCTGCCGACCTATGCAAAGCAGCTGGGAGCCTCACCCCTCATGATCGGCCTGATCGCGGCGATATACTCATCTATGCAGTTCATCTTCTCCCCGATCTGGGGCAAGCTGAGCGACAAGATCGGACGAAGGCCGGTGATGCTGTCGAGCATCTTCCTCGCTGCGGTATCGTACGCCTTCTTCTCGCTGGCCGTCTCCATCCCGCTGCTGATCCTTGCACGGGCGCTTTCGGGTATCGGCTCGGCCAACATCTCCGCCGCCCAGGCCTCCATCACCGACCTTACCGACTCGAAAAGCCGTTCGGGAGCCATGGGCATGCTCGGCGCAGCCTTCGGCATCGGCTTCATCATCGGCCCGCTGATCGGCGGCATGCTCATGACCAACTACGGTATCTCGATGGTGGGCATCGTGGCGGCGGCCCTGAACAGCCTCAACTTTATACTGGCAGTGTTCTTCCTCTCCGAATCGAACACTCACGCCGTCAGCATCACCTCCCTGCTTAAAAGAAAGCAGAAACCGATCCATGCCGATTCAAGCCTCCTGGCCTCGCTTTCGAGGAAAAGGGCGGCTTACGTCGAAAAGCTGGGGGCCGCTTTCAGTTCCAGGCCGGTTGCGCTCCTCATGATCATCAATTTCATCTACTCGCTGGCAATCGTGAATATGCAGGTTTCGGCCATCCTGCTCTGGAGCGAGTTTTACCATACCACAGAACAGCAGATTGGTTACCTGTTCGCCTATGTCGGGTTCATATCGGTCATCGTGCAGGGCGGGATGCTTCCGAAGCTCGGCAAGCGGTTCGGTGATCACAAGCTGATGGTGTTCGGCCATATCGCGTCGTTCATCGGGGTGTTTTTCGTCCCCTTCATCCCTCAGGACTCCATGTTCTCTATCGGTCTGGTCATCCTGCTCTTCTTCGCGATCGGCACGAGCCTGGTCAACCCGCTGAACATCTCGATGATCTCCCTCTACAGCTACAAGCAAAAGCAGGGGCAGATCATGGGCTTCGCCCAGTCAGTGAACGCCCTGGCACGCATCCTGGGTCCCTTCAGCGGCAGCATCCTCTACGGCATCGATCATCGGTTCCCGTATATCCTTGCAGGTGTTCTGACGGTCATCGGAACCATCATTTCCATCAGCCTGTTCAAGTACGATATCGAAGCCCTCGAACCTCTGACTGAACCGGCAAAATAGGATTGAACCCTGGCAACCAAATGGAGAATGTCATGCGCATAGGCGTAGCTGGCGTCGGCAAGCTCGGCGAGTACCATACCGGCCTTCTGAAGGAGATCGCTGCCACTACGCCCGATATCGGGTTTTCAGGAGTGTTCGACCTGAACCCCTCCCGCCTTCATGAGATCTGCCGCAAGTACTCTGTACCCGGATTCGGATCGATCGAAGAGTTGGCTGCGTCATGCGATGCGGTAGTCGTCGCGACCACCACGAGCTCGCATTTCGACATTTCCAGGCAACTGCTCGACGCCGGTGTTAGCCTGTTCATCGAGAAGCCGATCACGGCAACCCTCGAGGAGGCCGACGAACTGATCCGGTTGGAACAGGAGAATGGGCTGATGATCCAGGTCGGGCACATCGAGCGCTTCAACCCGGCACTGCTGGCCGTGGAACCATACATCGGCGAACCGATGTACATCCAGGCCGAACGGCTGAGCGGATTCTCCCGGCGAGTGACCGACGTGTCGGTGGTGCTGGACCTGATGATCCACGACATCGACCTGGTGCTCTCGCTCATCAGGTCGGACATCCGGAACATCGCGGCTTCCGGCGTCAAGGTATTCTCCAACGAGCTCGACATGGCCACGGCCCGCATCGAGTTCGTCAACGGCGCCATCGCCAACGTGACGGCGAGCCGACTGAGCCGCAGCAAACATCGCAAGCTACGCTTCTTCGGACGGAACCCGAAAAGCTACGCCTCGCTCGATTTCACCACCGGCAAGTCCGAGGTGTTCCGCCTTGTGAAACCGGAGCAGCTCTCATCGAAGAATCCGATAAGGAATTTCGCCTCGAAGAAGATCCTCGAACAGTTCGGGGAGATCCAGGAGTCGCTCGACGGGCTGGCGCTCGACTTTGTGAGCCCCGATGTCCCGAAGGTCAACGCACTCAAGGTGGAGCTGGAGCATTTCATCGGTTCGCTGAGGAGCGGCAAGCCGGCTGCGGTTACTTCCGCGGAGGGGCGCAAGGCGCTCATGGTCGCCGGCCGCATCACCGAAGAGATCCGGAAGAACACTGCCGATCTTGACTGAACCTGTTTCGACGAATACTGAGTACGCACTATCGCATCGAGATGTTTGAACACGCCGCAATCCCCGAAATCCTTTACCGCATCGGCGACCTTGCCGACCATGAGGGCCTGCCCTGCTATCTCGTAGGTGGCTATGTGCGCGACCTCTGCATGCAGCGCCCTTGCACCGACATCGACATCATGGTGATCGGCGAGCCGGTGGCGTTCGCCAGATTGGTCGCCGAAAAGCTCCATGGCAGGAACTTCGTGCTGTTCGAGCGGTTCCGAACGGCACAGCTCGAACTTTCAGGAGACGACGGGTTGGGCTTCAAGCTCGAGATCGTCGGCGCACGCAAGGAGAGCTACAATCCGGAATCCCGAAAGCCGATCACCAGCATCGGCACCCTCGAGGACGACCTTTCGAGGCGGGACTTCACGATCAACGCGCTGGCACTACGCCTGAACCGTGAGGGACGGGGGAAGATCATCGACCTCTTCGACGGCGTGCGCCATATCCGCGAAGGGCTGCTCAAAACCCCGCTCGATCCGGACAGTACCTTTTCGGACGACCCCCTGAGGATGATGCGGGCGGCCCGGTTCGCCTGCCAGCTCGAGTTCCGTCTCGACGACGAGACCCTCGATGCCGTGAAAGCCATGCACGCCCGCATCCAGATCGTATCGAGAGAGCGCACCAGCCATGAGTTCCTGAAGATCATGCAGTGCAGGAAGCCCTCGATCGGCCTGGAAATCCTGCATTCGACCGGCCTCCTGAAAGAGATCATCCCCGAGCTCGACTCGATGGCAGGAATCGAGCAGGTCGACGGACTGGGCCACAAGGACACCCTGTTCCACACGTTCCAGGTGGTGGACAACATCTCGCTCCATTCTGACAAGCTCTGGCTCAGGATCAGCGCCCTTTTCCACGACATCGCCAAGCCGGTCACCAAGCGATTCAGCCACGGCACCGGATGGACCTTCCACGGCCATGAAGCGGTCGGCGTGAAGATTGTCGCAAGGATCTTCAAGTCCATGAAGTGGCCTTTCGAACCGCTGGAGTACGTCCAGAAGATGGTGCGCCTTCACCACCGCCCCATTCCGCTCTCCAAGGAGGAGATCTCCGATTCGGCCATCCGGCGGCTGATGTTCGAGGCCGGTCCCGATCTTGAAGATCTCATGAACCTCTGCCGGGCAGACGTGACCAGCAAGAATCCCCGCAAGGTCCAGCGCATCATGCAGAACTTCAACAACGTCGAGGAGAAGATCGCCGAGGTCGGGGAAAAGGACCTGCTGGCCAAATGGCGGCCCCCGGTCACCGGCCACGACATCATGCAGATGCTCCAGCTCACCGAAGGCAAGCTGATCGGCATCATCAAGTCACGCATGGAAAACGCGATCATCGACGGCAAGATCCCCTACGACCGCCAGGCGGCGCTCGATTATGTGATGGAGGTCTACCATGAGCTTCAGGATGGAGGCGAGAAAAAACCGTGACGGCTTTCATCCCTGCTTTTTATATTAGCACATGTTTTTTTCGACAACCTAAAGTTACCCGACCTTGATACCACGTTACTCGCCGAAGGACATCTCGGCAATCTGGACAGACGAAGCGAAATTCGAACGCTGGCTGCAGCTTGAAATCGCCGCCGTCGAGGCCCGTGTTGAAGCTGGCATCGTGCCGGCCGATGCCCTTTCGACGATCAGGGAGAGAGCGAAATTCAACGTCGAGGAGATCCTGGTCATCGAGCGTGAGACCAAGCACGACGTCATCGCATTCCTGACCAACGTCGCAGGCTACGTCGGTCCCGACTCCCGATACATCCATGAGGGACTCACCTCTTCCGATGTGGGCGACACCTGCCTTGCCATGCAGATGCGCGACGCCGGAAAGATCATCGTCGGCGAGATCGAAGCACTCATCAAGGTGCTGGCAAAACGCGCCATCGAGCATAAGTACACCGTGCAGATGGGACGCACGCACGGCATCCACGCCGAACCGACCACCTTCGGGCTGAAACTGCTGCTCTGGCATGAGGAGATGAAAAGGAACCTGGAGCGCATGAAGCGCGCCCAGGAGATCATTTCGGTCGGAAAGATCTCTGGAGCTGTTGGCACCTACCAGCACCTCTCGCCCGACATCGAGGCTGCAGTCTGCGAGAAGCTCGGCATGAAACCGGCCTCCATCTCGACCCAGATCCTGCAGCGCGACCGACACGCCGAATTCGCCACCACGCTGGCCATCATTGCATCGTCGATCGAGAAGTTCTCGGTCGAACTTCGCCACCTCCAGCGCACCGAGGTCCGCGAGACCGAGGAGTTTTTCAGCAAAGGTCAGAAAGGCAGCTCGGCCATGCCGCACAAGCGCAACCCGATCACCTTCGAGCGGCTCACCGGCCTTGCCAGGGTCGTGCGATCCAACTCGATCGCCGCACTTGAGAACGTCGCCCTCTGGCATGAGCGAGATATCTCCCACTCCTCCGTCGAGCGCGTCATCATGCCCGACTCGACCATCGCGCTGGTCTACATGCTCCGTACCTTCACGGAGGCGATTGACACCCTGCTGGTCTACCCGGATCGCATGGAGCAGAATTTCGACACCTCCTACGGCCTCACCCTGTCGCAGACCCTGCTACTCGCACTGACAGGCAAGGGGCTTATCCGCGAGGAGGCCTACCGCCTTGTACAACGCAACGCCATGAAGAGCTGGGAAGAGAAGGTGCAGCTGAAAGAGCTGGTGCTGAAGGACGAGGAGATCCTCGCGCACATATCCGAGGAAGAGATCAACCGCCTATTCAGCCCGGAAACGATCCAGCAGAAGCTCAAGAAGAGCGTCGATACGATCTTCAGCCGTAACGGGCTCTGAGGGAAAAGAGAATGGACCTGATGGATGATATGGACATCAGGGGACAGAAAAAAAAGGCAGGCCGGGAAGAAAACCGGCCTGCCTTTTTTCGTTTATGGCGCCCGTTATCAGAACATCGAGAGCTGCGAATTGTGCTGGTCGGCAACGTCTCTCCGGGCTTCCCGGTAACGGTTGATCAGGGCGTTGGTGGACGCATCGTGGGTTTCGACCGGCTCCGTTCCCTTGAGTTCAGGAAGGATGACCTTGGCAAGCTGCTTGCCAAGCTCGACGCCCCACTGGTCGAACGAGTTGATGTCCCAGACCACCCCCTGCACGAAGACCTTGTGCTCGTACATGGCGATCAGGCCACCGAGCGTAAACGGATCGAGCTCGTCCAGCACGATGGCGTTCGTCGGCCGGTTGCCGGGAAATACCTTGTGCGGCAGCAGCATCTTCAGGTCAAGACCGCCGACTCCCGCAGCCTCGAGCTCGGCGCGGGCCTCGGATTCGCTCTTGCCGCGCATGAGGGCCTCGGTCTGGGCAAGGCAGTTTGCCACGAGCATGTCATGATGCTCCCCCATCGGATTCTGGCTCCTGAGCGGCAGGATGAAGTCCGCCGGAACCATGCCGGGGCCCTGGTGCATGAGCTGGAAAAAGGCATGCTGGGCGTTGGTGCCGGGCTCGCCCCAGATCACCGGACCGGTCGCATAATCGACCTCGCGACCGACGCGGTCCACACGCTTGCCGTTGCTCTCCATGTCGAGCTGCTGCAGGTACGCCGGAAAGCGGTGCAGGTACTGGTCGTAAGGAATGATCGCGTGGGAGCGGGCATCGAAGAAGTTGTTGTACCAGATACCCAGCATGGCGAGGATGACCGGCAGGTTCGATTCGAGGGGCGCGTTCAGGAAGTGCTCGTCCATCGCATGGGCTCCGTTGAGCAGTTCCCCGAAATGATCGAAGCCGAGATAGAGCGCGATGGAGAGGCCGATGGCGGACCAGAGCGAATAACGGCCGCCGACCCAGTCCCAAAACCGGAACATGTTGACGGCATCGATTCCGAACTCCTCGACCTTCTCGCGGTTCGTCGAAACAGCCACGAAATGCTTTGCCACGTGAGCCATGTCACCGGCGCTACGGAGGAACCACTCCCTGGCGCTCATGGCGTTGGTCAGGGTCTCCTGGGTCGTGAAGGTCTTCGACGCGATGATGAACAGGGTAGATTCCGGCTTTACGGACTTCAGTGTCTCGGCAAGGTGCGATCCGTCGATGTTCGAGACGAAATGCATGCGCAGCTTCCCATGCGCGAATGGCTTCAGCGCTTCAGTGACCATGTACGGGCCGAGGTCGGAGCCGCCGATGCCGATGTTGACCACGTCGGTCATCCGTTTGCCGGTATATCCGGTCCACTCTCCGGAAATGACCCGCCCGCAGAATCCCTTCATCTGGTCGAGCACCTCCGCCACCTCCGTGGAGACATCCTCGCCATCGATAACCGGTCCCTGGCCGGGCGGTCGCCGCAGGGCCGTATGCAGCACCGAACGGTGCTCCGTGAAATTGATTTTCTCGCCATCGAACATCTGGCGGAGCCTGGTTTCGAGCCCGGAACTCCTGGCGAGTTCCATGAGCAGCTCCATCGTCCTGGATGTAACCCTGTTCTTCGAATAATCGAGCAGCATGCCCTTCAGGGATACGGAAAACCGCGCAAAGCGGTCCGGATCGCCTTCGAACAGTTCATTCATCCTGATGTTTCTGATGTCGTGATAATGGGAGACCAGAGCACTCCATTCGGCGCTGCGGGACAGGTCCATGGGCGGATTTCGATTAAAGGTGAAAGCGCATTTCTGCAAAATATCGTCAGTAGGGAATATAATGCAATATCAGCACACTCCCCTCTGGTCGCGTTTCGTTGCGCACACTGTCGGCAAAATGGACGATCAGGGGGAGCCCCCTGCCCGAAAGCACCCGGGCATCGCCCGATCGACTGAAATCATGGCGCTCAGGGAGCGAATATCCATTCCCGCAATCCCTGACCTCCACCCTGAGGTAGCGCACGCCTGCTTCCCGTCCATCGCAGAGGATGAGCGACACCGGAAGCTCGGGGTTCGACAGGTTCCCATGCCTCACGGCATTCACAAAAGCCTCGTGCAAGGTCAATTCAAGCTCTGACAAAAAAGAGCTGCTGTAACCCTCCGTAATTCCGAAAGCCTTTATGCATCGCCTTAACGCACCGCAATGAACGATGCTGCCCGGGAATGAAATACGATGAAGGGTCATGGCGCCTGAAACGGGTTCTGGCCGGGAAATTTCCACTGGAATTTAGATATATCAAGGCCGGTGCACAAATGCATCCGGAAATGCGTTGGCTTATTTATTTAGTGCGAATACAATATTAAACTTAATTTTTCTTACTAATTTGTATTATTTAGCATTATTTTTATATTGAAAGCAAGTTCTCACTAAGAGAATTCAATATGGTCTCAAAAAGGCAGCCATAAACAAAGTGCTTGCCTATGCGAACACCATCATGTTTTTTCGAAATAAACAACCAACACACAAACAAGGAGTAACGATCGATGAAAAGATCAGCAAAAATCCTGACTCTCGCCATCGCCCTCTTTGCTGGCTTTGGCACCAGCGCAGCACATGCCGAAGGCTTCAAGGTAGGCGCCGACGTTGTCAGCAGCTATGTCTGGAGGGGTACTGACTACGGCGACTCACCGGCAATCCAGCCAGCCCTGTCCTATACCTTCAAGAATGGCATCTCTGTCGGTGCCTGGGGCTCATATGCCGTGACTGAAAACAATGGCAACGACCGCTACAAAGAAGTCGACCTCACCGTAAGCCTTCCTGTTGGTCCGTTCACTTTTGCCGTGACAGATTACAACAATAATCCTGAAGGTGCCAAAGCTTTTGACTTCTCAAATGACAGCTCGAACGTCGTGGAAATCAGCACGGCTTATGCAGCAGGGAACCTCTCCTTACTCGCAGCAATCAATGTAGCTGGCCTTGAGGGCACTGCAAAGCACGCCAAATATTGTGAAGCCGGTTACAAGTTCTATGAGAAGGACGGTTACACAGCAAAGCTGGTTGCCGGCCTTGGCGATGAAGACTATTACGGTGACGCCAATGGCGACAACGTTGCTCTGGTCAACACCGGCGTCTCGGTTTCGAAAGACCGTTTCACCGGCTCTTTCGTGTACAATCCTGACACCGAGAAATCGTACCTGGTGTTCATGGCATCGTTCTGATTGTGTGGAAAGTTCTTTGTTAGGTTATGTTGAGACAACAGAAAAAGGAGCCGCTGGGCTCCTTTTTCTGTTTGTGGTATTTCGCAGAGTGGTATCAGATCGCCTTTTCGTAGATCACGTACTCCTTGTAGGGCTTTCCGCCGATGACCTGCGCAAGCTTGCTCATGGCCTCGTTGGACTTGAGCACCCAGCTCATCTCACTGGAGAAAACACCGTGCTTTCCTCCGTAATCGGCGATCCAGGTATTGAGGATACTGTCGATCCCCTTGTTCCTGTATTCGGGCAACACCCCCATCACGATAGTCCTGACCATCGAAATATTCCGCTTGTACCAAAGATATTTGACTAGGCCCCACGGAGTGAAGGGATTGCCGTTGACATGCTTCAGCGCCTGGTTGATATCGGGCAGTGAGAGGGAAAAGCCGATCGTCCGTCCATTGCTGTCTTCGACGAAATAGACGTAGTTTGGATTGGCTATCGGCTTGAGACTTTTGGCCAGGAAATCGAATTCCTTGTCGGTCATGGGCACGAAGCCCCAGTTCTTCTCCCAGGCACCGTTGTAGATCTCCCGCATGTTCTCGATCTCATTGTCGAAATTCTTCATGTCGAGAACGCGAACGGACAGCCCCTCACGCTTCATCACATGCTGGGCGATGCGTCGCAGCCGCTCGATATCGATGAGCTTCTGGTCGATGTACCATGCCAGGAGTTCCTGGGCGACCTTGTGACCGGCGTTCCTGCAGAGATCGTTGTAGTATGGAGGATTGTAGAGCATGAGGAAAACCGGTGGGCTGTCGTAACCCTTGGTAAGCATGCCGCACTGGTCGTTCATCGAGGGGCTTACCGGGCCTCTCATGGCATCGAGCCCCTTGCTTTTCAGCCAGATCGCCGCAGCCTCGAACAGCGCATCGGCCACCTTCTGATCATTGATGCATTCGAAAAAGCCCCAGAAACCCACCTTGTCCTCATGGATCTGGTTATGCCGCCGATTCTGTACGGCAGCTATCGTACCGGCCATCACCCCATCCTTCCAGGCGGTGAACATGGCAAGATCGGCATGTTCGTAGAGCGGATAACTCCCGGTATCAAGGGTCTTCATGTAGTCCGAGATCACCGGAGGCACCCAGTTGCGGTTCAGTTCCTGATCGTTGCGGTAAACCTTCCAGGCAAACTTGATGAACTGCTTGCGTTCATGCTTCGTCGTAACACGTCTGATCTCGATGCTCATGTTTGGTGAGGGCTATGCGGTCATTTGAAGGCATGTCCAGGCTTGAGCCCGGCTGCCTTGAGGATGAAAACCATGGGACAAAATCCGGTAAGCGACGACTGGAGAAGATTCAGGCCGACAAAACCGGTCAGCCACAACCAGTTCTGGTTGTGATAAATGGACAAAAGCACACTGGCGACGATCATCATTCCGGCAATGGCGTATATGGCACGGTCGATATTCATGACTGGTCGAACGATTGGGGTTGAACAAATAATGAAACAGACTATCCCTTGGCGGAAGCCCTCACCTGGCCAATGATGCGCGCACCATCGCGGAGCATCCCGGCGGTTTCGTCCCATGAAACACACTCGTCGGTAATCGAGACGCCATACCTGAGCGAGTCCGGTTCGACCGGGAACGGCTGGTTTCCGGAACAGAGGTTGCTCTCGATCATGACACCGGCAATACTCTTGTTCCCGGAAAGCTTCTGTGAGAGGACATCATCCCAGACCTTGAGCTGGTTCTCGAACTTCTTGCCAGAGTTGGCATGGCTGCAATCGACAATGAGGTATGGTGCAAGATCACCCTTTTCGAGTTTCTTTTCGGCCATGGCTATGCTCTCGGCATCGTAGTTCGGACGATGCGAACCTCCGCGCAGCACCAGATGGCCGAACGGATTTCCCTTGGTCGTGATGACGCTGCTATGGCCGTCCTGGTCGATTCCCAGGAAACTGTGCTGGTGCATGGCCGAGCGAATGGCATCGATAGCCACCTGAAGCCGGCCGTCTGTCGAGTTCTTGAAGCCCACCGGCATCGAAAGGCCGCTCGCCATCTGTCGATGGGTCTGGGATTCGATGGTCCGCGCTCCAATGGCAGCCCAGCTGATGAGGTCAGCAACGTACTGGGGCGATATGGGGTCGAGGAACTCCGTAGCCGCAGGCAAGCCCAGCTCGTTCAGTTCGATCAGAAGCTTGCGGGCATGGTAGAGACCATGTTCGATATCGTAGGTGTCGTTCAGGTGGGGATCGTTGATGAACCCTTTCCACCCGATGGTCGTCCTCGGCTTTTCGAAATAGACGCGCATGACGACGCAGAAGTGCTCCGCAAGTTCATTGCGCAGTTCCGACAGACGTATCGCGTATTCCCGGGCGGCCTTCATGTCATGGATGGAACATGGACCGACGATCACCAGGAGACGGTTGTCCCTGCCGGTGAGGATATCCTCAACTTCGCGACGACCGCGGCAGACGGTGTCGGCTATATGCTCGGTCACGGGCAGCTTTTCCTTGAGGGCCCGCGGCGATGTAAGCGTTATGATTCGTGAAACTCGTAAATCCTGTAATTGTTGCATTCGTATTTACTGAATAATGGCCATCGCCTTGAACGTTATTGAGTTACAGGCGACGACCGGATGTCGTCAAGCATCTTGGCACAACCTTCAAGATAATAAATCAAGAATAATAATCGGAGCTTGCGCCTATAAATTCCTTGCGCTGCGGGGCTTTGTGCCTTAAACAGCAAGACCTGCCGTGCAGGCAGGTCTTGCTGATATGCTGAATGTCAGAAGCCGATTGGCTGACCGATCAAGCCTTTGAGAAGTCAATGTTGAGCCAGCCGTTGTCGAACGATGCGCCGGTAGATTCCAGGCCAGCCAGGAAAATCGGGAGAGCCACGATCTTCTGGTAGTCGCCGATACGAATGGTCAGGTCATCTCCGAGCTTGAGGATCTTCGGTTCGAGGCCCATGCTCTCCATGAACGGCAACTTGACGCGGACCGTGTAGTGGCCATCGGAGACCTTGGAGATGTTGATCGGGTCTTCCTTGAAGAAGATATCGAGCGGGTTCAGATCGCCATAGACCTTCTCGCCAACCCTGCGGAGCATCTCGATACCCACAACTTCGTCGTCGAACAGCGGCACTTCGGCGATCGGGATCGGTGCGAATGCATCCCTGATCTGCTCGATGTACTTCTGCTGGATTGCACGCCATTTCTGGAAATAGGGGTCAGGGCTCTGGTCGGGCATGACGCGGTTGATGGTGATCCTGTCGACCGTGATACCATAGAGGTTCAGGTAGGTCAGGGCGCGCATGGACTCCTTGATGACCATCTTCTCGGGGTTCATGACCAGGCGCATGGTGGTTTTGGTGCCGTCGGCAAGCAGGTCGATGATACCTTCGGTGGACGAGAAGAGGTTGTCAACTTTTTCGTAAACCTCTTCGGGAGCCACGAAATCGTCAAGTTTCTTCACGCGCTTGGAGAGAGGCCGAATCATCGGCTTGACCATGTATTTCTCGACGTTGCGGATGAACTTGATGAACCAGCCGAAGGTCTCGGGCAGCGAAAGCAGCCTGAGCGTTTCGCCGGTCGGTGCGCAGTCGACCACGAGCAGGTCGAAATCCTTCTGCTCCTCGTTGTAGCGCTTGATGTAGGAGAGCGAGAACAGCTCTTCCATGCCGGGAAGCACACCCATCTCTTCGGCGTAGACGCCTTCGATGCCGCGCGATGCCATCAGGTGCGCGAAGTGCTCCCTGACGACGTCCCAGTTCAGGTTGAGGTCGCCGAATACGCTGACTTCCTGACCCCAGAGGTTTTCAGTAATCTTGATAGGAGATGGGCCAAGCTCGACATCGAGCGAGTCACCGAGGCTATGTGCCGGGTCGGTCGACATGATAAGGGTCTTGAAGCCCATGTCTGCAGCTTTGAGAGCCGTTGCCGCTGCAACCGAGGTTTTGCCGACGCCGCCCTTGCCGGTGAAAATGATATTACGCATACGTTGTTATGGTTCCCTTTGAATAGGTGGTTGAAGAAACTGTTCCGTATCGCCGAAATCTTCGTGCGCTGGTGCGTAAGAAATTGAATGCAAAGATAACAAAAAACCGTCAATGACAAGAACATCAAGTGATGATTTCACCTTGCCATCCTCTCGTGAAACGAACACCCTGCCGTCGGGGACTGAACTTCAGCAGAGGGCAGGGCGAATAACCGCGCCAGGCGGTTACGGAGGACCGGTTTCAGCGATGCTTGCGATGACCCGAAGCCGACTTGCCTGCTTTCGCAGTCGAGACTTTCTTCGCCTTGACCTTTGTATTGCCTTTAGACGGGCGGCCCTTCACGGCAACATGCCTGCCCCGCTTCCCGCTCATTTTCGAAACCGTAGACTTGACGGCGCCACGCTCGCCGTTCGCCTTGAATACTACAAGATGCTGGCCGGGCTTCACCTTGCCGCTTTTCAGGTCGTTCAAGTCGATCAGCTGGCTGACGGGAACCCGATATTTCCTGGCTACGCCAGCCAGGGACTCCCCTTTCCTGACAACATGGACTTTGCGACCCTTGCCTGAGATGATCTCCCCGTCCTGGCGATCCCGTTCCCGGACCATTGCATAGAGCCGCTCCCGTTCCCGGGCCTGCTCCTGATGGTATGCGTAGATCTCCTGCTCTTTCTGGAAGAACGGTTGCACATATTTCCTGGGCAGCCTGAGCATGTTAGGGTCCGAGGCGGGCGAAGGAATAAGGCCAACCTTGTACTGGGGATTGAGGAAGCGAAGATCTTCGACCGGTACGCCGATCGTCTCCTGAAGCTGATCGAAGGTCAGTGCGTTTTTGACCGGAACGCGTTCGGTGTCGGTGTAGAGGTATCCCGGCTCCAGCGGTTTGATGTTATGCTCACGATAGTAGTTCATGACATAGGTCACGGCGATGAACGCCGGAACGTACCCCCTGGTCTCCTGCGGCAGGTAGGGCCAGATCTCCCAGTAATCGTGGGCGCCGCCAGAGGCACGTATGGCCTTCCTGACATTGCCGGCGCCGGAGTTGTAGGCGGCAAGAACAAGGAACCAGTCGCCGAAGGTCCGGTAGAGGTCCTGAAGGTGCTCGCAGGCTGCAACTGTAGCCTTTTCAGGGTCATAACGATCTTCGACGAACGACGAGGACTGCAACCCGTACATCCTGCCCGTTCCACCCATGAACTGCCATAACCCCCTTGCTCCGGCATGGGACACCGCCGTAGGATTGAGGGCGGACTCCACGATGACCAGATATTTCATCTCCTGGGGAATGTTATACTCGCGAAGCTTCTCGTCAATGAAGGGAAAGTAGATCTTCGTGAGGCCAAGCACTTTGGCTACCATTTTCCGCTTGTCGACAGCGTAGACCCGGATGAAACCCTTGACATGTTCGTTATAGACAAGCTTGAACTGTGATCTCCTGCCGAGCTCCGCGATCCTGGAGGCATAGACCGAGTCGTTGAACTGCGGAACGAAATGGCGGGGGAAAACATCCTTGTCAGCACCCGGTGCCGCAAGCTGGAACTGTTCGTCCTGGAAATAGGTGGTCGTCACGAGGCTGTCGAGCATTTCCGACACGCCGGAACGGCGGGGGGTCTGGGCACTGTCCGGCTCCTGGCCAAGGGCTGCAGGCGAAAACCCTGTTACCAGAAGCAGTACGCCGAGACATGAAAGTCTGAACGGTAGCGAAATCTTCACAAGCCGAGCCTGTTATTACAAGGGGAGTAGCGCGAACATCCTTGCGTTCTTCATAAAAAATGTGACAGCTTGAACATAACCACGGCAGCCGATTATTACAAACCCTGTAGCTTTTTGAGGCCTCCCCTCCAATCATTCGGACACGCACGAACCGGGGCCCATCGCCCATTATCCATTATCCATTATCCATTATCCATTATCCATTATCCATTATCCATTATCCATTATCTTCTTCATATCCGACTTTCCAGAGAAAGAGCCCGGATGCGTCGGCGGGGACCATGCGGATCGAACGGGGAGCTCCCGCGAGCATACTCCCGAACTCATCTTCCGGCACCCTGCCGGTTCCGGCTTCGACCATTCCTGCCACAAGGAACCTCACCATGCTCCTGAGGAAACGGTTCGCCGTGATCCGGAACACCATGAACCTTCCGTACCGGTACCAGCCGGCTGAAAAGACCGTGCAAAGGGTACTGTTCAGATGCGGGTCATCTTTCGCGAAGGACGCAAAATCATGCGTGCCCGGCAGGAGGGCGGCAAGCCGGTTCATGGCTGCAAGATCCGGTTTCGTGCGGCTGCAGCCGGCGAAACGGCCGTCGATAGCCGAAGGTTTTTCAATCAGGAAATAGCGATACTCCCTCGACAAGGCGCTGAACCGTGCATGGAATTCCGCAGGCACCTCCCTGATCGCGGTCAGCCTGACAGAATCGGGAAGCAGTGAATTGGCAGAGTGCATGAGACGTGACAGTTGCATCGCCGAAGCGGTGGAAAAGCTGGCCGTCTGGCCGCGCGCATGCACGCCCCGGTCGGTCCTGCCCGCACCGTCGATCCCGATCTCCTCCTGCAGTATCCGGCCGAGCACCGACTCGATGGCCCCCTGCACGGTCGAAATGCCAGCCGACTGCCGCTGCCATCCCGAAAACTCCGTGCCGTCGTATTCGATATCGATCCTGACCTTCCTCATGATCCCTGACGCATGTTTGTTGCCCTTGTTTACTTATAATAGTTATCTTCACGATTTATCTTTCTCAATAACCGGCGACCAGCTTGACCACACCATCGCTCCACACGCTTCTTGAATCGCTCCGGTCAGCCGCACGCCTGCCCGCTCCGGATTCCTATGCCGTTCCCAACCTCTGGCAGGAAGGCACCACCGGCAGTTCGCAGGTCGATCCTGCGCAATACTACGGCGAAATCGTCAGCAACATCATCTCCATCCCTGAAGAGGAGGGGCTCGATCTCCGTAATCCCAACACAGGCTGGACGGCCGATGCGGTGGTCTACAACCTCTTCGTCAGGCTGGGATCGGCCTTCGACCATGACGGCGACGGCACGATCGGCAGCTCGCCGCTTGCCTGCGGATTCAGGGAGACGGGCACACTGCTCAAGGCGATCGCCATGCTGCCCTACATGCGGCGGCTCGGCGTCAACACGGTCTACCTGCTGCCGCTGACGACGATCGGCATGCAGAACAGGAAGGGCATCCTCGGCTCCCCTTACGCGATCAGGAACCCCTACCGTCTCGACCCGATGCTTGACGAACCGGCCCTCGGCCTGCCGCTCGAAACCCAGCTCAGGGCATTCGTCGAAGCGGCGCACCGCATGGGGATGCGCGTCGTCTTCGAATTCGTTTTCAGGACCGCTTCGGTCGACAGCGACTGGGCGGCCGAACATCCAGACTGGTTCTACTGGCTGCGCGATGATGAGGGCGCGGCTCCTTACGGTCCTCCGGGCTTCAACCACGATACGCTGGCCGAAATCTACGAAAAAGTGGACAAACATGACCTGCGCGGCCTGCCTGCGCCTGACGAGGCATACCGGAACCGCTTCGTGGAGGCGCCGGTATCGGTCACGCTGAAGGATGGCGCACTTGAGGGCACGACGCCCGACGGCACGACATGCCATATTGCCAGCGCGTTCTCGGACTGGCCGCCGGACGACCAGCAGCCGCCATGGACCGACGTCGCCTACCTGAAGATGCACCGCCATCCGGGGTTCAACTACATCGCATACAACACCATCAGGATGTACGACGAAGAGCTTGACCGGCCGGAGATGCAGAACACACCGCTCTGGGAAGAGATCGCGGGGATCATCCCCTGGTACCAGGACCGCTTCGGCATCGACGGAGCCATGATCGACATGGGCCACGCCCTGCCGCCGGCCCTGAAGGCGGGCATCGTATCGAGGGCAAGAGACGCCCGTGCGGACTTCACCTTCTGGGACGAGAACTTCGACCCGTCGCCGAAGCTGAAGGAGGAGGGGTTCGACGCCGTATTCGGTTCATTGCCCTTCGTGATCCAGGATGTCCAGTATATCAAGGGACTGCTGAACTTCCTGAACAAGAACGGAGTGGCCATCCCCTTCTTCGCGACCGGCGAGAACCACAATACGCCGAGGGTCTGCCACAATCTGGCCGGCCAGCCGGCAGGACGGAACCGGGCGCTCTTCCTGTTCACGCTGGGCGCCATACTCCCGGCCATGCCCTTCATCCACTCGGGCATGGAGCTGTGCGAATGGCACCCGGTGAATCTGGGGCTGAACTTCACCGACGAGGATCGACGGCGCTTCCCGTCGGAAACCCTGCCCCTGTTCAGCACCGGCGCCTATGACTGGACGGGCGGCAACGGCCTTGAGCCGCTCTGTGCGGAGATCCGCAGGATAATCGACATCAGGAGCCGGTACATGGAGCTGATCCGTTGCGGCGACAAAGGCTCGATCGTCCAGCCTTACATCTCCGAACCGGCGCTGCTTGCCGTCATGCGGAAATCAGGTGAAAAATCGCTTATTTTTGCCGGCAACAGCAACATGCGGGAGCGCGTTTCCGGTTTCATGGAGTTCGAGCCGGCCGTCATGGAGCTCGAAGAGCTGATAAGCGGAAAGAGACTTCTGGTAACGGACCACCGTCTCTCGATCGATTTCGAGCCCGGCCAGTGCGTTCTGTTCGAACTTCCATCGCTGTCCGGAGAGTAACAGTTTTTCCGATCAACCATCAAAACAACCATCACCATGTCACTTCTCGTAGTAGGCTCCATGGCGTTCGATGACATCGAAACCCCCTTCGGCCGTTCCGAAAACACCCTCGGTGGCTCGTCGACCTACATCGCCCTCTCTGCAAGCTACTTCACCGACCCCATCCGGATGGTGGGCGTCGTCGGCTCCGATTTCGGAGATGAGCACTTCAGCCTGCTCCATTCGAAAAACATTGACACCAAGGGAGTAAAGGTGGTCGAAGAGGGCAAGACCTTCCGCTGGGCAGGCCGCTACCACTACGACATGAACACCCGCGACACCCTCGACACGCAGCTGAACGTCTTCGCCGACTTCGATCCGCACATCCCGCAGCAGTACCGCGAGTCGAAATTCGTCTGCCTCGGCAACATCGACCCCGAACTGCAGGTCAAGGTGCTCGACCAGATCAACAAACCGGAACTGGTGATCTGCGACACCATGAACTTCTGGATCGAAGGCAAGCCGGAAGAGCTGAAGAAGGTGCTCGAGAGAGTCGACATCTTCATCGTCAACGACAGCGAGGCGCGCCTGCTCTCCGGTGAGCCGAACCTGGTCAAAACCGCCCGCATGATCCGCGACATGGGCCCCAAGACCCTGATCATCAAGAAAGGCGAGCACGGTGCGCTGCTCTTCACGGACAACGGCATCTTCGCGGCGCCGGCATATCCGCTGGAATCGATCTTCGATCCGACCGGCGCGGGAGACACCTTTGCAGGAGGCTTTATCGGCCACCTTTCCCGCTGTGGTGAGATCACCGAGAACGAGATGAGGAAGGCCGTGCTTTACGGCAGCGCCATGGCCAGCTTCTGCGTCGAGCAGTTTGGTCCCGACAGGCTGAACGACCTCGACCTGCTCGAGATTGAAGACCGCTACCAGAGCTTCCTCGACCTCTCGCGCATCGGATCATAAACGCCGCTCATCATCGAAGGAAACATGGGGAACCTCGCACAACCGTCCTGAACGGGCCACGGAAAAAGCAGTGCAAGGTTCCCCTGAACCCGGTAACTGGAACACATCAACCCCACAGACAATGGCGCAACTGACCTATCTCGACATTGCGTTCATCGCTGGCTACATGCTGCTCACCCTTGTCGTCGGCCTATACTTCTCCTCCCGTGCCTCTGAAAACGTCGGGGAGTTCTTCCTCTCCGGTCGCCAGCTCCCCTGGTGGATCGCCGGCACCGGCATGGTCGCCACGACCTTCGCAGCCGACACGCCACTGGCCGTCGCAGGCTTCGTCGCACGGAACGGCATAGCCGGAAACTGGGTCTGGTGGACATTCGTGTCCGGCGGCATGCTCACGGTCTTTTTCTTCGCCAGGCTCTGGCGGAGGGCTAATATCCTGACCGACCTCGAATTCATCGAACTTCGTTACAGCGGAAGGGCGGCGACCTTCCTGAGAGGCTTCAAGGCGGTCTACTTCGGCCTTTTCATCAACGCCGTCATCATCGGCTGGGTCAACCTGGCCATGTACAAGATCATAAGGATCATGATTCCCGGGCTGAGCCCCGAACTGACGATCATCGGGCTCGTGGCCTTCACGGCGGTCTATTCGGGCATGTCGGGACTGTGGGGAGTGTCGATCACCGACGCAGTGCAGTTCGTGATCGCCATGGGCGGATGCATCGTGCTGGCCGTGCTGGCCATGAATTCTCCGGCCGTAACCGCTGCCGGCGGCCTGAAGCAGGCCCTCCCCGGCTGGATGTTCGATTTCTTCCCGGCCTGGTCGTCAGCCTCGAAATCCGGAATTCCGGGACAGGCCTACGCACTTCCCTTCGCCTCATTCGCGGCCATGGCCTTCGTCCAATGGTGGTCGTCATGGTATCCCGGCTCGGAACCCGGCGGCGGCGGCTACATCGCCCAGCGCATGATGAGCGCCAAGGACGAAAAGCACTCGCTGCTCGCCACCCTCTGGTTCACCATAGCGCACTACTGCGTCCGACCCTGGCCATGGATCATCGTTGGCCTGGTCAGCATGGTGATGTTCCCGAACCTCCCTGCAAGCCAGAAGGAGGACGGTTTCGTGCACGTCATGAACGCCGTACTGCCACCCGGCCTGAAGGGGCTCCTGATCGCGGCATTCCTCGCCGCCTACATGTCGACGCTCTCGACCCACCTGAACTGGGGCACGAGCTACCTGATCAACGACTTCTACAAACGATTCCTGAAGACCGACGGCGATGAACGGCACTATGTGCTCGTCTCAAGGCTGGTCACCGCCCTGACGGCGATCTTCGCACTCTACATCACCTTCTTCGTGCTGCAGACCATCACCGGGGCCTGGGAGTTCATCATCCAGTGCGGCGCAGGCACCGGCTTCGTGCTCATCATGCGCTGGTTCTGGTGGCGGCTGAACGCATGGTCGGAGATCACCTCCATGGTGGCCCCGATCGTGGCATATACGGCAATCTCCCGGTTCACGGCCATCGCGTTCCCGGATACGCTCTACATCATCGTGCTGTTCACCATCGCCTGCACACTTCTGGTCACCTTCCTCACGCCGCCGACCGAGCAGTCGAGGCTGGAGTCATTCTACCGCATCACGAGGGTCGGAGGCGCCTTGTGGAAACCGATCGCGAAGAACCTGCCCGACGTGAAGGGAGACACGGGCTTCCCCGCACTCTTTGCCGACTGGTTCTTCGGCATCGTGCTGGTCTACTCCGTGCTGTTCGGCACCGGCAAGCTGATCTTCGGCGAAACATCCACTGCCGTGATCTACTACGCAGCCGGTGCACTGGCAGGGTTCATGATCTACCGCGACCTTTCGCGCAGGAACTGGAAGACCTTCGACTGAGATGGAACGCACTCTGACCCTCGTGCTCGCTTCGCAGTCTCCCCGTCGGAAAGAGCTGCTCTCCCTGGCGGGATTCCCGTTCGAGACGGTTTCGGCCGACATCGACGAGACCTTCGACCCCCGTCTCACGCCGGAGGAGAACGTCATGCAGATCTCCATCAGGAAAGCGGAGGCCTCCCTCGAGCTGGTGCGGGAGCATGAAGCCACCGTCATCCTCGCCGCCGACACTACGGTAGTGCTGGACGGCAAGCCGCTCGGAAAACCGGTCGATTCCGCAGATGCGTTCGAGATGCTGACAAGCCTGCAGGGCCGGTCGCATGAGGTGCTCACCGGCTACACGGTGATGCATGGGGACAAAACCGTGACCGGCTGCGTGAAGACTATCGTCGAGCTCGAACCGATCCCCGCCGACGAGATCTCGCGCTACATCGACACCATGCGACCCTTCGACAAGGCGGGCTCCTACGGCATCCAGGACCCGCTGTTCGCCTGTTTCGTCCGCGGTATCGAGGGGTGTTACTACAACGTCGTCGGCCTGCCGGTTTCAAAGGTCTGCGCGGCCCTGAAACCCTTTTTCACCTCCCGCCCGGAGTGATATGAGCGTCAAACCCGTGCTCGTCATCCTCGGCCCGACGGCCTCAGGGAAATCAGAACTGGCATTCAGGATAGCCCGCGAAACCGGCGGTGAGATCATCTCGGCCGATTCCCGGCAGGTCTACCGCGGCATGGACATCGGTACGGCAAAACCGTCCCGTGAGATGCTCGATGCCGCCAGGCACCACTTCATCGACGAAAAGGAGGTAGGAGAGCCCTTCAGTTCAGGCGATTTCGCATCGGAAGCCCTGGAGCGCCTCGATGGCATCGATGCGCGAAACAGCCCGGCAATCGTCGCCGGCGGTTCGACACTCTACCTCGAGGGGCTCCTGAAAGGGTTCGCGGAGCTGCCGCCTGCCGACCAGGAGATCAGGGCGCGCCTCCGTCACGAACTCGAACACCGGGGTGCCGAATCGCTTTATCGAAGGCTTGCCGAACTCGACCCCGAACAGGCAGCAACCCTCGACGCGACCAAAACACAACGCCTCATCAGGAGCCTCGAGATCATCGAACTGTCGGGAACGACCGTCACCGCCCTGCAACAGGCGGCAGCCGCCGTCAGGAAAGGCCGGGAATTCATGGTCATCGGTCTGGAGATGCCTCGTCCCTTGCTGTATGAAAGGATCGACCGCAGGAGTGATGAAATGATCCGCGACGGCCTGGTCGAGGAGGCAAGGCGACTCTACGAGCAATATCTGCCGCAGATACGTGAGGAATCGGTCAACGCACTCCTTACCGTGGGATACCGGGAGCTGTTCGACTGCTTCGAAGGTCTCTGCGATATGCAAACAGCTATCCCGGCGATAGCCAGGCATACCCGCAATTATGCAAAACGCCAGTTGACTTTTTTCAAAAATAGGCTTAATGTTGAGTGGGTGGATTCCCCATTGAACGAAACCGGACTTGCCGGGCTGACTGAAAAGCTATGCCGAAGGATTTGGTGAGGACGGAGATGATATCCCGAGTTTGATCAACTGACCGCCTCAAACCGAAACCGGCTCCGGACAGCCACGTTCTTCATCCATAGGATCCCGTTGCACACCAAGGTGTTAAACAGCAGTATCAGCAATGAAACATTCAGTATCGACCCGTAAGGAACTGACCATCCTCAAACTTGAAGAGGTCATCTTCGATGTCCGCCATGCCGACTGGTTCAAGGAAACCGTCGACAACCTGGTAAGCCGCGAAAACAGCCGCAACCTGATCATCGACTTCTCCCAGGTCAAAGCCATCGACTCCGGCGGCATCAGCTCGATGCTGCTTGCCCACCAGCTCGCGAACCGCTCTGAAGGCCTCGCGATCTTCGTTTCCCTCTGCCAGCAGATCAAGGACCTGCTCAAGCTCACGAACCTCGACAAACAGCTCTATATCTTCTCGTCGATCAACGAAGTGATGACCCTTATAGAACCAGCGCTCAAGGGTAAAAGGTCACACAGGTCGAAGAGCCATGCCCCGCATTACGAGCACCACGACGAAATCGCCGACGAAATCGAAATCCTGCCCATACTGCCCGAAGAGGTTTTCGAGAATGAATCATTCTCTGACATGATCGACGATCCCGCGGAAGAGCCGATGGAGATCGCCGGGGAGGAAAAGCTTGAGGATGAGCCTGCGCCGAGAAAACGCGGCCGGCCAAAAAAGCCCTCCGGCACAGATCCCGGCAAACAGAACGGGTCAGACTGAGAGGGCTCCTGACTCACGACCGACGCCCGCATCACTAAAACCGACTGTCCATGACTTTTCCGTTTCAGTCCGCCGCTACGGGCATGACGGCGTGCGCCGGTATTCTGCTCTGGATTTCGGAAGGTATCCTGCCTTTTTTTCAGGGACGACGTTCAAGAGGTTCGCATGCAGCCCTCAATCTCGGCATGGCGGCTGTGAACCTTACCATCATCCTTCCTGCCGGCATAGCCACGACGTCCATCATTGACGGCTTGCACCCCGTCTATGCGGGCATAGGCGCCCTCAGGCTCGGGCCTCTGACAGAATCCCTAATCGTCCTGCTGTTGCTCGACCTCTGGATGTACCTTTGGCACAGGATCAACCATGAATTGCCTTTTCTCTGGCGATTCCACGCCGTCCACCACAGCGATGGACAGCTCGACGTCACCTCCGCCTGGCGGTTCCATCCTGGCGAAATCCTTTTTTCGGAGCTTCTCAGAGTGCCGTTCCTCATACTGGTCGGCGCGAGCGCGTGGGAGATCTTGCTCTACAACCTCCTGATGACACCGGTCATCCAGTTTCACCACAGCAACATCAGGGTTAACGGCACGTTGGACCGCCTGCTGAGAACGGTCATTCCGACTCCCCTCCTGCACCGCATCCACCATTCCACCCGTCGGAGCGAACATGACTCGAATTATGGAGCCATGCTTTCGATCTGGGACCGGCTTTTCGGCACGCTGATCATCAGGCCGGTCGCCCCTTCTACTCCGATCGGCCTTGAAGGCGAAAGCACCCCCGAACGCCAGAACCTCGCAACGCTCATGAAAAGACCTTTTTTGACCCCCGCCCCATTCTGAAAATTCCGGATTGACAACGCAACGTTTTCGACGTATTTTCAGGTTATGGGTTTACCCCTACCGAGATGGAATCTCTTTGTTCCCCCGGAAACCGGTAATACTCATCATGCTGGACAACATCTTCCGGACAAGTTTCGAAAAGCTTTTCCACTCCGCGTTCATATCCGTGGACGGCAAAAAGCCCTGGGATATCAGGGTACACGATCCCCGCCTCTACCGTAAAGCCATCCTGCAGGGAAACCTCGGGCTTGGAGAGTCCTACATGGAGGGATGGTGGGACTGCGACGACCTTGAAGAGTTTTTTTCCCGATTGCTTTCGGCAAATCTCGACCATAAGCTCTTCACCCTGTGCGGTGCAATGGGCTCGTTGCAGGCAATGCTGTTCAACCTGCAGAAACCCTCTCGCGCCTTTACGGTCGGCAAACGCCACTACGACACGGGCAACGATCTTTTCATGGCAATGCTCGACCCGCTCATGATCTACAGCTGCGCCTACTGGAACGGTGCGACAAGCCTCGAAAAAGCACAGGAGAACAAACTTCGCCTCATATTCGACAAACTCGGCATCCAGCCGGGCATGAAGGTGCTCGACATCGGCTGCGGATGGGGAGGCGCCGCCAGGTACGCCGCAGAACATTATGGAGCGGAGGTGGTCGGCATCACGGTATCGAAAGAGCAGGCCAGCCTCGCCGAAAAGCTCTGCAGGGGGCAAACGGTGGAAATCAGGTTCATGGACTACCGTGGCCTCGAGGGTGCCTTCGACCGAATCTTCTCCCTGGGCATGCTCGAACATGTCGGCCACAGGAACTTCCGGACCTACTTCGAAACGGCCCGCCGCTGCCTCAAGCCTGACGGCCGCCTGCTGATCCAGACCATCGGCGGCAACGCGCGTACATCGGGCACCGATCCGTGGATCAACCGCTACATCTTCCCGAACTCCATGATTCCATCCGCAAGCCAGATCGCCCCGGCATACGAACCGCGTTTCGTGCTCGAAGACTGGCACTCACTCTCCTTCGACTACACCCTTACCCTCAGGGCATGGGACAGGAACTTCACGAATCGATGGCCCGAGCTGAAGCACGCCTATGACGACCGCTTCTACCGAATGTGGCGCTACTACCTGCTCAGCTGTGCAGGGGCTTTCAGGGCACGGTTCATTCAATTGTGGCAGGTGCTGCTCACGCCACACGGTATCAAAGGCGAGTACCGGACACCGCACATTCCGGTACAGGAAGAGCTGTTCAGGGGTAGAGAAAACGGTCTGGCCAAGATAAATCGAATGCCGCAACCGGGCCGCTGGCAGCCTCGAGAATCGCCCCGATCGGGTACTGCTTCTGAATCATGACCCGATAGCGTGACGTACCGGCAAGTCGGTCGAAAAAGGCTGCATTGCGCGACAGGCCGAGTTCCTGCGGATAAAGCTTCTGGAGGCTGAGCAGGATGGCCGTGGAGGTCCTGAACGGGTCGAACGAAGCTCGGTCGATGACCCTGATCCTGACGCCACTGCATGGCCGACCGACGAACTTGCTCTCCGACGGGGTAAACCTCGCCGCAACGAATTCGACTCCGGGCAGGGTGAACCGTTCAAGCTCCGTCTTCATCGCATCGGCATCGATGAAGGGGGCGCCAATAAGGCCGAAGGGAGCTTCGGTACCGCGCCCCTCGCTGACAGCGGTCGCCTCCAGCATGACGGTCGCCGGATAGAGAACGGCCGCTTCAAGGTCACGGATGTTAGGTGATGGAGCCACGAAACGGAAGCCGTCAAGTTCGTCGGCGAACTTCCTGTGGCTGTACCCCCTCATACGCACCACTTCAAGCGAAAGGCCGGGAAAACGGCTCTTCTGCAACCAGAGGGCGATCTCCCCGACGGTCATGCCGTGCAGGAACGGAAGTCCGGCCGCGCCGACGAACGACTCCTGAGATGGTTCAAGCATGAATCCGCCGACCGGCAACGGCGCGACAGGATTGGGCCGGTCGAATACCACGAACTTGATCCCCACCTTGTCACAAGCCTCCATGGCGAGCTTCATCGTCGAAATGTAGGTATAGCAACGGGTACCGACATCCTGCAGATCGAAGGCCAGCACGTCGATCTTTTTCAGGAGTTCGGGATCCGGCTTTCTGGATGAACCGTAGAGAGAGTAGACCTTGAGCGTGTCGGCGATGACCATGTTGCCGATCTCCTCGCCGGCAGCCCCCTTCAGGGCGAATCCATGCTCGGGGGCCATGATGAATTTCAGGTCCACGCCGCGCCTGACGAACGCCTGCCACGAAGGCTCCCCCCTGATGCTGAGCGCCCCGGCATTGGTGATGAGCCCAACCCGCTTGCCCGTGAACGTCTTGCAGGTGCATGGCCCATCTCCCGAGGCGATCATATCGATGCCATACCTGAACGCTGCCGCATCAAGCCGCCCCTGCTGGCAAAGCAAAAGAAGAAAGATGGTCGCAATCCTTGCAAGTAACTTCATGAAACCGGTTCTACGTTTTAGGATTCAAGGCCTTTCAGCCAAGGAAACAGCTGCATTGAAAAGATAGCCGATGCAAGCCCCCCGACAAACCCAAACTTAGGGGACGCTCCTGACAGTTAGCACAAACCTCGACAAACAGGAGAAATTCACCTTCCGTTTGCACAAAAAAACAAAGCGAGCTATTTTTATCAAGCAACTCAACATCCCGTCACCCCCAGACGATCATGCCAAGAGGAGCAAGGCTCGATGCCCCCGGAACACTACACCACGTCATGGTGCGAGGTATAGAGGCTGGCAGAATTATCATAGATGACGTTGATCGAGAATCATTCGTCTCAAGGATAGCTGCTGTTGCCTCCAGAACAGGCACCCATATTTATGCCTGGGCCCTGATGACCAATCATGTCCACTTGCTCCTGAAAAGCGGCCCGGCAGGACTCCCCGATTTCATGAGAAAGCTGCTTACCGGATATTCGATCACCTACAACAAGCGACATCAACGCCACGGCCATCTTTTCCAGAACCGTTACAAATCGATCGTCTGCGAAGAAGAGCCCTATTTACGGAAACTGGTCGCCTATATCCATCTCAACCCCCTGAGAGCCGGGCTGGTTGGTTCGCTCGATGAGTTGAGCCATTATCAATGGTGCGGCCATGCTGCGTTGATGCGGCATACAACGCATGAATGGCAGGAACTCGATTACGTCCTGGGATATTTTGGACAGACTGAAGACTCTGCCCGGAAGGCGTACCTCAATTTTATTCATGACCAGTTAAAGCTCGGAAAGCAGCATGAGTTGACCGGGGGCGGATTGATCCGATCGGCGGGAGGCTGGTTCGAGGTGTTCTCGATGCGGCAGAGAGGAGAGCGGCAATTCAGCGACGAGAGGATACTTGGAGGCGGTGATTTTGTTAAGGCCCTCCTTGATGAAGCGGAACCGAAGGAACAAGCATTCCTGCCAATCTCATCGAGAATGGCAAAAGCACAGGAAGAGCTTGAAAGCCGATGCGGAATGGCCGGAATCAGCCTTGAATCATTGCAGAGCGGGAGCAGGAGAGTTCGATGCTCGATCGTAAGGAAAGAGCTGGCGCTCAGATTTGTACTGGAACTTGGGCTTTCATTCGCCGAAACAGCCCGGCTGATCGGGATTTCTGCATCAGGAGTGAACCAGATCGTTCGACGGATGAAGTGAAGATGAGGTTTGTGCTAACTGTCAGGAGCGTCCCCTAAGTTTGGCCCCTAAGTTTGGAGACAAAAAAAAGACCGCACAACATGGCACGGTCTTTTAACTGGTGGTGGGGACAGGACTTGAACCTGCAACCTTCGGGTTATGAGCCCGACGAGCTACCAATTGCTCCACCCCACGATGTTAGTCCTTTAATGTACGACTATTAATCTAAATAACAAACGATTATTGCACCGAGTTCCCGATAATTTCATTTCCCTGCGGTTCGACAACATAAAGTTTGCCATCATTGCCTTCCACAGCAAGGATCATGCCCTGGGAAAGTTCGCCCCTGATGGTGCGGTCTGCAAGGTTGGCCACCAGCACCACCTGCTTGCCGACCATCTCTTCCGGCTTGTAGTGTTCGGCGATACCGGAAAGCACCTGCCGCTCTTCCGACCCGACCTTGAGCTTCATCTTCAGGAGCTTGCTTGCCTTCTTGACCGGCTCGCATTCGAGCACCATGGCCACGCGCAGGTCGACCTTCTGGAAGTCGTCGAAGCTGATCTCGGGCTTGAAGGCCATGCGCTGCTGTTCGACACCAGCTTCCCTTCGTTCGGCCTCGGCAAGGAGACGCGCGATCTTCTCGAGCTCGGGTTCGAGGTCCTTCTGCTCTATTTTGGAGAAGAGGATTTCGGATGAACCTTTCAGGCGATGCCCTTTTTTCAGGCCGGGCAGCACGGCTCCGTCCCATACCGGTGCACCGGGTGCGGCAAGGCTTCCGATGGTATCGTCGAAGCCAAGCATCTCCCGTATGCGATCGCAGGTCTCGGGAATGACCGGATGGAAGAGCAGCGAAAGGGCGTGGCAGAGGTTCAGCGACACGGCCATCGTGCGGGCAGCTGCTTCACGATCGACCTTGATGGCCTTCCAGGGTTCGGCTTCGGTGAGGAAACGGTTGGCGAAGCGGGCAATCTCCATGGTCTGCGTGGCGGCTTCCCGGAAATGGAACCCTTCGTAGGCCTCTGAAAGCCTGCGCAGGCTCTCCTGCCAGTCGATGCCGAGGGCGTTCCACTCTTCGGATGTGATATCGCAGGGCACCTCCCCATCGAAGCGGGAATTGGTGAAATCGACCGAACGCTTGATAAAGTTGCCGAGCGTGTCGGCAAGCTCGCCGTTGGTGCGGTTCTGGAAATCCATCCAGCTGAAATCGGTGTCCTTGTTCTCGGGGTAGTTCATGGCGATGCTGTAGCGGAGCGTATCGGCCGGGAAACGGTCGAGGAACTCGCCGAGATAAACGGCGTAGTTGCGCGACTTTGAGAACTTGCGTCCCTCGAAGTTCATGAATTCGGAGGCCGGAACATTGTCGGCAAGCTCGTAACGTCCTTCGTTGCGCCCCTCGTTCCAGGCCATGAGGATCGCCGGGAACATCAGGGTATGGAACACCACGTTGTCCTTGCCGATGAAATTCACGATCCTCGTGTCGGGATCCTGCCAGTAGCGCTTCCAGCGGTCGGCATCACCCTGCAGTTCGGCCCACTCCTTCGTGAAGGAGATGTAGCCGAGCACGGCGTCGAACCAGACGTACAGCACCTTTCCCCGGGCATCCGCTTCGTCGAGAGGCAGCGAGATGCCCCAGGAGAGGTCACGGGTGATGGCGCGATCGGCCAGCCCCTGGTTGAGCCAGGTCCGGGAGTAGTTGACCACGTTCTGCCGCCACGTGTCGCTGTGCACCTCGACATAGGCTTCGAGCTGCTTCTGGAACCTACCGAGCGGGAAGTACCAGTGCAGGGTCTCACGCAGTTCAGGAGTCGCGTCGGAAAGCTTGCTTTTCGGATCGATCAGTTCGAGCGGGCTCAGGTGGGTACCGCACTGCTCGCACTGGTCGCCATTGGCGTCCGGGTTGCTGCAGATCGGGCAGGTACCGGTCACATAGCGGTCGGAAAGGAACCGGCCTGCTTTGGTGTCGAAAAAGAGCTTCTCGGTCTTGCGGACGAAGATCCCCTTCCGCTCGATGTCGAGGAAAAACTCTTTGGCGGTTTCATGATGCCGGGCAGAACTGGTCCGGCCATAGTAGTCGAACGAGATGCCGCAGCGCCTGAATGCGTCGGAGTTCATTGCATGGTAGCGGTCAACCACGTCCTGAGGGGTGATGCCTTCGCGGTCGGCGGTGATGGTAATGGGCACGCCATGTTCGTCGGAGCCGCCGATATGGATGACCTCGTGGCCACAGAGCCGCTTATACCGAACATAGATGTCCGCCGGAAGATAGACCCCCGCGAGGTGCCCGAGGTGGACAGGGCCGTTGGCATAAGGAAGGGCTGTGGTAACGAGGGTTCGTTTGAAGGTTTTCGACATGGAGTCAGGCAGATCGGTTGTATGATGAACTGTTCTTTTGATAGCCGCGCCTACGGCGGGGCGTTATTTCAGGACGCGGCCGCTATTGTTTGTTCGCCAGCGAGTTGTATTGTTCCAGGGAAACTCGGCGTTTCTGGCCCCCGTTTTCATACCGTATCCAGATACTCTTCTTCTGGGGATCCACCCCTTCTACCACAACCTCGCCGTCCCTGGTCACTATGGTTGCGCCGACTGCCGGCCAGCCATTGTTGCGGCAGGCGTGCCCCTTTTTGTCTCCCTTGGAAAAGGTGAGGCAGCACTTGGGCCGGTTGCAGAGGCCGATAGTGTTGAATGAATGGTTATCGCTCCCCTGCCCCTCCTGCATCTGCGGTTTTTCTGCAAAGGGGTTCGCGTGGATCTTCTGCATCCAGCTCGAACAGCAGAGCACGCAGCCGCAAGGACCCTGGGTGTTTGCGCGGCGAGCCTCCTCGCGAGTCGTGATCTGGACCATCTGGATCCGGGCTTTGAACTCTCCGGCAAGGTCCCTGACAAGTCCCCGGAAATCGACCCGATGCGTGGCAGTATAGTATACCGACAGTTTCTGTTGGTCGAGCCGAAGGTCGATGTCGACCAGTTTCATGTCGAGCCGGTGCCGCTCGATCCTTTTCTGGCATGCATCCTTAATTTCTGGCTCGCGGCTCCTGATCCCGGTGAAATCGCTGACGTCTTTCTCATCGGCGCACCTGAGGATGGCAGGAAGGGCCTCAACAGCCCCTTTGAGGCTCAGCTTCTTGCGTGCGATGCGCCCCGTAGAATAGACGATGCCGAAATCGTATCCGCCGTCAGCCTCGAGGATAACCGGCATGCCGATCGAGAGAAGCTCACCGGTAGGGTTGGCATAAAACTCCCGTCGACAGCCTTTCATCTCGACCTCGCAGACAGGTACGCCGGCATCCTGCGGCTCCTCTCCGTAGAGGTCCTGGGCCTGCTCGTGCAGGATCTTCGAGAGTTTAAGCCTGACCTTCGCATTGTCGCCCAGCAGGCAGCTGCATATGACCGTGCTCATAGATTTATGTTCCTTTACGCATCCCTGGCCCAGGCGCTCTCCGGCGTCGGCGCCGAATGGCAGGGATACCATTATGCTGTTCAGATATAATCCGTCGCATGTTCATCACAACGGACGTTCATTGCTGTTGCGGAGCCGAAAAAAGCTCCTGATGTTCTCGACTCGCCGGTTAATCGATTCGGCGCCACTGACAACGCTCCTGAAACCTTCGAGCCGCCGCTCCACAACCTGTCGCTTCACCTCATCGAGATGGGATTCCGTAGACTCCTGCATGAACGAGGTATGATCGTCCAGGCCTTTCCATCCGGCGCTGGTCAGAAGTTCGGCCGGCCGGAAGGAGAGGAGAAGCTCCGGCTTCTGGTCTTCAAGATATTCAATACGGCTGACAACTGAAACAAGGTAAAGCTTCCCTGCGCTTTTCAGGACGCGATCGGCGATACCTGCCGTTCCTCTGAAAAAAACGAGGGGACGTTTGTCGACATGTTCGATCAGCCCCTGAGGAAAGATCCAGAGCGCATTCTGACGGTCAGAAGGCGCAAGGAGGCAGGATGCGGCGTAGTCGAGCGTACGCACGGCGCTTCGTGCATCGCTGCGGTCGATGGAGAAGGCGCCCACACGGGTGAAGAATCGGTGCTTTTCGAGCTGCTGCTGCTCGATGATGATGAAGAGGTTCTGGCTGAACCAGAGCTCGGTACAGAGCTGGGACCAGAAGCCGTCCCACCAGTAGGCGTGGTTGCAGTAGAAAATGACCGGAATATCGTGCTCCATAGCCGGCAGGTCCGGCGGCATCTGCACCCTCAGGGAGTGGAAATGACGCCTGAACTGCCGGCGGGAGTACCATCCGAACCAGCGAGTGTATGCCCAGCTTCGGCGAACCTTCAGCATGGGCGGCGGTTACTGGAACGCCTTGCGGATGCGGCTGACCGCCTCCTGGAGTTCCTCGATAGATGCCGCATAGGAGAGGCGGAGGTTCTCGGGCGCGCCGAACGCATCTCCCGGAACGGTAGCCACGTAATGCTCCTTCAACAGGTATTCGGCGATATCGGCGGAGTCCTTCATGACCTTGCCGCCGAAGGTCTTGCCGAGCAGGCCCTTGATCGACGGGAACATGTAAAAGGCGCCTTCCGGCAGCGTGGTCTTGATGCCCGGGATGCTGTTCAGCTCCCTGAACATGAAGTCACGGCGCTTTTCGAACTCTGCACGACGAGCCTCTACGATCGACTGGTCGCCGTTCAGGGCAGCTACGGCAGCCTTCTGGGCGATGGAGTTGGCGTTCGAGGTGGTCTGCGACTGGATCTTGTCACAGGCGTCGATGATCCATTTCGGAGCGGCGACGAAGCCGATCCTCCAACCGGTCATCGAGTAGCTCTTCGATGTGCCGTTGCTGACGATCACCCAGGGCTTCATCTCTGGAATGCGTGCCGGCGAGAAGGGGCGCACGCCGCCGTAGACGATCATATCGTACATCTCGTCGGAGATCACGAAGATCTCCTTCCCTTCGACCACCTTCATGAGGTCGCGCACCTCCGGCTCGCTGTAGACAGCGCCGGTCGGATTGGAGGGTGAATTGAGCACCAGCATCTTGGTGTTCGGAGTAATGGCTGCTTCGAGCTGAGCAGGAGTCAGCTTGTAGCCGGATTCGAGCGTGGTGTCGACGATCACCGGAGAGGCGCCGGCGAGGCGGACCATTTCCGGGAAACTGACCCAGTATGGAGCGGGCACGATCACTTCGTCACCCTCCTGGCAGAGCGCGAGGAACGCGTTGGCGAGCGTCTGCTTGCCGCCGTTGCTGACGATGATCTCGTCCTCGCGGAACTCGAGTCCGTTATCACGCGAAAGCTTCTGCACGATCGCCTTCTTCAGCTCGGGTATGCCTGCGTTGGCTGTATAGCGGGTGAAGCCTGCCTTGATGGCGTCGATGCCTGCCTGACAGACGTTCTCGGGAGTCGGGAAATCGGGTTCACCTGCTGAAAGGCTGACGATATCCTTGCCTTCGGCCTGCATTTTTTTTGCCAGGCCGGTGATTTTCATCGTCTGGGACTCCTGCATGCTCAGAACCCTGCGGCTCAGGTATTTTTCAGGACTTGCTGCACTCATCGTATATATTGTTGATTTATTTGGTTTTATCTGATTATATCTATTGAACGCGACTTGGCTGCCTCGCGTTTTTCGGAGAGCTTATCCAAAACATGGGGATGCACGAACTTGCTGACATCCCCGCCGAGCATGGCCACTTCGCGGATGATCGTGGAGGCGACGTAGGTGTATTTGACGTTCGGCATCAGGAAAACCGTGGTCACTTCAGGGTAGAGGTGCCTGTTCAGCAGCGACATCTGAAACTCATATTCGAAATCCTTGACCTGACGCACACCCCTCACGATAGCCTTCGCACCAGCCTGCCGGGCATAATCGGCCAGCAGCCCGTCGTGCAGGACCTTGACGTTCACATTCCGCAGTTTGCGCACTACCTCCTGGATCATTTCAAGACGCTCGTCGACCGAAAAAAGCGTTTTCTTCTGGCTGTTCTCGGCAAGCACGACATCAACACGGTCAAAGATGTTCAATGCCCGCTCAAGTACGTCGAGATGACCGTTCGTGAACGGATCGAAGGTGCCGGGATAGATAGCTTTGTTGCTCATTGCTGTGGGACTCTGGTGAAGAAGGAGACTCGTGTCGTGCCGTAATCTTTATGGAAGAGGTAGCCAGGCATCGATGAAAAATCATGGCTTGCATGGTGCTCCATCAGGAGCAGCCCTTCGTCTTCGAGCAGCTTGCCGGTAACAATGGAACGCACGAGGAAACCATAATCCTCCCAACGGTACGGAGGATCGCAGAATACCAGGTCGTACGGCCCATCCTCCCGCTTGAGATAGGCGTTAACGTCGGCCATGACGAACCTGGAGACGGCTGTAACCCCCAGATCACCGGCCGTGCTTTTCATGACCTCGAGTGCCTGCCGGTTCTGCTCCACGAAGCATGCGCTACGCGCCCCGCGGCTCAACGCCTCGAAGCCAAGGTTGCCGAAACCCGCGAACAGGTCGAGCACGTCGATACCCTCGAAATCCATCCGCACACCGATAGTATCGAACAGGGACTTCTTCACCCTGCTGCTGCAGGGCCGTATGTCACGCGACGGCAGGTGCCTGATCTTCCTGCCGCGATATTTGCCTGCCTGGACCTGCACTACGCAAACATGGCTTAAAAATCGCCGTAAGCGCTCTCTCCAAGGATCGCCAGGGCTTTCTCGCCATCGTCCTTCGAAGGAGCCTTGCCGTGCCAGTTCGACTTGTCCGGCATGGAGCCTTCGAAAAACGGCACACCCTTGCCCATAATGGTCGTTGCCAGAACCACGGCCGGCCTTTTGCGATCTTTGTCTTTCCTGAGGGCTTCAAGGGTATCGATGAAATGCTCGATATCGTTGCCATCACAGGAGAGCACTTCCCAGCCGAAAGCGCGCCATTTGTCCGCGAACGGTTCGACTCCCATGACTTCGGAGATTTCGCCGTCGATCTGCAGGTTGTTGCAGTCGACGATACCGATCAGATTGCCGAGGCCGAAGTGGGCCGCACTCATGGCAGCTTCCCATATCTGGCCCTCCTGGCACTCGCCGTCACCCATCAGGCAGAACACATCGCTCTTCTTGCCGTCCATGCGCATGCCGAGCGCCGCGCCAACGGCCGCCGAGAGCCCTTGTCCGAGCGAACCGGAAGCGATCCTGATGCCTGGAAGCCCCGCCTCACAGGTCGGATGACCCTGCAGGTAGGAGTCGACCTGGCGAAGGTAGTTCAGCTCGTCTAGCGAAAAGTAGCCTGAACGAGCGAGCACGCTGTACCATACCGGGGCGATGTGGCCATTGGAAAGGAAGAGCATGTCGTGGTCGCGGTCTTCATGGAACTGGTGCGGGTGGTGCTGCAACACCTTGAAGTACAGGGCCGTGAAAATGTCGGCCATGCCGAGTGAACCGCCGGTGTGACCGGAGTTGGACTTCACCAGCATGCGGACGATATCCCTGCGCACCTGCCGGGCCATGTCCTTGAGTTCCTCGATGGTCGAAAGCTGGAGATGTTTCCCTTTCTTTTCCGTCGGATAGGGCTTCAGATGTTTTGCCATGATGATATCGGCGAATCTCTTGAATGTTGGGTGATGAATTTGAAACGCTTTAAGTTACACGCACATGCCCTAAATACCAAGAACTCAGGAACGGGCCTCTTTTTTTCTTTTCCGGAGGTATTTGACTATCGACCAGAGCAGGAATCCAAGGAATGCGACCGTGACCGGAATGCTGTAAAGAACCAGGTATTTGCCAATCCCCTGCCAGTTCCGGCCAAGCACGAAACCTCCGTAGAGAAGCATGATGTTCCATAGTATCGAGCTGACAAACGAAGCCAGCAATACGAGCGATATGCGCAGGTGCAGGAGTCCTGAAACGACTGAAATGACCGCCCTCGACCCGAAGAGAAACCTGTTTGCAAGCACGGCCGCATAACCGTGTTTTGAGAACTTCTGCCTGACAGCTTCCATCTCGGAAGGCGGAAAGAGCTTGTGCACGCTCCTGGCGAAACGGTGGCGCACCTCGGTCTGGCCGCTCGCATACAATCTGAGACCGAGCGTACGACTGAGCAGGTGGACCGTCATGAACCCTCCGGTCGACCCCAGCGTCGTCCAGAAAAGGGCCCAGAAAAAGGAGATGTGGCTGTAAGCGAGCAGGTAGCCCGCGAACGCCACAGGAACGTCCCCCGGTATCGGGGGGACGATATTTTCAAGGTAGGCTGAAAGAAACAGCACGAGGTAGACCGATGACGGATCGGCATGCTGAAGCCAGGCAATTACGGCATCGATCATCGGAGCGGTTCCGGATTAAAATGGATCAGAGTTCAAGCACGCGCTTCTTCACCTCTGAATAGGCATCCTCGACGCCGCCGAGATCGAGGCGAAAACGGTCCTTGTCGAGCTTTTCTCCGGTTTCGGCGTCCCAGAATCGGCAGGTATCGGGGCTGATCTCGTCTCCGAGCAGGATCTGGCCCTTGTGGCGCCCGAACTCGAGCTTGAAATCGACCAGACGGAGCTTTCTTTCTGCGAACCAGGGCTTGAGCAGTGCATTGATCCTGGCGGCAAGCTCCTTGAGCACGGCAGTCTCCTCATAGGTAGCCACGCCAAGCGCAACCGCATGGTCCTCGTTCATAAGCGGATCGTCGAGGTCGTCGTTCTTCAGGTAGAGCTCGATGATCGGGCGATCGAGCACCGTACCCTCTGCGAATCCGTAGCGGCGAACGAGCGAACCGGCGGCGATGTTCCTGGTGACCACCTCGACCTTGATGATGTCCAGGCTCTTGCAGAGCATGTCACGGTCATTGAGCTTGCTGACCAGGTGGGTCGGAATGCCCTTCTCGCCAAGCATGGTGAAAAGGCGGCACGAAATAGCGTTGTTCGTCACGCCCTTGTCGGCTATCGACCCCTTCTTCTTGTTATTGAAAGCCGTTGCGTCGTCCTTGAACTCCTGTATGATAAGGTCAGGGTCTTCGGTCTTCCATACCTTCTTGGCCTTGCCCTCATGCAGCAGTGTTGTCTTGTTCATTGGTTTAACTCTTTTATGGTGTTTGTCTGGTTGTCACCGGAAAAAATCTCAAAAACCGGATAATAAATCCTTTCCCTTGCCGGCGGAATCGTAAAATAAATACACATCCGATGCGGTCATGCACCGGCAGATGCAGCTTCGGGAATCGACCAGGCGAAGCCGCTAAGTTTCTTACTTGTTCGGCCTGAAGCCGACTTCAGTCCTGCTGGGGGTCGGTCGCCTGCTGAACGGCGCCGGTCAGCACGATGTCGATCTGATCCTCTGTCAACCCCTTCTCCTTCAGGAACCACATAAACCTGAAGATACCGAGATCCGAAAGCATCGCCTTCGGCTGGTCAAACTCGTCGAGTCCCCGCGACCTGCTGTGCTCTTCCGCTGTGCGAAGCCAATCCTCGATGAATCCGTCAGGCCTTCCGTCGGACACGAAATAATCGGTCACGATACGGACGGCATCGGCAAAAGTCGGTGAGGGGTTGTTTGTGAAGATAAGCTGCATCTCCTCGGAAATCTTTCCAAGGAGCACAACTGCCTCCGTGTCAAAGGTTTCCTCGAGAATATCCCTGGCTTTCTCCTTAACATCGAACTTTTTTGTCATACTTCTGAAGACAGCCGGATGTCAGGTTAAGATGAATAAAACCTTCCGATAAGGTCAAGCAATGGCAATGCCGTATAAGCCCTTATTCAAAATACACTTACATCGTCGCATCACGAACCCGGAAAGCGCTCGGCGCACCTATGCCCCGAAATGCCTTTAAAAGTAAGTAATTGCCCTCAGATTGTGCAAATAAAAAGGCCGCGATCAGAGCCGTTCCTGATTGACGGGGAAATCGAACAGGCCGAACCCCCCGCTGAAGTCGAACGGATATATTCAGAGTACCCCGCCAATGGTACGACCCAGTTACCACGTCCACTGTGAGGCATCAATGTTCGACATACCCTCATGTTCATGTCTTCATGAACGTCCCCCATGTTGGGAATTAAAAAGGGGGGCTTTTATATATATTGACAGGAAATCATTTTCAAGATCACGCATCGTATCGGTCAACGGTTTGAGGAGTATGCGAAGTTGTCGACCGACAGGCAGTCATCGCCGAACAGCGACTCGCAGCGCATATGCGCAGGGATGACCGTATCAGGTCCAGACAAGCCTTGTCTCATCGCTGGCTTCGAGGTACCCCATTGACATCGGCTAAGTAAGAGACCAACCGGAGAGTGACATGCATATCCCCCGTGCAGTTGTCCTGTCAATAGTACTCATGCTGTCGACACCCTTTGGAAAAGCCGCTGGCAAGACCCGGCGGGAGCCAGTGCTGATTCTGTGGTGGAACGTCGAGAACCTTTTTGATACGCGCAATGACCCGCACACCGACGATGATGAGTTCACGCCGCAGGGGCGGTTGCAATGGACCGAAAAGAAACTGCTACTCAAGAGGGTCCGCATTGGTGCTGTGCTCAAGGCGGTAAAGTCAGATCCCCGATACCGAAGCTACCCCGACATCATCACTTTTGCTGAATCCGAGAACCGCCGCGTCTTCGCGGGTACGCTCGATTCGGTCGGTCTCGGAGAGTACCGGACGGCCTATCACGAGAGCCCCGATGCCAGAGGCATTGATATCGGGCTTGCCTGGAACCCCCGAACGGTGGTGTTCACCGGTTCGAAGCCCTACAGGGTGAATCTCGGAGAAAGAACCACGCGCGATGTCGTCGTGGCGGGGTTCACGGTCTCGAAACATCCGTTCAGCGTCGTGCTCAACCATTGGCCGTCGCGCTCGTTCGACGCCGCCTGGAGCGAGCCGAACCGGATCGCCGCCGCGAAGGTGGCCCGGCACATCGTCGACAGCCTCAGGACCCGTAATCCGAAAGCGGGTATCGTCGTCATGGGGGACTTCAATGACCAGCCCGAAAGCCGTTCACTAAGTGAGGTGCTCGGCTCCTCGTTCGACCGGAAGGAGGTGACGAAACATGCCGACAGGCTGCTCTACAACTGCTGGCATGATGTACGGGATGGCGGCAGCTATGCCTACCGGGGTAACTGGGAGCGGATCGACCAGGTTCTCGTCTCTTCAACGCTGCTGGACGACGCCGGCCTCAGACTGGGACGTAAGGCCTTCGGCACCTTCTTCTTTCCGCACATGATGGAGGAATCGGGGAAAAAGCTCTATTCAACCTATGAGAAGGGCAAGTACAGGGGCGGCTACTCTGATCACCTGCCGCTGCTCCTGAAACTCGACATCTCGGATTGAGCCGACTCAGAGGCACTCTCGATTGCTGCACAGCCATTAATGCCAAGGGGCCGCAAACGCGGCCCCTTGTGCTGAACAATGAGAACTGATGTTGCTCTCTCAGTGCTTGTCCACGGCGATCCTCATGGAGAAGAAGGAGCGGTGCACGAATACGAGCGAAAGCAGGAAGAATACCACTGAAAGGCCGATGGCAACCTGCGGAGCCAGCTTGATAGCCATTTCGATGGCAAGCAGGCCGAACAGCGTGGTGAACTTGATGATCGGGTTGAGGGCGACCGACGAGGTGTCCTTGAAGGGATCGCCGACGGTATCACCAACAATCGATGCATCATGAAGCGGAGTCCCCTTGGCGTTCAGCTCGGTTTCAACCACTTTCTTGGCGTTGTCCCATGCGCCGCCTGCGTTGGCCATGTAGATGGCCTGGTAGAGACCGAACAGGGCGATGGAGATCAGGTAGCCGATGAAGAAGAACGAGTCGAGGCAGGCAAAGGCGAGCGTGCTGAAGAAGACGGTCAGGAAGAGGTTGATCATTCCTTTCTGAGCAAACTTCGTGCAGATCTCGACCACCTTCTTGCTGTCCTCGGTCGAAGCCTTTTCAACGCCTTCAAGTTTGATATTCTTCTTGATGAACTCAACGGCATAATAGGCGCCGGTGGTCACGGCGTTCATCGATGCGCCGGTGAACCAGTAGATCACCGCACCACCCATCAGCATGCCAAGCAGGAAGGGCGGAGAGAGGATGGAGAGCTTGGCGATAGCGTCTGTATTGGTAAGGCCACCGGTAAGAATCATGATGATCGAGAAGATCATCGTTGTCGAACCGACCACTGCAGTACCAATCAGCACCGGTTTGGCAGTCGCCTTGAAGGTGTTGCCCGCGCCATCGTTGGCTTCAAGGAAGCGCTTGGCATTGTCGAAATCGGGCTGGAAGCCGAACTCGCTCTGGATCTTCTGCTTGATGTTTGGAATGGTCTCGATCAGCGACAGCTCATAGACTGACTGGGCGTTGTCGGTAACCGGACCGTAGGAGTCGACGGCGATGGTGACCGGACCCATGCTCAGGAAGCCGAAGGCCACAAGGCCGAAGGCGAAGACCGACGGAGCGAGCATCATCACGTCGAAGCCCATCAGGCTGAAGCCGTAAGCCGCACCCATGAGGGCGGTAATGGCCAGGCCCATCCAGTAGGCGCTGAAGTTACCGGCAACGAGACCGGCCAGGATGTTCAGCGGAGCACCACCCTCTTTGGAGCACTGCACCACGTTGCGCACATGGGCGCACTCGGTGGAGGTGAAGCGGTTGACCAGTTCGGGAATGAGCGCACCGGCGATCGTGCCGCAGGTGATGATCGAGGCGAGCTTCCACCACATGGTGCCGTCGCCAAGGTCTTTAATGAGCACGTAGGATGCTGCATAGGTCAGAACGATCGAGACGAACGAAGTCAGCCAGACAAGGGTGATCAGAGGTTTTTCGAAGTTCATCTCTGCGGCTTTGCTGTACCTGGCCCTGGCGATGAAATCGTTGGTCCAGTAGGAGACGGCGCTGGCGAGAATCATCACGAGACGCATGGCAAAAATCCATACGAGCAGCTGAACCTGGATGATCGGGTCCTTGATGGCCAGCAGGATGAAGGAGATCAGAGCCACGCCGGTCACGCCGTAGGTCTCGAAACCGTCGGCCGTCGGCCCCACGGAGTCGCCTGCGTTGTCGCCTGCGCAGTCGGCGATGACGCCGGGGTTGCGGGCGTCGTCCTCCTTGATCTTGAAGACGATCTTCATCAGGTCGGAACCGATATCGGCAATCTTGGTGAAGATACCGCCGGCAATACGAAGCACCGATGCGCCGAGGGATTCACCGATGGCAAAGCCGATGAAGCATGGGCCAGCGTAGTCGACCGGCACGAAGAGCAGGATGCAGAGCATCACGAACAGCTCGATGCTGATAAGGAGCATGCCGATGCTCATGCCGGCACGGAGAGGAATTGCGTAGGTCGGGAAGGGTTTGCCGCCGAGGCTGGCGAATGCGGTCCTGGAGTTGGCGAAGGTGTTGATCCTCATGCCGAACCAGGCGACGATGTAGCTGCCGGCGATACCAAGCAGGCTGCATGCAAGAATAAAGATGACCTTGGTTGTTTCAAGGTGGCTGAGCACGCTGAAGTAGTAGAAGATAATGGCACCGACAAGCGCCCAGAGAACGAGGATGAACTTGCCCTGAGTAATGAGATAGGTCTTGCAGGTCTCGTAGATCAGCTCGCTGATCTCCTTCATGGCGCTGTGCACCGGAAGGTTTTGAATCGCTTTGTACTGAATCAGACCGAATACCATACCAAAAAGGCATACCACGAGGCCGTACATTAACAACGTGTGTCCCGGAATTCCACCCAGGAAGGATACTGAGCTTAAATCCGGCAATACCAGATCGGCCTCGCTTGCATACGCTTGTGACGAATGCAACAAGACCCCGAGTCCCGCCAGCGCCGATCCGGCCCTGACGAACCATTTAACATTGCTTGGTTGTTTCATTGCTCTCATTTTCTCTGTGTTACTTGATTACAGAAAGACTGCCGACTGCAGGAGCATTATGTGACTGAGAAAGAACGGCCCTGCCGAAAAACAGGATTTGTAAAATTAGCATCTTTTTCCCGTAACTCATCATCAAAAAACAAAAAAGCAGGAACCAGCAAGCTCATATCCCATCCTCCTGCCCACACGCACCGGGCGATATTCCTGACGACCGCCAGGCACGCTGTCGTAAGCCGGCAAAGATGGCGCAGCACCTCCGGAAACAGTGACCGCAGATGGCGCTCAAACCGATGCCTCAACTGGTTTGCCGCCAGGTGACGATGTATCCGGTCAGATCGTCCGGCATCGAGATACCCGGCTCGGCAACGATCCACTCTCCCGTCAAACCCTGCTCAAGCGAGGCACGTTCGAAGTGACACATGGCAATCCCCATATCTATCCTCTGCAAGTCCGCAATCTGAAGCCGTCGGGTCAGGGCTCCCCCGCCATAGCCCCTGGTGCGTTGCAGGTAGAAATGCCACATCGCGCCCGCCCTGACGATGCGCCAGGGCTGCCTGTTCGACGCTGAAGGTCCAAGACGTACCATTTCGAGGGGAAAGGCCAGTGCGCCCGCAGCCGCGACAGTCAACTCCCTGTTGAAACTTCCATCAAAAAAAAGCGAGGGCCAGCCAAGACGGTTGTCTGCACCGGCACCCTGCCGAATCAAGGAATCAAGCCATCGTCGCCTGTCTGCGGCATACCCGACGGCTGCGACCGCCGGAATCGATTCGCCCTCTTTCAGGGAGATCTTCCTGGAAAAATGGCTTTTGCTGAAGGTACCGCCCAGCCAGCAGGTTCCCAGACCCATGTCGGTCGCAAACAGGATGGCGTTTTCCATCAGGTAGCCGTAGTCCTCCATATCATGAACCCCCTTCTCCGCCGAACCGACGATGAAGCCGGAAACGCCCTTGATGAAACCATAGGTGCCAAGCCCTTGCAGTGCATCGGCATCCTGAGCCGAAGTGCAGATGAGCCGGAAGCGAACCCTGGTCCCGAATGGACCTCCGGAAAGTGAGGACAGCATCTTCGACAATCTATCCGCAGTTTCTCGCGCTATCGGCACCGGATCATACGTGCGGCAGGAAAAACGCTTCCTGATGATCTTCTCGATGGATTCAGTAAAGGTTATCATGCTGATGGATCGATTTCTGGTTGGAATTCATTGCCGACCTGCAACGACGCAAATACCTGTGAGGTTATGAACCGGGAAAATCAACCTGTAGCGTCAATCCAAATAAACGAAACTCGTCAGGATAAAATCAGCGCGGCAGTAACCCTGTCTCGTATCGATAATTCATTCATGATGCTTGATGGCCGCTTTCATTCTGACTTCGACAAGATCGGACCAAGTATCCTTGCTGCGACGTCTGCTTCGCTGCGCTCAGGATGACAGGCCGACGGGATTCGGGCGTCTGGCAGGCTATGCCTTCCGAAGCAACGGCGCCTGCAGGTTATGACCCTGGATCTGGCAAGGGTCTTCCGCATGATGGATTTTTCCGTGAGGGCAATCGGTTTGACACTGCTATATTGCCGTTTTTGCAATCATCGCCCGTTCAGCGGGCTCCGATCACCATCAACCCCATGAAACTCATCGTCGGCCTCGGCAACCCCGAATCAAGGTATGCGGGCACGAGGCATAACATAGGTTTCGACGTCGTCGACCATCTCGCCAGAGTGTATGGTGGCTCATTCTCTTCCGGAAGGGGCAACTACCAGTTCGCGAAGATCGCCTGCCCGGGCGGCCCTCTCATACTGGTCAAGCCGATGACCTACATGAACCTTTCAGGCCAGGCAGTCATTGCGGCCATGAACTTCTACAAAATCGGCCGCGAGGATGTGCTGGTGGTCTGCGATGACGTGAATATCCCGCTTGGCTCGATCCGGATCAGGGCGAAAGGATCGGCCGGGGGGCAGAATGGCCTTAAAAACATCATTCTGAACCTCGGCAGCGAAGAGTTCGCGCGCCTGCGAGTCGGGGTAGGCCAGGAGAGGCCGCCGGCTTCACTCTCATCGTTCGTCCTCTCGAAATTCGGCGAAGAGGAGAAAAAGACTGTCGAAAGGGTGATCGCCGTCTGCCATGACGCCGTTCTGGCGTTCGCGTCGCTGGGCACGGAGCAGGCCATGACGAAATTCAACCAGGCGGGGATTTAGGGGGAGAGTTGACAATGGATAATGGATAATTAAAAGAGGAAGAGGCGGGCGAGTGGTCTGGGGGCTTCAGCCATGGGACCCATGGGATCAATTATTTCAACTGATGGAGTGGCTTTGAGGGCGGACAAAAGGTCAGCAGACGGCGATTCCGGCAGCCGTGGGCACCAAGCTTCCGGTGCCGTTCCGCGAAACGATGCCCTTCAGGAAATGGATCGCACGGGTATTGAACTCCTTCGGCTGGTCGATATTGCAGACATGTCCGGAGTTCCGTATGACTTCGAGGTAGGAGTTGGTGTGGCGCGTGACGATAAACTGGACCGCGGGCAGGAACATGTAATCCTCTTCCCCCATCAGGTAGAGGGTCGGAATACCGGTATCCTTCTCTTCAAAATACTTGAGCAGCGGATTGATCTCGTAGGTGAGCGTGAACCAGCGCATGAACTCCTTCTGCGCAACCTTCTTGGCTTCGTTCACGAAGAGCATGCGCGAATGGCGGTGCCGGGCCTTCGGCATGATGATCCAGGCAAAGAACGTGTAAAGCCACATGTAAGGGATCATCTTCTTGAACAGGTTCCCAACTGCCACGAGCACCTGGGCCCTCACGTTGAGTCGTATGATCGCCCCGCCCATGATCATGGATTCGACCCGATCCGGAGCAAGTTCGCTCAGGTTCCTGATCAGGATGGTGCCGAGGGAGATGCCGATGAAATGGGCTTTCCGTATCGAGAGCTCATCGAGCACGTCGATGATATCCCTGGTGACATCTTCGAAATTATAATAGCGATCCTCCTTGGGGACGAAATCCTGTTTCGACTTCCCATGCCCTCGAAGGTCAACGAGCAGGATGTTGAAATGCCTTACGAACTCCTTGATCTGCATGAACCATATCGAGGAACTTCCGCCGGCCCCGTGTACAAACACCACCCACGGCGCGTCATCCGAGATATGATGTATTTTGTAATGGAGCATGGCACTTCGCATTTAAATAAACAAGTAACACAATATAAAAATATTAACCGGATCCGGCCAGCAAAGTTCACCCGCCATCACGAAATGCCCTGACGCATTCGAACAGAGCGATACCGGCGGCCACAGCCACGTTCAGGGAGTGCTTGGTCCCGTATTGCGGAATCTCGAGCACATCGTCACAATGGACCAGCAGTTCGTCATCAATGCCGTCGACCTCGTTGCCGACAAGCAAGGCTGCCGGAAAATCCGCGGCCTGCATCGCTGTATAAGTACGGCTGTTTTCGGCGATCTCGAGGGCGAACACCCGCTTCCCCTCATCTTTCAGCCTCCTGATAGCCTCGACAGGATCCTCGCAGTGCTCCCAGCAGACGCTCTCCTGGGCGCCGAGCGCCACCTTGTCGATCTCCTTCCTTGGCGGGGTGGCCGTATAACCGGTGATGACGATCTTCTCGATGCCAGCGGCATCGGCGCTCCTGAACATCGCCCCAACGTTCCACATGCTCCTGATGTTGTGCAGCACGAGCGTAACCGGATGCCGGGGCGAACAGGCATACTCCTCGAGGCTCATCCGCTGCATCTCATGCCCTTCAAGCTGCCGGAACCTGGCCATCTCAGAGAGCCTTGAGGAGTTCGAGGAGGCGGTCGTTCTCTTCACGGAGACCGACGTTGAAGCGGAGGCAGTTCTCCATGAGCGGATAACCCGATACGTTCCTGACCAGCACACCGGCCTCTTTCAGGTCGGCAAACACCTTCCCGGCATCCCCGACACGAATGATCAGGAAATTGGTATCACTTTCGAAGGCATGCACCTGCGGGAGCGATTCCAGTTCGGCCTGCAACCGGGAGCGTTCGCCAAGGATGTAGTTCACGGCGTCGGTGACCAGTGAGTAGTTCGAAAGCACGTTGACCAGAGTTATTTCGGCAAGGCGACCCGAAGCGAACGGGATCTTCGGCTTGGTTATCTCTGCCATCAGGCGTGGGTCCGAAATGGCGAAGCCGATACGCATGCCGGCCAGGGCCAGAGCCTTGGACATGGTTCGCAACACGATGAGGTTGGGATACCGGCCGATCAGGTCGAGTACCGACTGTTCCCTTGAAAACTCAATGTAGGCCTCGTCAACCAGCACAATGGCATCGACGGCTTCGAGAATCCGCTCGATCTTGCCGTGGGAAAGCGACTTCCCGGTAGGATTGTTCGGAGTGGACAGCACGATGAACTCCACCTCATCCCTCCTGGCGGCCTCAATCACCGCGTCGACGTCGAACTCAAGGTCAGGAAGCATGGGCACGCCCACCACCTCGGCCTGAAGCAGCAGGGCGATCTTTTCATAGAGCGAGAAAGAGGGATGGGGAATGAGCACCTTGCGACCAGCGCCCAGGCATGCAAGGAAAATCGTATAGAGCATCTCATTGGAACCGTTGCTCATGATCACCGACTCGGCGGGAACGCCGAGGAATGATGCGTACGCCTCCATGCCGCGGTAAGGCAGGATGTCGGGATAACGGTTCCAGGGCTCGTCCCTGAACTCGCCAAGAATCTTCTCCTTGAGCCACAGGGGCAGGTCGAACGGGCTTTCGTTCTGGTTCAGCTTGACCTCGGCCTCCTGGCCGCCTTCGACTTTATAGGCACCGATATGCTGCAGGGCCGGATTGAGAAGCTCTCTGAAATCTCTCTTCATGGTGCTCTATACTCCAGTTTATCGATGATACGAAACATAATGGCCGACAGGGAGCGACCCGGGGAAGAAGTAAAAAACATTTTTATGAGAAAATCATAAAAAAAACTGGACACGACCCATTTTTTTGTCTAAATTGAAAAAGGACAAAAATTATCCAATTTCAGGAGGCAATCATGATACAGATCAAGAAAACCCCGATGGATCTCATCGATGACATATACAGCCTTGCTTACTGGATGACCGGAAGCGAGAAGGCTTCGGAAGAACTGGTGAGCTGCACCTATCTGAACGCAGAGTTCGACGCACCCGAATCGGAACTCCTCAAAACCTTCAGGGAGTGCTATATCGATGCTTACGGACAGCAGACAGACCTCGAAATGAGGGAACCTGGCGGAAGCGTACGGGGGCTTATGGATTCGCTGCGTAACTGGGCGGCCGACATCAAGCTGTCAGTCCTCCTCTCGGAACTGACAGGACTGAAGCACGGGCAGATAGCGGATGTGATCGGCAAGCCGGTCGAAACGGTGCGCCTGTGGCTGTTCTGGGGACGCAAGTTCCTGCTCAACGACCACCTGCTCAAGGCTTCAGCATGATTTTCGCCTCATAACTCCCAAGGCCGGTTTCTCCTGAGACCGGCCTTTTGTTTTTCCGGCGGCCGGAGTATATTTTTTACAGTCAACAACTTTGAACATTCATTCATGATCATCATCACCGGCGGGGCCGGGTTCATCGGAAGCGCCATGCTCTGGGAGCTCAACCGCCACGGCATCGAAGATGCACTCATTGTCGATGACCTTGGCCAGGCATCGGAAGGTAAATGGCTCAACCTCAGGGGCCTCCGTTTCGCAGACTTCATCCACAAGGACGACCTCCCTTACCTGCTCGAGCATGACCAGATTGCAGGCGTTGATGCCGTGATCCACATGGGCGCAATCAGCGCCACGACGGAACAGGACGCCTCCCTGCTGATGAGTAACAACTACGAATACTCGAAAATACTCGCGACCTGGTGCGCCGAACGGTCAATCCGGTTCATCTACGCATCGAGCGCCGCGACCTTCGGCGAAGGCGAAGCCGGTTACTCCGATGGCACCGGGACCGTCGACCGTTTGAGGCCACTGAACATGTATGGGTACTCCAAGCAGCTTTTTGACCGCTGGGCCCTGCAGAACGGCATCCTGGAACATGCAGCCGGGCTCAAGTTCTTCAACGTCTACGGACCGAACGAATACCACAAGGGAGACATGACCAGCGTGGTGTTCAAGGCCTTCAACCAGATCAGGGAAAGCGGTTCGGTGAAGCTCTTTCAGTCGCATCGCCCCGAATATCGTGACGGCGAGCAGTTGCGTGACTTCGTCTACGTGAAGGACTGCACCAGGATCATCAAATGGCTGCTCGACACCCCAGCCGCGACAGGCCTGTTCAATGTCGGCACAGGCAAAGCGAGAAGTTTCCGGGACCTTGTCGGCGCGACCTTTGCCGCCATGGGACTCCCCGAATCGATCACCTACGTGCCGATGCCCGAAACCATAAGGGAGAAGTACCAGTACTACACCTGCGCCGACTGCGAACATCTGCGCAACGCCGGCTACTCCGCGCCAATGACCGGGCTCGAGGAGGGGGTGCTCGACTATGTGCAAAACCACCTCGCGACTGAGGCTCCGCATCTGGACAGCGCCGGCCTGCCCCGAAAAACCATTAACCAGGAATAATCCAGGTGACTGAAAAAGCAATCGAGTTCGAAGGGATCGAACCCGTCATCATCTTCGGGCCATTCGACAGCTATCTCAGAAAACTGCGGGAGGCGTTCCCTGAGGTCCAGATCAACGCTCGCGGCACGAAGATTTCGATAAAGGGCGACGATCCGGATGTCGCCGCGGTGGAGAAAATCTTCAGGGAGATGCTCTTCCTGGCCGACCAGCACGGCGAAGTGCTGGAGAACGACGTGAACGCCCTCATCAGCCTTGCGCTCTCCCCCGTTTCACGCCCATCGGCCACCCTGTTGGGCGACAAGGATGTGATCGTCGAATCGAAGGACTATGTGGTCAAGGCCAAGACCGACGGGCAGCGCAGGATGGTTGCCGAGGCGAGAAACAATGACATCGTCTTCGCCATCGGTCCCGCCGGCACCGGCAAGACCTACACCGCCGTGGCCATCGCCGTCGCGGCATGGAAAGCGAAAAGCATCAAGCGCATCGTGCTGGCCCGTCCCGCGGTCGAGGCCGGCGAGAGCCTCGGGTTCCTGCCCGGCGACCTTGCCCAGAAGATCGACCCTTACCTGCGACCACTCTACGACGCACTGCAGGACATGCTGACCGCCGAAAAGCTCAAATTCCTTACAGAACGCCGCGTCATCGAAATCGTCCCGCTTGCCTACATGAGAGGCCGGACACTGAACAATTCATTCATCATCCTCGACGAAGCCCAGAACGCATCGAGCAAGCAGATGATGATGTGCCTCACCAGGCTCGGCGTGAATTCGAAAGCCATCATCACCGGCGACGTCACCCAGGTGGACCTTCCGAAGGAGATGGAATCGGGCCTGGCCAACGCCCAGCAGATCCTGAAAGGCATCAAGGGGATCAGCTTCGTATTCCTTGACAAATCGGATGTGGTGCGGCACAAGCTTGTCAAGGACATCATCGACGCATACGAGCATCATGAGGAGGGGCACCGGCACGGCTCCGCCGGCAAGGAACTTTGACCCTGAGGGCCCTGTTTGTTTCAGAGTCTGTCGTGCCGGCCATAGTTCCGACACCCAATGCAACACCAAAAGGAGAGACCAATGCCACACAGAATAACCGATGAATGCACTTACTGCGGAGCCTGCGAGCCCGAATGCCCCGTCAATGCGATCACCCCGGGAGACAGCTTTTATGTCATCGACGAGAACACGTGCGTCGACTGCGTCGGCTACCATGACGAAGCCGCCTGCGCAGCGATATGCCCTGTCGACTGCATCATCAAGGTATAACCGCCGGGACAAGGATTGCAGCGCCATTTGTGCAACCGAGCATGCCACGAAAATTTCCGTTGTGACGGTCAGGGTATAATTGTTTGCCCGCTTGTTTCGGGCTTGAAAAAAAGATTATATTGTCCCGACTCCATCGCAATCGTTCTTTCATTTTTTTTATAACATTCAAAGCACGTCGTCAAAATGGCACTGTATATCACCGAAGAATGCACCTACTGCGGTGCTTGCGAACCTGAATGCCCTGTCACCGCCATCACCGCCGGTAACGATCTCTACGTTATCGACGCTGCTGCATGCACCGAATGCGCCGGCTATGCCGATGCTCCGGCCTGCGTCGCAGTCTGCCCGGCCGAGTGCATCGTTCAGGGTTGATCTGATTCTGCCTTACGATAAAAAAAGAGGCCTGCCAAAAGCGGGCCTCTTTTTTTGTTTCCACTCGCAGCCCACTTCACGGTCACTCCGGGCCGGTTCTGTCGCTTGAAAAATCACTCGCCAAGGCATGGATGCATCGCTCCGCTCAGCATGACAGAAAAACGCCCGCCATTCACTCGTCACTACTCACTCAGCACTCATAATCCACCAGACGCCGCTCTGATGTGGCTCCACCGATGAACGGCTTCAGCGCCTCGTGTTCGGGATGAGCCTGGTAGCCTTCGAGCGCCCGCCTGTCGACGAATTCAGAATAGAGCACAATATCAGCAGATGCATCTGAACGGCTGAAATCTATGCCGACCTCGATCGAGATCAGGCCCGATATCCGGCCGCGTAGTGCTTCGAGCTTCTCTTTGACGAGTCGGGCATTTGCCTCGGCAGAGTTTCCGTGCGCGGCATCCAGCAGGCGCCACATGACGATATGTTTGACCATATGATGAATGATAAGTGACGAGTAATGAGTGATGAATAATCAAAGCGCCCATGGAGAATGGAGGCGTCGGTTCAGGCAGAACCTGTCTCGAGTATACGCATGGCCTCCGCCTCGTCAGGAACGAGATCGAAGGCGCTGACGAACGCCTCGGGGACCCGTTTCGGCCTGCCCGTGTCGGGATCGACGCAGATCCAGAGCGTTTCAGCCCTGGCCACGAGGAGGCGATCCCCAGCCCGGGTGACGAGGTACTTACGGCGGGACTGACAGTCCTTCACCGAGGCGATCCAGGTATGATACTCGAGCCGGTCGCCGGCAAACGCAGGCTTCAGGTAGTCGATCGTGTGGGTACGCGCAACCCATACGGCCCGGCTCTCCCGGTAACGATCGAGCGTCCATCCTTCGGAAGCAGTGTGGGCCGTGGCGGCATCCTGCATCCAGCGAACGTATTCGATGTTGCTGACGTGCCCGTTCACGTCGATGGCCGACTCGGGCACGGTGAATGCATGGGTGTAGACCGATCTCATCCCGCTCCCGGTCAGACCGTTGCCGGCTTTGCTGTCGATGGGGCCGCATAGGAGACGGCATCCTTACGGTGCTTCTGTTTCATGACCCTGGTCACTTCGGCGCCCCTCTTCTTCTGGTTCATGGCCGCACGGTTTTCGACTTTACCCTTCCTGGCGGTTTTCAGGGCTGGCGCTGAACCTGCCCTGGAACCTTTTTTCATCTTCAGCGCCAGCTTCGTTTCGGCAGGCCCTTTCCGCCGGGCCTTCATGGCGACCCGCGACTCTTTCGGATTGTGCTTTGCTGCTTTAAGGGCGAGCTTCCGCTCGGTCGCAGCTTTTCTCCTCATCTTCAGCACACTCTTCGCGTCGACATGCCCCTTTCGCGTCGAAACCATGGCCAGCTTCCTGTCGGCACGAGGAGCATTTCCGGCATTGACGCCGGCCGCGGAACCGGCGCCCGACTGGAGGGCAACCCTCTGCCTGATGGCATCCAGCGCCTTTTCCCGCTCGATGGCCACCTGACGGCCCGTAGCGGGCTTCGCAATTTCGGAATCCTGGCGGGCGACTACAGGCATCGGAAGACGATCAACGCCGCCTCCGAACCCCTGGTCAAACATATTCGAGGCGATCGACCACCGGTCGGCCCTTGCGTTGAGCATCACCATGAGCAGATCCTTGCGATCCTTGATCGCCCTGGCTACGAGGCATTTGCCGGCACGGTTCGTGAAGCCGGTCTTGATGCCGACCGTGTAGGGATAAAGGTCGAGAAGCTTGTTGTGGGTCTTCAGTGAAAAGGCCCTTCCGGTCGAGAGCTCTTTGAATACAGCCCTGTCGAGCCTCGCGATGGCGTTGAATTCAGGGTTCCTGACCGCATGCTCGGTAAGCAGCATCAGATCCCTTGCCGTCGTTCGGTTGCCGGTCCATGGTCCAACGTCGAAACCCGCAGGGTTGGTGAAATGAGAGTTGCTCATCCCGAGGGACCTCGCACGGGCGTTCATTGACGCCACGAACGAATTGACGCTGCCGCCCAGGTGGATGGCGATGGCGAAGGCCGCGTCGTTGCTGGAGTTGACCATGGCCGCCTTGACCAGGTCGCGGAGAAGGATCCTGTCGCCCGGCCGGAATCCGGCCCTGGTGGGTTCGACAAGCGTCGCCTCCCTGGCGATCACCACTTCGTCATCCAGGCGCCCACTCTCGATGGCCATGATACTGGTCAGGATCTTGGTAAGGCTTGCAGGAGAAACCGGTTTGTCGACATCCTTGGCCATGAGCACATTGGGGCTTCCGGTCTCCTTCACGATGTAGGCTGCCACCGCAACTTCGGGATGCATCGCCGCCTCTGCCCTTCCGTGCGGAACCGGCATGAGTCCGGCTGCCAGAAACAGGCAGAAAAGCTTTTTCAGGTTATGCATGAGGTGCCCGCACCGTTGAACCCGGTTGCCTTCAATCCTGCAGCTGGGCATGGGGGCAGAGGAGTTCAGGACGATTTCTGACATATGACAGGAGTGTGTTGACGTATGATCTGAATAAAAGAAAGCAAACCTGGAAAACCTTGAAAAAAAAGCGTAATCGGAAAGTCCCTCAGCAGAGGGCACCTCAACCTCCCGCTCCGCCATCAGAGCTCTCGTTACCCTGATGCTGGCTGTCCAGCGAGGAGAGCAAAGACTGGTAGTGGCGGACATCGAGCAATACCACCGTACTCTTGCCGTGCTGGGTAAGAACGAGCGGCCGCCCCGTCTTCTTCACCTGCCTGACCAGCGAAGCCGTGTTGGCCCTGAACTCCGATAGTGGCCGAATGTCGTTTTCGAGATCGATCCTCTTCATAAGGGAGGGGGGTCGGTAACAAATACTGTACAATACTTTATATCGTTAATTGTACGCATTTTTGTACAATTTCAAAAAACAAAGTGAGATTGCCACGGGCCTGGCTTCCAGCGGACCTCCGGGGGATTTGCAGGAACAACGAGTCAGGAATTTCCGTCGGGGGCAGTCAGCGTATCGGCTTCGGAAATTTTAGGCTTCGGGGTCTGCAGATGGGAAACGTCGATCTGCTTGACCTGCATGACCAGCCTCATGGTATTGGTAACCAGCTCCCTGATCGAACGCTTCACATAACGGCTGCTGAAAAAGCGTTTGAAATTATGTTCGGTGTCTTCGGCAATCCAGCCCCGGCTCCAGCCGACGAAATTGAACGGAGGAAAGGTGAAGCCGAGATCGGTGAAGAAGGAGTTGAGCTGGCCGACCACCCCCTGCACGTTATCCTGCCCGCCGGTCACGATGAACGAAGCGACCTTGTTCCTGATGAGCACCCTGTCGTTCAGGGTGATCTGGTTCTGCACGCAGTTGAGCCGTTCGGCCATCTTGTAATAGAGCGACGAGGCGTTTCCCCACCTGATCGGGGTGGCAAGGATCACGACGTCTGCCCAGAGTACCATCGCCCGGTAGATCTCGGTCATGCCATCGCCGGGGTCCATCTCCGAAATCGAACATGGCCAGGTGCATGCCTGTTCATGGCGGCTGTAATAGCCTTCGCAGTGGCGGAATTCGAGGTCACGGATACGGATCATCCTCACCGATGCGCCGAATTCCGAGGCAGCGAAATCGAGGGCCGACTGCAGGGCGCTCTCCGATGTGGACGGACGCGGGAGGTCCCGGTTCATGTTGGTGGTCGAGATGCCGAGCACGTTGAGCGAGGAAGGTGTCACCTGATAGTCGAGGTTCCTCAGGTCGGCCAGGGGATCATCTTCATGCCCGGCCCTGAAGGCTTCGATGACCGGCTCTTCGGAGACGAAGATCATGCCGTCCTCGATCCTGACGCCATAGACGGCCTGCCGGTCCCGGTAGCCGAACGGAGCCTGGCCGGTTTTCAGGTTGTACTGCCATCCGTGCCAGGGGCAGATCACATAAAGCTCTCCGTCGTCAAGTTTCTGGATGCGCCCGTCCCCTATGTCGCCCCCCATGTGCTGGCAGGCGTTTCCCAGGGCCGTCACGTCGCCGTCGTAATGGAACAACGCAATCTTCCGGTCGCCGAAGCGGACCGACCGGTGGGAATTCCCGGGAAGCTCCCCGAGCGGAATGAGCGGCAGGTAGTTCATGATCAGCTCCGGTTCATCGTTCGGACAGGGCCAGTTTGAGCGCAAGGCCGACAAAAACGGCCGCGGCCGCCCGGTTGACCATCCTCAGCGCTGACGGGGAGTTTCGAAAGCGCTCACCGAAACCGCCCGCAAGCAGGCTGACCATGCCGAAAACGATCATGGTGGCGAAGATGAACACCACTCCGAGCTGCAGGAACTGACCAACCAACGAACCGTGTCGGGGATCGGCGAATTGCGGCAGGAAAGCCAGGAAGAAAAGCGACACTTTCGGGTTGGTGAGATTCATGACAATACCCCTGCGGTAGAGGAACCAGCCGGAAAGCGGCGTGGTTTGCGCCTCCTCGCCCGCGACCGCACCGGCGCGCCATGCCTGCCACGCGAGGTAGAGGAGGTAAACCGCTCCCGCGGCTTTCAGCACCGTGAAGGCCAGGGCAGAAGCGCGGACGACGGCCGCCAGTCCGAGCGCAACGGCCAGCGTGTGGCCGACCAGCCCGGTGCACAAGCCGAGCGTGACGGCAAAACCTGCTGCACGCCCGTTCTGCGCGGACTGCGCGACCACGAACAGGTTGTCGGGGCCAGGCGAAAGGGCAAGCAGGACGGCCGTCGAAAAAAAGAGAATCAGCGTCTGGCTTTCAATCATCTCGGGATGGAAAATTCATTATTGATTCGGGAACAAAAGATCGCAAAGAAATAGACAGGAAGCCATGCCATTCTGAACGGAGCGTATCGGAATGAAGAAACCATCTTCTTATTGTAAAGTTAATTATGGGTTCTTCGACCGACTGAGCCAAACCGGATTTATACCTTTAATCACCGGTGAATCAGAGCATTTTCTGCAACAGCACCACATCGAACGGCATCCCGCGTTTGACCCCGACCTGCAGGAGGCGGCCGCATTCCACAAACCCGCAGGCCTGATGGAACCGGATGCTTCCGTCGTTGAGCGACGAAACCGTCGCCAGGATCGAACCGATTCCCATGGCCAGGGCGCCGGACTCGAGCTCCGCGATGATGGAGCGCCCGATCCCCATGCCCGTGAAGTCCGGATGGAGGAAACAGGTCAGTTCGGCGGTGCAGCGAAAGGCAGGGATCATGCTGTATGGACGAACCAGGCCAAACCCGGCCATAACGCCGCCATCAGCACGTGCCGTCACGGCCGGCCAGCCGGGAGAGAACGCCATGAGTGAGTCGAAACGTTCCGGTTCGACTGGCTTCTCGGTGTAGGTCGCGAAGCTGTGCTCGACATAATGGTTGAATATGCCGGCCATCTCCTCACGATCCTCCTGCACGGAGGGAAGCAGCGCGACTCGCATCAGCGGAACTTCTCCTGTCGCTGCCCGGCGGAAAGCTTGCCTCCGTAATGGCCAAGAAGCACAACCACAGGCAGCATGGCAAGCAGCATGAGCACATACACCCAGTGAAGGATGCCCGGCGAGGAGATCACCATCGGGTCGGACAGCCGAATCGAGGCCGCGCCCACTGAAAGCACGCAGAGGACAATCGCGAGCCTGATCTTCTTGACGAACACCGGAGCCTTCGCGCCGTTGTATTTTTTCTTCCAGTCGACAATGCCGGAATAGAACGAGAAGGGAATGGCGACAAGCACAAAGACAAGCAGGTGGATGACCGTATGTTCGAAAAACGGGTCGCCGGCCGGCAGGGCGAGCAAGAGGTAGAATACCGCTACGGGAATCAGGCCGTTACTGAAATGGGCCGAAACGGCATGGAGGAGAAAGGTTCTCCTCATTTCGTCGAGAAACTTTCCGAGTGGCATGATCGAATCGTTAAAAGGTTGATTCCGGAAGATCAGTTGGCCGCAGGAGAGGCTACGGTAAACCATGCCGGCCAGACATCCATCGGCCATCCGGCACGCTGGAAAAGCCGGTGCAAGAGCGCAAGGAACTGCCTCAGTTCCAGAAGGGAGAGCTTCAGGTCGACATTCTGCGCTCCTTCCACAGGGAACGACAGGGCGGTCACCTCCCCATCGAAGGTATAATCTATCCTGGAAGGAGTCACCATGCTTGAGTCCCCGGCCATCTCAACCGGCTTTGAAGACTGAAACTTCCACTCGGCTTCCCGCTGCATGCAGGAAAGCTGGATCTCGTGGCTGATGACCGGTTTCTTCGGGGTCGTTCGCTCCAGATGACCGCAAAGCAGCGGCACCAGTTGACGGCATATGCGCATGGTCAACCAGAAAAGAATCGGCTTGTTATCCCGGGGCTCTGCCATCATGCAGATTCTGTCTTCGGCGGGATCGAAGCGTAAAGTTACTTTTTTCAGTTCCGGCATGGATCAGTGCAGCTTTCGTTAAGCTAACTTAACTGAAAAATAGGGAAATAATGGCAAGGAACAGGAGATGGCTCCGCCGATTATTTACAACATGCAGTTTCATTCCTTGGATTTGCGTGTTATTTTTCAGGCCGTGAGTTTCAACCATTCCAATTTGTTACAGGTGAGCGAGCTTCCTCCAGACCGGCATACCGACAACAGTCCCCATGAGGCTGGAGCCGCCGGAGTCATCGGCCGCCGAAAACCGGTCGTGCAGGTACGACGCACCTCTGAACCGCTCTCGAAGATCGGCCTGTTCGTAAGATTCCTCAAACCGGTCACCTGGATACCGGTGATCTGGAGCTTCCTTTGCGGAGCCGTGGCGAGCGGATCGTTCGGCTGGCAGGAGCTCTCCGGCACGAAATTCCTGCTTGCGGTGCTGTTGACCGGACCACTGGCCACGGGCACCTGCCAGATGCTTAACGACTATTTCGACCGCGACCTCGACGAAATCAACGAACCCTCCCGACCGATCCCCGGTGGAGCCATCACGCTTCGCGGAGCCACCATCCTGATTACCCTCTGGTCCGTGCTGTCGGTCATCGCAGGATACCTGATCCATCCGCTCATCGGCTTGTATGTCGTGATCGGCATCGTCAATGCGCACCTCTACAGCGCCAATCCCATCAAGCTCAAGAAACGGCTCTGGGCCGGGAACATCATCGTATCGGTATCCTACCTCATCATTCCATGGATCGCTGGCGAGATCGCCTACCGGCGCGAATTCTCGCTCCAAAGCCTGACCCCGTCGCTCATCGTAGCGGGACTCTATACCCTTGCCAGCACCGGCACCATGACCATCAACGATTTCAAGTCGATCGAGGGCGACCGGCAGGTCGGCATCCACACCCTTCCGGCCGTTTTCGGCGAGCGCAATGCGGCCCTCATCGCCTCGGTGCTGATCAACCTCGGCCAGTTCCTCGCTGCAGGCTACATGCTTTCGCTCGGTCTTCCGGTCTACGCCCTGGTGGTGGCCGCCCTCATCATCCCGCAGTTCCTGCTTCAGTTCAGCCTTGTCAGCTCCCCGAGCACCATGGACGTCCGGTACAACGCCATCGCCCAGAACTTCCTGGTCGCCGGCATGCTCGTCTGCGCTTTCGCCATCAGGTCGATCCACCCATGACATTCGGCGACCATCCAAAGGTTTCGGTGATCCTGGCGACCTTCAACCGCGCGAAGCTTCTTGAACAGGCAATCGATAGCGTCATCGCCCAGAGCTTCAGCGACTGGGAGCTTATAGTGGTGGACGACGGCAGCGACGATGGCTCCTTCGGGCTCCTTGACCGATACCTGCAGCGCCACGGCAACATCCGCTACATGAAGCACCGCAACCGCAAGGCTGCCCTGTCGCGCAACGCCGGCATACAGGCTTCGTTCGGCAGATATGTCACCTTCCTCGACAGCGATGACCGATACCTCCCCGAGCACCTCGAATCGAGGCACGCACTGCTTGAATCGAGGCCCGATGTCGACCTTCTTGCCGGCGGTTTCATCTGCCATGGCGACCCGTGGGTCAGGGACCGGCATGATCCCGAAAAGATGGTCCATATCAATGATTGCATCCTCTGCGGCACGCTTTTCGGACGAAAGGAGCTGTTCACCGACATCGGGGGTTTCAGGGCGATCGACTATGCCGAAGACTCCGACCTGTGGGAGCGCGCCGCCGAGCGCCACCGCGTGCTGAAGATCGGGGCGCCAGAAAGCTACGTCTACCAGCGATCGAAAGACAGCATCACCGGAAACTACAGGGGTACCACATCATGATCAGTTCTGTCACCGTCTATTGCAGCTCCAGCGCCAATGCACCGCAGACCTACTTCGACGAAGCGGAAGCGCTCGGCAAAGGGCTGGCGGAACGGAACATCGGACTGGTGTTCGGAGGCGGCCATGTCGGCCTGATGGGTCGAACCGCCGATGCGGTCATGCAGGCCGGAGGGACCGTCAGGGGCGTCATTCCCCGCTTCCTCGAGGAGAAGGAGGTCGCGCACTACGGCATCACGGAACTGCACGTCGTCGAAACCATGCACGAACGAAAGATGCTGCTCACAGGCCGGGCCGACGCCTTCGTCATCCTGCCCGGCGGTTTCGGCACCCTCGATGAACTGATGGAGATCCTCACCTGGAAGCACCTCGGCCAGCACGACAAGCCCATCATCCTGCTCAACGTCGACGGATTCTGGGATCGGCTCCTCGAACTCTTCGAGCGCATCGCCGTCGACCGCATGGTCAAACCCGGCTATGCTTCCTACTACGCCGTCTGTTCCACTGCCGAAGAGACCCTTGCCCTGATCGACCACTACGACGGAAAATAAGGGCACCTCTAAAAAGTTGTTCCGCGAGTCAATTGCTGCGTCAGGCGGTGTTCGAAATCCTCATGTACGACGTGTACACTCCGGTTTCTGCGCTCCGTCCGCCTTGCCCTTGACTCGCTCACGACACTTTTCAGAGGTACCCATAAAAGAGCCCGGCCGAACCGGGCTCGATGCTCATCCATCGTTCATGCTTCCGAAGGCCTCGCAAAGTCGACGTACTTGCCGGGAGCGAACGGCACAAGGCTTACTCTGCCGTCAGGACTCTCCTTGTTCAGCCAGGTGATGAATCCGCTGTTGATCCACGCTTCGAAGCCCCCTTCGAAACCGTCCGAACCGGGATAGAGGTCGATGAAGCGTTTCAGCAGGCTGGTCGTGAACGCGGCCTCGTTGCCGGCGGGCTTGTACTTCTCGACCCCGGGGCAACGCTTGCATTGCGACTGCATGTCTGCGGTGCAGCAAAGTTCACTGCTGTCGGTCAGATAGCCACAGTGGCTGCCTTTCGCCACGCTGGCCACTGCAGCCCATGAACCGCTCCCGGCAGGGGCCAGCTGGGAGAACTGGGATATTTTGGCGGGGTCGCTTGACCATGCGGGCGGGACGGAGGTATCCAGGCAGGCGCAGTCGCACTCGCCGACAATCATCGCCATTGGCATCTGTCGTGAGGAGAGCGCCTCCCGATAGGGCGCCATGCCGGGCATGAGAACCGGCATCTTCTGGTCCACGGGTGAGAGCTGGAGAAGGCCGACCGGATTGGCCCGCTCAGAGGGGTCCCATTTTGACATGCGTTCAGTGTAGGCCGGCACGAACTCACGGTCAAAGATCACCGGATCGAATGGGCGATACTCCTTTTTACCAAGCTCCTGCAACGTTTCGAACCCGCAAGCCGCAGCCTGGGCATGGGCGCCACCAACAGAGTGACCGGCGAAGATAACGTTGTTCGAAACCATGAACTTTGACCTGCAGGCCAGATTGGCATCGAAAAATGCAAGGTTGCGACCCTGAGGCTCCGCCCTGTAGAAGAAATCGGTGACGCCGTATCTGATCAGGTAGGAGGCCGCCGCATAGGACTCCTGCCCTACCCTCGGATTGCCACCGAGGTCGGTCCAGGGCATCCAGTCCATCTGTGCATGCGAAGTGCTCACGAATGCCATGGCCCAGTTCTTTTCGACGATCGCCTCGCTGTAGTTGTAATAGTTGGAGGGGTTGAGGCCAAAAAGCGGGTTGTCGCCCAGGAATGCTCCGATAATCTTCTTCGGGTAGAAGAGCAGATCGTTGCCGATCAGGAACCCGTGGTTGAACATCACCAGCCCGTTGGCACTCCGGTTCTTCGGAAAAAATACCTCGACGACGACTTCGACGAACTGAGGCACTTTCCAGTCATACTGCACCCAGAGATGGATTCGGTCGAAACAGTAATCGTTGATCCTGATCGGTTTCATGGGAGTAAGGTTTTATGTGGCGGAAGAGAGAACAACCGTCACAAGAAACCTCCGGGACGGGAGGAACATATTGACGGGGCCGTCTGGAATATACATATTTATTATACGTTCAGCGAAAAATTACGACCACACAGCAACAGCCATCAGGCACATTCAGCTGACAGATGGTGTCCGGAATGGATCGTTTCGTTCGAAATGCGTGTTAGGTTTGGGAGTGCTTTGATGTTATGGAGAAAAGGCATGAAAAGCGCCGACCCTGACACTAAAGCGGTAAGAAGAAGAACAATAAGGCAACAAACCAGAATGAACATGACCCTGTTATTCGTCTACAATGCCGACAGCGGGCCCATCAGCAGCCTGTTCGATCTCGGGCACAAGATCCTGAGCCCCTCGACCTATCAGTGCAGCCTCTGCACGCTCACCCACGGACCCTTCACTGAAAAGGAGGCCTGGACGGAGTTCCGCAAAAGCATCGGCGTTCCGATGGAGTTCCTGCACCGCGACGAGTTCGAGAAGAAATACGACCTCAGGTTCGAGTACCCGGTGATCCTGAAGAAGAACAGCAACATCGATGTGCTCATGCCGAAAGCTGATATCGACAAACTCGAGGACCTCGACGCACTTATCGCTGCTGTGAAGCTGCTCCTCGAAAAAAAGTCATGACGATCGGTTAATGACCAATTATTACCCCGCCCTCGTCCTGACGCTGCTCGCCGGTCTTTCGACCGGCATAGGCAGCGCGCTTTCGCTTCTGGTGAAGCACACCAACCGCAGGTTCCTGACTTTTTCGCTGGGATTTTCGGCAGGCGTGATGCTCTACGTATCTTTCATGGAGATCATGCCCCAGTCACGCGTAAGCCTCATCGGCTACACATCCCCGACTCTGGGAGCGTTCCTTTCGACACTGGCCTTTTTCGGGGGAATCGCCATCATCTGGCTGATCGACCGCCTGGTGCCGGACTTCGAGAATCCGCACGAAATGAACATGATCGGAGGCATGGAACAGGAACCGTCAAGCGAAGCCCGACTGCACCGGATGGGCCTCCTGACGGCAGGAGCCATAGCCATCCACAACTTCCCGGAAGGCCTCGCCGTGTTCTTCAGCGCCCTGTCGAACCAGAACCTCGGCATCGCGATCGCCTCCACGGTCGCCCTTCACAACATTCCCGAAGGAATGGCTGTGGCCGTACCGATCTACTTCGCTACAGGAAACAGGGCAAAGGCCTTCAGCTACTCCTTCCTCTCGGGACTGGCCGAACCGCTCGGGGCGATCATCGGGTACGCCCTGCTCAAACCATTCCTTAACCCGGTCGTCTTCGGCATCGTCCTGGCATGCGTGGCTGGCATCATGGTCTATATCTCGCTTGACGAGCTGCTGCCCGCAGCAAATGAGAACGGCGAACATCACGTAGGCATCGCGGGGCTGATCACCGGCATGGCAGTCATGGCCGCCAGCCTGCTGATGCTGGCCTGACGCTTCAGTCTGGAATCAGCACGGCGGCGCCTTTCGTCCTGCCGTTGCGCAGGTCGAGCAGCGCGCGATTGGCCCCGGAAAGCGGATAGCATTGCACCTCCGGCTTCAGGCCGATTCTCGCGGAGATGTCGAGGAACTCCGTAACATCCGCCCTGGTGATGTTGGCCACGCTCTTGATCTCTTTTTCCATCCAGAGATGACGCTCGTAGCTTATGCCCGAAAGCAGGAAGTTGTCCCCCGCCTCCTTGCGGATCGCATTGATCACCAGGCGTCCTCCGGGCCGCAGGTACCCGAGGGCAGATATTACCGGTTTCCATGCGGGTGTCGTATCGATGATCGAGGCACAGGGCTCCGGTGGCGCATCTTCGGTGCCGCCCGCCCAATCGGCGCCGAGCGACCGCGCGAACTCCCTGTCGGCCTCGCTGCGCGCAAAAACGAACACCGGGGAATCGGGATAAAGGGAGCTGGCGAGTTTGAGCACCTGGTGCGCCGATGCCCCGAAACCGGTCAAACCGAGAATGCCCCCGTTAGAAAGGTCTGCCAGTTTGAGGGAGCGGTAACCGATGGCCCCTCCGCAAAGCAGCGGAGCCGCCTCGGCGTCGGTGAAGCAGTCAGGAATCGGATAGGTGAACTCGAAGGGCACGTACATCCAATCCGCATACCCTCCGTCGGCGTCACGACCGGTAGCCATGAAGCCGGCACAGAGATTCTCGCGCCCGTTCAGGCAATAGTCGCACACCCCGCATGCGGAATAGATCCAGGCGACGCCTCGCCGGGATCCGATGACGCTCCAGGATACCCCTTTGCCACAGGACTCCACGGTCCCGACCACCTGGTGTCCGGGCACGACCGGATACCGCGGCGGCGGCGTACGACCTTCGATCTCATCGATCTCGGTGTGGCAGACACCGCACGCCCCGACCTGAAGCAGCACCTCACCTGGAGCAGGTTCGCGGAACACCACCTCGGCACGTTCGAGCGGCTCCGGGTCAAAGTGCAGGTCGACGACCCCTTTGAGCAGCATCACACTCACGGGAACGTACCTTTAAAAACGTTTCTGGTAGATGTGGCAATATGGATGGTGCCCCGTCTTTTCATAATAATCCTGATGGTACTCCTCGGCCGGCCAGAACTCACCAGCCTGCCTGACCTCGGTCACCACCCGGTACCCTTTCTCCTCGAGCTTCCGGATCAGCGATTCGGCGATTTTCTTCTGCTCGTCGCTCCGGTAAAAGAGCGCCGATCGGTACTGGGAGCCCACATCCGGCCCCTGCCGATTGAATTGAGTAGGGTCGTGGATCTCGAAAAAGAGCTTGGCCAGCGTCTCATAGCTCACAAGTTTCGGATCGAACTCAACCTCCAGAGCTTCGGCATGCCCCGTGCTTCCGGTGCAGACCTGCTTGTACGACGGATGTTCGGTCGTCCCGCCGATATAGCCCACCCTGGTCGACAGCACCCCCTTGACGTTCTTGAAATGGTACTCTACTCCCCAGAAGCAGCCCCCGGCAAACACCGCCTTTTCAGTCACCTCCGCCGGCTTCCGGGCGGGATCGAACGTGAGCGAGATCGAATTCACGCAATAGCGCGCGTTTTTCGATGTAAACCCCTCGTCGAAGAACACATGGCCGAGATGCCCCCCGCACTTCGCGCATACAATCTCCGTGCGTCGCCCGTCAGCGTCCCTGATCTGCTTTACGGCGCCAGGAATGGCGTCATCAAAGCTCGGCCAACCCGTACCCGACTCAAACTTGGCGTCCGAACGGAACAGGGATGCATCGCACTGCCGGCAAAGATAGTCGCCACTCTCCTTGTTGAGGTAATAACGGCCCGAGAATGGCCGCTCGGTCCCCTTGTCGATAATGACGGCCCTCTCTTCCGGGCTAAGGCTCCTGTAGGTCATTGATTCCTCCTTGAGGGGTTTCGTTGGAGAGCCTGAAATACCGGCTGCCGGGTGCTCTGCGGAACATGCCATTATGAAGGCCGCTGCAAACAGCAACATGATGATCAGGTGCTTCACCTTCGCCTCCGGCGTCATGGATTCAGGTCATTGATACTGCTTCCTGACGCTGTGATCCATCGTAAATGGTCGTCGGCAGCGTCAATAAATTTAACAACCAGCGTGTTCTACTGATTGTTTCCTCATGAATGAACTATCGCACCAGCCTTCAGCGTTTCAGGCAGATACACACCTTCAACCGGGACGCTCATGCCTGAACGCAAACACACCAACCGGCTCATCGATGAAAAAAGCCCGTACCTCCTTCAGCACGCCACGAATCCGGTGGAGTGGTATCCCTGGGGGTCAGAGGCCATTGCAAAAGCCGTCACGGAGGAGAAGCCGATTTTCCTCTCGGTTGGCTACTCGACCTGCCACTGGTGCCACGTGATGGAGCGGGAGTCATTCGAGGATGAGCGGACCGCCGGGCTCCTGAACAACCACTTCGTCCCGGTCAAGGTGGACCGCGAAGAGATGCCTGACCTGGACCATCTGTACATGCTCTTCGTACAGGCAACGACCGGTCGCGGCGGCTGGCCCATGTCGGTTTGGCTCACGCCATCGCTCAAACCGTTTTTCGGCGGCAGTTACTTCCCACCCGACGAACGATGGGGCATGCCGTCATTCACCTCCGTGCTCAAGGCCATAAACAGGCTGTGGGAAAACGACCGTGACCGGCTCGTTGCATCAGCCGGATCGATGATGCAGCAGATGGTCGCCATCACCCGCCAGACGGCTGGAAACGAAAAACTGACCTACGCTCCGTCTGAAGCCTGCCTGGAGCAGCTGACCGGGAGCTTCGACCCTGAATTCGGAGGCTTCGGCGGACCACCGAAATTCCCGCGCCCCGTGCTGTTGAGCTTCCTCTTCAGCCATGCCGCCCGGACCGGCAACAGAAATTCACTCGACATGGCCCTTCTGACGCTCAGGAGAATGGCCGATGGCGGCATCCACGACCAGCTCGGCATCAACGGACGCGGAGGGGGAGGCTTTGCCCGTTACTCGACCGACGAATACTGGCATTTGCCCCACTTCGAAAAGATGCTCTACGATAACGCCCAGCTCGCCGAAACCTACCTGAAGGCCTGGCAATGGACGCACGACCCGCTCTACGCCGATGCCGCCAGAGATATCTTCAATTACGTGCTCTGCGACATGACTTCGCCGGAAGGGGGCTTCTACGCTGCGGAAGACGCCGACAGCGTATCCGCAAACGGCGACGGAGAGCTCCGGGAAGGAGCCTTCTACCTGTGGAGCAAGCCGGAGGTGATGAAGCTGCTTGGAGAGCGTGACGGCGAACTCTTCTGCCAGGCATATGCCGTCATGGCGAATGGCAACGCTCCGACGGACCCGCATGGCGAGTTCAGGGGGCTGAACATCCTGACCCGAAAAGAGAGCTCCGAAAAATTGTCGACACGTTACGCAATCTCGCCCGCTGAGGTTGAAAAAAGCCTCGCCGCCGCTCGCGAGAAGCTTTTCGAAACAAGATGCCGCCGACCTCGACCGAGACGGGACCACAAGGTCATAACCGCATGGAACGGCCTCATGATATCGGCGCTCTCGAAAGGGGCGCGCATCCTCGATGATCCAAAACTGCTTCAGGCTGCACGACGTGCGGCGACCTTCATCCTCGACACCATGCATGACAGCCAGAGCGGCCGGCTGCTGAGAAGGTACTGCGACGGTGAAGCGGCCATACCGGGAAAAGCTGCCGATTACGCCAGCCTCACCCGGGGGCTGATCGACCTGTACGAGGCATCCTTCGACAATGGATACCTCCGGGCAGCCCTGAAGCTGACCGAAACACAGATATCGCTTTTTTATGACCGTATGAACGGCGGCTTTTTCAGCACCGCATGCGATGACGCGCTCATTCCGCTCCGCCTCAAGGAGAGCGAGGATGGCGCCGAACCGTCGGCAAGCTCGATCAGCACAATGAACCTGCTGCGACTGGCGGCGATGACCGGAGGTGACGAGTTGAGACGGTACGCAGAAGAGACATTACGCTGTTTCAGCGGCTCCATCAGGGAGAACCCGGCGGCAATGCCGCTGATGCTCGCAGCCCTTGACATGGCATTATCAACACCCACGACTGTCATACTCGCGGGTGCGCCGACGGATCCCGGCATGAAGCCGCTGCTCGACGAGGCATTCAGCCGCGACCGCATCTGGACCACCGTCATGCAGGCTGAAGGCGCCCATGGGGAGCTGCTCCCATTCGCCGCAGCCACAGGGCAGGCACATAAGGGTCCACCGGCAGCTTACGTCTGCATGGGAACAAGCTGCTACCCGCCTATCGACGACCCGGAAGCGCTTGCCGGGATGCTGGCAAAGAAAATGCCGGAATGACCCGCACTGATCAGCGGATCTCTTCCCGTTCAACAGGTCTTTTGGGCTTCAGAGGGTTTTCCATCCCGCTTATCGCTCCGACAGCCTTGAACGCAAGCGAACCGACAGCGAAAATGCCAAGCCCTGCAACGGCTATACCTGCGAGGCCATGCACAATTGGCATACCGACAGGAGACAACAGCGCCGCTCCGCCGGCAACGCCGACAGCGGTTTTCACCATATTGTCCGGACTACCTTGTTCCATATCGACCCTCTCCTTTTTCCTGATGTTGGTGATTGGTAACTGCAACGTCCTTATCCCCGCAGATGCCGGCAAATCGGGGCCTGTCCAAAAGTTACTCCATTTTGACGACAAAATGATCGACGAGATTGGAAAAATGATCCCGAAACCCTATACTACGTACTCTTTTTCAAGGACAATTAGCTCAGCTGGTTAGAGCGTTCGCTTCACACGCGAGAGGTCAAAGGTTCGAATCCTTTATTGTCCACCACCCTTCCCGACCTTTCCCGATCACTTTCCCTGCCGGCATCATCGTGTTCAACAGCAGTAGATTGATACGGTACGGGTACTTCGCCCGAATGCATTCGCCTCAGGCCGCCCTTCGTTTTTCAAGCCGCTTGTCGGTATCTTTCTCTCGTAGTATCCGCAGCAGTGCCCCCCTCTGAACCAAACCCGGATATGATGAACACGTCACACGCACCCGACAGCCACCGAAAGCCATTTGCAGCATCGGCTTTCCCAAGTAGAGACCCTGAGACGGAAGGACTCACTGCATTGCAAAGGAATTCATTCCCGTCACTTCGGACCTCCGGAGTCCTAAGCAGGGCTGGCGGAAGCATGTTCCTGATCGTTGTGATGCTGCTTACCCTTTCCGGCTGCTCTTCACGGCAAACCGGACTTGCCGACTACATCAAACACCCTCCGGTCCGGGCATTCTACGCGACGGACCGCAATTATACAGGACCTGCCGACGAAACCGGGCTATATGGCGACAAACGCGATTCGGTCTCTTACGGGACCGTCATAGTAACTGTCCCCCAAAGGCATTCCATCGGCAAGATCGAGAACCATGAAGACGCCAGGGACTCCAGCAGATGCTTTTTCGTCCTGGACCTGTCGCGCCTCGAAAAGAGGGCGTTCTTTTCGAGCCTTGCCGATGCGACGAATAAAGCTCGCAAACAGGATATCCTGCTCTACGTGCATGGGTATAACACCTCCTTCAAGGAGGCCGCCCAGGCCATGGCACAAATTTCGAACGATATCGACTTCATGGGGTGCCCGGTGTTGTACAGTTGGCCATCAAAAAGCAAAATCTCGAGCTATGTTGCCGATGAAAGCACCGTCGAATGGTCACAGAAAAATCTGAAATACTTCCTGAAAGATCTCGCCATGTATTCGAAAGCCGACAGGATATACCTCTTGGCTCACAGCATAGGCAATCGGGAGCTGACCTCTGCCTTCGTCGAGCTGACAAGGGAAAACCCGGAACTCAAAGGCAGATTCAAGGCCCTTGTGCTGGCCGCAGCAGATATTGACTCAGCAATCTTCATAAGGGACATCGCACCGTTTATTAAAGAGTCGGGAACGATGACAACACTTTATGTGTCCCGCAAGGACAAGGCCCTTGGCTTTTCAAACAGGTTGCACGAATATTCACGTGCGGGAGAGTCCGAATACCGGCCCATCATCATGCCGGGCATCGAAACCATCGACACCACGGATGTGGACGACAGTTACATGGGGCATGGCTATTTCAGCAGTTGCAGGTCTGTGCTTTCAGATATCTATTACATTATCAACTACAATCTGAAGGCCGATTCCCGCTTTTCACTGCAAAGTGTGGACACGAAAGAGGGCAGGTTCTGGAAATTCAACAAATGACCCGGTGATCACACCGGTCCAATTCGTCTTCTCGTCACGCTGGATGTACGTTCCGGGTTTGGCCATTACGTAAAACCCCGGGGACTCCCGCTTAAGTTTCCGGCCTTTTAAGCAGATCCGGAGAGAAAAAAAACGACCGTCCGATACCCATAACAAACCGGGGGTTTTCCGACAATCGAATGACCTTATGAAGCAGATTAAAATACGGGAAATCCTCAACACGCGAGAGGTGTAAGGTTAGAATCCGTTAAGACTTCGTACCCGACATCGGAAGCGCAACTTGCCGATTCGTTGCCGCGCTCACGAAACACGACCAAATTCATACTTCGTCCCCAGGCAAGAACCGCAACGCAACCGTTCCTGAGTCTCAAAGACGGGCATGCTGCCGTTGCAACCATTACAAAGCCGACCGAACACTGTCCCTGTGCCTTCGCAAACAGCACACTCATTTATAACCGTCACCATTACAGACCCCTCCCCATGACATGTGGAACACATGCTGAGGCCAGCACTGCCAGGGCCTGACGGAGAATTGATCGAGGAAGATGAGATCTCCATATCTGAAAGGTTGAAGGTTGATCAACGGGTACCGCTCATGGCGGGAACGACATAGGGCTACGACTACCGCGAATATATGGAGAATCGGCTGTATAAGCCAAGGGTTGGAGAGTAAATGGAGCTTATTGGCAGTAATTGCAGCGTAATATCTAAAAAAAGCCAAGAAAGCCGCAGGCTGCTGAACGGAGCGTTTATTCATCGCCGTAGTGATCAACGACCGGTCATCCGCAGACGCTCTTCCGGGTAACGGGCGCCTTGCACCGTAATCCCTGATGCGGCAGCATCCATCTCACGGAGATCGTCCGGCGTAAGGGAGAGTTCAATCGCGCCGATGTTCTCGTCCAGGCGATCCAGCCTGGTGGTGCCGGGGATCGGTACAATCCAGGGCTTCCGGGCAAGCAACCATGCGAGCGCGATCTGCGCCGGCGTGGCTTTTTTACGTTCCGCGATCTTGCCGAGAAGGTCAACCAATGCCTTGTTTGCATGGCGGGCCTCAGGCGTAAAGCGGGGCAGGGTATTGCGGAAGTCTGAACTGTCGAACACGGTGCTTTCATTGATCTTTCCCGTCAGGAATCCCTTTCCCAGGGGACTGTAGGAAACGAAGCCGATCCCGAGCTCTTCGAGAACCGGCAGCAGCTCCTGTTCAGGAGTTCTCCACCAGAGTGAATATTCGCTCTGGACTACCGTAACGCACTGTACGGCGTGCGCGCGGCGAATCGTCTGGACGCCGGCTTCGGAAAGCCCGAAGTGCCGGACCTTCCCTTCCAGGATCAGCTCTTTCACAACTCCCGCCACATCTTCGATCGGCACGTCCGGGTCAACGCGGTGCTGATAGAACAGGTCGATGACATCGATCTTCAGTCGCTTGAGAGAAGCCTCGGCGACTTGCCTGATATGCTCCGGTCGACTATCCAGCCCAATCCACCCTGGCTTCCCGTCGGGGTTGAGCCTGAAGCCGAACTTGGTGGCTATTACCACCCGGTCACGAACGGGAGAGAGCGCTTCGCCAACAAGTTCTTCATTTGTGAACGGACCGTAAACCTCAGCAGTATCGAAGAATGTGATACCTCTATCGACAGCCGTCCGGAGAAGCGAAATCATCTCCCTCTTGTCTGCCGGGGGACCGTAAGAAAAACTCATTCCCATACAGCCCAACCCGAGCGCCGAAACTTCAAGGTTGCTGGTGCCAAGCTTTCGTTTCTTCAACGCTTCTCCTTCAATGGTTATCATCAGGTTCACCGCTACCGGTTGTTCTTCGCATCAGTTCAGGGCACCTCTGAAAAGTGTCATGCGCGGCCAGAGTTCCAGGCAGGCGAAGCGGGGGGCACCGCCTGGTTTCGCACTCAGGCCTCAAGTGACGCCATATCGATCACAAAGCGGTATTTCACATCGCTCCTGACCATACGCTCATAGGCGTTATTGACATCCTGGATTCTGATCTCTTCGATATCCGAGGTAATGCCGTGCTCAGCAGAGAAATCGATCATCTCCTGTGTTTCGGCGATGCCACCGATAACGGAACCAGCCACCGATTTGCGCCCAAGGATCAGGGGAACGGTGTTCAGCATCGGCTCAAGGTCACCGAGATACCCGACTAGCACAAGCGTCCCGTCGATCGCAAGCGACGGCATGTATGGATTGAGGTCATGGGCATTTGGCACCGTATCGATGATCAGCTCGAACTGGCCTTTGACTGATTCCATCTGCCGATCGTCGGTGGAAAGCACCACGTTATCGGCGCCGAGACGGCGGGCATCCTGTTCCTTGGAAGGCGTACGGCTGAACAGGGTCACATCTGCACCCAGGGCTTTTGCCAGCTTTAGGGCCATATGACCGAGACCGCCAAGGCCTATGACCGCAACCTTGCTGCCCTTGCCGACCTTCCAGTGACGCAGTGGCGACCAGGTGGTGATCCCGGCGCACAGCAGGGGCGCAGCTCCCTTAAGATCGAGCCCATCGGGAATTTTCAGGACGAATTTCTCTGAAACGACGATTTTTTCAGAATAGCCCCCGAAGGTAGGCATATGATCATGGCGATCAACCGAATTGTAGGTAAATGTCGCAGTCTGATCGCAATACTGTTCAAGACCGGAGTGGCAGGGTCCGCAATTCCGGCAGGAATCGACCATGCAACCGACGCCGACATGATCACCGGGGGTGAAACGGGTCACATCCGAACCGACGCTGACAACGCAGCCGATGATTTCATGGCCGGGCACGATCGGATAGGTGCTTCCGCCCCAGTCATTGCGGACCTGGTGCAAATCCGAATGACAAATACCGCAGTAGAGGATCTTGATGACCACATCGTCTGTTCGCGGATCGCGACGTTCAAAGTGATGTGGCGCCAGGGAGTCGTTGGAGGAATGTGCCGCATAACCAAGTACATTCATTGTCATCGCTGTTTCTCCATAAATTTGTTACTGTTTTTTTCCTGCCGGCAGCCGAAGCCGGGCGCACTCCGGAACGCCTGAACAGAATCAGCCAGTTGAACGAATATACTCACCGCCAAGCCTGACAGGTAGTCAGATCCTGCCTCATTCTTGCCTGATCGTCTGAAACGGGAGTAGATTGTCCTTCAGCGAGTACGAGGTCAAGTTATGTCAACAAAACCGGGTGCTAAAAAAATTTCAATGAACAGGCAGGGATCGGAGAATCCGGCGAAGCAGACTGATGGCGTGGAAGGCGTGCAGGTCGGGCTGGAAGAGAAGGTTGCCTGATGGTGGTCCGAACGGGGTGGGGACGGCACGGCGACACCTGATCTGTCGCTGTTCAGATCGGAATCTCCAACAGGGCCGAAGAGCTACCTGCACGACCCGAGCATCTGCCTGATCGACCAGGGATCCAGGCGGGTGCTGCCTGGTGACGAGATCAACGTGTATGACGCGAACGATTTCCTGATAACTTCCATGGGCTTGCCTGTCGTTGAGCTGGTCATCAGCTTGCATCAAACTGCTGCCGGCTGAAGAGAGATTGTGGCCCTTGACTCAACGGAAGTTGGTAAGGTTGTGATTATCAGGCGACCGGCCGGCAGAAGCCGGAAACCCGCCCCCCATCAGATCAGCTCGGCTGTCCAGTCGAGCTTGCATCCCGACATTCTGATCATCGCGGCAACGCTGCAGTACTTGTCTATGGAAAGTCCGATCACCTTTTCGAACTCTTCAAGCGTGCATCCGGGGCTATGAAGACGGTAGCTGATCTGAACAGAGGTAAAGACCCTCGGGTGCTCGGCTGCCCGTTCAGCCTTGAGCCCGGCCTCGATCCTGACGGGCTCCTTTCTCATTTTTTTCAGAATGGTGATGATATCCATCATCGAGCAGGCGGCAAGGGACTCGAGCACAACCTCCATGGGCGAAGCATGCTTTGCGGGCCCGGAAAAATCCAGGGAGGCGTCAAACAGGGTCTTCTGCTTCTTGTCGTTCAGGCCGACAAGCGGCAGCTTCTTGTCAAAAGCGACAGTGACTTGCATTGGTCAAGGGATTTCTGTCTAAATGTGATATTCGATGTTCTCGATCATGCCCGATTTGATGGCATACATCACCAGTTTCGAGCTGCTCGATATCCCAAGCTTGCGGAAAATGTTTTTCCTGTGGGTCATGACGGTGTGAAAGCTGATCTGCTTGTTTGCGGCAATCTCTTTCGTGGTGAGGCCGGAGGCGATCTGGCGCACGATATCGATTTCGGCTTTGGTCAATGGCCCGGCCGTTTCCACGTCCTCTTTTTTCAGGAGGATGTCGAGTACACCCTCAGAATAGTGTTTTTTACCCTTGAGGGCCGCCTTTACCGCCAGGACCAACTCTTCCCGGTCATCGCTTTTCAGGGATATGTTGCCGATACCCGCCTGCCCAAGTTCCCTGATCTGCGTCTGGTTGATCATACCGGTGAGAATGAGGACGGGAGTGTCCGGAGCAGTTTTCCTGATCTCGACCAGATCCGATATCGACATGAAGTCGAACATCACATGGTCGGTTACAATCAGTTCTACCCACTTTTCCTGCAGATCCTCAAGCAATTCGCTCCGGCTCGTCACGACCCGGACGTTATGTCCGCATGAGGTCAGAAGTGATTTCAGGGACTGGTTTGTCAGATACTGGGTATCTGTGATGAGAATCATGCTTTTTGATTTTACTGATAGCGGTCCGCAACCCAAGGCGCGATCCGGGCATTCAGGCCGCTTATGCCTTATCCCGGCCACGCCCGACGGATACCGTCGTAACTCAAGGTGTTCCGTGCTTTATCGCCTCCGGATGTTTCTGACTACGTCGGCAAGGCGGTCGATCTCTTCTCTGGTGTTGTAGAATGCCAGCGAGGGCCTGACGGTGCCTTCGACACCGAATCTCCTGAGCGAGGGCTGGGTGCAATGGTGGCCCGTGCGGACGGCGATGCCTTCCCTGTCGAGCAGGCGCCCCACATCGTCGTTGGGAACCCCGTCAAGGACGAAAGAGAGCACGCCGACCTTCTCCCTGGCAGTGCCGATGAGCCTGAGGCCAGGAATTTCGACGAGCCGGCCGGTGGCGTAACGTGTCAGTTCATGCTCGTATCTGGCGATGTTTTCGAGCCCGATCTTCCTTACGTAATCGAGCGCAGCGCCGAGTCCTACCGCGTCGCCTATCGAGGGAGTGCCTGCTTCGAATTTGGCAGGGGCCTCGTTATAGACGGTCTGTTCGAAGCGCACGTCCCTGATCATGTTGCCGCCACCCTGCCAGGGGGGCATGACATCCAGCAGCTCCCGTTTGCCGTAGAGCACGCCGATACCGGTAGGGGCGAAGATCTTGTGGCCCGAGAAGACGAAGAAATCAGCATCCAGATCCTGGACATTAACCGGTATGTGCGCCACGGACTGTGCGCCGTCGACGAGCACCTTCGCATCGTGGCGCCTGGCAAGGCGGATCATCTCCCTGACCGGCAGGATCGTGCCCAGGCCGTTGGACGCCTGGGTAAGCGAGACAAGCTTTGTGCGGGGGCCGAGCAGGCGGGTGTACTCTTCGAGGTTGATTTCGCCACGGTCGTCGACCGGCACGACACGGATGATGGCGCCTTTTTCCTGGGCCAGCATCTGCCATGGCACGATGTTGGCGTGGTGCTCGAGGATCGAGAGCACGATCTCGTCACCGGGCTGGATGAATTTCCGCCCCCAGGTCTGGGCAACAAGGTTGATGGCTTCGGTGGTACCGCGAACGTAGATAATTTCAGAGGTTGACCCGGCGCCGATGAACTGGCGGATTTTTTCACGAGCGCCCTCATAGGCATCGGTAGCCCTTGCTGCAAGCGTATGGGCGCCGCGGTGGATATTGGAGTTGTCAGTGGCATAGAACTGCGAGACCGCCTCGATGACGCTCAGCGGCTTCTGCGTCGTTGCCGCATTATCGAGCCAGGCAAGCGGCTTGCCGTGCACCTGCTGGTTAAGCACGGGGAAGTCCCTTCGCACGGAGGCCACGTCGAAGATCTCCGGGCTTGCCACCGGCTTTGCCGGAAGATCAAGGAAATAGTATGGGTCGGCCCCGGACAGCGGGGCATGGAATCCTGCCGGCAAGCTTTCGTTGCCGCCGGCCGCCTTGCGCAACAGCTCCCCTGCAAGGCAATTGCCATTGCCCAGGCCCGGGAATCCCGGCAAAGACGGAAAGCCGAAGTCACGCAGGAAATCGAACGAGATCGCATCGCGTCTGGCAATTCCGCCATGCGGATCGATCTCAGGTAAGGATTCCCGGGGCGCAGCAACTGCCTGGAAGTGGTTCAGCTGCTCATCCAGTCCGTATGATCCGTCCGTATTTCCTGCATATGCCTGCTCCTCGGTCAGGCGGTCTGCATGTGGCTCCAGCGACGCCTCCTTCCGGGCATTGCCGCCCGGAAGGAAGTAGAAGGCGTTGCCGTCACCGGCGGGAGGAGCATCAGGGGCAAAGAACGGCAGGTCTGCCTGCAAGGCATGATCACCGAAGGAGGGTTCATCGCCGGTCAGGCTCGCGTGCTCCTGCGCGGTCGATGCTGCCCACTGAGGGGACTCCTGCAGGTCCGTTTCACTCCTTGGCACGCTGCCGGCTTCAGGCAGTTCATTGAACAGCTGGCTGGCCAGCCGTGCAATGAACGTCGGGTTAAGAAGTTCCGGGAGGGTCTCTCCCGGGATTCGATGCTCGTTTGTTCCTGGCATGGGGTGTCTCGTTTACTTGGTCTTGGCGGCGATCTTTCTGTGCTCGTAATCGTGGTAGTAGCCCACTTCGACATTTTCGAGCACGGCAAGCGCATCGTCGGTCAACACGGCAAGCGACGAGTACTGGGTCAACAGGTATGATGCAACGCCGAGTTTGTCAAGGCCCATCAGGCGGGCTGACAGGCTCGGGCTGATCTCGCCCGGAATACCGGCCTGGTGGAGTCCTACCACGCCCTGTTCGTTTTCTCCGACGCGCAAGAGGAGGATGTTGGTCGTGCCGAGCCCGGACTTGTTGTTCTTGTTGATTTCGATCTTGTCGCACGGAATGATCGGCACACCTCTCCAGGTGATGACCGGGCTGCCGAACAGGTTGATCGTCACCGGAGGCACACCGCGCCAGGTGCACTCGCGCTCGAAGGCGGCTATCGCTCGCGGATGGGCGAGGAAGAAGGCCGGCTTCTTCCAGACCAGGGTCAGCAGGTCGTCGAGGTCGTCGGGGGTCGGGGTGCCGTACCTGGTGCTGATGCGCTGTACGGGGTCGGCCGAATGCAGCAGCCCGAACTCCCTGTTATTGATGAACTCCCACTCCTGACGCTCACGGATGCCCTCGATGGTCAGGCGCATCTGCTGCTCGATCTGGTTGTACGGGTCGTTGTACAGGTCCGACACCCTCGTATGCACCCGCACCACGGTCTGGATGGCGTGCAGCGAATATTCGCGAGGCTTGTTCGAGTAATCGACGTAGGTCTCGGGGATTTCGACGTTCTCGGCGAATCCGGATACCAGGTCAATATGCTTTTCGCCGTGCTTGTTGACCGTCGAGCGGATTTTCAGGTACTCATCCACGGCCGTCTTGAATGAGTCACGGTATGCGGGCTTTTCACGGAAGAGCTGTTCGACCTCCGTGCTGGAGACCGAAAAGATCGTACCGGGAGTGATGGTGCGGATCGTCACCGAGGAGGGCTTGTCTGAAACCAGCTCCTCTTCGCCGAAGTACTCGCCCTGCGACAGAAGCGCGATGCGCAGCTCCTCGCCGTGCAGGCCCTTGCTGAGCACTTCGATCTGTCCATGTGCGACGATGAACAGTTTGTGGCGGTCTTCGCCCTCAAGGATCAGGGTGTTGCCCAGTTCGGCCTCCTCGATCACGAACTTGCGGGAAAGCCCGGAGATCACTTCGTCATCGAGCGACGAAAAGAGCGGAATGCTCTTGAGCGATTCCGGTTTGAAGGAGGCGATGCCGCGGTGGAAATCGATGCCGATCCTTTCGGGTTTCTGCAGTTCGATCTTGGTGCGGTTGACCCGATAGGTGCCCGACGCCACATGCACCCACGGAAGGAGTTTGAGCAGCCATCTGGGAGTGATGGACATCATCTGGGGCACGGTCTTGGTCGTATTGGCCAGGTTCCTTGCCACCGTCGTGGTTACGCTGCGCTGCAGCAGGCTGCTTGATTCCGGATGGTTGTTTGCCATTGCTGATGGTTTGGTTAATGGTTCAGATTCCGAGACCGTCGATAAAAGTGCTCTCGACGGCCTTCTGCTGCTGGAGTCTCGAATTCGGAGGTATGCTCTTGGTCACCCAGACGCTGCCTCCGATCACCGAGTTCCGGCCGATGGTGATCCGGCCGAGGATGTTGGCGTTCGAATAGATCACCACATTGTCCTCGATGATCGGATGGCGCGGCACGTTTTTGGCCGGATTCCCGTCCTTGTCGAGTTCGAACCGCTTGGCGCCCAGGGTCACCCCCTGGTAGATCCTGACATGGTCGCCGATGACACAGGTCTCGCCGATGACGACACCAGTGCCGTGATCGATGCAGAAAAACTCCCCTATCTGCGCTCCGGGATGGATGTCGATTCCGGTCTCGGAATGGGACATCTCAGAGATGATGCGCGGTATGAGCGGTATGCCGAGCTCCAGCAGGGTATGGGCAGTGCGGTGGTTGATCATGGCCCGTATCGAGGGATAGCAGAAAATGATCTCACCATGGCTTTTGGCCGCCGGATCCCCGTTGTAGATCGCCCTTACGTCGGAGCACAGCACCCGCCTGATCTCGGGGAGCCTGGCGATGAATTGCCTTGCAACCGATGATGCTTCAGCCTCGATATTGCCGCTCAGCTCTGCGCCGGGTTCGATCTGCCGGACCAGGAGGATCTGGGATGCCAGCAGTTCAGCGATCTTCTCGATGCGGACTCCGATGAAATGGGGCAGAGACTCCCGGCTTGAGATGGGTGCCCCGAAATAACCGGGGAAGATGACCGCCCGCACCAGATCGACGAACTCCCGGAGCCTGTCGATCGACGGAAGCTTCTGTTCCGGATGAGGCACATAGTCGCACCGGGATCCGCATTCGTTCGAGAGGAGCGCGACAACCTGTTCGATTTCGTTGGCCTTGCCATTGAGGTTCATGATCGTTGTGATTCTGCCCACACGGGGCGTTTTCCGTTCTTTCAGATCGAAGCCGGTTCGTTTTCGAACTGGTAGAGCAGTGTCGAGAGGTAGCGCTCGCCGGTATCGGGCAGGATCACCACGATGCGCTTGCCTTCATTCTCCTTGCGCAACGCCAGCAGCAGGGCCGCCCATACGGCCGCGCCCGACGAGATGCCCACGATCAGACCTTCGGTGCGAGCCAGGTTCTGGCCCGTGCGGAACGCGTTTTCGTTGCTGACGGTGATGATCTCGTCGATGACGCCCGTGTTCAGGATGTCGGGAATGAATCCCGCTCCGATGCCCTGGATCTTGTGCGGGCCGGGCTTGCCGCCGGAGATGACCGGAGAGTCGATCGGCTCGACCGCCACGATCTTCACGTCCGGGTTGCGCTGCTTGAGCACCTCGCCGACGCCCGTGATGGTGCCACCGGTGCCGATGCCCGAGACGAAGATGTCGACCTTGCCGTCCGTATCGTTCCAGATCTCTTCGGCCGTCGTCCTGCGGTGGATGTCGGGATTGGCCGGGTTCTTGAACTGCTGCGGCACGAACGAGTTCGGCAGGCTCTCCTTCAGCTCGTCGGCCTTGCGGATCGCGCCGCCCATGCCTTCCGGGCCAGGGGTCAGTACCAGCTCTGCTCCGAGCGCCTTGAGCAGGTTACGGCGTTCGATGCTCATGGTCTCCGGCATGGTCAGGATCAGGCGGTACCCTTTGGCAGCGGCGATGTAGGCCAGCGCGATGCCCGTGTTGCCGCTGGTTGGCTCGATGATCACCGTTTCGGGGGTCAGCAGGCCCTCCTTCTCGGCAGCCTCGATCATCGAGAAGCCGATGCGGTCCTTGACGCTGCCGCCGGGATTGAAGTATTCGAGCTTGGCGATGATGGTGCCGAGCGCCTGCTGGTCGCCGGCGAAATTTTCAAGCTCCAGCAGCGGTGTGTTGCCGATCAGATCGGTGAGTTTTTTCGCGATACGTGCCATGAGTAGGGTAGTTTGGTGACTGAATCTCAACTACTCTGAAGATCGCTATCGCCCGCGGCTCCTGAAATCCCGCCGTTAGGGTATTTTTCCTACCATAAATGTGGTAGCCCCTGCTTTGGAGGCGCCCGTCATAGTGGCATCAGATGTAATATTCGATATTGTCGAACAGGCCGGTCCTTAAGGCGAACTCCGTCAGTTCCCTGCTGTTCGACACCCCGAGCTTGCGGAACATGTTCCTGCTGTGGGACATGACGCTCCTGACGCCCACATTTTTTCGGCAGGCGATCTCCTGTATGGAAAGCCCGCTCGAGATAAGGTGGAAAAGTTCACTCTCGGAAGGGGTCAGAAGAAGAGCCTCGACGGTCTTTGCGTCGGTATCGAGCAGAAGGTCGAGCACTTCGCGGGAGTAGTGCTTTTCTCCTTTGAGCGCGGCTTTGACGGCAAGGACTATCTCCGTCCGGTCGTCGGTCTTGAGCGCGATGTTCCTGATGCCGGCATGGTTCAGCTCCTTGATCTTCTGCTTGCTGATCGTGCCGCTCAACACAAGATGGGCTGTTTCCGGATACTGTTTTTTCAACCTTGACAACTCATCCATGGCGCCGTGATAGAGCTGCGTGTGATCTGCAATAACCAGGGATACCCGGTATTTCCGCAGCAATTCGTGCAACCCCTTTTTGCCTGAAGCTGTATACACCTTTGCCCCGTATGCCACAAGCATCGATTTCAATGCCTCGGTGATCAGGAACTGGGAGTCCGCAATCACAAAGGCGCCGCCGGGTTTTTTGTTCTTCATCGTGTATCTCCATCATCACGTTTCGGGAAAAAACCGGAAGGGCACTCCCGGTCTTTTCCCGAACGTTCATCATTCATCTGCTTCCTGTCCTTCAACATGCATCGATCAGACACCCGCAAGCGCTTCATCGAGGGCGGAGATCAGGTCGTCCGGATGCTCCAGGCCCACCGAGAGGCGGATCAGGTCGGGCGACAGTCCGCTCTGCAACCGCTGCTCTTCGGTCAGCTGGCTGTGCGAGGTGCTTGCCGGGTGCAGGATCAGGCTCTTGGCATCGCCCACGTTGGCCAGGTGCGAGAAGAGGCTGATCGTGTCGATGATCTTCACGGCCGCGTCGTAGCCGCCCTTCACGCCGAAGACCACCATGCCGCCGAACCCGTTCTTCAGGTCACGCGACGCCGCCGGGTACGACGGGTCATCCTTGAGGCCGGGATAGCGCACCCAGGCGACCTTCGGGTGGCTCTTCAGGTGCGCGGCAACCTTCAGTGCGTTTTCCGAGTGGCGCACAATGCGCACCGGAAGGGTTTCGATACCCTGGATGAATATCCATGAGTTGTCGGGCGATATCGCAGCACCAAGGTTCCTGAGCGGCACGGTGCGCACGCGGAGGGCGAAAGCGATCGGGGCAAGCGGTTCGGGCAGGTCAATGGCCCAGCGCAGGCCGTGGTAGTTGCTGTCGGGCTCGGTGAAGAGCGGATGTCGGCCGGCCTTCCAGTCGAAGCGCCCGGCGTCGGTGATGATGCCGCCGATACCCGCGCCGTGGCCGCCGAGCCACTTGGTCAGCGAGTTGATCACGATGTCCGCACCGAGATCGATCGTCCGGAGCAGGTACGGGGTCGTGAAGGTTGCATCCACGATCAGCGGCAGGCCGTTACGGTGCGCCACCTCGGCAATGGCCCTGACGTCGGTATAGTCAAGCACCGGGTTGCCGATGGTTTCGATGAAGATAGCGCGGGTCTTCCCGTCGATGGCCTTCTCGAAGTTGGACGGATCCTTCGGGTCCACGAATCTGACGTTGATCCCGAACTTCGGCAGGATGGCGTCGAACTGGGTGTAAGTGCCGCCGTAGAGGTTGTTTGCCGATACGATGTTGTCGCCGGCCTCGGCCAGGGTGATGATACTGTAGAAGATGGCCGACGTGCCCGAAGCAACCGCGACCGAGGCTGCTCCGCCTTCGATCTGGGTGACGCGCTGTTCGAGCACGTCGGTGGTCGGGTTCATCAGGCGGGTGTAGATGTTTCCCAGCTCCTTCAGGGCGAACAGGTTGGCCGCATGCTCGGTGTTCTTGAAGAGGTACGAGCTGGTGCGGTAGACCGGCACGCCCCTGGACTGGGTCGCGTCGATCGGCTGGCCCGCGTGCAGCGCCAGCGTTTCAGGATGGTATTGCCTCGGGCCCGCCGCAGTATTCGCCCTTCCTTCTTTTTTGAAAATCCGGTCGATCAGTTGACGGATACCCTCTTTTGGTTCATTGGACATAATGGTTGCTCCTCTTTGGTTTTGTCTTTTATTGTTGATTATTCAAAGCTTCAGGATCGACAGGCACATCGCATTTCTTGCCTGCCTGTCCAAACAGCCGGTAGCGTTGCAGGTTGAACTGGTAATACAGGAAACATCCGAAGCAGAAGCCCGACAAGGCGATCGCGGCCGCAATGGCCACGACGCCCGATATGATCCAGCCTGCAATCGGCTGGCCCACGATGAAAGCGAGCTGTGCCACGCCAAGAAGAATCAGGGCGATCGAGTTGTTGAACCGCATCAGGCCGGCATCCTCGGTCGATGCCGTCCGGTTCCGTTCGGCAAACAGCCTGGCGCCGACAAGAAAGATCGGACTCCCCTTCCGCCCGAAAATGACGGCGGGAAGCAGCAGGAGGAAGAGGATCGTGGTGATGAGCGGCTGCTGGACAAGGATTGCCGCAACGATGCCGGTCAGAAGTATCCATCGGTTGAATTTGACGATCGGCAGGGGGATACCCGCCGGAGAGATCAGGGAATTTTGCGTGGTCATGGATGGTCAATCTTTTGGTTGATGATCGAAAAGTTGAATGCCGGAAATGGCAAAAAAAGAGCCGGGCCACAGCTGTCATGGTCCGGCTCCCGAAGAAACGCTCCATCAGGGTTTCATCGGATCCTGCAGAACAGCATCATCCCTTGCATCGGGTCACCGCACCCGACGCTGCAGGTACAACTTGAAAGCACGTTATTGATGATGTTACGCATGGTGTCGTCGTCGTTGTCGTGATTAAAACGATGCAATAAAAACAGAGTAAGCCACTTTTCGATCATCAGTACCGTAAAAATACTATGATCATGGTATCCCTACAGCTTTCGATCGGACTCGAAAAGCCGCTTGTAATAAAATCCGCTCGTATACAGGGCCGCGGCCGGGTTATGTCCGAGCACCCTGTCCTTGGTGATCAGGGTCGTCACGGGGGCCTCTGAATACTTGATGAACAGCGAATCATGGCCGACGCACAGCCCGATGATGACGTTCAGTTCCGTCTTCCGGTCATTGAGGAGTCTGGCCTGCAGGATGGGATTGCAGATGGACTCATGGCACCCCTTCTGGATTTTGAGCGCATCGTCGATGCCTATTTCGGTCTTGTCCACCGAACCGATCTTGCACAGCACCGAATAGGGATCAAATCCGTTGATCTTCAGGACTTTGCTGAAAAGGCGCGCCTCTTCGGCCAGCCCGATGCAGGTGGCCAGGCCGATTTTTTTCACGCCGAGGCGGTTGGCGAATGCGACGATCTCCTCGACGCGCGTCAGCTTGCCGTAATAGGTGCCCTCCACCTCTGCGGAAGCCCTTGCTATGCGTGCGTCAATACCCTCTCCCCGATACTGCCCGGTGATTCCGTCAAGCTCTTCCCGCTCGACGCCTTCGGTGAGGCAGAAGTCCGGGAACTGACGCTCCTGGCGGTAGCAGTTCAGCGTCCCGCAATCGGAACAGCTCGGCTCCTGCTTCTTTTTTCTCTTTTGCTCAGTGCTCATGTGTACGTTCCTTTTGTTGTTCCGCCAGTTGCGGAAAAGCCAATGCCTTGAGGAAAATCTTCTCGAATCCGGGTTCCCGCGACAGCTCCAGCACAACCGCACCCTCTACGATCGAAACGGCTTCGCTTCTGAGCGACCTGTCGACAAGGAAAGCCACTGCTCCGCTCATCGAGGTGTTGCCCAGGAACTCCACCCGATCGACGAGGCTTTCGGGAAGGAGGCCGAGCCCGACAAGGCTCGATACCCGGAGGTGCATGCCGAACGATCCTGCGATGTATACCCTGTCCACCTCTTCGGGAGCAACGCCGCAACTGTCCAGCATCATGTCGATGCCCGCACGGATTGCAGCCTTGGCCAGCTGGACCTGTCTGATGTCCTGCTGGGTAATGCCGACATTTTCGGACAGCATGAACCGCACCCGTCCATCAACGACGTCAAGGCAGGTTTTCCATGCCTCGAAAACTTCCGATCCCGGTTTCGCCAGCCGTCCGTTCCGGTCAGCTATGCCTTCCCGGGCAAGTTCCGCGACCGCATCCAGCAGGCCGCTGCCACACAGGCCGACAGGCGCCGTGCCGGATATGACCTGAATATCGACATTCCCGTTTTCGAGCGCAACCCGTTCGATGGCGCCTGACGAAGCCCTCATGCCCGCTGAAATGTTCATCCCTTCGAATGCCGGACCCGCCGCCGTGGATGTGGCGGTCAGCGTACCGTCTCGTGCAAGCACCATTTCGCCGTTGGTACCGATATCGACGAAGAGGGCGATCCCCCTGAAACGGGAGAGGTCCGCGGCCACGACTCCCGAAATGATATCGGCGCCGACATATGCCGATGCGACCGGCGGAAACCAGATACTCCCCTTTCCGGCGATCTTCAATCCAGCATCGGCGGCAGGAACCGGCCAGGCGGTCTGCAGTTCGACCAGGTAGGGAGATTTTCCCAGCGAAGCGGGAGATAACCCTGCGGCAATGGTCAGCATGGTGGTATTGCCGCTGTATACCGCTTCGTAGATCGAGCTCCGGTCGATGTTTTCCGATGCGGCCAGCTCGCCGATCATCCGGTTCAGCTCCCGGAGCAGTTCATCATGAAGCAACGCAAGGCCATCAGCGGTCGAGGAGATCTTGATGCGGGAAAGAATGTCCTGGGCATGCAGTGCCTGCGGATTCAGGGCGGAAACCGACCCGAGCTCCCTGCCACTGTTCAGGTCCACCAGGGAAACCACCAGCGTTGTCGTCCCCAGATCGACGGCCGCCCCATAGAGCCTTGCCGTCGTATCGCCGGTTTCCGTTGTCAGGAGGTAGCCACCCGCCGTCACGAAGGTAAGGCCGCTGTCCGGAGCATACTGTTTTTCTATCCAGGGCTTCAGGCCGGTTTTTCGACATCTCCCCTGGGTGACGATCGACAGCGAGGTCTGCATCGTCTGCAGAGCCTCGATCCTTGCGTCCCCATGAATATAGGCTTTGCAGCCCAGCATGACACCCGTCGCCTGCTCCTCGGCCGTCAGCAAGTGACGGCCCGGCTCCTGCAGGATGCCGGCACGATCGTCGGCATGCACGATAACCTTGCATTTGCCGCAAGTGCCCTCACTGCTGCAGGGGGACTCTATCGCTATTCCAGCCATGCGCGCGGCTTCAAGCAGCGTTACGCCGGTCGGCACCTGAATACGTTTGCCGTGAGAGGAAAAGTGCACTTCCGGCATGGACTCAGGCTCCCCGAACCGTACCGGTCATGGCACGGATATTTGCCAGCGTGGTCGAAGTGCTCAGCCCGCAAGCGGGAGAGATGATATCGATACCATCTTCAACCAGCTTCCTTGTCTGCAGGGCGATTTTGCCTGGAGTGCTCCACTCCAGTGCATAGGTGCTCAGGTTCCCCATGGTCGTGACCTGCGGATACTCTTCCTTCAGCTTTGCGAGGTTGACCATGGCGTCCGTACTGAGCGCATCCGCCTTCAGGTCGGGAACGAGGAACCTGACACGCTCGATATCGCCGCAGATGTGCAGGATCACCGGTGTCCCGAGCCTGTGGACGGCCTCGGTCAGCACATTCAGGTACCGAACGGCAAACTCCCGGAACATTGCCGGCCCGAGAATCTCGCCGGTGGCGGAAGGATCGCCGATCGCGATGACGGCGGCGCCCGCCTTGACGGACTCCTCGGCAAACCTGATCAGCAGGGTCGTCACATATTCCAGGAGCCGGTGCGCGGCTGCGGGATTCTTGCGCAGCTGCTTGTAGAACATCATGGGATCGACGATAGAAGCCGCGGTGCTCACCGGACCGGTCATGCTGACAATGACCGGCAGATGCCCATGCCTGGCGGCCAGACTGCCTGTTGCCGATGTTACCGTGCGGATCCTCCCTGCTTCGATCATCTCGTCGATCTCACGGAATACGACCTTTTCGACGCTGGGAAAGGCCTCCCTGGTAATTTTCGGCTCACAGGCCAGCGTACCCTTGTCGATGGTGCTTCCGAGCAGCTCCGCCTCGACGGTCATGCAAAACGGCACGCCGAGGTTTTCAAATCCCGTCTGTTCATGAATGGCGCCGGCAAGCGACGCCATCATCTCAGGGCTGTCATGTGCAGCGGGCAGGAGATACCCTGAGCTGTTCATGACCTCTACGATCGATGCGTTCATCATGCCGCCCATGCAGATCACCGGGGGACGATCGACCCTCTTTTTGTTCAGTGCGTCAAGGAGTCGCTGTTTGGGAGTGATTTCAATCATTGCTCACCTCTGGTGGTTTAACGCTTGCAGCAAGGGCCGACATACTGAATGGATATCCGATCTCCCTGACGGCGTCGAGCATCGCGTCGATATTTTCCAGCGGAGTCTCTGTCGGAAGGCTGCATCCGGACGCAACGACAAGGCCCCGGGGGCTGTCGCCGGCTGCGACGACACAGTCGAGAACCGCTCGCCGTATAGCTTCGGGCGTCCCCTGAAGCATGATCGCCGAGGGGTGGACGTTTCCCATGAGCCTCACGCGATGCCCGATGCGCTGTTTGGCCGCGAGCAGGTCTGCATCGTTATCGATCGACAGGCAATCGGCTCCGGTATCGGCCATCCTGTCCCAGATCGGGCTTGTCTTTCCGCAGATATGGAGCGTGGCCGGACGGCCCTTCGAGTGGATATGTTCGACAAGCGCCGTCAGATAGGGGAAGCTGAACTCCTGGAACTGCTTTGGACTGATGACCGTAGAGGATGACATGGCATCGGTCAGGCTGGGAGTTCCGCCGGCCGCAAAAATCGCATCGGCATAGGCAATCGCCGTTTCGAGGGAGAGCCTGCAAAGCGCATGAACGGCAGCGGGATCCTTCAAAACCAGGCGGGAAAGGTTTACCGCGCCGATCAGGAAGGAGGCGTTGGTAAATGGGCAGGTCAGGGCCGCCGTCACCGGCACCTCGTCGCCGACCTCCTGCACCACCCGCTCGACGGCTTCGAGATGCTGGGCCAGTACCCTGTCACGATATGGGTTCGAAGGCCGCAATCCCTGAATTTCGGAGACACTCCGGATCGCCGGTTCGTCAAGGAACGCAGTTTCGTCTTCCGGGACCCTCGTGCGGGCGCCCATGCTTTCGGCGAGGGTGTACAGGTCGGTGAAAACACGGATGTTGTCGTACCCGAACCGCCGGTAGGAGGCCAGATGGGCATCGGCCAGTATCCTGCCGTCGTTGCGGAGGGAGCGGACCGTGACGCCGAGGACACGGGCTGCGGTGTTGCCGACAATCGGCACGCACGGCAAGCGGTCGACAGGCAATCCTTTCCCGTAGGCCTCAAGGCGCTGCACGGGAACAAGCCGGTCACGGAAGTGATGCTTTTTCGTATCAGGCATGTTCTGTTTCCCGGAATAGCCCCTGAAGCATCTTGACGGCGGCCGGGGCGGTCGGCGCATAGCCATCCGCGCCGATCCTGTCCGCGAAAGCCTGAGAAACAGGCCCTCCGCCCACGATGACCTTGACCGTCTCACGATGGCCTGACTGCAGGAGCAGCTCGACAACGGAGGCCATGCCCTCCATGGTTGTCGTCATGAGCGTGGACAGGGCGATCACATCCGCCTGCTCCTCGATGGCTGAGTCAACGATTTGCTGGGGAGAGATATCCCTTCCGAGATCGACAACCTCGAAACCTGCTGCGTCAAGAAGGGTCTTGACGAGATTCTTGCCGATGTCGTGGGTATCCCCCTCTACCACGCCGATAACGACTTTCTTGCGGACACGCTGCTGCGCCCGGTCGATATGGGGATCGAGGATCTCCAGGCCGGCATACATGGCGTCCGAACAGAGAAGGATTTCGGGTATGAAATACTCTTCGTCTTCAAACAGCTGGCCGGCACGGTTCATTCCGTCGACCAGGCCGTTCTCGATGGCCCGGTAGGCGTCGATGCGCTCTTCGATGACCTTGTGGGCGATCTCCTGGACCGCCTCCTCTTCCATGTTGAGCACGGCATCGGACAATGCCGTGAACAACCTCTGTTCTCCGCTGTTACTCATGGCTTTCCATCATTTGCATTAAGGTGATAATCACGGCCCCGGGCATCAACGCACCCAGAAAAGCACCCGTCGCTTGAGCAGGTCGAGCAGGGCCATGGCAGAAAAGGTAACCGCTCCCGTATAGAGTATGCCGGCCACCATGCGCGGGTAATCGGCATAGTCGGCGTAGTACTGCACAAATTTTCCGAGGCCGTCATTGGCGCCGAAAAGCTCGGCGACGGTCAGCAGGATGAAAGAGAGGGCCAGCCCCACAGCCATTCCGGAGAAGATATCGGGCAGCGTCGCCGGAAAAACGACCCGACGCATGTACTCGATCCGGCCGAACCCGAGAATGCCCGCATTGTCGCGATAATGAAGCGGAACAGCCGATGCGCCGGCAACGGTATTCACGAACACCGGCCAGAAAGCGCCGATAAACACCACCATGATGGCCGAGATCCTGAATGTGGGCATCAGGGCGATGGCGTAGGGGATATAGACCGTCGGAGGAATCGGCGCGACCACCTTGGCAAACGGATCGAACGCCCGGTGAAGCCACTTGACCGTCCCCACGACAATACCCCATACCGCACCGAGCACAACGGCCAGCAGATATCCGGGAATCAGAATGAGAAAGGAGGACCAGGTCCCCTTCAGCAGTTCCGGCAATGATTCGACCAGGGCATGGAAGGTGAGTGCTGGAGAGGGGTAGAGTTTCGGATTGTTCAGCGGGATCATGCTCGTCGTCACCTGCCAGCACAGGCCGATGGCAACGATGAAAAGAATGCCTTCAAAACCCTTCAATCCGGTTTTATGGGCGGCCGGATGACCGTTTTTCGTTCTCATATCGACGCTCCTTCGCCCGTAACAACAGAGGCGGCTTCAAGCTGACGCTCGACATCTTCGTGGTAGAGCGCGGCAATCAGTCCCTCAAGTTCGATGAATCCTTTTGATTTGAAATAATCGTGCCGGTTATGCTTCCCCTCGGAAGGGACCTGCAGTTCCGAGATGATACGTCCCGGATTCGTGCCGAGCACAATGACGCGGTCACCCATGAAAAGCGCCTCCTCGACGTCATGGGTGACGAACACCACGGTCCTTCGCGCCGTACCGGCATGACAAAGCTGCATCAGCAGGTCCTGAAGGCGTACCCGGTTCACGGGGTCCAGCGCGCCGAAGGGCTCGTCCATCAGCAGGACCGGCGATCCCAGCGCGAGGGATCTCGCAATGGCCGCCCGCTGCCGCATTCCGCCCGAAACCTCGTAAGGGTGCTTGGCGCCCACGCCGGGTAGGCCGACAAGATCAAGGTACTCTTCGGCAATCCGGCGTCGTTCACTTCCGGATATCCCCTTTCGGGTTTTATTGATGGCTATCGACAGGTTGTCCCGAAGATTCAGCCATGGAAATAGTGAATAATCCTGAAAAACAACCCCCCGGGAGGCATCCGGTCCGGCGATGACTCGACCGTCATGGACGATCCTGCCGGAAACGGGTTTCTCGAGGCCGGCCAATAACCTCAGCAAACTTGTTTTTCCGCATCCGCTTGGCCCGAGTACCGCGATGAATTCGCCGTTGGCGATCTCCAGGTTGATATCGTCAAGAACAGGCACGGCGCCGTATGCAAAGGAGAGGTGTTCGACGGAAAGCACGACACGAGGGTCACGGGCGATATGGCCGGGCGCCACGGCCCCGGCCATATCGGAATCCCTGCCCGAAAGGGTTTTAATCCCTGGCATTGAACTGTAGTTTTAATTTTGCCCAGTAGGGATCTTTCGGGTTTTCCGCAATCAGGCTTTCAAGGGCCGATTTGTAGACGCTGGTCACGACAAAAGGCTTGATGCTCCCTTTCGATTCGACAAACTCGCTCTGTTGCATGGTTTTCCAGAACGATTCCACCCCTCTCAAATTCGGGTCGGAACTCTGATCAAGATGCCCGCCATAATATGCCTTGTCGATCAGGTCTGGCTCAATTTTCAGGTATTTCTGAATGATGGCGACCGTTTCTGTCCGATTTGCCTGAGTCTGGGTAAATTTCTCCGCTTTCAGGATCGCCCTGACAAACCTCGGCCAAACCCTGGCTTCGGACTTCAGATCTTCCGTGTTGACCGTCAGCCTGCAGCATGGGTGACCGGGAGCAAGTTCACGGGAGCGTGCAATGATTTTCAGCCCCTGCTCCTCTGCGCGAACATCGTGCGGCCCCCATACGACACCTGCATCAACCTGGCCGGACTTGACGGCTTCCAGAACAGCCGGAGGATTCTTCAGCTCGAAGATCTGGAGGTCCTTTTTCCAGTTGATGCCGGCCTTGCGAAGGGCGCCCCTCAGGACGGCGTCTCCGGACGCCAGCCTGACCGTGGCAACTTTTTTGCCCCTGAGGCCACTGATGTTCCTGATGATTTTGGCCTTTTCAGGGGTTGCGATGATCGCGGCGTCTTCCCCCATGATTCCACCGATGATACGGATATCGGCGCCTTTGTCGACATGAACCAGCGGAGCGGTCGTACCGAATGCGCCGATATCGAGTTTCCTGGCGCGAAGGGCGCTCAGCCCGTCTGCCGAATTGGCAAACTGGATCAGCTCGACATTGATTCCCTCCTGGTCAAAGTACCCTTTATCTTTTGCCACGAAGAATTTCGCATGACCTGTTACCGGCAGATATCCCACCTTGATCGGCACCGCAGGAGCAAGTTTAGGATATATTTCCGCTTTTGCAGGCGAATGTAAAAGCAATGCCGCGCCAACGGCCAGGCCGAGCGCTTTTACCGCCCTCTGCCGAAAGACCTGAAAACTGATTGCATGATTCATGATAATGCATCTAATGTTATATTTTTTTCAACTGTTTCATCATCAGGAAAAGCATTCAAATACCTCCAGACGACAAAATGAAAACACAAAAAAGAACAATCCCGCCATCGAGGAGGGAAACAAATCATGACGGCATACCGCCTGATCGTGATAATTCCGGAATCGCAAGAAAAAGAAACAAGTCCAGCCATATTCCCTGAACCTTGAGCATCAATATCCAACAAACGGACAGATAATAAAATCCCGCATAAACGGTATTTTCATACCATAAAAAGGTGATATCCTTCAGTAGCCGGAAAGAACAGGATCGAATGAACAAAAACATCCGGAAGACTTGCAGAAAAAGAGCACCACACTACCCTTTGCCATATTCGTCTTCCGGATGAACGGAGAAAAACAGATTGCTATCAGAAGGTCACGGTCGCCCAGAGCTCGGAACGCAGGCGGTTCGTATTGTTTGCCGGCGTAACATCGTCCTTGGTGGTCAGGTAACGCAGGGTCGGCTGTATCGTGAAGCTGCCCGTTGCGGACTGATGGACCTTGAACTGGTACTGTGCCCAAACGAAATTATTGGTGTACTTCTGGGTCGTGCTCGAAGATTTGTCGGTCGTCACACTGTGATCATACCATGCGAGGAAGGGACCGTACTCGGCCTTGACCCTCAGGAGGTAAGCAGTGTAATCGACGTTGGCGTTGGCATTGGTTGCATAGATGGCGCTTGATGGCGTCGTGCCCTTGCCGATATTATAGAACCCGCTCGCGCCCAACTTGATGCCGCTGACAAGTCCGCTGACGTTCGCACCGAAGGTCACCGGCCGGATCCCCTGATGCCATGGCTTCTGATAGGAGTTGCTTGTTGTCGAAAAGGTCTCCTGGGTAATCGAGTCGAACTTGGTAAAGGCCGTAAAGACCTCCGGCTCTATGGTCACGCCGCTGATGGTGGTCTTGTAACTGACGAGGGCGGCATAACCGTCGTTCAGAACGCCGTCACCGGTACCTCCGGTATCGTTCTTCGAAATGTTGTCGAAGACGCCGACCACCACGTTCAGATCGCCAGGCCCGATTTTGGTGCCGTAGTTGGCGCCGTACAGGCGGTCGTTGTTGAAGGTGGTAGCCGGGATTTCAAGCGGATTTTTTGGATAAAGGGTCAGGTCGAGTATCGGATTGTTGGTCGCGTTGAGCGGAAGACGTCCGACGAGGTAGTGGCTGTCGCCATAGAAGCGACCAAAATAGAACTGTGAAACACCGAGCGAGTAGAGTTCGGTGTTGCCGTATCCGACCACCTGCCATCCGCCGCCGCCGCCGAATGCACCTGGGGCTTCGTTCGTGATCTGGGTCTTGAACACATAGCCGTCCCCGAGGTCCGCCGAACCGTTCAGACGCACGCGGTACTGCCAGTTGAGATCGTCGCTGGCCTGATGGGCGCGATCATACGACGTGTCCCTCACCCTAACGGAGGCGTCACCACCGATGTTCAGTGCGGCCGAGGCCGGGGCGGCATAGGACAAAGCCGCAAAAACCACTGCAAAGGAAATTAATTTTTTCATGATATCGTCTCCACAAAAATGTTGATTCAAAATTCAGAAGTTCTTTACTCAAAACGCCGGGCTGCAGACAATGAAACCCGGCCATATACCACATATTATCCCGTCAAGGAATACATTATGCCGATATGATAGCGATGTCGGATAAAACCGCTTCTGTTCGACAACAAGAAGGCGAACAAAGGACAAAACCGATATCACGGGAAACGAGGGTAAGAATCATGGGCACAAGGCTTTTTGTTGATTAATTCGATACTTCAAACGAACAATGGCCAATAAAATGAATTATCAGCAGCCTTTCCAAGACAATACCCGATAAATACCACAATAGAGGTATGAAAAAACATCAACAGTAACCATCGGCCAATAAAATATTATTGGTCAAAATGTATTGAATACATATTCGAAAACAATCTTTGACACAATAATTCAGATATAATCAGAGATATGACGAGGATGCGAAGACACGGAAATGGATCAGAGTGGAGGCAGGAGATGATTCACGAAAGATGGGATACCGACATTGCTGACCTGCTCAGGATTTCCACTCCCGGCGAATGCGTTCCCAACGGGCATCACGCTGCGAGATGACGACTTCGAGATCCTCTTCCCGGAAATGCCGGAAACGGCCCTGCCTGAACAGGTAATCCCGTACGGAGCCAAATTCACCGGGATCCCTGTTGAGGATGAACCGGCCATCGACGAACTCGGCAAGATAGAGCAGGCCGCAGTCGACGGCCTCCTTTGCGACGGCAATGGTTTCGGAGGTGTCATGCCCCCAGCCGGTGGGACACGGAGCGAATACATGGATATAGGAGGTTCCTTCGATCCTGCTCGCATGTTCGATCTTCCGCAGGTAATCCAGAGGGTAGCCCACGCTGGCCGTCGCTGCATAATCGATGCCGTGAGCCGCAACGATTTCGAACATCGGCTTTTTCCCGGTAACGGCCCCCCGCAGGCGGCTCCCTACGGGCGATGTCGTCGTCCGGGCCCCGAGAGGGGTGAGGCTGCTTTTCTGCACGCCCGTGTTCATGTAGGCCTCGTTGTCGTAGCAGATATAGATGATTTTGTCATGCCGGTCTATGGCGCCGGATAGGGCCTGGAATCCTATGTCCGCCGTTCCGCCGTCTCCGGCGAAGCCGACGGCATGGACTCCTTCAAGCCCGAGCGCCCGGGCGCCGGCAGCGACACCGGAGAGCATGGATGCGGTTCCTGCAAATGTGGAAATGATGGCATTGCAGGTAAATGCCATCTGGGGAAAAATAAAGCCCACCGCCGACATGCACCCTGCCGGCACGACGGCAAAGGACCTTTTGCCAAGGACTTTCAGCGCCAACCTCAGGGCAAGGGCGCCCCCACATCCCGGGCAACCTTTATGCCCGTAAAAAAACTCCTGATCGCTCAGATCCCGGACAGGGCTCCTCCTTTCCACATGATCTCCCATGGCATTTCAGTCTGGTTGCTTCATATAAATGTTACCGTCGCCTCATCGTCAAAGGCCTTCAGGCGAGAAAACAGCGACTCGATATCCACGGCCGGGATATCCTTCCCGCCAAGGCCCCCGATGAAATTCAGCAGGCGTTGCGGCATGGCATCCGACCTCGTCAGCGCTGAATTCACATTCGTGAAGACCGTCCCCTCATAGCCGAAAGAGATGTCCTTTTCAAGCACGCCGACCGCTTTGGCCCCGGCAAGCGCAACCCTGACCTCCTCTTCGGGAAATGGTCGCATGTAGCGGATGCGAAGGAGTCCGACCCGCTCCCCCATCGACCGCAAGCGCTCCACGACTGGCCGGACCGTGCCGGCAACGCTTCCGAGGGTAACGATGACATACTCCGCATCATCGCACTGGAACGCTTCCACAAGGCCGGGGTAGCGGCGCCCGGTCACCTCCCCGTAGCGGGCTTCCGTCTCGCGGATCACCCTTGCGGAAGAGAGCATGGCCAAGTGCTGCAATTGCTTGAACGCCTGGTTATGCCGGGGCCCTGCCGTAAAGCCGAGGCTCATCGGGTGATCCGGATCCATCCTGTTGGTTGTCTGGAACGAGGGTAGGAAGGCATCGACGTCGACCGGATCGGGCACACTGACCAGCTCGTAGGTATGGGTGAGCACGAATCCGTCGAGGTTGATCATGACCGGCGTCAGCACATCCGGATGCTCGGCGATGGCATAGGCCTGAATGACCAGGTCAAGCGACTCCTGCGCATCTTCCGCATAAGCCTGGATCCAGCCGCAGTCGAGCAGGGAGAGCGAATCGCGCTGATCACCGTAGATGTTCCATGGCAATGCCACCGAACGGTTGGCGTTCATCATGACGACCGGAAACCGCCCGCCGCTGGCATAATGCAGGCATTCCGCCATGTAGAGCAATCCCTGCGACGACGAGGCCGTGAAGCTCCTCGCCCCCACGGCGCTGGCCCCGATGCAGGCGGAAAGCGCCGAATGCTCGGACTCGACGTGCAGATACTCCGCCGGAAGGCTCCCGTCCTCGACCATCTCGGCCAAACGCTCTATCACTGTGGTCTGCGGAGTGATCGGATATGCTGCGATCACCTGCGGCCGCGCAAGACGCACACCTGCCGCGATGGCCTCGTTACCCGAAATAAACGCATTGCCGGCGGCCATCATGAACCCTCCTTCTGCATATGGATGACGTCAAAACGGCACTCCCTGGCACAGATGCCGCACCCCTTGCAGTAATCGTAATCGATCTCGAGCCCTCCGTCCCCGGTCCTCCGTATGACCCCATCCGGACAGAGCAGCCAGCAGACCAGGCAGTTCGTGCACCGTTCCGTGTCGATCACCGGCCGCTCGCTGCGCCATGCTGCATTGATATCCACGAGATGGCCGGAAGGGAACGCCGTTCCGACAGGATAATCCTCCAGTCGGGATGGTGGCCTGTATGCGGTATTCCTCACCGGATGATTCATATTGATTCTCCTCCAAGGGCGGTGTATGCGGCTTCGACAAGGGCTGCGTTTTTTTCACCAAGCGCGCCTTTCATTTCATGACGGACAGCCAGGATTACGGATTGAATGCCGACAAGCCTTCCTGAAGCCGCGAGCGCCCCCAGCATGGCGGTATTGGTGATCGGACGCCCAAGGAACTGCATGGCCAGGGATGTGGCGTCAAAAAGAACGGTCCGGACATTCGCCGGGGGTACGATAGTCAGTTCCACGCGCGTCGTGTTGACGAGGAACAGCCCGCCCGGCCGTAAACCATCGAGGACAGCGGGTTCGAGAAGCGTATCGTCGAGAACCGCCACGACGTCGCATTCGGTGATCAGGCTGCGGTCCGCGACCTTCCGGTCGTCTATCCTTGTGAAACCCAGGACCGGGGCGCCCCTCCGTTCAGGTCCAAAAGAGGGGAACGCCAGGGCATGGCGATCCCCGAAAAGCGTCGCCGCAACCCCGAGGAGGCGCGCCGCCGTAAAGGCGCCCTGTCCTCCCCTGCCATGCCAGCGGACCTCAAACATTGCGGAACCTGCCTGCGACTTCCCGTAAACGGGTCAACCGCTCACCGGCCGCGTCCAGGGTTTCCGGGCGTTTCGCAAAATGAAACCGGATCCAGTTGTGGACAGGTTCACGAAAGAAGCTTGAGCCCGGCACCGCTGCAACCCCGACCTCGCGCGTCATCCATTCACAGAATGCGAGATCGTCGGTGACGCCGAATCCACTCACGTCGACCATGACATAATAGGCGCCCTCCGGCCGGGTGAAGGAGAGTCCTGCCTTCACGAGCCAGCCAAGGAAGATATCGCGCTTCTCCGTATAGGATGCAAGGAGCTGATCGTAGTAGGCGTCGGGAAACTCCAGCGCGGTGACCGCCGCTTCCTGGAGTGGGGCCGCCGCACCTACCGTGAGAAAATCATGCACTTTCCGGATCGCCTGCACGACCTCCGGGGAAGCCACGACCGTTCCCAGACGCCAGCCGGTGATCGAATAGGTTTTTGATAGCGAACCGCAGGTGATCGTGCGATCGAACATGCCAGGCAAGGAGGCAATGCTGATATGGGTATGAGGGGCGTAGACGATGTGTTCGTAAACCTCGTCTGCGATCACGAACGCATCGAATTCGATGGCAAGGGCGGCGATGATCTCCAGTTCGCCTCGTGAAAACACCTTTCCGGTCGGATTGCCCGGATTGCAGAGAATGAGCGCCTTCGGCCGATGCAACTCGAAAGCCCGCCGAAGCTCATCCGGGTCGAAATTGAACTCCGGCGGCTTGAGAGGCACATAGACCGGGATCGCCCCGGTCAGGATGGTGTCGGCAGTGTAATTCTCATAGAACGGGGAGAAGATGACCACCCGGTCACCCGGATTGCAGGCGGTCATCATCGCGGCCATCATCGCTTCGGTGCTGCCGCAGGTCACCACCACGTTCGCCTCCGGATCGATGGATATGCCCATGAATCGCGACTGCTTGCGGGCAAAGGCCTGCCTGAAATTCGCCGCCCCCCAGGTTACCGCATACTGGTGGGGGCCCCTCCTGGCGGACCGCTCCGCAGCCTTGAGCAGAGCTTCCGGTGGATCGAAGTCGGGAAACCCCTGTGAAAGGTTGATCGCTTCACATGAATTGGCCACCCTGGTCATACGCCGGATGATCGATTCGGTAAAATGGCTGGTACGTTCGCTCGTTGCTGGCAATGTTCTGTCCTGAGAGGTTATTGTTTCTTCCCTTGCGGCATCGGTCCCGTCAAATTGCGGCCGGTTTCCTGGCAAGCAGGTTCCCGTAGGAGACCTGGCCGAAGAAGTTCCCCTTCTCGACCCGGTACCGTCCTTCGTCCTTCAGGGCGGCCGCAAGCTTTCCACCGATGACGCAGGCCGCCTCAAGGGCATCCGCCCCCCGGTCAAGGATCGTCAGCATGTAATCGGCATCGCAGGCGGCGCTGTAGGCGTAGGCCCGGGAGCGGATCACCTCGAAACCTGCCTTCCGGACCAGCCCGGGCAACTTTCTGACGAGCCAGCGATCGTGCGCCATGACGTTGACGGCCGCACGGGCGACAACCTCGAGCGGATCATTGTCATCGATGGCGAGGCTGGTCGCGGCATAGTCTCCGTCGAAAATGACGAGCAGTCCATCAGCCCTCAATACCCGGAAAGCCTCCGACAGCGCGGTATCCGAACCGGGAATGTGACAGAGGGATGTATGCAGCACGATCGCATCGAACGAAGCCGGCTCGAACGGAAGCGCCCTTGCGTCACCCTGTAGGAACCGGAGGTGGGGATGACCATGGCTCAGGGCGGTCGCATGGGCGAGCAGTACCGGCGACGGATCGATGCCGACCACCTCCGAAATGCGACTGCATGCCGCCAGCGCACGGCTCACCGGGCCGGTGCCGCATCCGATTTCCAGCACCCTCGAACCGCTGGCAAAAGGCACCGAACCCAGGTAACTCTCGAGAAACTCCTCCTGCTGCGGATCCGAAGCGCGCAACTCCAGTATATCCGCCAGGCGCTCCTGAACGGCGGAATCCGATTCCGCGATCGTAGCATAGACGTCCATCCTTCAATTTCCCCTTTTTTCTTCGGCCCGGGTCACCTGACCCCTGCCGGTTCGTTTCGAAGATCCACGACACGCCTGGCCTTATGGGTCGCGCGCGGCAGCGTTCCGGATTCCAGCACGCGCACAACTTTGGGACGGACCCCGGAGCGCTGCTTGATCCTGTCGATGACCATCCCGGAAAGCACCTCCGCATAAGCCTCATGACCTGCTGCTGCCTCCACTTCGACGTCGAAGCGGACCAGCCTGTTTTCGTCATACACGGTAATGCGATACTCGCCGGTCAACCCCTCCATGCCCCTGACGACATACTCGATATCGCTCGGGAAGAGATTGACCCCCGAGACGATGATCATGTCGTCGATGCGTCCCTGCACGGCGAAACGGGAGTGTGTCCTGCCGCATGGGCACGGCTCCGGAAACCGGGTGACGATGTCGCCGGTACGGAATCGGATCAACGGCCGCGCCTGTTTCTGCAGCGTGGTGAGCACCATCTCCCCGGGTTCGCCATCCGCCACCGGCTCCTGCGTATCGGGATCGAGCACTTCGATCAGGATGTGATCCTCGGCAAGATGCAGTCCGTTTTTCTCGGGACACATACCGGCACAGGCACCGAAGATGTCGGAAAGGCCGTAGAAATCGAACAGTTCCGCGCCCCACAGCCCTTCGATCGCCGAACGCGTTGCGGGTATCGAGCCTCCCGGTTCACCCGCGACGATGATTTTTCGGATGTGCAGGTCGCGCCGGGGATCGATTCCCTGTTTCAATGCACTTTCCCCGAGATGCCATGCGTAGGAGGGGGTCGTCCAGGTGATGGTCGGCTTGAACTCCTTCATGATGTAGAGCAGGCGATCCGAGGGAATCGTACCGGCCCAGATGCAGAGGGCGCCGAGATTCTGGGCGCCGATCACATCCGGTCCGCCGACGAAAAGGCTGAAGTTGAGCGCGTGCACGTAACGGTCTTTCGGCCTCATCCCCGCAGCCCAGAACAGACGCGACTCCACATTCTGGAAATCGTCGAAATCCTTTTTCGTGAAGGGACTGAGCGTCGGGACTCCCGTGGAGCCGCTGGAGGCGGATACGAAGACGATCTCTTCCTCCGGAACCGCCACCATGTCACCAAGGTCCGGGGCAAGGAGCTGCCGGTCACGCTGGATTTTCTTGTCGGTGAACGGAAATGCGGCCAGGTCTTCGAGATGCCTGAGCGCGGACGGCCTGACGCCTGCCTCATCGAACGCATGGCGATAATAGGGCGAGCGCCGGTATGCGAATTCAAGGTGCTCCTGAAGCCATTTCAGTTGCAGCTGCTCGAGTTTCAGACGCGGAAGGGTTTCGATCTCCTCTTCCCAATATTTTCGGTCGCCCATAGCTTGTTCCCGTATCGTTTACTGATCAATGAATGCGAGGTGCGGATCGGCCCCCCTGTCACAAGGCAGCCCTCCCCGCCCCAGCCTGCATCCGAACAATGGCAAAACGCGGCAACCCGTGTTTTTGCCGGCTACAATATCCATCCGCGTCAAAGGATTATCAATACCGCAGATACGGTATTTTATCCATGAATCGAGGGCGGAAACAGGTATCTGTGCAAGCATGTGGGGGCAGGTGTCTGTACTGCAGCCAGGACTCCTGAAACCTCAGCTGACAGGCCGGTCATGATCCGGGAAACCGTCGAGAACATTGCGCCGGGCACCGCAAACACGGTCTTTTGCTTTATAGGACTCCTTTCGATGCAGTACCGCCGGGTTGTCAATTGTTGGTATAGTTTCCCGATGCGGACAACCTGTCGAGATGGCGGAAAAACGAACGGCCCGACTCCTCGATCTCCCTCCTGCTCCAGAAATTCTCGTCGGTCACCTCATCAGGCTCGATCACCCAGACTCCCGACAGATCGACATCTCCGAGTTGCTCGCGGACCGAAACGTAGTGCTTATCGAACAGCGGTCCGGTGATATGCACCCTGATAGGGCGGCCCTTGATCTGGATGCTCCGGGCACCGGGTCCTTTGACCAGGATCGAGACCGTACGGTTGAACCAGATGGCCTCAACCAGGTTCCTGTTGGTCCTGGAGGATTCGAGAAGCTCGAGATAGTGGATGTTTCCGTCAGAGGAGAGATAGATCGACTGTTTAACCACTGCGTGGGGAGTCCCTGCCGTGTCGACCGTAGCCAGCACCTTGATGCTCTCCCTGTCGGCGAGCAGCGCCGACTGTTCCTTTGTGAATTGAAGCCCCATGATTCCGGAGTCCTTTTGTTTGAGTCATGATCCTCTGTCAGAAAATCCTTGACCCAAGAACGTCCATTGAAGGATATTTCATCTTGCGAATGCCGTAAAAATACCCCAATAACGGTACCTGGCCTGCCCACCCCTGCATGCTCAGGAGGAGGTGTTTGCTGAAGGATGGAAATGGCGGATTGCCGGGGAAGCGGAGCGAGGTCGTTCCTGATGAAGCTCCATATGGCCTGATGCCAGTTGTCCGGAGTTCAGTATTGCCTTGCCTCCCTTTCCGAAGTTTCAGTATATTGACGACTCGTTCATCGAACCGGTACGATAAAAAAGGGGTTCTCCCGGAAGTTCGGTGATACACGTCAGGAACATGGGCCTCGTTCTGCCATGTGGCGAAAAAGAGGCTTGAATGAAGAATAACGAGGGCGCAAAACCCATGGAGTGGTCGCCAATGAATGCGCGATTACTCGTATATTGCGTCCTTTAAGAGATAAAGCCGCACGACAGACGAAGGCAGGCACAAGATGCCGCCATCTCCCTGTTCGGGCCATTCCATCGATCATCTGAATTTCTCATGAGTAAAAAAGCCTTCATCAAAGCCTACCTGAAAAATCCCTCGAGGACAGGCTCGGTATTACCCTCTTCAGGTCGCCTGGGCAAAGCGTTCGCAGATCAGGTCGAGCTGTTGCCTGTCGAAAATATCGTCGAACTGGGTCCCGGCACCGGCGCCCTGACCAGGCACATCGCGAACAACAGCCCGAAACTCATCGAGATCGATCGGGACCTGTGCAGCGTGCTGAACGAGCAGTTCCCGAACTGCGTGATCGAGAACAAATGCGCAGTGGAGTTCCTGAATGAGTGCCGGGAAAAATGCGGGATTGTCATCTCCATACCGCTGATCAACAACCCTGAGCGGCAAAACATCCTCAACGCACTCAGGGAGGCATACCAGCGCGGCGTGATCGCCTGGTGCATGATCTACACCTATGGCCTCGCCGATCCACTGAAAGAGGTCGGATTCGGGAAATCAAGAAAAATCAGATCGGTAATCCTGAATATCCCCCCTGCGCACATCTGGTACTATGAATAAGGTCGTCCGATTTGTCCTCTGCTATGTCGCCGGAATGATGCTGTTCATGCCGTTCTGGATATTCGGCACGTTCGGCGGAGGGATCACCATCGAGCAGATGATATTTCACCTCATGTCGGGAGCCGAAGGGGTCGCGGGCGCCGACATCACCCTGAAAAGAAGCTTTATCCTGACCAACCTGGTCGCCCCCCTGCTGTTCCCCCTCCTGCTGATTGCAGTCACCATCCTGATCACAAAAATATCCGACGAAGGAAAACGCCTGATCATTGACAAGTGGTCCGGCCGGCTCTGCCTGCTGTTTTTCATGGCAAGCGCTTCGGTATTCGCCTGCAAGATCAATCTCTACCAGTACATCCGGTCCAGGTTCGGAAAGGATACCTTCTCGGGCCTGTATGCCGACCCGGCAAGGCTCCAGTTCAGAAAGCCGTCGCAAAAAAAGAATCTCCTGCTGGTCTACGTGGAGTCGCTCGAATGCGACATGGCGCATCTGGGACCGACCGGCATCAACGCCATCAAGCCGCTGGAAGATCTGCCGGGATATCAGGTAAAGAATTTCGTCCAGGCCCCCGGCACGGGCTGGAGCATTGCGGGCATGGTCTCAAGCCAGGCGGGTGTGCCCCTTAAACCGTTCTATTTCGATGAAGCCGGCAACTACGCCCTGAAATCCTATTTCCCGAACCTGACCAGCCTTGGCGACATCCTCGCCAGGGACGGCTATGTGCAATATTTCCTGGTCGGCCCGGACATCAGGTTTTCCGGCATGAACAAGTTCTATTACGGCCATGGCTGCAATTACGCCATCGGACTGGACGAGTGGCTGTCGAGGGGCCTTGACAGGAGCCTCTTTACGGGTTGGGGGGACGGCCTGCACGACGACACGCTCCTGGACGAAGCCTACAGGATCATCGCATCGAACCGGTCAGCCAAAAGGCCGTTCGCCATAACGATCATGACGACGGACACCCATTTCCCCGACGGTTACCCCTCCGCGAAATGCGACAGCCTGGAAGCCCATGAAAGTTTCATCGGAGCGTTCAAATACACATCCCGCTACCTTGCCGGGTTCATCAACAGGCTCATCAGCGAAGGGTTGCTCGAGAATACGGAGATCATCATCATGGGCGATCACCTGTTCATGGCAAGCGACGATCAGTTGAAACAATATTTCTCGAAAAACAGGCGTGTCTTTTTCAAGATGATCACCGCGGATCACCGGAAGCCGAAGCGGGAGGTGATGACGCACTTTGACGTTGCGCCGACGATCCTCGACCTGCTGGGCAAACTCAAGGATCCGGACGCTTACTACGGTCTCGGCGTATCCCTGTTTTCAAGCATCCCGCCGGCAGAGTATGACCGGCATCTGAGAAAGGTAATGAGCGATGAGATTCTCAGCCCCTCCATCGTCTACGACAGCTTCTGGTCGACCCGGCACACCAGGCTGGCACGATGAACTTTGCCGGCGACGGCGCTGTTCGGTTAAAACCTCCAGGCAAATCCTCCACGTCACAAAACGGAGAACCGCCATGGCCAGGAAATCCTATCCACTTTCCCGGGTCTATGGCCTGCTCGAACCCGGGCCGGTCACCCTGATCACGACTGCAGGCAATGTGAGCCCGAACATCATGACCCAATCATGGCACACCATGATGGAGTTCGAGCCGCCGCTGGTCGGCTGCATCGTCAGCGATCGCAACCACTCTTTCGGCTTGCTGAAGGCCAGCCGGGAGTGCGTCATCAACATCCCGTCGGTTGAACTGGCCGAACAGGTCGTGGGATGCGGAAACACCTCGGGATCGGACACGGACAAGTTCGAGAAATTCCGACTCACCGCCGATCCGGCAAGCAGGGTCGGCGCACCGCTCGTCCGGGAGTGTTTCGCATCCCTTGAGTGCAGGGTTGTCGACACCAGCCTGGTCAGCCGTTATGGATTGTTTGTCCTCGAGGTCGTCATGGCATGGGTCGATCCCGACATGAAGGACCCGAGGACAATCCACCATATGGGCAGCGGAACCTTCATGGTGGCCGGCGAGAAGATCAGTCTGAAATCGGCGGCGAAATGAGCGTTTGACAGCCGTGCAGGCGATCGATCGTCAACGGAATCCCGACAGAAGCCCCCCGCCATGATCATCCTTCCCGCCAGGCCTTCAGGTCGAATGCGCGAACTGCATTATCCATGCCGCATAACGATCCATCCAGGTCTGCAGGAATTGCCGGCTCGCGACTCCGATACTTCCGTCCGCGTCATACAAGCCCTCCTTCGCCTGAACGAAAACCTCCGGCTGACCGAGTACCGGCACGTCAAGATACGCGAGGATATTGCGCAGGTGCTGCTGGGCCATGGCGGTCCCGGCAGCTCCGACCGAGATACCGACGATGCCGGCCGGCTTGCCTGCCCAGGTATTTTGACCGTAAGGCCTCGATACATGATCGAGAGCATTCTTGAGCACACTGGTGATCGACCGGTTGTATTCGGGAGTGACGAACATCAGCCCGTCAGCCTCGGCAATTTCGCGCTTCAGCCTGATGGCCGGCACGGAAGGGTGCACGTCGTCGTCAGGATTGTAGAGCGGCAGATCGTCGAGCTGTACATGATTGAATGTAAACTCCGGGGGCGCGAGCCTCACCAGAGCGTTGGCAAACTTTCTGTTCAGGGAGACCCTGCTGATACTGCCGACAATAAGGGCTATCCGGTAAGTGCTCATGGCAATGGTATTTTGGTTGCATGAAAGTTCATCATTTCAACTTGGTACTCCGGCAACTGCAGGCATTGATGCAGTAGAAGGCCTATGGGTGTCATCCTGAATGAAGCATAGTGGAATGAGGTATCCATATTGTTACGGAAAAACATTTTATGGATTCATTGCCCAACGTTGTCTGGCTCAGGATGACAATATTCGCCAAACGTAATTGATAAATCCATCCAGGGTAGATCAGCCGATACGTACGGAAAGCATGGAGAGCGCCCCGCCCTCGATGCCCTCGACGGGAAAGCTGACCGGTTCATGCTCCCGCTGCAACCCAAGGATGTAGAGCAACGGCAGGAAATGGTCGGGGGTTGGCGATGCGAGCAGTGCGTCGTCACCCATCTTCATGAAATCGACAAGCCGCTGCCCGTTGCCTTCGAGCATGAGTTTCCTTGCCCCGGTCTCGAAGCGGAGTGCCCAGTCGAAAGGCGGCGCACCCTGTTCGCCCCATCGATAAGCACGAAGGTTGTGGACGATGTTGCCACTGCCGATCACCAGTACGCCTTCGTCCCTCAGCGGCCCGAGGCGACGGCCGATGTCGAAATGAAATTCCGGCTCCTTCGTGGAGTCGATGCTAAGCTGGACGACAGGGATATCCGCGTCAGGGAAAAGGTGGCAGAGCACGGCCCATACTCCATGGTCCAGGCCTCGACGGTCATTGCGGAGCACATCAAGGGGCTGCAGCAGTTCCCGCACCCGTTCTGCAAGCTCAGGTTTGCCCGCAGCCGGATAGGTCACATCGAAAAGCTCCCGCGGAAAGCCGTAGAAATCGTGGATCGTCTCCGGAGCCGCACTTCCGGTCACCGCGGTGTTCGCGATATACCAGTGAGCCGAAATCGCAAGAACTGCCTTCGGCCCCGGCAGGCCTGAACCAAGCTTGCGCCAGCCTTCCGTGAACATGTTTGACTGCAGCGCATTCATCGGGTTTCCATGTCCCAGAAACAATGCCGGCATGATATCCCCCATGACAACTCCTCCGAAAAAATGGTTGGTCCTACATGAACGCTCCGGCCTTGACCGTCACCCGTTAATGCATTAACGGCTCTGTTGCGGCTAATGTTCCTGACAAGCATCGACAGGGCACCCTGGTTGCCGCTCGTTTCGCACAGGAATATCACGGCTATCAAACATACACTGCCTCAGAATTTTGCTTCGTCATCCTGATTTATTATCTTCCATCATAAACAGACTTGCGAAAGCGTAAACTATCAAGCAACACCATCATGAACATATCGGGAGCATTCGTACAGGGCGCCGAGGCATACGGAAGATTTCTTGAAGTCTTCATCGACGGCCACTGGTGGGTGGTGGGAGATGCCCTGGAAAACGTGGGCAAGACAACCAAGAGGCTCGGAGCGAACGCCTATCCACATCTCTACGGCGCAAGCGGACTGAGGGGCGGATCTCCCGAAGTGTCGGGCCGTGCCGTACCGAGCAAGGATATCGAAAAGCGTTTCAGGGACTGACCTTCGTCCACTCTCCCGGTATCGACGCCGGGACCTGCAGAGCATAAATAAAAAAACGGAGCTGAACAGGCTCCGTTTTTTTATTTGACATTTAACTCCGTCCAGACCGCTTTTGACGGTCCGGACGGGATCCAAATTCACATCTTTCCTTCCTTGATATAGCGCTGGTGCCAGCTCAGGGCTTCGTCGAGAAGATGAGGCGTATGTCGGCCAAGGGCCCCTTTCAACGCGCGCTCATGGTAGTCGAGCAGCGCCGGCCTGAACTGGGGATGCGCGCAGTTCTCGATGATCACCTTTGCACGCTGGTTGGGCGAAAGGCCGCGAAGGTCGGCAAGGCCCTGTTCAGTGACGATGACCTGCACATCGTGTTCCGTATGGTCGACGTGTGACGCCATGGGCACGATGCATGAAATCTGCCCGTTCTTCGCCTGTGAAGGTGTCATGAAGATCGAGATGTATGCGTTTCTTGCGAAATCCCCTGAACCGCCGATACCGTTCATGATTGAACTGCCCATCACATGCGTCGAATTGACGTTGCCGTAGATATCGGCTTCGATCATGCCGTTCATGGCGATGACCCCGAGACGGCGGATCACCTCAGGGTGGTTGCTGATCTCCTGGGGACGCAGGATGATCTTGTCCCTGTAAGCCTCGATGTTGGTGTTGAACTCTTCGAGACCCGCATCGCTCAGGGAGAAAGCCGTGGCCGAAGCCATGGAGAGCTTGCCCGAACGGATCATGTCGAGCATGCCGTCCTGCAGCACCTCGGTATAGGCGGTCAGGTTATCGAACGGACCGTTGTTGAGTCCGGCCATGACGGCATTGGCGATATTGCCCACGCCCGACTGCAGGGGAAGGAGGTTTTTCGGAAGACGCCCTTTTTTTACTTCATGCTGCAGGAACTCCAGGATATTTTCAGCGATCAGGCGCGAATTATCGTCCGGAGGCGAGAACGGCGAGTTCCGGTCCGGGGAGTGGGTTTCGACGATGGCGATGATCTTGTCGGGATCGCACCGGAAATAAGATTCACCGATGCGGTCCTGCGGACTGACCAGCGGAATCGGCTGGCGGCGTGGTGGAAGGTTGGTGCCGTAATAGATGTCGTGCATCCCCTCCAGCCTCGGACTCTGCCAGGAGTTCACCTCGAGGATGACCTTGTCTGCCTGATCGAGCCAGGTCTTGTTGTTTCCTATCGAAGAGGAGGGAATCAGGCGGCCGTCCTCGAGAATGCCGGCCACCTCGACAAGGGCTATGTCGAGCTTTCCGAGAAAGCCGAACCAGACGAACTGCGCCACATGGGAAAGGTGGATGTCGAGATACTCCATCTCTCCGGCATTGATTCGCTTGCGACAGGTCGGATCGGACTGGTAAGGCAGACGCATCTCAACGCCGTCGGCTTCGGCCAGAACGCCGTCGAGCTCAGGAGCGGTCGATGCGCCGGTCCAGACGCCGATCCTGAACTTTTGCCCTGCCTTATTGGCATCGCCGATACGCCTGGCGAGCGCTCCCGGCACCGATTTCGGATAGCCGGAACCGGTAAATCCGCTCATTCCTACATTGACCCCCGAAGGGATGAGGGCTGCCGCCTCGTCGGCGGACATGATCTTGCCTTGCAAGGCTTTGCAATGGATGCGGGACTGGTTGTTCATTTCTTGCCTGACTCCGTTTCAAGATTGAAAAACGACACTGACAACTACTTCATACCACAGGCCTGAAACCGGAATTGCGCTTTTCGAACCCATTGCTGAAGCGCAGGCAATCAAGAGCGCGCGCATCCGCTGTCCAGGCGTCTGAGTCGTGAACTTACGCATTTATCTACTCAATAAAAAAGCACGTTATCTCCTGCCGGCGCAGGTTTGCAGGAACATTTTCCCGATGCGGATTTTTTTTGAAAGAAAACGGTGAGCCAAACGTACTAATACGCAAGCAAGGAGTTGATATGCGCATCGCGCCATCCTGCCCTGCAATGAAAATCCCGGTTGAAGACCGGTCATTGACAGGCGTTATGGTACGGAGGCGAAAGTTCAGTTCACAAACGTCCCGAGAGAAGTAATACAGAAGTCTGCACCCGCAGTGAAGCCTCGAAATTACCACCGGACCGCAGAAAAATCCACGAAAGGCTCGCAACAGCCATTTGACTGCCCCGCTCTCCTGTTCGTTCAGTGAACCATCGGAAGATAACCATGAAGCGCCCGGACAGCAGGGTTTCCGTGCCCCGGATGCGATTTGCACAGTACGCGTTTTATTTAAGTAACACCAATAACACAACCAGTTATGTCCTTCGCTTATCCTGATTCGGTGTTTGGCAAAAAAAACAGATTCGAGATCAAGCTGACTACCGGATTCCTGCTCTTCACCCTCCTGGCTTACGCAGGCGTGCTCTACGAACAGTTTTATTCGCTCGTCTACCTCTTCCAGACCGGGTCATGGTCATTGTTCACGACTCACCTCATGTTCCTGACGATGATCTCGTTCCTCGTTTACGGCGGCGTGCTTTACCACCTGACGAGAATCGGTTATTTCAAGAGGTTTTCCAGAAGCCACAACAATACGGCAAAGGAAAACGAGCTCATGATCAAGACGGATGCTTCTCGTCTGACCATACTGGTGCCCTCCTACAAGGAGGAGCAGAAGGTCATCATGCAGACCCTCCTTTCCGCCGCATTCCAGCTTTATCCCCGACGCCGCGTCGTGCTGCTGATCGACAATCCGCCGGTTCAGCCCGCGGCTGGAGCTGACTACAGGATGCTGACCGAAGCCCGCAACCTGCCGAAAATGCTGACGGAGTACTTCAATACCCACAAGCAGCGTTTTGTCGAACTAGAAAACGAATTCCATACCCGCAACCGCGGATGCATTTCCGATCCGGCAGCGGAGATGGCGCGCATGATCACGCTCTGGAGTGAAATGGAGCGCTACTTCGCCAACAAGATCGACACGTACGATATCGAGAACCATGTCGACGAACTTTTCCTGAAGTTGATCTATGAGAAGCTGAAATCGATCTTCACTGAAAAACTGGGCGGCAAATCCTCCCTCACATTTGCAGAGTTCCGCAAAGAGTACAGGTTCCTCTCCATCCTTTTCGATGTCGAAATCGATTCATTCGAACGCAAGAAATATGTGAACCTCTCGCATGCCGCAAACAAGGCGATGAACCTGAACAGCTATATCGGCCTTGCCGGCGGCTTCTTCAGGGAAGAAGAGAGCGCAAACGGCACCATGCTCGTCAAGTGCGATGAGAAAGAGGCCCAGCTGTCGATCCCGAGCACCGACTTCTTCATCACCCTCGATGCGGACAGCCTGCTGGTTCCCGAATACTCGGCAAGGCTCATCAGCATCATGGAAAGCCCGGAGAACAGCAGCATCGGCATCGCGCAGACGCCCTACAGCGCCATTCCGGGGGCGGACAACCGTATCGAGAGGATCGCCGGAGCGACCACCGATATCCAGTACATGATCCATCAGGGATTCACGTTCTACAATGCGACTTACTGGGTCGGCGCCAACGCGTTGATCCGCTCAGCCGCCCTGCAGGACATCAGGATCGAGGCCAAGGAGCGCGGTTACGACATCCAGAAGTTCATCCAGGATAAAACCGTCATCGAAGACACTGAGTCCAGCATCGATCTTGCGCACAACAAATGGCGCCTGTACAACCACCCTGAAAGGCTGGCTTACAGCGCCACCCCTCCCGATTTCGGTTCGCTGGTCATCCAGCGCCGGCGCTGGGCGAACGGCGGCCTGCTCATCATGCCGAAACTGATAAAATACCTCTTCGGCGAGTTTTCGTTCAAGAGGTTCTCGGAAGGCTTTTTCCGCTTCCACTACCTGGTCTCCATCGCAGCCGTCAACATCGGCCTGCTGCTGCTGATGGTGCTGCCTTTCGGCAAGGAGTTCAACAGCTTCTGGTTGCCGCTGACTTCGCTGACCTACTACATCCTTTACGCCCGTGACCTCAACCAGAACGGCTACAAGATATCGGACGTATTCAGGGTTTATGCGCTCAACCTGCTGCTCATCCCGGTCAACCTCGGCGGCGTGTTCAAGTCCATCGAGCAGGCGCTGACCGGCAAGCACATACCGTTCGTCCGGACACCGAAAATCCAGGGCCGCACCGCAGCCAGCCCGCTGTACATCATCGCCTCATACCTGCTGTTCATCCAGTTTTTCGCAGGCGGCCTCTACAGTATCTACAAAGGCTTCGTTTACCCCGGCGCATTCTCATTGCTGAACGCGGCATTCATGTTCTACGCGATTGTCCGCTTCATCGGGCTGAAGGAGAGCATGGAAGACCTCAGGATTACCCTGTCGGGAAAAATGCCAAACTTCAGGCTGGCTTTTCTGACGCTCCTTTTCTTGAAGTAATTACGATCAACCCGATTTCAGGCCCGAACTGATTGCAGCGGACTCCGAACAACGATGGCTTTTACGGCAACTATTGTGCTACAGATACGATCATGAAATTCGCTTGTGCCATCACCGCCGGACTACTCCTGTTCATCTCGCTCTGGCGTCCTGCCGAAGTCAGCGCATCCCCGGTTCTCCTCTCCTTCGACGTGGAAGAACCGGGGGACGAGCTGGCGCTCCGCCGGCTGGATGTCAAGGTCCCGGCAACCTACTTCATCACCGGCGCCTTCGCTGAAAATCACAGGGAGCTGGTAGCCGCGCTCTCGAAGGGCGACAACACGATCGGGTCGCACTCGTATAACCATCCCCATTTCAGAAGCCTCGCCCCTGACTCGATCCGCCAGGAACTCGCCCTGTCGAAACAACTCATTGAATCTATCTCAGGCAAACCTGTGGAGTGGTTCCGCGCTCCTTACCTCGAATACGACGAGCGGGTGCTGCAATCGCTCCGGGAAACCGGTTATCTGGGAGACAGCTCCGACAAGGACTCCTGGGCCGACCAGGCGGTCATCTTTGAAATGCCCATTTCCAACTTTCGGGATTCCAGCCTCATCGCCTCCGACTACGACATGCTCGAGGAGGGACACGACTCCGGGTCACAGTTCAGGGACACGCTCAGGAAAATGTATTTCGAAAAGGCCAGGAACGGCCAGCCACTTGTGGTCCTGCTCCATCCAAGCGTCTGTTCGAAACAGATCGAGTCCCTGAACGAATTCATCTCCTCGGTCAGGAAGTCGGGAGCCACATTCATGTCGCTGGACGGTTACCTGTCGTCATTACAGCAGCATCGCCCGCTTCGACGGGCGGCATGGCTCGATGCAGAGAATCCCGGCAACCCGGCATCGACTGCCGAGGCACTCTCCCGTCTCGGCACAACGGATGTCTTCCTGATGGCGACGGATGCCTCTGGAAAGAGCTGTTTCAGCAACCCTGACGGACGGGACAGGTTCGGCAGAACGGTGGCCAGCCTGAAGTCAAAGGGCGTGAAGGTACATGCCTGGATATCGGTCCTTGCGGATCGAAAGGCGCTCGAGCAGCATCCGGAGTGGGGCATGATTTCCAAAACCGGCACACGGTCAACAGAATGGATGTCTCCGGCAATTCCGGAGGTCGTCAGGCACGTCGCCGCAACGATGAGGCGACTGATGAAGGAGTACCAGCTTGACGGAATCTGCATGGACAACCTCGCCTTCCCGAACGCCGAATTCGATTACCTCCCGGAAATCGTCAAGGCGTATGCACAGCACGAAAAGCTCAATCACCTGCCGCCTCTGACCGAACTGATGAACGACGATTATACCTCCTGGTGCGAGTGGCGCTCCACGGTCATCGCCGACCTCGCCGGCAAACTGAGGAAAGCGGCGATGCCTGCCGGCAAGCATCGTGTCGAGTTTTCAACAGTTGTCCCCGGCAACTCGGCAATCAACTACCGGGAGCCTGAGATTACAGGACAGAACGTGGCGCTGCTCAGCCAGAGCGTCGATCTCATCATTGCCGACATGCCCTCCAACCAGGAGGCCGACACAGAAAAAATAGCGCTGAAACGCCTTGCCCTGCAGGTAAGGGCCGGCGATAAACCGGTCCTGTTCAGGTTGAGCGAGTCAGCAGACCATCGAGCCTCAACACACGAAACGCTTTCCATGCCGGCCGGAAAACTTGCAAAAGGAAGCGACGGGGTCACTCTTCTGCCCCGAAGCTCGCAAGGAGCCCTGGAAAATTTCAGACAGATGTTTGCCGGCTCGACAGAATGACTCCGTTTCCGATCCGCTCAGACGATCGGAAGGAAAATGTCCGTGAATGGCTCCTCTTCCCGAACCTCCGGGACAAAGTGGACCCGCTGAAGGAAAAGAGGGTGATCACGTCAATGCTCACCGATGGCTTCACCGCCGGCAATCCTGCCGCCCCCCGCAGAAACATCAGGAGCGCTCCAACTTGCCCAGCAAGGCCAGAAAAACGATGATGCCGATGCTGATGGCCACATCGATAAAACCGACCACGAGCACGAGCCTCATCAGGTTCATCGCCAGGACGTAATAGAGCATGACGGATGCAAACAGCAACCTGCCGATCGCATTGAGCAGCACGACTCCCCTCCTGCCTGCCGGATCGACAGCGGCATACAGCACCATCGAGCCGATCAGCACCAGGTCAATGCCGGCGGTATTGATGAGCAGCGAGTGAGCAGGATGGAGTGGACGCACATAGGGTGTTCCGCCAAGATGCAGCGAAAAATTGAGATCGCTCAGGAAAAACAGGTAGCTGTCGGCAACTCCCGGAAGAGTGAGGGGGCTTGCCAGAAGGATGTTGAAGATGCCGCTGAAAACCAGCAGGTGCCTGAAGTGACGTATCGTGGCTTGCGCCTGTTTCATACGGTGCTCACGGGAATCGGAAATGATGGCCTGCCAGGGTCAAACGCGCTCTTCATCGACCTGTTCGCCGCCGTCCCCCTTGACGGCTTCCGCCTTCTGCCTGGCGACCTTGACATCCTTCATCAGGGCATCGGCCACAAAAAGACCTGCGCCGGCCACCAGAATGCCCGGCAGCCCGCATGATGCAAGAGGAATGCCCAAAGGGGATAAGATCAACGCCGCTCCCGCGACGGTTGCCGCTTGTTTCAACATATGTCCATCTCGTTGAAAATTGCCTGATCCACCTGCTGTCTCCTGTACATCCGAGTATATGAAACATCCCGTCAAAATCAAAAGCACGCAATTCGGCCCACTCGCGCCGTAAAATAATTCACTATCATGAGCCCAACCGGGCTTCACTGAATTTTTCGATCGTTTGCCATGAACCTTCCTGTCATCGTGCTCCTCGCGGTGTTCATCTCCATCGCCCTCCGCCAGGTCCTCAAGGTTCGACTGCAGATCTGGCAGATCATGCTTGCCGGCGCAGCAGTCGTGATGCTGACCGGGCAAATCTCACCTCTTGCGGCGTTTCATGCGATCGACGCGGAGGTCATGGCCTTCCTTTTCTGGATGTTCCTCGCCGGCCGGGCATTCGAGGAAAGCGGCTATCTCGAACGCCTGGCCTACGGATTGTTCAGCAGGGCAGGAAGCGCCGACTCGCTGCTCCTGCTTATCATCGCCGGTTGCGGCCTCCTGTCGGCCCTCCTGATGAACGACACCGTCGCCATCGTCGGCACACCGCTCATGCTTACCCTGGCAAGGCAGCACGGCATGCACTCGAAACCGCTGCTGCTCGCGCTGGCATTCTCCGTCACCACCGGCAGCGTCATGAGCCCCATGGGAAATCCGCAGAACCTCCTGATCGCCGTCGCAGGAGTACCGTCAAACGTATTCATGCTGTTCGGACACTACCTGGCATTGCCGACGCTTGCCAGCCTGGCGGTCACCTTCGTCATGCTGAAATACGGGTTTCGCGAGCATTTCGGCCGGGCAGGGCTTTTCCACGCAGAACCGGTGCTCCTTGACCGCAGGCTTGCCTCGATATCGAAACTGTCGATCACGGTGACGCTGGCAATGACCTTACTGAACATCGTGCTGACTGCGCTTCCCGGCAATCACGGTTTCCCCATAACATGGATCGCCGTCGGCGCTGGACTGCCGGTACTGCTGTTCAGTTCAAGAAGATGGGAGTTGATGCGGACGCTGGACTGGAAGACCCTCCTGTTTTTCGCGGCCATGTTCGTGCTCATGGAGAGCGTCTGGCAGACCGGGTTCTTCCAGCGATTTTTCAGGGAGGCCGGTATCGACCTGACGGAAATACCTTCACTCATGGCTGTGGGCATACTGTTGAGCCAGCTCATTTCGAATGTGCCGCTGGTGGCGCTCTGCCTGCCTGCGCTGACCGGGGCGGGAGCCTCGCCGAAGCTGCTTATGGCTCTGGCCGCAGGCAGCACCATCGCCGGCAACCTGCTGATCTTCGGTGCTGCCAGCAACGTGATCATCATCCAGAACGCCGAATCCCGCGGAGACAAGGGCATCGGGTTCCTCGAGTTTGCCAGGATCGGCATACCGCTCACCCTCGCGCAGGCGGCCATTTACGGCATGGCGTTCATGCTGACCCCCTGATGAGGCGAACCACTCACTCCTGCCAGCCGCCACCCACCGATCGGTAGAGGTCGGCCACGGCGGAAAGGCGACGACGCTGAACGTCGGCAAGGTCGAGTTCGGCCTGAAGGAGGTCGCTCTCGGCCGTGATCACTTCGAGGTAGGTCGCCATGCCGCTCTGGAAGAGCAGCCTTGAGTTCCTGGCGGCTCGACGCAGCGTCGATACCCGCCGGGTCGCCAGCAGCTCCTGCTCGCCGCTCTTCTGCACCTGCACGAGGGCGTCCGATACCTCGCCGACCGATTTGAGGAGGGTCTGCCTGAAGGTCAGCTCAGCCTGGTCACGCCTGATTTTTGACTGCCGGTACTGAGCGGTCAACTCGCCATGCCTGAACACCGGCTGGAGCACCGAGCCTCCGACGATGCCGAAAAGTGAGCCGGGAGTGGAGAACCAGTTGCCGGAACTTATGGAGTTCAGACCCCCCTGAGCCGTCACGGTCAGCGTCGGATAGAGCATGGCCTTTGCGGCACCCATCGAAGCGTGCTGGGACATGAGCGTCTCTTCAGCCGCGCGGACATCAGGCCGGTTGCGCAGCAGTTCGAGCGGCACACCCGCACCGAGTGAGTCCGGGACGGTCGAATGGTCAAATCCGGGGCTGCGTTTCACGGCAGTTCCCGGCATTCTGCCGGCAAGGATCGAAAGGGCATTCGCCTGGGCGCTCCTCGAAGCCTCGAGCTTCGGAACCGAGAACCTCGCGGCCTGAAGGCGTGCATCCTGCTGCTCGACCGCAAGACTGGTCACATTTCCGGCATCGTACTGAAGATGCATCATGGACAGGGTCGTATCGGCCAGAGCGATGTTGCGCCTGGTGATATCGATCTGGGCATCAAGCATCTTGAGGTTCCAGTACCCCTGGGCAACGTCGGAGACCAGCCGGGTGCGAACGGCCCTGGCCGCATCGGTGCTCCGGAGATATTCGGCGAACGCTGCCTTGTTCCTGTTGTTGATCTTCGCCCAGATGTCGATCTCCCATGAAGCCGCAAGGGATGCAGTATAATCCCGGACATCAAGGTTCGTTGAGCCCTTCGCCTGCTGGCTGTGATCTGAATAGGAGGTCGCGCTCCCCTTGGCCTGCAGGTCCACCGTAGGCAGATAACCAAGCCGCGATGCATTGAGGGACTGCTTGGCATAGTCGATGTTCTTGAGGGCGATGAGGAGGTCATGGTTGTTCACCACCGCGCTGTCGATGAGGGCTCGCAGGTCCGGGTCCGCAAAAAAACTCCGGTATGGAACGGCAGCGATCGGCTTGCCTGAAGGCGCCTGTCCCGGATAGCCCGATGGAAGCTGCACATCCGGCCGCCGGTATTCCTTGACCGGGCTGCACGCGGTCAGGGAGACGCTCACGGAGAGCAGCGCAAACAGCGCCTTTTTCCGGAACTCCCACCCCGTTCTTTGATTCTTGATCGCGCTCATGCTTCATCCCCCTCTTTCTTCAGCTGTTCATCAAGAATCGTCCCTGCTTCGACGATGACCGCTGCCGGACCGGTAAACCGCTCCTGCAGTCCCTGGAAGGCCACGAAGAGCACCGGCACCACCATGATGCCGAGCACCATGCCAAGGAGCATGCCGCCGATGGCTGCGGCACCGATCGAATGGTTGCCCATGGCTGCCGGACCGGTCACGAACAGCAGCGGAAGCAGTCCGGCGACGAATGCCAGCGAGGTCATCAGGATAGGCCGGAGCCTCGCCTTGGCGCCCTCCCTGGCGGCATCTTCGAGCGAAAGCCCCGCCACACGCCGCTGAAGGGCGAACTCAACGATCAGGATGGCGTTCTTGGCGAGCAAACCGATCAGCATGATGACCGCGACCTGCACATAGATGTTGTTCTCAATGCCGGCGAGCTTGATGCCGATGACCACGCCCATCAACCCAGTCGGAATCGAGAACATGACGGCAAGCGGCAGCAGGTAGCTTTCGTAGAGCGCCGACAGCAGGAAGTAGACGAACACGACCGAAAGCATGAAGACGAAGAGCTGGCCGCCCGAAGACTCGAGCTCTTCGCGGCTCTGACCTTTCCAGTCATAGGTGAAGCCGGTCGGCAGGGTGGTTTTAGACACCTCTTCGACCGCCTTGATCGCCTGGCCGGTGCTGTAACCGGGCTTCACGACCGCGTTGACCGAAATCGCGTTGAACAGGTTGAAGTGGTCGACGGCGTCCGGGCCATACACCTTCTTGAGGGTGACGATCGAAGTGACCGGCACCATCTGGCCCGCGGTGTTCTTGACGAAGATGCCGTTCAGGGAGGATGGCTCCGTGCGATCGACCGTCTCGGCCTGCATCACGACACGGTAATACTTGCTGAAACGGTTGAAATCCGAAGCCTGCATGCTGCCGTAGTAGGCCTGCAGGACGGTCATGAGGTCCCTGACGTTCACCCCGAGCTCGCCGGCCCTGGCGTTGTCGACCTGGAGTTCGTACTGTGGCCAGGTAGCCTTGAAGGTGGTGAATGCCATGCCGATCTCCGGCCGCTTCATCAACGCTCCGATAAAGCCCTGTGCAACATCGCCGAACCTGGTGAACTCACCGCCGCTGCGATCCTGCAGCACGAGCTCGAGGCCGCTGACCGTACCAAAACCGGGCACCGTCGGCATGGAAAGGGCAAAGAAGGAGCCCTCCTTGATCGAAGAGAGCTTCCCTGAAACGGCGCCGATGATCTCCTTCATGTTGCGCACCTTGCCCCGCTCCTTGAGATCCCTGAGCTGCATGAACATGAGGCCCGATGCCGGGGACGAGCTTCGGGAAAGGATGTTGATGCCGGTAACCGAGATGACCTTTTTGATGGCCGGCATCGACTGCATCATGGCAGCGGCCTTGTCCATCGAGGCCTGGGTGCGGGAGAGCGCGGTACCGGGAGGCATGGTGACCGAGACAATCACGAAGCCGTTGTCCTCGTCAGGGATGAACCCGGTAGGCGTTGCCCTGAACATCCAGAATGCCACGAGAGAAACGATGGCTAGCCCTCCGAATGCGAGCTTCCGCTTGCCGAGAAGATACACGAGACTGTCGGTGTAACGGTGCTTCAGGTTTTCGAAACCGGCGTTGAAGCCCGTGAAAAAGCGATGGCTCACGCCCGTGAAGCGCTCTTTTCCGCTCTTTTTCTGGTCGTGAAGGTCGGTCAGGAACAGCGCGCAGAGCGCCGGGCTGAGCGTCAGGGCGTTGACCGCCGAGATCAGGATGGCGATGGCCAGCGTAAAGGCGAACTGCCGGTAGAAGACGCCTGTCGAGCCCTGCAGGAAGCCTACAGGAAGGAACACCGAAGCCATGACGAGCGTGATCGTGACGATGGCCGTGGTGATTTCCCGCATGGCCGCAACCGTGGCGGTCTTGGCCGGCCAGTGCTTCTGTTCCATCTTGGCGTGAACAGCCTCGACCACCACGATGGCGTCGTCGACCACGATGCCGATGGCAAGCACCAGGCCAAAAAGCGTCAGCACGTTGATCGAGAAGCCGAACAGGTTCATGAAGAAGAAGGTGCCGATGATGGCCACAGGCACGGCGATGGCAGGAATGAGCGTCGAACGGAAATCCTGGAGGAAGAGGAACACCACGAGGAACACCAGCAGGAACGCCTCGATGAGGGTATGCTGCACCTGCTCGATCGATTCGTCGACCACCTTCTTGGAGCTGAAAGGAATAGAATACTCCACGCCTGAAGGGAACGACTGCGAGGCCTTTTCGAGCACCTTGCGCAACTCGGTCTCGACCTTGTTGGCGTTCGAACCGGGAGACTGGTAGACGGCGAGCACCACGCCCGGTTTGCCGTTGGCCTTGGTGGTCACGGTGTAGCTATAGGAGCCGAATTCGACTCTTGCGATGTCCTTGAGCCTGAGGAGTGATCCGTCAGGGTTGGCCCGGATGACAATGTTCTCATAATCTTCAGGAAGCGCGAACTTGCCTCGGTACTTCATCACGTACTGCATCGGCTCGTTGCTCATCAGGCCGAATGATCCGGGAGCAGCTTCGAGGTTCTGGCTTTGGATGGCAGCTGAAACCTCCTGCGGGGTCAGGCTGTAGGCGGCCATCTGCTGTGGCCGGAGCCAGACCCGCATCGCATAGTCCATGTTGCCGTAGACGGAGACCTGCCCGACGCCAGGCACCCTGGCGAGGTCGTCGACGATATTGATCTTCGCGTAGTTCTGCAGGAAGGTGGTATCGAACTCCTTTTCGTTGCTCGACAGGTTGATCAGCATGATCTGGCTGTTCTGCCGCTTGACCGTCGAAACACCGATCTGGTTGACTTCGCTGGGCAGGCGGCTCGTGGCCTGGGACACCCTGTTCTGCACATTGACCGCTGCCTGGTCGGGGTTGGTGCCCTGCTTGAAGAAGACGTTGATGGAGAGCGAGCCGTCGTTGGCAGAGGTCGAGGTCATATAGGTCATGTTCTCGACGCCGTTGATGGCCTCTTCGAGTGGCGGTGCCACCGTGCGGCCGACGGTCTCGGCGCTGGCTCCGGGATAGCTTGCCGACACCGACACGCTCGGCGGAGCGATATCGGGAAAGCGGGTGATCGAGAGCTGGTTCATGCTGACCAGTCCGAGCAGCACGAGGATGACCGAGATGACCGTCGCCAGTACAGGGCGGGAGATGAATCTTTCTAACATGGGCCCTGCGGATTATCGAGCGTTGACCGGAGAGGATGCGGTGGCGCCGGCATTGCCTGGCACCGGCCTCATCGGCTTGACCGGCATCCCCTCCTTGAGCTTATCGATACCGGCCGTCAGAATCGTGTCTCCCGGCTTGAGGCCGGCGGTAACGATATAGTTCGGGCCACTTTTGCCAGAAACCGAGATTACCTGCTTTTTGACCTTGTTGCCAGGCTGCAGCACGAACACGAACAGCTTGTCCTGAAGATCGACCGTAGCGGCCTGCGGCACCAGCATGATGCCGCTGTAACTGGCCCTGAGGCTTACCTTGCCGGAGTTGCCGCTCCGAAGCAGGCCTTCGGCGTTCGGGAATGAGGCGCGCATGCCGATCGAACCGGTCACGCGATCGAATCCCCCGCTCATCGACTCGAGCTTGCCTGGATGCGCGTACACCGTACCGTCCGAAAGGATCAGGGTCACCGGCGGCACGCTTGAGATCTTCTCATCGATGGTGTTGCCGGGATAGATGGTTTTAAATCGGGTGAACTCGGACTCGCTGATGCTGAAGACGGCATACATCTGCCCGACATCCGACAGCGTGGTGAGCGCCTGCGCCTGGTTCCTGGTCAGCAGGTTGCCCGGTCTGAAGGAGATACGGCCGATATAGCCGCCGACAGGAGCCGTAATGAGCGTATAGCCGATGTTGATACGGGCCGCCCTGGCCTGGGCCGCAGCCTGTTCGGCGGATGCCCTGGCGGCCTGCGACTGTGCTTTTGCCGTGGTAAGCTGCACGGGAGCGATCACCTTGTTCTCGACGAGGGGCACCAGCTTGTCGGCATTCACGCGAGCAACCATGGCGAGCGCTTCGGTAGCGTGCTGCGCGGCAAGGGCCGTGTTGTACTGCTCGCGATAGGTCGAATCGTCAATCCTGAAAAGGGGCTGCCCCTTTTTCACCAGCTGTCCCTCCTTGACCAGGATCTCCTGGAGCACCCCGTCCACCTGCGGGCGGATTTCGGCGTCCGCACGGCCTTCGAGGCGGACAGCGTAGTCCGAGGCGATGTCCGCCGAGTCAGCGGTGACAGTCAACACCGGCAGTTCCGGTATCATGTTCATTTTATCATCCGCTTTCTTGCCGCATCCACCCAGCGCCAGCGTTACTCCGACAACGGCAGTCAGGGCAATGTGCGAAATAAACCGATGTACAACGGGGGAAGGTATCCTTGTCATTTTAATCAATGCGATCTGTGTATGGTAGCTGATAATTTTGGTCATATTCCGCTTAACGATAACGAAAAAAAGGGATATAATCATGCGCGGCTCCTTCGCTCAAGATCGAGTAGAGACATCTTGATATCAGGACCGCCAAGATAACCACCGATCCCTCCATCACTGCAGAGCACCCGATGACAGGGGATGAAAATCGGCAACGGGTTTCTACCGCAGGCTCCGCCGACGGCACGTGCCGAATCCGGGGAACCGACCGATTCGGCGACCTCCCTGTACGATGCGGTACATCCATACGGAATGCCGGACAGGGCCGCCCACACCCGCTGCTGGAAGGCGGTTCCTGCGGGAGCCAGCGGCAGCGTAAAGCTCCTGACCTGTCCATCGAGCCAGGCATCGAGCTGGCTGAACGCTTCGTCCAGCAGAGGTATACTGCTCGCCCCATCCCCCTTCGGAACCGATACACTGCCAAAAAAAAGGCCGGAAAGCGCTCCCCCCTGCTCGGCAATGCCGATCAGACCTATGGCTGTTTGCCTGAATCGGATATTCATCCTGAGTTTGATAGCTGGTTATTGCCAGAATAAAGCTCTGCACCCTGCATGAGCATAAGGGACCTACAGGTTCTGACCGAAAACACCCATGGCCATGATGACATCCTTGAGCTGCAGGCCGAGATCGGTCAGGCGGTACTCGGTCTTCGGAGGAACCGTGGGATAGATTTTCCTGGCAATGATCTTCCTTCCTTCCAGAAATCTCAACCGGTCGGCAAGCACTTTGGGACTGATGCCGCTCAGGGATTTCAACAGTTCGGAATATCTTTTCTTGCCTGAAAGAAGGTCCCGAATGATGAGGGTGGTCCACTTGCCCTCGATAATCGCTGCCGTCTTTCTGACAGGACAGCCCTCATCGCAGGACGCCGTCAATAATTCATTCTCATCCATAACATAAAGCAAGTATAAACAGTCGTCAAACGGATTTTTTATTTATCTGCAAAATAATCACTTAACAGATTTTGCATTACCACAAAAGACAGTTACCAAAAGGTAACTACTTCCTAATATATAGTTTTATTTCTACATTTATTGCGTTACGTAGCATAACGCATCTCACGGCGCATACGGGCAATGCCCGAGCCGAAAAGCGTTGTCGTACGAGGCACTCCTTCCCCCAACCCGATACACGGTTCATCTTATGAAAAAACTATCAATCCTGCTCACGCTGATCGGCATCGCCCAGCTTGTCCTCGGCATCAGCCTTCTCCTGATTCCGCAACCATTCGCCGCATGGATGGGGCTTTCGCCCACTGGCGCCGACATCAACTACCTTTTCGGCATGCTCGCCGCCAGGTTCATCGCTTACGGTATCGGCATGTTCTTCATAGCAAGGGAACCTGCCAGGCATCCGTTCTGGATCAACAATATGATCCTCATACAGGCTGTCGATCTAGCGGTCGGCCTGTTCTATACCCTGAACGGCACACTCACGCTGAAGGTCTCCGCCTTTCCGATGTTCAACGCTGCAATCTTCACCCTGCTGCTGTTGCTGTGGAGACCGAAAGGGCAGGAAGGCAAGGCCTGAGCTATGGGATTTCTCAGCGCAAAACTGTTCTCATGGCTTCAGGGCGCGGAATTCTACATTTCGATGCACAAGGAAGCCATCGAGGGCATTCCGGAAGGAGAAGGCAGGAGCTGGGTTGATGCCGGCTGCGGACCGGGCCTTCTGGCGCGCCTCGCAGCAAAGAAGGGATATGTCACCCTTGGCATCGATCGCAATGCATCCATGATCCGGGAAGCCATAAGAGTTGCCGGTTGCGGGCAAGCAGGGGTTCGTTTCCTGACCGGAGACCTCTCCTCGCTCGCTCCGGAAAGTGCCGATGTCGTCTCGGCATCCTCACTCCTTGCCGTCCTTGAGGATCGTATCGGAGGGCTCACACAGCTCATGCAAATCGTAAAACCGGGCGGAGTGCTCGTCATCATCGAGCCCACATCCCGAATGAATCCGAAAAACGCGGGGAAACTCCTGAGGAGAGGCCTGATACGCCACAGAAAGAGTGCCCTGAGGCTCTGGGCCCTGGCAAGACAGGGCAACACCGTTGACCCGTTGCTGTTCGAAGCCGTGAACAAGGCAACCGTCACGTTCACCCCCCTGCTAGATGGCCTTGCAGGGGCCTGGTTCATCCGCAAGGAGGCGTGACCGGTTCAGGAGCTATAGGACAGTCTATGCATTTCATATATTCAAGTTATCCTGATCGCCACTGCAGGTGATTGCCCATACCACTTTTTCATTCGGGACCGCCCCCATGACAGCAGCAGAGCGCATAGAGGGACTTTTAACGAAAGCCATCTCACTGCATCAACAGGGAGATCTGGCAAGGGCCCGGGCCATGTATACGGAGATACTTGAAAACCAGCCGAACCATGTCGATGCGTTGCACCTGCTCGGGGTTATCGCTCATCAGACAAAGCAGTACCATCATGCGGTTGCCTGGTTCGATAAATCCATAACCGCCAAACCCGATTTTGCCGAGGCATATTCAAACCGCGGACTTGCCCTGCAGGCGCTCGGGCGCCTGGACGCTGCGATTGCCAGTTACGACCGTGCCATTGCCCTCAGGCACGATTATGCCGAAGCCTGGTACAATCGAGGCAATGCATTGCGCAACAAGCAGCTTCTCGAAGCGGCCATGACGAGTTACGACAAAGCCATTGCCATCAAGCCCGGGTTTGCCGAAGCTTATGCGAATCGAGGCATCCTGCTGTTCGAACTCAATCAGTTCGATGAAGCTCTGGCAAGTTACGATCGGGCCATTGCCATTAAACCCGATTATACCTCCGTTTACACAAATCGAGGCGCCGCGCTGCAGGAGCTCAAGCGATACGATGAAGCCCTTGCGAGTTACGACAAATCCATCGCCATCAAACCCGATTACGCCGAAGCTCATTACAATCGGGGAAAACTCTTGCAGGAGCTCAAGCAGCCTGACGCAGCGATATCCAGTTACGATAAAGCCGTGGCGATCAGGCCTGATTATGCCGAAGCACACTACAACAAATCGCTTGCCCTGTTGTTGAAGGGCAACTTCAGGGATGGATTGCCATTGTACGAATGGCGCTGGAAAACGCGGCAGATCGCCCCTTTTCAACGCCAGTTCCGTCAAAAAGCATGGTTGGGTGACCTGCCGATTGACGGCAAAACCATCCTGCTCCACGGGGAGACTGGATTGGGAGACACGATCCAGTTCTGCCGTTATGCAAGGACGGTTACCTCCATGGGTGCGAAGGTGATACTTGAGGTCCAGCCGACGCTCCTGAGATTGCTCCAGGGGCTTGAAGGGGTATCGGCTGTTGTGTCCAGAGGAAGCCGGCTTCCGGCCTTTGACCTGCACTGTCCCTTGATGAGTCTTCCTCTTGCATGTCACACCGACCTGAAAACAATTCCCACCGTCACTCGTTACATCACCACTCCGAATGATAAGGTGGCTGACTGGCAACACCGACTGGGTAAAAAAACCGGGGAGCTTAGGATAGGAGTGGTTTGGAGCGGCAGTTCATGGCCAAAACACAGTTCTGAACGCAGCATCCCGCTTTCAGAACTGGTAACCCGGCTGCCGGAGAACATTGAGTACGTAAGCTTGCAGCAGGAGATCAGAGCCGATGACAAGGCAACGCTGGAGTCAACGCAACAGATCCGACACTATGGAGAGGAGCTGAAAGATTTCAGCGATACTGCGGCGCTGTGTGAGCTGATGGATCTGATAATCAGTATCGATACCGGAGTTGCCCATCTGAGTGCGGCGTTAGGCAGGCAAACATGGATCATGCTGCCATTCCTTCCCGACTGGCGCTGGCTCCTTGACCGTAACGAGAGCCCCTGGTACCCGACGGCGACCCTGTTCAGGCAATCCTCGCCTGATTCTTGGGGAAGCACCATCGATGAGGTCGTCAGACTGCTGCGTAGCCCGGCTCAAACAGTCCAGAGTGCCCCCTCCGACCGATAGATCCTGAACATATCTGAAGCATGACGGACGATCCGACACGATCGTCATCACGGGAATACTCCGACTTCTGCAAGTCCGGCACTCAGGGCTGCGCACCAGTTATGGCTATCGGTGAGGAGCTTTCCGACCTTATTGCCAAAGTCCATGACCTGTCGCCGACGCTCACCTGAAGGGTCTGGGGCAAAGCTTGCGCTGGCAGATCACTGGCTGTGATGAACATCCCTGATGGATCAAACTTGAGCCAGGAGGGCAACCGACCGCCGTCGGCCATCGAAACACTGACCTCCCGTGTCGCTGCGGCAGTGAGCATTTCCATCGGCAGGGGGAACCAGAACTTCGAGCCCAGACGGGACTCATCCTCAGGCACCATGACGGTCAGCACACCTTTCTGACCACCCGAGACATCAACAGTCATCCCGTCAGGCATGACCATACCCGATACCGGCGTCACCAGGCTGATCAGGGTAAGAGGATCGGGAGTCACCTTGATCACATCAGACGCGGCAACCGGCGTTTTCATGATTTCGGGGTTCTGCGTCGAAGTTATGATGCTGCCGACATCAGGTTTTGGCTGAGGAACAGGAACCGTCTCTCCGGGATCTATAGTCAGCTTGCCGTCTACAAAGCTGATCAGGTAGTTACCCGCATTGAACGAACCGTCACCTGATGGAGCTGATGGTGTAATCGCATAAGGACTGCCGGTTACACTGGCCGAGGCGTCGGCCCCTGCACTCGTCAGTGTCACCAGATCGATGCGCTCATTGTTCTTCAAGGCCGTATTGGTGAATTCATTGCCGGTAAAAACAACCGCTTCGCCCGACGATTTCACCCGGTCAGATGCCGTTATGGTCAGCGGTGCGGGAGCGATCGTCAGCTTGGCAGCATCGAGAGCGATAATGTAGTTATTAACCCAATCAAGGTTCCCGGAGAAATCCCACAATTCTACTACATATGGTGATCCTGCAACGCCGGCATGCGGATCGCCACCATCGGAGTACAACGTCACGCTATCGATAGTATCACCGGGGGCCAACCCTGTGACACTGCTGGTATAAGACATCCCGTCAAAAACATGGTAAACCCAGTCTGTTGTACCGTCATTGTAAATCTCTCTGGTGATCCGGGCAGAGGTCGTCCCATCAGTAACTGTGTTCTCTCCGTAAGTCTTGACCAGATCCTTCAGCGTGAAGGTCAGCAGTGACCGGTTCACCGTCAAACTACCCTTCTCATACTGGAGATCGTAATTGTTCCCGTCGAACCCGGAGCTTCCCGTCGCGTTACTGATCTCAATTACATAAGGACTCTGACGATCGGGATCATTCGACGAAACCGGAGCGTTTGCGTCGGCCCCGTTGCTTGTCAACGTCACCCGGTCGACCCGCTCATTGCTCTTCGGGCTTTCGTTCGGATCGAAACTAAACTCCGTACCATCGAAAACGATCTCTTTTCCGAAATCCTTTTCGATATCATTGGCTCGCATGGTCAATGGAGCACGGTTGATGATCGCCGTGTTTTGCTTCTCGTCCTGGGTGAGGCGATAGGCAGGCGTCAATTCGTAGTTATTCATTGATGCCGAACCGCTCCCGATCGTCAGTCCGGTTACAAAGTTGCTTCCGTTGCCCGAAACGTTCTTGTCATTCACCGTCGCGCTGATCAGCGAATCAATCGTCTCACCGTTCTTCAGTCCTATCGGATTGGTGAAGCTGGTCGGTTCAATCGAATTCGTGCCCGAGTAGGTGCCCTCAAGCGTTATCCCCAATGGCGCCTTGTCCACCGTCAGAACGCCATCACTCTCCTTGATGTCGTAGTGCACTATGTGGAAAGTCCCAGTGGCCGGACCCTGAAGCCTGATTGGATAGGTGCCTGCCGGATCGGCAGGGTCCAATCCGTCGGCACAGCTCACCGAGATATCCGAAAGACCATCGTTAGGCATTAAATAACCCTCAGAACTCAAGAGATAGCCCGGCACCGGATACCCTGCAGGTCCGAGCGATACCGTATAGGCATCTGAAGGGACGACAAGGTCGTCTCCATAGGTTTTCCTCTGATCATCAGCTTTTATACTCAGCGGTATCAGAAAGCACCGTAACAGCGGAAATATATCTTGGTGCTCAACTATCGTCGAGTCTTGCAGATATGTTCGCCACACCTTACCCGTCCATCCCTCGACATCGATGTCCCAGCCGGCATCGGCGAACAGGGAGCGGCTTTTCAACTCTGTGAACGTCTTTGCCCAAACGTCACTCGAAAGCGTGGGATTGGCGCTTGACGACCAGAATGACGCCGTTATGCTTATGTCAGAACCAAGATCGTAATCGCCGCCGACAAGGCCACCAATATGACTCTGACCATTAACAGAGTCACTGGAGAATGAGTTGGTGATCCTTAACCTCCCGGCCTGTCCACCTGTACGGTAAACAGCTCCGACCAGTCCACCGCCATAATCCCCTGAAAATGTTCCCGACCCCGCAGAAGTCTCCTCGCCGACATACAGCGTACCTGAATTATATGAGTTGGTAATCGTGACGTCCCCTCCTGAGCCAACCAGCCCGCCAACCTCCAGGCCACCCCGAATGGCAACATCATTATAGGACTCTTCGATAGTGATCGTGTCGGCCCTGCCTACAAGACCGCCGACGTGGTGGCTCTTCCAGTAAAAACCGGAACTTCCATTCACACCGCCCTCATTGAAACTCTTCGAAATCGAGATCGACCCGCCCGTGACCAACCCGACAAGGCCACCAAGATCCAGAGCATCTGTTTCGCAGAAAATACCTGAGCTGTTGTGGCTGTTGACAATCGTCAATACACCATACTCCTGCGCACCGAGCAGACCCCCGATTTTCCCAAAAGCGCCAAAGATGCCGCTGTTGAACGAGTAGGTATAGCTGTTGCTGATCGAAAGCGTATTCGGAACGTTCTGATCACCGCCGGCATACCCGATCAGACCACCGGTGTATTGCGCTGTTGCCGTAATATCAGCGAGATTGATGCAATCGGAAATCGTCACATTCGTGCCACCACCGAGAGCGCCCACAAGTCCGCCGGTTTTTGACCTTCCGCTAACAGAGGGGAAATATCCGTTGCCGGAGTTCGCAATATAATCAGGATCAAGAGAGTTGTATACGTTGGCAATCGTCGCTACTGAACCGTCAACCACGCGCCCGGCCAGGGATCCGGTGAAGTCTTGTCCGCTCACCCGGAAAGCGCGCAAGCCGACATTGCGGATCGTCGAGCTGCCAATCGCACCGAAAAGTCCAACGCCATCCTGCGATGGGCGATTGATTTTCAGCGCATAGATGCTGTGACCGAGCCCATCGAAAACGCCGGTGAAGGGCGCTGAAGAAGAACCGACAGGATTGAATCCTGCACCGCCGCCCCAGGTACTGGTAACGTCTGCATCGATGTTGCTTCCGAGAGCAAAATGACCATTGAGGTCCGATGCCAGATTCTGCAGGCTCTGGGCCCCCAAGTTACCCGCATCGGTAATGACCGTGTAGTCTATGTTATTAATGAACAGAAATCCGTTACCGGATCGTGGCGTCACACCGCCATCCGAAAAGAAATCAATTCTGCCCACAAAAAACGGCAGGACACGAGGGTCGGAATACTCGTAAGCGATTCCCATCTTCACGGTACCGGAACCCGGTTCGAGATCAAGCGATGCGGAGTTATTGGCCGTCATGAGCGCGTTGATGTTGATGTCGCCATGCGCCCGCAATGTGAGCTTGTTTGCATACCAGGTAATCGGCGCATTAACATTGATGTTTCCGGCTTCAGTTCCTGTGACGCTTGTCGCTATGGTAACATCTGCACCATCACTCCCATTGCCTGAATCTCCGTTCAGGGTATTCATGATGGTATGGGCCGACAGACCGTTAGTCCCCGTAAATCTGTCAACATAAATGGTGATATCGGCAGGATCGATCAGCCAGAGCCCTCGCTTGCCATAAGCCGATGAGGCCGTCACCCCGGTATTCTCGGCGACAGTCACTCTCGCTCCCGAAGTCTCGATGAACCCGCCATCGCCTCCGTCGGGTGCCGAAGCGTCAAGCCGTCCGGAAACATTCGTTTCCCCCCGCTTCATGTCGGAGAGCAGCACGATCTTCCCCGATCGGTTTCCAAGCGTACGGGCCTCGACGATCCCGGTGTTGTTCACTACCGCTTTCGACAGCTCGTCCGCCGCTTCAGCCGTCATCACCACCACCCCGCCATCGGCTTTCACCGGGCCGCTGTTCGAAACCTGGGCGTTCACGGCGCCCTCGTCAATCAGGTAACTGATCAGCCCGTCACCGCCGAAGTCGACCGTCACTTTATTTCCGGAAGCCATCAAAACGCTTCCTCCTGTTGCGGTGATCGTACCGGTATTCGTCACCTGCGGGGCGATGAGCGCCACGACGCCTCCCGGCATGGCCGTTATCGCTCCTTCGTTCAGCACCGCTCCGGCATCGCCCATATTCTTCAATATGTTCCGGCCGTTCATAAACGCCTGACGGTCCATGTCGAGGCTGGAGGCCACGAGCCCCCCGACATTGACCTGGGCCGTCTTGCCGAAGATCATGCCTGAACCGTTGAGCAGGAACACCTGGCCGGTCGAGGTGAGCGTGCCGAGAATCAGGCTCGGGTTCCTGTCGTGGATCAGGTTCAGGGCCGATGCGCTGCTGCCCGGCTGATCGAAGTGCACGGCTGCGTTCCTGCCGATATCAAAACTGTTCCAGTCCGCCACAAGACGCTGGCTGACCTGTTTTACCGTCAACTGATTCCCGACAGGAGGAAGTATGGCTCCATCACCGGCAGAGATCGTTCCACCAGTTGGCAGTTGACCTGGATCGATCTCACGCGCATAGGCGCCTGTCGACATCAGCACCGCAAGGCTCAATGCTCCCACGGTGAGCATCGGGCATCCCGAAGCACCGGCCTTTTCGGAAACGACGATCCACTTTTCCTTGATCGCCGACCAGATGATCTTGTGAATTCTGTTCATGGTAGGGGGAGAAACCTGGTTCTCAGAAATAGATCATTGCCTGAAACCAGAATTGATTATTGTCCTTACGTCCGTCGGTATTGGTGCCATGGATGCTGCGCCCGGGATTACCTCCGATGGTATGTGCCCATGACGAACGAACCACCAGTGTGCTCCCGTAAACCCAGTTCAGGCCGATACCAAGCCCCTGAAGCCAGTAGCCATTGTTACCGGTGGCACTGACGACATCTTCCTCGTAGCGGTCATGATTCAGCGTAATGCGACCGGCGTCATAAAATCCGCTCAGCTCCATATTGCCGATCGAAGGTGAAACCGGAAGGCGGCAGCGCAGATTGACATTGAACAGATGGCCCTCGTCGCCACCCGCCTCACCGACAGGATAAGCCCTGACTCCGTTCGGCCCGCCCAGATAAAATTGTTCGCTGCTGTTCAGGTTATTGCAGGCAAACTGCCCTCGCCAGGAGAGATCAAGAGTCACTCTTTGGGAAATGCGCTGAAGACGGGAAACGCTCGTATTGAAGTAGGTGAACCGTCCCTCGCTGCCGTTGGTCACCGCATCCTGATAAGCTGTTTCATTCAGTTCGTGGAAGTCACCATGGCTCATTGCCACATGGCCGCTGGTCGATCCTCCGCCAAGCCATCCGTCAAAATTGACCGCATCAAGATTGATGGTTCCTGAATGTACACGTCTGTGGCTCAGTTCAATATCCGAGTGCCTGTCGGCAAGTCGCTTGCCTGAATACGTTACACCAGTCGTAACACTCATCTTTCGGCTGCGGATCAGCGGATAGCTGAGACCGGCGTCAACAACACCGCTCTCGCCCCGGTAATCCAGATTCAGGAACTCCTCCTGAAGCAGATACTGCATGCCGCTCAATGAAACCCTGGCCTTCAAACCATTTGTCCCGATCGGTGCCTGGTAACTGATCTGCCCCTGACTCAAGCCGGTTGCTCCCGTAAACATCACAGTCAACTGGTCACCATAGCATAGCGGATCATTCAGAGTGACCATCGCGTTGGCTCGCCATTTACCGGTATAGCGGTTCCCATGGTTATCCACCCAGACGACACCTGACAAGAGCGACGCTTCACTGACAGCATATTTCACCCCACTGCTCCCGGGCAATGAACCCGGAAAAATCACCGCCTTGACGTTCATTCCGGGCAGGTCGTTTATCAGGAGTACTGAACGCTCCAGATCATCTTTCTTCAGTGCGTCACCTGCACGTGCCCCGTGATCGGCATATCCCTTCAACACGCAGTTTTTGATTCTCGTGCTTGAATCGCGTTCGATCAGGACCCCGCTTTCGCTCTTTCCCGCGACGATGGCGATGGTCACGATGCCCGAACTCAGGTCCTGCTCCGGATAGTAGGCCCTGGAGAGAAACCACCCTTTCGACTTGAGCCGGGCGGTCACGTTCCCGACGATACCCCGTAGGCCTTCCGAGTCCAGCGTCTTTCCGATGCTGCCAGCAACCAGGGCCTGCAGCTCACTTTCGGTCGCGATGCCTTCATACCCTTCGAAACGAAAAGCCTTGACCGTCACCCTCAGGTTTTTGTCAAAAGTTGACGATTCGATGACCGGATCCCGCCCTGCAGACGGAAGATCACGAGGCAGTTCACGCTGCGGATTCTGTTCTCTGAGGATGCTGCCGGCATCAGGAATGACTGCGGCATGGAGAGGTGGGGATGAAATCAGTAATCCGGCTGCAACGAAACTGCTGATTTTCAACAAACGAGCGCTCATCATGGGGGTCATGCTTTGCTCATTACAAATTGGATTCAATTGCCAGCAATTACCTGGCACAATGCAACTCCGGCGATTTAAGGCATCTGGTGCTTCCCGCCGGAAACTCGAAAAACACGCCGGACATCTTTCAGTTCAACAGAGCGCCTGCGCATCTTCATATACTTAATATATAAGTTAATAGGCGCATTTATCAATATTTTATATAAAAATACTATCCACCAGACTCTTGATCAGATCAACCTTCCTGCAATCCGGGCCAAAGCTCTCCTGCCAAAATCGGGACGTCTCCCCTGCAACTGCCGTGGAGAGTGCATCTCAAGGCACCAATATGCAAGAGTGATTTTCATTAGCGCGCTGTGAGTCGTATGTTGGGGTATGAAAAATATATATACAGAAGCAACAGATAACATGGGGCACGAAAAACTCTGCACCAGTGATCTTGACCCTTCGCACAAAGTATATGAGGCGTGCCGGTTCAACCATTGCAACTTCGGCAATGCGGACTTTTCGGGCCTTACGTTCAGAGGATGCTTGTTCGAAGGATGTGACCTGAGCCTTGCACGTCTCAGGAACGCGAGTCTCCAGGAGGTGCGGTTTCTGAGTTGCAAGCTGCTCGGGGTGCAGTTCAGCGAATGCCGGAAACTCCTGCTTCAGTTCGGGTTCGAACAATGCATGCTCAGGCTGACGGCATTCAACGGCCTGGATCTCAGGAACACTACCTTTGAAGAGTGCGACCTGCAAGAGGCCGATTTTACCGGTGCCGACCTCTCAGGCGCTACCTTCGGCCACTGCGACCTGCACAGGGCGACCTTTTTCAGGACAAACCTGGAATCCGCGGACTTCCGGTCGGCGTTCAGCTACTCGATCTCTCCCGGGACGAACCGCCTTTCAAAGGCCAGGTTTTCAATGCCGGAGGTCACAGGGCTGCTCGACGGTTACGGGATCGAAATAGAGTAATAACTGGCCATGGCAGAACAAGCAAAGCAGAACATTTTCTCCAGATGAGTAATAATTTCGACAGACAGTGTTCCATGCTGAACTTTGGTGATGAAGGGTTCTGGGCATGGGACCTCATCACGGACCGGTTCTGGCTGAACCCGTATTTTTGCAAACTTGTCGGCCACGACCCGGAACAAGGGATCGTCAATTTCGATTTTTTGAAATCGATCATTCACACCGACGATCATCAACAATTCCTCGATTCCGTGCTCAAATCCAGGCCTTATGACAAGGAAGCGTCCGTGGTCGCGTTCCGTCTTGTTTCCAGGGACGGCAACACGGCCTGGATCGAATGCAAGAGCAGGAACGTCGAGTTTGACAGGCAGGGAACCGCCTTGCTGAAAATCGGGCACCTCATAGATATGACCGAAAGAAAACTTGCGGAAGAACATCTGAAAAAGCTGAATCGCGACCTCCTCACGATCAGTAACTGCAATCAGGCGCTGCTGCGCGCGACCAATGAGATGGAGCTCCTGAGCGATATCTGCCACATCATCGTCAAGATCGGCGGATACCGGATGGCATGGGTAGGATATGCCGAAGACGATCCCGAGAAAAACGTGCGACCGGTCGCAAGCGCTGGTCATGAAGAGGGGTATCTCGATATTGTCAATATCTCCTGGGCCGATGTCGAACGAGGACGAGGAGCGACCGGAACCGCTATCCGCAACGGCAAAGCCTGCTCAACCAGAGACATGAAGACGGACAGGAAGTTCGATTTGTGGCGAACGGAGGCCAGCAGGCGAGGCTATGCTTCTTCGCTCAGCCTTCCCCTGAAAAACGAGCACAAGGTGTTCGGAGCCCTGACCATCTATGCCCCTGCGCCGGATGCATTCAATGCGGAAGAGACCACCCTGCTCTCCTCTCTGGCCGACAACATGGCCTATGGAATCTCGATGCTGCAGAACCGCAAGGCCCGCGAGCTGGCCGAGGACGAACTGCGACAGAGCGAGCAACGATACCGGAGCCTTTTCCAGAACAGGCATATCGTCATGCTGATCGTCGATCCGGCAAGCGGCTCGATCATCGATGCCAATCCAGCCGCCGTGAGCTATTACGGCTGGGAACGCGACGAGCTCCTGAAGATGAACATCAACAGGATCAACACGCTGACAGATGGAGAGATAAAAACCGAAATGCAACGGGCCCATCGGCTGCGATGCAACTGCTTCTCATTCCGTCATCGACTGGCAGACGACTCCATACGCGACGTGGAGGTCGTCAGCGGCCCGATCAACATCCAGGGAAAATCGCTGCTCTACTCCATCGTCAGCGACGTCACCGAGCGAAAACTTGCCCAGGAGCAGTTCATCGAGGGCAACCGGCGCATGCAGTACATTTTGTCGGCGGCCAATGCAGGACTCTGGGAGATCGAGATCGGGTCGGGCAAAACCTTATGGTCAGACGAGGTTTGGCGCCTCTACGGCCTCGAACCACGAAGCTGCCTGCCATCTTATGAGAACTGGCTGAACACCATCAGCCAGGAAGACCGGGAGACTATCAGAACCGAGGCAGCAGAGGCACTGAACAAAGGGGCCGAATTCAACGGCACATGGCGCGTTCGCAACGCCGACGGAAGCGTCCGCTGGCTCCTCTCCAAGGGCTCGCCGTTCACGGATTCCAAAGGAAACGTGCTGCGGTATGTAGGCATCGTCATCGACATCACCGACAGGAAAATGGAGGAGGAGGAAAAGCAGCAGCTCGAAGCCCAGCTCCGCAAGGCGCAGCGCCTCGAAACCATCGGCACCCTCGCAGGGGGCATCGCGCATGACTTCAACAATATCCTTACCCCGCTGCTCGGCTATGCTGAAATGGGACTGCTCACCCTCTCCAGCGAAGAGACCTGCTACGACTACTTCAAGGAGATCATGCAGGCATCAGACCGGGCAAGAGACCTGGTTTCACAGATCCTGGCCTTCAGTAGGGCTCAGGAGATCACACCGTCTGTTGTCAGCGTACAGGCGGTAGTCGCTGAAGCATTGAAGCTCCTGCGGCCATCGATCCCGGCATCCGTCACCATCGAGAAGGATATCGACGAATCCTGCCGAAGCATTCTCGCCGACCCTTCGCAGATCCACCAGGTCATCGTCAACCTCTGCACCAATGCCTACCAGGCGATGGGCGACGGCCCAGGGGTCATACGCATAGTTATCCGGGAGGTCGTTCCCGACAATGATCTGCTGAAAACCCTGCCTGAACCGCATTCGAAAAACTACCTGCAGCTGAGCATTTCCGATACCGGATCCGGGATGGACGGAACTACCATGGAACGCATTTTCGAGCCATTCTTCACCACCAAATCAATTCATAGGGGAACCGGACTCGGCCTCTCCGTGGTCCATGGGATCATCACCAGTTACAATGGACTTATCACCGTCAACAGCGAACCGGGTAAAGGCACCGCTTTCCGCATCTACCTGCCGGTCATCAGGGAAAAGAGAGCGCACGTTCACACCGAAGCTCCGCCGACGCCTGGAAATGCAAGCATCCTTTTCGTCGACGACGAGCAGGCCAGCACAAGGATGATGACGATCATGCTGACCAAGCTCGGGTTCCGGATCCATGCGCTCAACTCGCCGTTACAGGCGCTCGAGCTCTTCAGGCAGAATCCCGGCCAATTCGATCTGGTCATCACCGACCTTACCATGCCCGAAATGAACGGCGTCGACCTTGCCGCCGGGTTGCACATGATTAAGCCGAACATTCCAATCATCCTGATGACCGGCTACGGAAAGGATCTCGAAAACATAAAAGCCCTCAGCCGTTACGGAATCCGGAAATTCATAAAAAAACCGGTCAAAATGGCCGAGATCTCCTCTACGATCAACGAAGTTATTTCAGGCGGCAACAAATAAGCCCGTCACATGTTACTCATTACTCCCCAACTTTATCCGCGACACATCAAACAAAAAAAGCTCCCGGTTTTCCGGAAGCTCTTCTTGAAGCGGAGAGGGAGGGATTGATTCGCTTCGCTCACCCCCGATATGTCGGGGGCTGCCTCGCTTCGCTCGTCGTCGAAACGACCCGACTTCGTCGGGATCGTTTTCGAACCCTTCTGTCGGGTTCTCATCCCTCCCATTCTTTATCCGCGACACATCAAACAAAAAAAGCTCCCGGTTTTCCGGAAGCTTTTCTTGAAGCGGAGAGGGAGGGATTCGAACCCTCGGTAGCTCTAATCGAACTACGTCGGTTTAGCAAACCGGTGCCTTCAGCCGCTCGGCCACCTCTCCAAAAATTTTGTGCGGAGGATGAGGGACTCGAACCCCCATGGGCGCAAACCCGGCAGTTTTCAAGACTGCTGCCTTACCAATTAGGCTAATCCTCCAACGTATGTAAAGAACGGATCAAAAGATAACGATTCCAGCAGAAATAGCCAGCAGAAAATATTTCCTGATTTTCCCCGACTTGTCGGTGGAGGGTGGATTTGACAGGTTCTCATCCCTCTTCCTTCTCAGTGTCCTCGAAATAACAGCAGGGACTGCTTCTCTTCTGCATTTTCCTGGCGGAGAGGGAGGGATTCGAACCCTCGAGGGCCGTTAGACCCTACCCGCTTTCCAGGCGAGCGCACTAGACCAACTATGCGACCTCTCCGTATATTTTCGGTCCTCAATGTACAACGTATTTTCGTTTTTTAAAAGCACCCGATTCAACCCGAATCAAAAAACAGATACTCCAGGAAAATGCGTGTTTATATTCCGGCGTTTCAGCATCATGATGCCATTGCCATTCCGGGCCATCTTTCGTAAATTGGCAAACTCATTTATTGCCGCAATCCTTTTAATAAGGCATTCCCTATGGACAAAATCCTCTACGATGCACTGACGTTCGATGACGTTCTGCTCGTACCAGCATATTCTTCGGTGCTTCCCAAGGAGACCGTCGTGGCGTCCCGGCTTACCAGGGAGATCGTAGTCAACATCCCGCTTGTCAGCGCAGCAATGGACACGGTCACCGAAGCGGAACTTGCCATCGCGCTGGCCAGGGCCGGCGGCATCGGTATCATCCACAAGAATCTCTCGATCGACGAGCAGGCTCGCCAGGTCGCCAAGGTTAAACGGTTCGAAAGCGGCATCATCCGCAACCCGTTCACGCTCTATGAGGATGCGACCATTCAGGATGCGCTTGACCTCATGATCCGCCATTCGGTTTCCGGCATCCCGGTAGTCGAGCGTCCCGGTGCTCACGGCGGCATGCGCCTCAAAGGCATCGTAACCAACAGGGATCTGCGCATGAAGGGATCGTTCGACGAGATCATCACATCGATCATGACGACAAACCTGGTGACGGCAGACGAGAGCATTGACCTTGTGACCGCCGAGGATATCCTGGTGAAGAACAAGATCGAAAAGCTGCTCATCATCGATGGCGAAGGGAATCTCAAAGGACTCATCACGTTCAAGGATATCCAGAAACGCAAGCAGTGCCCTGACGCCTGCAAGGACAGCCAGGGGCGCCTTCGTGCCGGAGCCGCCGTAGGCATCCGCGCCAACACGATCACGAGAGTCAATGCACTCGTCGAGGCAGGTGTGGACGTCATCGCGGTCGATACGGCCCACGGACACAGCCAGGCAGTGCTCGACATGGTCGCGACCATCAGGAAGGCCTACCCCACCCTCCAGATCATCGCCGGCAACGTGGCAACGCCGGAAGCGGTTCGCGATCTGGTCAAAGCCGGCGCGGACGCCGTCAAGGTCGGCATAGGCCCCGGCAGCATCTGCACCACCCGCGTTGTGGCCGGCGTCGGTATGCCGCAGCTTACCGCCATCATGAAGTGTGCTGAAGAGGCCGCAAAAACCGGAACGCCGATCATAGCCGACGGCGGCATCAAATACAGCGGCGATATCGCCAAAGCCATCGCGGCCGGCGCTGACACGGTCATGATGGGCAGCATTTTCGCCGGTACCGACGAGAGCCCGGGTGAAACCATTCTTTACGAAGGAAGAAAGTTCAAGACCTACCGCGGCATGGGTTCGCTCGGAGCGATGTCCGAACCCGAAGGCAGCAGCGACCGCTACTTCCAGGATGCGTCCGCCGAGACCAAGAAGTATGTACCGGAAGGCATCGAAGGCCGCATCCCGACAAAGGGAAGGCTCGACGAGGTAGTCTACCAGCTTATCGGAGGCCTCAAATCATCGATGGGATACTGCGGCGTCAAGACCATCAACGAGCTCAAGGAGAATACCCGTTTCGTGCGCATCACCTCGGCCGGACTCAGGGAGAGCCATCCGCATGACGTGATGATCACCAAGGAAGCTCCGAACTACTCGACAAAGGCGTAGGAAAAAAACAGTGCCAGTAAGCACAAAGCCCCGATGTCGAACCGGGGCTTTGTGCTTACTGGTATTTCCGCCGCGAAGGGCGCCATGATCCCTGTCGACATGCCGGAGACATCCGAATGGCTCAATCGACCGTCAGCAGGACTCGAACCCGCATTATTGAAAACAGGCCGCCACAAATCACCAACAGTTAACGTACAGGTTTCTCATGTCGAGAAGAGATCCTCAGCCCTGTCTCCGGCACTACCGCTCCAACCAAGAATCGGCAACATGATCAGAGTAAACCGATTCATCGTTCTTACGTTCGTTATCGCGTCCGTCCTGTGCGGATGCTCGAAAAACGATGCCGGACTGTCACAATCACAGATCGAAAAACTGGTTCTTGCAGCCAGGCCCGGCAATACATCGGCCGATGACTGGGCATCGGCAATACGCGAAAGCCTGATCGAGCTGGGTCAACCGATCGACAAGGAACATGTCTGCGCTGTCCTGGCTGTCATCACGCAGGAAAGCGGCTTGAGTACCAGTCCGAAAAACAGGAGGATGGCGGATATCCTGCGAAAAAAGATCGGCACGTTCGATTCAAACAAGGTACTGAGTTTCATCATTCAGACTCGGCTGGATCAATATGCGGCCAATGGAAAGAGATTCCGGGAAAACATGGATTCGATTTCGAGCGAACAGGATTTCGAACTCTGGTACAATGAGTTTACCTCTTCTGACATCACGAAACCGATCCTTCTCGTTTTCAACAAGGATATCGACGATCTGGTAACCACGATAGGATCGATGCAGGTATCGGTAAAATTCGCCGAGAATTACCCGAAAAAACCGGCAAAAGTCGGATTCGGAACGATCCGTAACGTGCTCTATACCTGTAAAGGCGGGGTTTTCTACGGAACGGCGTACATGCTCGACTATAAACACCACTACGATGACTGGAAGTATGTGTTTGCCGATTTCAACGCAGGCCATTACGCAAGCCGGAATGCCGGATTCCAGAAGATGCTGTCTGATCTGTCCCGAAAGAGAATCGATCTGGATGGTGACCTGCTGAGCTATGAGGACGAAACAGGCACACCGTCCGTTACCTACGATACGTTCATCGAGTTGTTGAAGAAAAACGGAAAGGAGTTCGATGAGGGAAGGATCAAAAAAGACTTCGATCAGGAAAAGAGCTATGACTTCGAGGATACCTATTCCTACAAGACGCTTTCAGATATGCACATGAAGAAATACGGCCGTACCATCTATGCGATATTGCCCGAAATACAACTGAGCAGCCCGAAGTTTACAAGCAGGAACCTCTCCACCAGATGGTATGCCATGCGCGTAAAATCCCACTACATCAGATTCATGCGAAGAAAAATCTAAGGGTTCACGAATCAACGTACCTGAAGGAAATCCACCCCTGGCAACAACAGGAAACCCCGGCTAAGACCGGGGTTTCCTGTTGTTCTTTGTCACTTCTCCGACTGAATACCCTCGCAGCTTGCTCTTCATTCTTCACGTATGAGACCTGGAGGAGTTATCGGGGTCCAGCAACCACTGAAGCTTTCACTCAATCGTCGGCCATGCCTTCGAGCCTGTCCTCGAGATCCGCATAGATCTCCTGCAGTTCGTTGATCATGTCCTGATCGGCCTTCCACATGCCCCTGCCGTGGGCTTCAAGCATCCTTCCGACGATGTTCTTGATCGCCTGCGGGTTCAGTTCGGCAAGCCTTTCGCGCATGTTGGGATCGAGCGCGTAGGTTTCGGCGGTCTTCTTGTAGACCCAGTCGTCGACGCTCTTGGTCACGGCGTCCCAGCCGAGCATGTAGGTAACCCTGTTGCTGATTTCGCCTGCGCCGCTGTGGCCGTGCTTGAGCATGCCCTCGAACCATTTCGGGTTCAGAAGTTTGGAGCGGTACTCCACGCGCAGCGACTTGTCGGCGTCGTCGAGCTTGATGTCCGAGGTGAACGACTCGACATAGTTGAGCTTGATGTCCGAGGTCTTGGTGTTCCTGCGGCGTGCGGCCAGCTGCAGCGATCCCGACGACGAGAAGTAGTGGTCGATGTCGGAGATGCCGAACTCCGTGGAGTCGACCTGATGCACGACGCGGTCGACAGAGCCGAGCAGCTTCTGCAGGATCTCGGACTGCTTCTCGCCCTTGCGGTTGCCGCCGTAAGCGCAGCTGTTGCGGCGGATGAAGAGGTCATCGAGGTCGTTCTCGTTCTCCCATGCGGAATCTTCAATCATGTCGTCGACATAGGTACCGTAGGCACCCGGAGGCTGCGTGAACTGCCGCGATGTGGCCGATTCGAAGTCGGCCCCTTCGGCCATGGCTTCATCCACATGCTTCCTGATGTAGTTCATCTCGTGCGGCTCGTCGGCCTTGGCCGCATCCTTCACAAGCTTGTCGAGCTGGTCCATCAGGATGCCGAAAGCGTCCCTGAAAATCGGGCTCAGCTGCATGAGCACGTCGACACGCGGACGGCCAAGCTTTTCGAGCGAGGTCAGGTTGTAGTGGCTGATCTTGCCGAAGGCGTCGTAGGCCGGTTCTGCGCCCATGAGCCTGATGACCACGGCCACGGCCTCGCCCTTGGTCTTGATGGTGTCGAGACCCCAGATCACCTCGGCGATGGTTTCGGGATACTGCCCGTCATTCTCGGCCAGATGCTTTTTGATAAGGCCATCGGCGATCAGGGTGCCTCGCTTGAAGGCCGTCTCGGACGGAATCCGCCACGGGTCGATGGAGTGGATGTTGCGACCGGAAGGCAGCACGTTCATGCCGTCCCTGACGAGGTCGCCGCCGGGACCGGACGGGATGTAGCCTCCCCTCAGCACCTTGACCAATGCCTCCATCTCGCCCTTGTTGTCGGAAAGGGCCTGGATCATCTGGCTCCCCTCCTGGATGAGTTGCTGGATGAACGGCACATCCTGCTGTGAGATCTTCTTACCGCCGGTCAGGGACTCGAAGACCGAGGCCGGGTTCCTGCGGTCGAACATCACCTGCTTGACGAACTCGCGGCAGGCATCCTCGGCCCACTCACGCAGCCTGATGGCGTCGTCCTCGCCCTTCCTTGACCTGCTGGTCAGCTCCTCGTAGCTTGAGAAATGGCCGTTTTTTCCGGAATCGGTCAGCAGGATATAGGGCAACGTGCGGCCGTCATCCCCCCTGTTCTTGATGGTCTCGGTGATCGTGATGATCTGGGAGTCGATCGGGCTGGACTCGCCGAACACGTGCAGGGAGTTGGAGATCAACCGGTTTTCGAGCTCGAGGATGTAGATGTACAGACGGCTCACGTAGTCGCTGAACGCCTCGTCGCTCTTGCGGGGGCAGTCGTCAGTCAGGTTGAGCAGCTCGGCCTTGTTCATGATCGCCTCCTGCACCGTCTCGATATCCTCGGCATCGCCCCTGTTCCGTTCGCGGTAGTCGGTCAAGAGGTCCTTGAGCGCCGGAAGCTCCTTGTAGAGGCCGGCCCTGGCCAGCGGCGGTACGACGTGCGACACCATTGTGGCAAGGCCGCGGCGCTTGGCGATGGTCGATTCGCTCGGGTTGTTGACCGGATAGATGTAGAAATGCGGCACCTCTCCGAGCATCGCGTCAGGCCAGCATTCGCCGGTCAGGCCGGTCTGCAGGCCGGGCATCCATTCGACCGAGCCGTGCATGCCGACATGCACCAGGGCGTGGGCGTCGAACTCGCGGCTGATCCAGCGGTAGAAGGAGATGTACTGGTGGTGCGGCGTGTTTGCCTTGTCGAACAGCAGCTTCATGGGATCGCCCTGCACGCCCATGCGCGGCTGGACGCCGATGAACACGTTACCGAACCGGATGCCGCCGATGAACACCTCTTCGGTGCCGACCGGGACGATCTCGCCCGGGAATCCCTGCCAGCGCTCCTCGATGCGTTCGCGCTCGTTGTAGGTGACCATTTCATTGTACTTCTCGCGGCTCACCTTGATCGCATCGGGCTTGTTCTGCATGATCTGGTGATCGGTCGCGCGGTCAAGGAGCTCGAACAGCTTCTCAGGGGTCTCAGGAAGCGTGCCGACGTTGTAGCCCTCCTTCTTGAGACGATGCAGGATCTGCAGCAGCGACCTCGGAACGTCCAGCAGGGCCGCGCTGGCCTTCTTGCCGAGTCCGGGAGGATAGTCGTAGACCACGAAGGCCACGCGTTTGTCCTTGTTCGATGTGGCGCGCAGCCGCAGCCACTTCTTCGACAGTAGTGCGAGACGGTCGAGGCGCTCCTGGACGGTCTCGATCTTGCCGTCCTGCAGGGCGCCCAGGATGATCGGTGAAACGGCGCCATCCATTTCGGGAATCGAATAGGTGAAGGTCACCTGCATGGGCGATACACCGAGCTCATGCCACGATTCGAAATCCTGGATAAGCAGCGGCTGGGAAACCATGTAGGGCACATCGAGACCGGTGAGGATCTCGTGACGGGCCTCCGCGGCCGTTCCCGGCTTGGTGGAACCGGCAGGGCCGCCGACAAGGCCGAAGCCCATCATGTTGACCAGGAGGTCGATATCCTCCTTCATGAACCAGTCCCTGACAAGCACGTGGCCTTCCACGCCCATCACGAATGCCGGAAAAACGTTTACCCCCTGTTTTTCAAGGGTCCTGATGGTGTTGTCGATATAGGTCTTCTCCTGGAGCAGGTGCTTCCGGAAGAAGAGCAGGGCAACCTTCTGGGACTTGTCGAAGTTAACACCGCGCTTCTTGGCCCATCCCTTGAAGCTCTTGACATCCTTGAAAAAAGCCGGAGCGTCGGGGTGGTAAAGGCCCATGTTCGGAACATCGACGATCGGGTCGACCTTGACCTGCACGTCGAAGTACTCCCTGAGGATGAGCCGGAACATGTTGGCGATATTCTCGGGGGTCGGCTGCAGCCAGTAGGAGTAGACCATCAGCCAGTTCTTGAAATCCTTGGCCTTGTTGGGCACAAGCGGCAGGATGGTCCTCATGATCTTCATGAGCTTCATGTAGCCGTAGAGGGCGTCCTCGTCGCGCCCCTTGACCAGCATCTTGGCGATCTTCTTGACCATGTCCGGCATGCCGGCCTTGCCGTCGCCGACGGCGTAGCTTCCGACCTTGGTAAGAGCCATGGCCTCGGGCATCGACTCGAAAATAAATATGGTTTTTTCGTTTGTGCCCTGATCGAGCTGTTCCTTGAACCAGTCGATCTGCTCCTTGAAGTTGATCATGCTCATGAACACGCAGTCCGCCTCGCGTATGGCCGTTGCGGCCTCGGGGTTCTGCTTTTCGAGATCGATGTCACTCAACTGCACAAGGTCTGCATCCTTTTCGAGCATTCCCTTGATTTTTTTCCAGAGACCGGCATTGTACTGCTCCAGGCCGACGATTGCCGTGATTTTACGACGTGTTGCCATGATGGGATATTCGGTAGGCATTTAAAAAATACACCGCCCCCCATGATCATTGGGGGAAACACTATGATGTTATAGCAATGTATAAAAGAAGGAATTAATTCCGAAGAGGTCATTTGCCGGCCCGTCTTCAAACGAAGGGGGCCGGTTAATGACAAATGAAGGAAAGATCAGCTCAGGGCCGCTTCGACGATCTGCTCGGCCTTGGCGTTCGGGAGGTAGAAGTACCGGCCACCGAGATGCTGCGCCAGCTTCGGGGCTTCGCCCCTCGACAGGTAGTTCATCTGGGTGTCGATCACGATGGAGGCGACGCCGTCGGCCTGGATGGAGAGGGCCAGCGCCTCGATCTCCTTTTCGAGCTGCTCCTTTGGAGCCTTCTCGGAGTTCGGTTCATAGGCCGCCTGCAGCGGTATGTTGCCCCTGCCGTCGGTGATCATGACGAACATGATCTGCGTGATCCCCTTGGTGCGGGCCTGCTTGGCCGTCTCCCAGCCGGTGAACAGGGCCGAGGCCAGAGGTGTTCCGCCGCCTGTAGGCAGTACATCGAGTTCGCGCTTCGCACGGTCCACGCTCTGTGATGGAGGCAGCAGCACCTGTGCCGATTTGCCCCTGAACGAGATCAGGGAAACCTGGTCGCGATGCACGTAGGCGTTCTGCAGCAGGCTTGCCACTGCGCCCTTGGCCTGGCGCATGCGGTTCAGGGCCATCGAACCAGATGCATCGACCATGAAGATAAAGAGCGTTCCCGACTTGTCGCGGAAGCGCTTGATCTTGACGTCCTCCTTGTTGATGATCAGGGCGCCGGTCTTGATGCCTTTCTTCTCCTTCTCCTTGCGGCGTGTAGCCTGCCATGGCGCCGCCGAGATCAGGGTCGGGATCAGGGCGACCTTGCCGCTCTTCATCTCCCCCTCCTGGGCACGTACGAAACGCCCGCGCTTGTTGTTGAGCGCTTCACCGCGGCTGCCGGATTTGGCTTTCTTCTTCGAAGCGAGCGAGATGTTCAGGATGTTGTCCGGCAGTTCGGTCTCCATGGCATCCATCATGAGCTCCTCGATCATGTCGGGGGTCTCCTCCTGCTCCTCCTCGGCATCCGCATCCGGGGTGTCGGCCGGGGCTTCCTCGTCCTCGGCTTCGGTCTCGTCCGGCGGCGGAGGCTCATCCGGACCCTGCATCTCCTCTTCGGTGGCCTCCCGCTCGGGCATGCGGGTGGCACGGGGCACCAGCACCATCTTGACGGCAAGCTTCAGGTCTTCGTCGTCGACCTCTGTGCGCTGCGCGAGCGCCGCACTGGCTATGGCTGCCCGGATGGCGAAGATATCCACGCGGTTGCCTTCGACGCCGAGGCTGATGGCCGTCTGGATGAGCCCCTTGATCTGCTCGTTGGTCATCGAGACATGCGGCAACTGCTCCTTTGCAGCTGCGATCAGACCCCTGAGCATGCGAAGCTCGTCCTCGGTATCCTCGCTGTCCCTGGTGCCGAGCACGATGTTGACGATTTTCTTGCGGGCGCGGTAATCGTTCTGCGTCGCGAACGGCACGATGATGCCGATCCTGTCGAGCAGGCCCATGCGCACTTCGCCGTCACTCGGGTCGTAGGTTCCAACCAGCATGAAATCGGCCGGATGAACCTCACTGAGCCCTTCACGTTCGACGATGACCGCCCGGCGCGACATGGCGTCCATGATATGCGACACCGCGGAGCTGTCGAGCAGACTGAGCGAGTCGACGTAAAGCACACCCTTGTGAGCCTTGGAGAGCACACCGTGCTGCACGACGCGCTGGCCGGAGGCCAGGGTCGCCTCGAGGTCGACACCGCCGATCAGGCGGTCTTCGGTCACGTTCAGCGGCAGATCGACGAACGGGGTCCCTTCAGGCAGGATGTCGGCGAAAGCCCTTGCCAGCGTCGACTTTCCGGAGCCTACGGCCGACGGAATGACCACACCGCCAAGGGAGGGATCGACGGCCAAGAGCATGAGCGCCTGCTTGGCCAGATCCATTCCTACGATATCGGTAAATGCTATCATGCTGCTGCTTCGCCTTCTCCCAGTACTTTAGCCAGTTCGCGGTCGATCTTCTCGCCAGCGTCGACAGTCTCGAGCGGGTCCTTGCGCAGGCGATGGCGAAGGCAGAGGCCGGCGATCTCCTTCACGTGCTCCATGGTTACCGTGGTCTTGCCCAGATAGGCGGCGAAGGCATAGGCGGTCCTGGTGATGGTCAGCTCGCCGCGGTGGCCGTCGATACCGAGGTTCATGCAGAGCCTGGCGATATCGGTCAGTACCTTGTCGTCCATGCTCACCTGGTTGAGGAGCTCCTGGGCGGCGACGATCTTCTTCTGCAGCTTCTGCTGTTCGCGGGTAACCTTCTTGAGGTAGGCTTCCGGATCCTCATCGTATTCACGACGACGCTTGACGATCTCTACCCTCTTGGCGACATCGTTGATGGTGATGATGCGTGCGTGCAGGCCGAAACGATCGAGCAGCTGCGGACGAAGCTCGCCCTCTTCAGGGTTGCCGGAGCCCACCAGCACGAAACGGGCAGGGTGGCGGATGCTGATACCTTCGCGTTCGACCACGTTCTTGCCGCTGGCGGCCACGTCGAGGAGCACGTCGACGAGGTGGTCGTCGAGCAGGTTGACTTCGTCGATGTAAAGGAAGCCGCGGTTGGACTGGGCAAGCAGGCCGGGTTCGAAGGCCTTGACGCCGCTGGTAAGAGCCTTTTCAATATCGATGGTACCGCAGACGCGATCTTCGGTGGCTCCGAGCGGAAGGTCGACGACCGGAACGGGGATCATCTCGGTCTTGACATCTTCAGGCTTGATGGCCGCGGCGCCTTTCTTGCCGCTTTCCGCCTCGATGTACTGCTCGACGGTGCGGTTATAGATATCGTCCTTGACGCGCGGAATGAGCGGGAGCACTTCGGCCAGAGCCCTGACCGTGGTGCTCTTGCCGGTACCGCGGTGACCCATGACCAGAACGCCGCCGATCCTCGGATCGATGATGTTCAGGATCAGGCTGAGCTTCATCTCCTCCTGGCCGACGATTGCTGTGAACGGGAACGCCAGTGCCGACTTTTTCTTCGAAGAGGCCTTTTTCACTTCGGGAGCGGCCTTGGCTTCCGTCGTTGCCTTTACCTTGGCAGGAGCAGCCGCCTTGGAGGAAGAAGATTTCTTCGCAGCTTTCACAATCTGGGTCATAATTGGATTGGATGGTTAATACCCGGCCCGGGGCCTGCTGAACATCTCAGTTATCCCGGCAGAGGCTTGCTTGGTTGAGAATAAAAAATTCAACAATGAATCCTGAATTTATGCTTTTAGCATAGACATAACAAACGCTTTTCACGATTGTTCCACGATGGTGAACTACGTCAGGCCCGCCGCATCAGCCAGCCGACTGCACGGCGTTGAAGGCAGCCTCCCTGACCGTCTCCGAGAGCGTCGGATGGGCATGCACCGTCCTGAGCAGATCGGCCGCCGTCATGCCGAACCTGCAGGCCAGCCCGAGCTCGCCGATCAGCTCCACTGCGTCATGTCCGATCAGGTGGCCGCCGAGCATGCGGCCGCTTTCGGCGTCGAACACCAGCTTGACCAGGCCCTCGAGCTGCCCGAAGGCGTTGGCCTTTCCCGATGCCGCGAAGAGCGAGCGCCCGACCCTGACACCACGGCCGGACTTGAGCACAGCCTCTTCGGTCAGGCCGATCGAGGCCACAGAGGGCTGGGCGTAGACGCAACGGGGAATGAAGGCCTCTTCGAGCGGCTCGGGTGAACCTCCTGCAATGGCTTCGACCCCGATGGCCGCCTCCGCCGAAGCTTTGTGCGCCAGCAGCATGCCCCCGCGTACGTCGCCGATGGCATAGATGCCCGGCGCCGAGGTGCGGCAAAGGGGGTCTGTAGTGATGAATCCCCCATCGGTGGCAACGCCCGCCGCTTCGAGCCCGAGGTTGTCGATCGCGCCGGTCACGCCGATGGCGACCAGAAGGTAATCTGCCTCCGAGCGCACCGGTTCCGCGCCCTCGATGACGATCTCCGCCTGTACGCCCGACTCCCCGCGCTGAACGTCACTGACGCGCGCACCGCAAAGCACCTTGATGCCTGCCTTCTCGAAGGAGCGCTTCAGCACCTCGGAGATCTCCGGATCCTCGAGGGGCAAGAGCCTCGGCATCATCTCGACGATGGTCACCTTCGCTCCGGCCTTCGCATAGAACCAGGCCATCTCGACGCCGATCGCCCCGCCGCCGACGACGATCATCGAAGAGGGCACCTCCTTCATGATGAGCGCTTCGCGGCTCGTGATGACCCGATTGCCGTCCGGTTCGAGTCCGGGGAGGGCCCTTGGCTTTGAGCCGGACGCCACGATGAGGCTGCCCGCTTCGACCCGGCTCCCTGTCCCGTCAGGTGCGGTGATCGCCAAACCGGTTCCTCCGGTCAGCACAGCCTCCCCCTGCCGAACCGACACCCCGGCTTTCCGGAGCATGTACTCCACCGCTTTCGAACTCTTCAGGGCAACGTTCCGGCTCCGCTTAACGGCCTGCGCGAGGTCGAAGGTGGCGCCGGAGACGATCACGCCGAACGCTGCCGGATTCCGGACGAGGTCGTACACCTCGGCGCTCCTGAGCAGCGCCTTGGTCGGGATGCACCCCCAGTTGACGCACACGCCGCCGAGCGGCCCCTTTTCGACCAGGCATACCTTCATGCCATGGCGCGCGGCGTGGAGGGCCGCCTCGTAGCCGCCGGGACCGGAACCGATGACGGCGACATCGAACATTTCGTTCCCGGGGGTAGCTGCGGAATCCTGCATAGCTCTGGTGGTTTGATGGTTTGATGGGGCCATGCCGCCATTCTTTGTTATATTGGGTGCAGGTGCCGGAACACAGGCACCTTTTTTTACGTACAGGAAAATGCAAAAAGAGCTTCTAAAAAACGAACCGGAACCGGTCGACCCGCAACGGCAGGAACCTGAGCCGAAAAAGATGACCATACAGGTCAGCCGCGTCCAGACGTCTATGCGCATCGACCGCTACCTCGCGCAGCAGGTCGAGAACGCCACGCGCAACAAGGTACAGGAGGCGATCGAGGAGCATCGGGTGCTGGTCAACGGCAAACCGGTCAAGTCCAACTACCGCATCAAGTCATGCGACCTGATCCATATCACCTTCCTGAGGCCCCCTGCCCCGGAGCTGGCGCCTGAAGAGATCCCGATCGACATCATATATGAGGACGACGACCTGCTGGTGGTCAACAAAGCCCCTGGCATGGTGGTTCACCCGGCCTTCGGCAACTGGACGGGCACCCTCGCCAATGCCATCCTGCACCATATCGGCAAGGAAGCCGACGAACTCGACAGAAGCAGCCTCAGGCCGGGCATCGTGCACCGGCTCGACAAGGATACCTCCGGCCTGATCATCATCGCCAAGAACCCGACTGCCCTGCACAAGCTCGCCACGCAGTTCGCCAGGCGCCAGGTCGAAAAGATCTACAAAGCCATCGTATGGGGCGTACCCGCCCCGCTTTCCGGCACGATCAGGACCAATATCGGCCGGTCGAGGAAAAACCGGAAGGTGATGGCCAACTTTCCTTTCGAGGGCCTCGAGGGCAAACATGCCATCACGGACTACGAGGTGACCGAAGAGCTCCGGTACTTCTCGCTGGCGAGCATGACGCTGCACACCGGCCGGACGCACCAGATCAGGGTGCACCTGCAGCATATCGGCCACCCAATCCTCGGTGACGTGACCTATGGCGGCGCCACGCCCCGAACCCTCCCGTTCACCAAAAGCGAGCAGTTCACCAGGAACCTGCTGGAGATGATGCCAAGGCAGGCGCTGCACGCAGAGACCCTGAGGTTCCGCCAACCGACCTCCGGCGAGCTCCTCTCCTTCACCGCGCCCCTTCCCGAAGACATGCTGGCGACGCTCGAAAAAATCAGGGCCCTTTCATCCGGAATCCTCTCCTGAACGGGCGGGGATAACCGGACGCACCCGTTTGTTCTCTTCCTGTTTCTTTTATATTGAATACGTGAACCGTTGTTTCATGTGCCTTCCCCAGGGCTCCCTCAACGGCCGTATCCGGCGGAATGCAATGCCGGATCTTGAGGTTTTATTGCAACCAGGAAGAAGACACCATGAACAAAAAAACAGTCATAGCCGCCATCCTGATGGCGGCGACAACCGGGACACTCGGGACCCGGGCGTTCGCCAGGGTCAACGTCGACATCAATATCGGCCAACCCGCACCGATCATCGTAGCACCGCCGCCGCCACCACGGCACAGGATCTTCGTAGAAAGACGTCCGCGCTTCATGTTCACCCCGCCCCTCGGGTTCTATGTCTCGGTGGACGGGCCTTACGACATGGTTTACTATGGCGACCGCTACTACGTCTATGACGACGGGAGATGGTTCGGGGCGCGTTCCTACGAAGGACCATGGGTGTTCATCGAGGATCACCGTCTTCCCGGCAGGCTCCGCAGGTATCGTCATGAGGATATCCGACGCTACCGTGACGAAGAGTTTAGCAGGCACGGTCACGACAGGGACCGGCATGATAACGGCCGCGGGCATGACCGTGAACGCTGGCGCTGAATTTCACACTTAATCTTGATCACATGAAAATCATCGGAATCAACGGCAGTCCAAGGCGCGAGGGAAACACTTCCCGCATGCTTGCAACGCTGTTCGAAACACTTCATGAAGAGGGCATCGAAACGGAACTCATCCAGGTCGGGGGCACCGATATCAGGGGGTGCCGCTCCTGCTATGCCTGCATCCGGGACAAGAACCTCCAATGCTCCTCTAAGCAGGACTGCTTCAACGGCATCTTCGAAAAGATGGTGTCCGCCGACGGCATCGTACTTGCCTCGCCCACCTATTTCGCCGATATCACCCCTGAGCTCAAGGCCCTGATCGACCGCTCCGGCTTCGTTTCCCGCGCCAACGGCGGAGTGTTCCGGCACAAGATCGGGGCCGGAGTCATCAGCCTCCGGCGAGGCGGCGGCATCCACGCCTACGACAGCATCAACCACCTGTTCCAGATCTGCCAGATGTTCATCGTCGGCTCGACCTACTGGAACCTCGGATTCGGCGGGAGCGAAGGCGACGAGGTGCTGAAAGACACCGAAGCGCTTGAGAACATGCGCGACCTCGGTCGATCGATGGCGTTTCTGCTCAAGAAACTCAACAACTGAAATAACGGAACCAGCTCCCCAGACATCACCGACACATGACAGTCAGAACCATGCACACGGGCCTGTTGCCGGCCATCCTGTTCTTCTCTTCCCTTTTACCCTGCGCCTCCGTCAACGGAACGGAACACCATGCCGATACCAAAAGAGCTGTCACGGCGCCCCGGAGCACGCTTGTCGAAACCGTCTGCGGCCAGAAAATCGCCGACCCCTGGCGCCCCCTCGAAAACCTGCAGGATCCCCTTGTGCAGCAATGGTTCCGGCAGGAGTCGGACCGGGCCAGAACCGTGCTCGACGCCATCCCTGGCAGGTCGGAGCTGATCAAAAAAATGGTCGAATTCGACAAAAGGAGGACGGCGAAGGTCTACGATCTCTCCATAACCGACAACGACCGCTACTTCTACCTGAAGCAGACGCCTGCGGACGAAACCGGCAGGCTCTTTTTCCGCAAGGGATTCAGGGGCCATGAACGTGAGCTCTTCAATCCTTCGACGTTCAGGGATGGCAAGGAGGGCAGTTTCGTCATCAGCAGCGTCACCCCGAACATCGACGGCTCGAAAATCGCCCTGACGCTCTCTCCGAACGGCTCCGAAAACTCCATTCTCCTGGTCATGGAGGTGGGCAGCGGGCGAATCTATCCGGAAAGGATCGACCGCTGCTGGTTTGCCTCCCCATCCTGGCTACCGGACGGTGAATCGTTCCTCTACAACCGCCTGAACCCAGGCTCGCTTCACGACCGTGACCGCGAAAAAGACAGCCGCATCTTCCTGCACAAAGCCGGCACGGCCCCTGCGACCGACCGCGAAATCTTCTCCCGCACGGCCAATCCGGAACTCGGCATCCGTCCCGAAGAGATTCCTGCGGTCCGTTACGACCACAAAAGCGGATACCTGTTCGCCTTTACCGAAAGCGTCGACCCGAGGCTGAACGCCTGGTATGCCCCTTACGGAGCCGTCTCGGGCCCCGGAATATCATGGAAACGACTCTTCAGGCCGGAAGACGAGGTCTACGATTTCACCGCCACGAAAAAAGAGATCTATCTCTATACCCCGAAAAACGCACCCCGCTACCGGCTTCTGAAGACCTCGCTGGCCACCCCCGACATCGGGCACGCCGAAACCGTCATCCCCGAACGTCCGGATGCGACGCTGAGCGGATTCTCGCTTACCAGCAAAGGCCTGTTCTACACCCTCTCGTTCAACGGGGTGAAAGAGGAGCTCTATCTGAAGGTGGACGGCCAGGCAGGTGACAAAATGATCGCGATGCCGTTCGAGGCGGGCACGATCAGCCTCGGCTCGAAAGGATTCGACAGACCTGAGCTCTGGACCCTCATCGGCGGATGGGCGCGCGATTTCCACCGGTACCGCTACAACACCGATGACGGATCGTTCAGGGACGAGACGCTCTCCTCCCCTGCCGACTATCCGGAGTACCGGGACCTGGTGGTTGAAGAGGTGACCGTACCTTCACACGACGGCGTCTTGGTGCCGCTGTCGCTCATCCACAGGAAAGGGATGCCGAAAGATGGCCGCAATCCTGTGCTGATCTACGGATACGGCGCTTACGGCAACTCGGTCACCCCCTTCTTCGCCCCATCGCTCCTCCTCTGGACCTGGAAAGGTGGCGTGCTTGCCGTGGCCCACGTCCGGGGCGGCGGCGAGCTCGGTGACGCATGGCACAAGGCCGGCATGAAGAGCACCAAGCCGAACACATGGAAGGATCTGATCGCCAGCGCGGAGTATCTCGTCAGGCAGGGCTATACTTCACCGGAGCACATCGCCATCAATGCGGCGAGCGCCGGCGGGATCCTTGTCGGCAGGGCCATGACCGAACGCCCTGACCTGTTTGCCGCCGCAATGCCGCAGGTAGGGGTCCTCAATGCGCTTCGGGGAGAGGAGTCTCCGAACGGGCCGGTAAACGTGCCTGAGTTCGGCACCGTCAAAAATCCGCAGGAGTGCAGGGCCCTTATTGAAATGGATGCCTACCTGCACCTGGAGAAAGGGGCGCGCTATCCTGCAACCCTCGTCACGGCAGGCATGAACGACCCGAGGGTGATCGCCTGGGAGCCCGCCAAGTTCGCCGCACGACTTCAGGCCTCGACCGCATCGAACAGGCCGGTGCTCTTCTTCACCGATTACAAGGCCGGCCACGGCATCGGGGACCAGAAAACCAAGCAGTTCGAATCCCTGGCCGACATCCTCGGCTTCGGCCTCTGGCAGACCGGACATCCGGAGTTCCAGCCGGAATAGGTTCCGCATTTCGTGCTTCTGCCTTAACCCGCCTGAACGAAACCGACGCCGGCATCCCCTGACGATAAAGCCGGCGAAATGCTCGTTACTCCCTGGCCTTGCCGGCCTGACGCTCCGCGACACGCTCTTTACATTTCAGGGCTTCGAGCTGTGCGATGCAGACTGGCAATCCGCCTGCCGCAGGATTATCTCCACTCATCCTCTCGCCCCGATCGGGAAAGCCATGCCCGGCTGCGCCCTGCTGTATGATATTGAGACTGCCGGGGTGTACAATACTCATCATGCTCGACATGCGACGGGCACTCTTTTCCAACGAGTTGCGACCTCAGAAAAAAACGTGAGCAAATTCCTGCGCCGGTCCTGACAGGTGATAAAGACAACCTGGCTGAAGCTGGCACGGCAGCACGCTGAAGATTGACAACGTATCATATCCGTCATGGGACGCACCATACATCAAGGATCATGACGCTGGGGCACCTCTATTTATTTGTTCCGAAACCCGATTGCTGCTTTGGTCGGTGCTCGAAATCCTCATGTACTCCATGTACACTCCGGCTTCTGCGCTCCGTCCGCCTTGCACTCGGGCCTCTCACGACAATAAATAGAGGTGCCCGCTGATATAACAAAACGGACTGTTTCACGCAGATACCTCTTCAGGAAACGGGTAACGGAGCCTGCGACATACCGGTCAAGCGTCTTAAAATGAGAATATGCGCAATCAGCCCACGGCGCCAGAACCTTCCGCCACTACGTGCAAGTCACGACCACAACACGCAACTCTATTTAAAATATAATCTTAGATATTATATAATTTTTTGGCACGCCAATTGCTGAATGAACAACGCGATATACCGGAATCATCCCCCCTGCCTCTGAAAGAGCTGTTGTTGAGGATGATCGTCGGACATGAAGGACAACGATGGAATGTTGCGGTCAGAGGAAAGTAATTCTGAACGGATGGGAGATACGGTCATCGATAAAGAGAACACACAGAGTCTCGCATTGACGATTGATACAAAAAATATCAGCAACAGCACACTATGCCTATACAAATTATATCTATATACTTTTCTTGTGTATCTTCATATTGTTTCTGAAAGCCACGGGACGCTGTTTTCTTTGTTCCGGTTTCTGCACGCCTCCCGTTCCTCCTTCTGACAGGATGGCTCCTGCAGTTGGTCGATCGAATTGTTGCATGAGCGAAGCGCGTGCTTTATAGAATTTTTCAAACCAATTAATGATCAGAGGTTGTTTTATGAGACAAGCAATGAAACGTTTCGGCTCAGCCATGCTCCTGGCACACGCCATGGCGATTCCGGTGACCAGCACAAGCCTGCTTGCCGCCCCACCATTCGACTCTTTGGACTCCCGGACGCCAACAGCCCGGTCAGCAGCAATGCCGCTTCCGCTCAACAATGGAGGCAACGAGACGTCGATCCATACCGCGCCCTATTTCACGGACAGCTACGGCAATATTCTCATGAACGTGAATGTGTGGGGAGCAACCCAGCACACCGGTCCGTTAACCGTTCCGGAAGGCTCCGATCTGCCGACGGTAATCTCGATCGCCGGAGGCCCATCCAAAGACGCCAACCTGGAAAAAATCCGGATAAACCGGGTCCAGCCGGACAATGATGGCAAGATGACCTATCTGGTCAACCTGAAAACATACGTAAAGAGTGGAGATCGATCCATGCTCCTCGACATGCAGCCAAACGATACCGTGATCATTCCCGAAAGCAAGTCAATCGATCCCGGGCTGATTCTTGGCATTATCGCAGTCGGAGCTTCGATCTATTCACTGAGCCGGTAAATATTCGATCAAGCCATCACTGAAACTATAAAAGGAGTAAACTTCCATGACCGATTTTAATAGTCAGTCAACACCGAACACAAGCATCCGCGATCTGCTCGACACCATCCTGCGCGGCAAATTCATCATCGCTGGCGTTGCGATCCTTGCGACGGCACTCGCCTTGACCCACTATTACACGACGACGCCAAACTATCAGGCCCAGGCCGTCATCATGGTCAAGTCGCCGGACAAGGAGAAACTGATCAGGGACAATGGCGCCGGGACCGAACTCACCATGCAGACGAGTGTCGAGCTGCTCAAATCGTACCCGCTTGCCAACGCGGCAGTCCGAAAGCTCATGAACAGCGAGCAGCGGAACAATCTCGAACTGTTCGGAACCCGTTCCCGTTCGAAGGGACGCAAATCTGCTGCCCCCGACTCAAACCGGTCCAGGATCTACGCAACTTCGCTCCTGGACCATATCAGCGCCGATAATATCCGGGGAACGAACCTGATAGAGGTGTCGGTTTCAAGCCCTTATCCTGATGAAGCCGCCCTTCTTGCCAATACCGTCTGCGATGCATTCGGGGAAAAAAACGCGGAGTGGAGCGCGGCACAGGACATTTCGGTGAGCAAGACCATTGAAGCGCAGATCTCCCAGCAGGAACAGAAGGTCAAGGAATCAGAGAAGGCCCTTCGCGACTTCATGAAAAACAACGAAGTGTATGAAGCGACCGGGAATGTAGCCGATCTGCAGCGATCGTATTCGGCGGCAATGACCGAATACGATGCAAACCGGGTCCAGTATGAAATCCTCAAGAGGCAGCTTGCGTTCATCGACGACAAACTATCCGGCGAGGAGAAATCGTTCAGCAGGAACCTCTACCAGACAATCGGCAGCCAGCTCAAGTCCATGAGGGACAACATCAAGGCAAAGGAGAGCACCTACATCACACTGGCCATGCAGAACGGCAACAAGGGTCCGGAAGTCGAAGAGGCGCGCAACCAGCTCATCAACCTGAAAGCGCAATACGACCAGGTCAACAGGAAAAAGATCGCCGGTGAAATCGCGAATTCGGGCAACGCGCAGAAATACCGTTTCGACATTCTGGCCACGAAAATGCAGGTAAACGTGAGGCTTGCCGAACTCGACAACAGCGCTCGCGAATACCTGCGGCTGAAGGAGAGCTACCAGAGCCAGTTGAACCAGCTCCCCGCCAAGCAGATTACATATGCTAAACTGAACCTGGACAACGACATCGCGAAAAAAACCTACGCATTCCTCAAGGAAAAACTCGACGAGGTCAGAATCAAGGCGGCATCGAATGTCGGCGGCGTTGTGGTCATCAATTCAGCCTTTCCTCCTGATGCCCCCAAGTCGCCCAGCCTGATGAAGGACCTGCTGGTGGGCATCGGTGGAGGAGTACTTGTCGGAGTACTGGCCGTGGTGATGAAAGAGAAATACGTCTGAAGCAAATCGCAAACTCCCCTCAGCGACATCAGTCGACCGGACGGTGGCCATTCCGAACCGTGAGTCACCCTCCGATCGATTGAAAGCAAACCTGATTCACCACTGATCGGTAGTTGTCATATGAGTCACTCAGCACCAGGGATGCTTTCCTGACATCCGGTGACTGCCTCATCTTCAACAATCTTTCCAGTCTGCCAACCGTTCATATGGAACAACAAGGTGAGACTCAAGAGGTACTCCTGCAGGATGTACGGAAAAACCTCGCACCAGACTCCTGCGAGGAGCGACCGGGCAAGTTGCTTTCCGTGGACTTCGGCAACTGGCCGTCTCCGGCACGTGCCCATATGCTTGAAATCATGACCTTCATGACACACAAAATACACTGATACCATGGCGCCAGGCGTCTTCCCCCGGCCTGAGCGCATTACCCTTATTGAACAATACTTCCACAACATGGCTTTACAGTATCGGGCTGACATCGACGGACTTCGTGCTATAGCCGTTATTCTGGTTATCTTCTTCCACACGAACATTCCGTATTTTTCCGGAGGCTTTGTAGGGGTCGACGTGTTTTTCGTGATTTCAGGATTCCTGATCACGAGCATCATCCTGAAGGATATCGAGAATGGCCGTTTTTCAGTCGTACGATTCTATGAACGAAGAATCAAACGCATTTTCCCTGCACTCTTCACGGTGATCTTCGCCACACTCCTGGCCGGCAGCATCATTTTCGATGCCAATGCCTTCAAGGATCTGGGCCAGAGCACGATGGCAACGACCCTTTTCGCATCGAACATCCTTTTCCTCTACAGATCGAATTACTTCGACCTCTCTTCCCTTCAAAAGCCTTTGCTGCACACCTGGTCGCTTGCTGTCGAAGAGCAGTTCTACATGTTTTTCCCGTTGATTCTGGTTGCCGTCAGCAAGTTCTTCAACAAGAGATTTATATTCTGGCTGGTCGTCATCTGGCTGCTCTCCTTCGCAGGCAGCGTATGGGAGATAGATCATGACAGGATGGCGACCTTCTACCAGCTCCCGACCCGTGCCTGGGAGCTGCTCTCAGGGGCACTGCTCGCCGTCAATGCCGTACCGGCAGCAAAATCGAACTTCCGGAAAAACCTGCTCTCCCTTTCGGGAATCGCGCTTATCCTCTATTCGAGCATTTTTTATTCCGAAAAAACCATATTCCCCGCCTATAACGCCATTCTTCCGGTTCTGGGCTCATGCCTGCTCATCCACAGCGGGAAGAATGGAGTCACAGGCTTCTCCTCTCTGCTCAGCAGGAGGAGCGTCGTTTATGTCGGTCATGCCTCATACTCGCTCTACCTCTGGCACTGGCCACTCATCGCGTACACGAGATACGTACTCTACCGTGACCCCACCCTGCCGGAATCGATCGTCCTGATCATCGTCACCTTCATCATCTCGGCGCTCTCGCTTAAATATGTGGAGCAGCCATTCCGTGGCGGGAAGTCATACATTGCGACGCGTCACCTGTTTGCCTTTTCCGCGGTAATCATGCTGCTGACCACTTCAGCAGGCCTGATCATACATCTCCAGAGGGGCATGCCGTACAGGAACCCCAAGACGAATGCCGAATCGCTCAATGTCAACAACGACCCGCAGTGGATCGACTTTGAAATAAATGCCAAAAAGCTTGATGCAGGAGAAGAGCCCCGCCAGTTAGGGGCTGCAGGCACGGAACCATCTTTCGTCCTCTGGGGCGATTCACACGCCAATGCACTGGCTGCAGGCCTGTCCGAGACAGCGAAAAGGTACGGCAAATCCGGATATTCGATCGTAAGGCCCACCAACCTGCCCATGATAGGCGTCGAACCGAATCCATCCGGCGGAGAGGCCGCCAAAAACCGGCAGACGCTTGAATTCATCAAACGACACCCGAACGTCAGGACGGTCGTCATCGCGGGATACTGGTCCATGCCGCAACATCTTCGGGATATCGACGGCGAGTACAGGCATGAAACGAATTACGCGAAGCTCCTGAAGGTAGGTCTCGAACGGACCGTGGACTCATTGCTTGTACACGACCGTCGTGTCGTGATCGTCAGCGACGTTCCTGTGCTCAAACATGACCCCTACCACCTGTTATGGGTGAGCAACGCCTTCGGGAAAACTCCCGATTTCGGGAACATCCTGCCGACAAGCAGTGAATACCAGAACTCCAACAGGGAGTTTCTTGCCATAGCCGACGACCTCTCGAAGCGCAAAAAGGTTATCTTCCTGCATCCAGAGGAGATGCTGTTCGACAAATACGGAAAGTCGTTCGCCATGGCCGGCAACAAATTGCTGTATGTCGACAACGACCACCTGTCGAGCCTGGGCTCGCGCTTTATCGGGTCGGTTTTCGACCAGGTGGTCTCCCCGAGGTGATTTCCGGGCTTGAAACGTTATGATATAAGGGGATACGAAGCAGAAAGAGATAACGGCCGCCGCGGTCCGAGCCCGGAACGCCGCTCAGAAGAGCGACATCCACGGATCGGCTCCACGGCACATGATATCCCTGCGGGAAACGGAGCTGTTCAGCCCCGCACCAGTTGCTTCATCGTCTCGGCGATATAGGCCACCTGATCGCGGGACAACTTCGAGTACATCGGCAGCGTGATGAGGCGATCGGCGACCCTCTCGGTCACCGGCAACGACCCGGCATACTGGCTGAAGATCGAGAACCGGTGCACCGGCGGATAGTGCATGCTGGTCTGTATTCCGGCCTTGTGCAGGAGTTCCCTGATCTCGTCGCGCCTGTGGCCGCAAGATTCGTCGAGCACCACGGCGAAAATGTAGTTCGAAACAAACCCATCGACTCCGCTGAACGGGACTACCACCCCAGGAACATCGGCAAAGGCCTCCTCATACCACTCTCTCACCAGTGCTCTCTGTCGCAGATCGGCACTGAGCTTCCCCAGCTGGACAATGCCGATGGAAGCACGGATATCGTCCATCCGGTAGTTGTATCCCGACTCGATGACGTCATACCCGGTGCTGTGCCCTTTTGAGCGCTCATAGGAGAGTGTCGTCATACCGTGGGAACGCAACAATTTTGCGTGATCGTACAGCCTGTCATCACCCGTGACCAGCATTCCTCCCTCGCCGGTGCTGATATTTTTGTTTGAAAAGAAGCTGAAGCACCCGACGTCGCCGATGGTGCCGAGCTTCCGGCCACGATATTCCGACAGCGGACCGTGGCAGGCATCCTCGATCACCTTGAGTCCGTGCTCACGGGCAATCCCCATGATCTCGTCCATCGCACAGGGATACCCGGCATAATGCATGACCACGATGGCTTTGGTCCGGTCGGTAACCCTGCGGCGGATCTCTTCGGGATCCATAGTCAGGTCAGCGGCCCCCCGAATATCGGCGAACACCGGCACGGCGTCGACGTAGCGGATCGCATTGACGGTAGCCACGAAGGTCAGCGAAGGGCAGATGACCTCGTCACCCGGCCCGATGCCGAGGATCTTCATGGCAAGGTGCAGGGAGACCGTGCAGTTGGAGACGGCAAGGGCATGGGCGGAGCCGAGCATGGAGGCGAACTCCGTCTCGAACATCGTGGTTTTCGGACCGGTGGAGATCCATTTCGAGCGGATGGTCTCGAGCACCGCATGCTCCTCTTCGGCGCCGAAATTCAGGTCAAACAGTGGGATCTTGTACATGTCGCTCCTGTTCAGCTGTTACGATATTCGGCAGCATCCGGATTCGGAATGAAGCCGTCCTGCACCACCTGGATGATCTGACGGATGCCGTCGGGGACAGTCTTGGATATCCTGAACCCGAGGCGCTCCTGTATTTTCCCGAATGAAACACGGTAGTCCCTCGGATCCTCGTTTTTCGAAACGTACCGGATCCGGCTGCCGGGAAGCTGCTTCACGATCTCCTCGACGATCATCTGCTTCTGGTAGTTCTCCGATGTATCGCCGACATTGAAAACGTCGAACGCAACCTTCGCAGGATCCGCCTCGAGCACCGCAAGGACGGAACGGCAGAGATCCACGACATGGCAGTATGGACGCCAGAACTGCTCGCCGAAAACCACGAGTTCCCTTCCAAGGGCAAGCTCCTTGGTGAACTCGTTGACCGTCAGGTCGAAACGCGGTCTGGGCGAAAGCCCGTAAACCGTAGAGAATCGGAGGGAGGTCGGCTTGCAACGGTTGGTTTGCGGACGTGAAAGGAGATACTCTTCGACGGCAACCTTGGTTTCAGCGTACAGGGACACCGGCGAGAGCTGCGACTGTTCGTCCACGAACGACTCCGGGTCTTCCATCTTTCCGTAATTGCTGCAGGTCGAAGCGAACACGAAGCGTTTCAATCCGAGCTCCTCGGCGATATCGTACATGCGCCGGCTCCCGTCGAGATTGACCTCTCTGGCCAGTTCGGGCTGCTTTGCGCAGGCAGGGTCGCCGACGATCGCCGCCAGGTGGACGACATGGTCCATGCCCTGCATGGCCATGCGGATCTCCCCGGCGTTCCTGACATCGCCTTTCACGAATTCGAAATCGTTGTTGTTCAACAGGTCGAGAATGGGCACACCTCCGAATGAGAGCTTGTCGAGAACCCTCACCCGGTACCCTTTTTCGAGCAGCAGCCTGACAAGGACCGATCCGATGTAGCCAGCGCCTCCGCTGACAAGCACGCTTTCCTTCATATGTTTGTCGTTATGATGATTGGATATACTCAGAGACAATGTGAGACGCGATGGCCAGTGAAGCCGTCGCACCGGGGGAGGGGGCGTTAAGAACGTGTACCTGGCGGCCATGCCTCATGATCCTGAAATCCATGACCAGCTTACCGTCACCGGCGAGAGCCTGGGCCCTCACACCGGCCGTTCCCGGCACGAGATGTTCGAGCGCCATCTCCGGGATCAGCTTCCTGGACTTGGCGAGGAATGCCTTGCCCGAAAGGGAGCTCGCCAATTCGCCGGCAGTGAACAGAAGGTTGTCAGACACGAAGCGGAGAAAACCGGGATAGGTGATCGCGTCGATCGCATCCCGCAGCGAAACGTCGCTTTTCCGATAACCTTCACGGCTGAGCGCGAGCACGGCATTCGGCCCGACCTCCCTGCCACCGTGGACCATCCGGGTGAAATGCACCCCCAGGAAGGGATATTCCGGATCGGGAACCGGATAGACCAGGTGATTCACCATGCTTTCGGCTTCAGGCCGCAACGTCCGGTACTCGCCCCGGAAAGGGACGATTTTCAGCGGCGGCCGCAATCCGGTCAGCGTACGGTAGAGCCTGTCGGAATGCAATCCTGCGCAACACACGAGCAGGTCTACGCTGAGCTCGGTTCCGGCTACCCTGACCACCACCGGATCGCCGTCGCGAACCGGATCCCCTGCATCCACATCACTGTCGTAAAACACCGATCCACCACGCTGCACGATGAGCGACGCCAGTTTTTCCATGACAGCCGGGTAATCGACGATCCCCTCTTCGGGAACCAGAAGGGCCGCGACGGCGCGAACGGCCGGTTCGCGCTTCCGGAGAGCCTCGGGGGTCAGATATGCAAGCCCTCGCAGGCCGTTGGCAGCCCCTCGGGCAGCAAGGTTATCCAGAATACGCCGCTCCCGTTCGTCGGAAGCCACCACCACCTTGCCGCAGATCTCGTGGGGGATGTCGTGCTGCCGGCAGAACGCGACCATCGAACGGATACCTTCGACCGCAAGGAGCGCTTTCAGGGAGCCCGGCTGGTAATAGAGGCCGCAATGCAGGACTCCGCTGTTATGGCCGCTCTGATGCCGCCCTGGTCCCGGCTCCTTTTCGAAAACCATGACCTCCGCCAGGGGAAAACGCTCCTGCAGCTTCCAGGCAATGGCCAGCCCCAATATGCCGGCGCCGACGACCCCTATCCTCCGGATCAACCTGCGACCTCCTGGTTTGATGGATTGAAGTGGCTGTTGTACTCGCTCTGGGCGGTGTAGTAATCATTGATGCGGCCGATGTCGAGCCAGTACTCCCTGAGGTCGTACTTTGAAACTTTCCGCCCGCCGTCGAGCATCCGCTTGATGAGCATGTCCATGCCGAAGAACTCGTTTTCCGGGAAGAAGCGGAAAATGTCCGGCTTCATCACGTAAATGCCCGCAAGAATGTACATGATGATATCAGGCTTCTCCTCGATTCCGGTGACGCGATCTCCATCAAAAAATATATTGCCGAAATCGAACGGAGTGATCTCCTTTTTTATGGCCAGCGTCAGCAGGGAGTCCTGGGCCAGGGCGAAATCATAAAGCTTGCCGAAATCGATCAGACTCAGGATATCCCCGTTCATGACGACGAACGGACTGTCGAGCCGATCCCTGAGAAGATAGAGAGGGCCGGCCGTGCCCAGGGGTATCTCCTCCTTGCTGATCGACAGTTTCACGCCGAATTCGGATCCATCACCGAAAAACCGTTCGATGTAATCGGACTTGTAGTTCGTCGCAAGGAAGATCTCCTTGAATCCGAACTTGGCAAGTCGCTCGATCTGGATCTGCAGCATGGACTTCTCTCCGATCGGGAGAAGCGGTTTCGGGATCACTTCCGTGAACGGCTTCAAACGCAATCCCAGCCCCCCGGCAAGAATGACAGCTTTCATGATAGTGCATAGGTTGACTCAAGGTTATTGGAGACGCTGCAGCCAGAACCGCTCCGCAGCGGACATCGAGGGGGACGTACAACTGAAGTTGTCAAATGATCAACAGATATAGCAACTGAACCGAAACGGAATCCCGGGCTTTTAAAACTTCCCGGGAGGCCGCGATCCAGCGTCGACCGCAGCGTCATGAATCGTGCTGCATGAAACCGGTCATCCGAGTTCAACGACCGGCGCCAGTTCCCAGTCGACCAGATCCACGGCAGTACCGATGTCGACGAAGCGGAACTCGCTTATCCACCGTTCGAGCTTGCCAAGGGCCCCCGAAAGCCCCACATAGGACTTGAAGGTCCTGAAAAGGGACAACCCGTCGATTTTCGGCTGAGCAACATCGAAATCCCTCGGATGGAGATAGGACATCACATAGCCCGAGCCGGCAGTCCACTTCCGGATCCTGCCGTAAGGCGCGATCCGGAAATAGCCTCCCCCGGAAAAGACCAGCGACCTGCCGGCTATGGAGGCATAGCTCATGGGCAACTCCCTGAGCTTGTGGCCATGGTAACTCAGGATCGAGGGCACCGGAGCGCGATACGAAGGAAATCCGCCATGGGCACGGGGCGCCGGGAAAATGGAACAGTCGAATTCGATGCCTGACTCGGCAAGTATCTCGAATGCCCACAGGTCATTTTCCCTGATCGAAAAACCCGGCGCCCGGTAATACCTGATCTTCTCGCCCGTGATGTCTTCAAGCACCTTGACGGACGCATCGAGATCCTTGCGGAACAACGCCGGACCCTGCTCGTAGACCAGCTGATGCATGTCTCCGTGTGAGCCGATCTCGTAACCGGCCCGGACCAGGTTCCGGATCACCTCGGGATATTTCCGCGCGATCCAGCCGAGGCAGAAAAAGGTTGCTCGCTGGCCGTGCTCCTGCAGCATCTCCGTGATGCACTCCATGTTCCTGTGTATGCGGCTCTCGAAAGACGACCATTGGGATGCCCCTTTCGTGCTCTCATTGTCGAGAATGTGAAACCACTCTTCGACATCGAAAGTCAGCAGGTGTATCGCCTCATTCTGGCAAACGGCTTCGTGTTTCATTTCAGCGTGACTCCGGATTTCGATTTTCGAAAGTTCTCATCCATCATTTTTTTTACTCCGGACAGGGTCCCGAACAGTAACGGCATCGGATCGAGCAGTTCACCATCCTGGTAATAGACCTCCCTGCCGAAAAACCTGAACCAGGAAGGGCTGGACCTGAACCGCTCCGGGCTTTTGATGAACCACAGGAGATCGAACCCCAGGTGTCTCAGGTAGACATCGCTCCTGCATACGTATTCCTGCAGCGGGTTTCCAAGGCAATAATCGACATAGAGCGATGCATAATCGACTCCGGCCCTGAACGCCGATTTGATGCTTGCCGGAAATCGGGGGTTGATCTCCATGATCCTGAGGCTCCCGTCTCTCGGATCCTCGATCAGGTCGAAATCGGCAAACCCCTGCCAGTCCAACCGATGCAGGATCTCCGCCGTCATGCGGGAAATCTCAGGGGAGTCGATCGTCCTGTTGCAGCAGCTGCTTCCCCCGGTGACCGGGTAATACCTCAGCTTTTCCACGACGGCCGATCCATGGCAGCGTCCCGAAGCCGTCCGGAAATGATGGGCCTTGAACTGCCTTCCTCCCGGCGGGATAAACTCCTGAAGCGTGCAGCTTCCGTATCCTTCGATGATTCCGGGAAGGAGCCTTTCGATCTCGACGGCAGACCGGACAAGGGTCATGCCTCTTCCGCCCGTGGTGATGTCGGGCTTGATCAGTGCCGGGAATCCCGTATACGCCACGCACTGCGCGACATTGCCGGGAGTTATCGGCATGCTCTTCGGATGAGGATAACCATGCTGTCTGCACAGCTCCATCAGCAGGTCCTTGCGGTAACCGTTCATGAATATCCCGTAAGGTGGGGCCGCAAAGGACACCCGTTCCCGGAGCGCGATGCTGTTTCTGCTGACGAACTCCGCAGAGAGATCGAACAGGGGCAGCAGGATATCGATATCATATTGATCGATGCATCCCAGCACGAAATCCAGATATTCCGGGGAGTCGTAATCGAACTCCGGCTTCAGGACCTTCACATCCGCATACCGGCTGTGATAGCCGTACGAATCCTTCGTCTCGCACTCGATGACGACCTCGTGACCCGAGCGTTTGAGCGACCGCATCACAGGCAGCGCCTGGATCGTATGTCCTGCAAGCAGCAATATCCTGGACATGAAACTCTACCTGTTATTCTGGTTCAGTCGTTTTTCCTCATCTTCAAGACCTTCACCGGCACACCGCCGACGACGGCAAAAGGGGGGACATCCTTGTTGACTACCGATCCGGCTGCGACAACGGCACCGGTGCCGATGGTGACTCCGGGGAGGACGATAGAACCGGCGCCCACCCATACATCGTCATGGATGATCACCTCGCCGTCGTAATAGTCCTGCCGGATCGACGGGACGTCGGGATCGTCGAACGCATGATTGTAGGCGAAGACCATGACCCCCGGCCCGAAGTGCACGTAATTGCCGATCCTTATCCAGGCGTGTTTCTTGCCTGCCTGCAAAACGACGTTATGGTTGATCAGGCAATGCTCGCCGATCTGGATCCTTTCGGCCTCCCTGAGCAGGACGGTCGGATGCAGTTTCGTCGTCCTGCCGACAATCGCCAGTCTCCGTCCACGGCTGAAATTGACCACGAAATAGGCAAACAGGTCCGCCAGATGCTTATAGAAGGCAAGGGAGCATACCGTTCTCAGCATGCCGAGCAGATAGCCGGACTTCGATGGCCTCTCGAAGGAGACCTTCTCAAGCGACTGCATGTTTCCGGGAGATCATGGACTTGACGAGGAAAGGCGCAGAACTCAGCCACATTTTCAGCGACGTGGCATTGACCCGTTCCGGCTGCTGCAGGATACGGTAGATGCCCTCCATGCCGGTCTTGTGCATCCATGATGGTGCGCGCTTGACCGTGCCGGCATAATACTCGAAGGCGAGGCCGACCCCCACACAGAAGGTCTCGCTGAGGAGAGGCTGGAGCTTCGCGATCAGCCGTTCCTGTTTCGGCGCGCCAAGGCCGCACCAGAAGAAGGTCGGCCGGGCTGCGTTGATCTCCGCGGCCAGCTTGCCAATGTCGTAGGCCTCCAGAGGCTGAAATGGCGGAGAGACCATTCCCCGGATATCCACCTGGCCGTACTGCGAGAGTATGTTCTCCTTCATTTTGGCGAGGGTTTCCGGGGTGCTTCCGAAAAAGTAGTGGGAATAACCTTCCCGGGGCGATGACCTGATCAGTTCATCCATCAGGGCTTTGCCGGAGACCTTGTCGACATCGTAATAGCCGAGATTGCGCGCGATCCAGACCAGCGGGATGCCATCGGGAACCGTCAGCAGCGAACCGTTCTGGATCTCGCGATATTCCGGATCGTGATTCGAGATGTACAGGGTTCGGGAATTGGTGACGCACAGGTAACCGTACCGGTGCTGCTTGATGCATGACTGAATAAATCGCCTGGTTTCGATAAGATTCGTCCTGCTGATCCCCGTTTTGTCTATAAAAAAGCGCTGATGCATCAGTAGATGGATTATTTCTTTTCCCGGCCTTCTTGTTTGAGCGGAATGACTTCCCGACGCCAGGCCTGCCATATTCCGGTCTCCGTCGACACGCTTGAAGCAGCTACCCGAAACACATATCATCAAAATCCATGCCAGAACCCGGAACGACCACAAAACGGCGGCCCGGGCAGCAAAAACAGGGGTAGCCGGTTCAGGCTCGAGGCGCACTTCAGGCCATCAGCCGGCATCTGCGGCCGATTCTGAGACGCCCCTTCGCAAAACGAGACTGGAAAAGAAGAGGGGGATCTGCTTTCGTGGGTTGTTGTATGGCATTGTCGTATGCCAGTGCTGCTTGGACAAAAATCAGGGAGCACTCGCATGAGGACGGAAGAGAGCTTTTTCAGGAATTACCTGATCGGGCAATCGGTAAGCAGCCGGGAAGAATTCGCAAGGCATGCGGCCCGGCAAATGATCGTCATGGCAATGGGAGCAGAAATCTATCGGAGCGGGACTGAAAAGGACGCCAGAGACGTTTACGGCCGGCTTCAGGGTGGACATCGGGCCAGGTAACCCGCCAGTGCCGGCACCATCAAGTCAGCATGTTCAACCGTGTGGTTGCGCTCGGTTATGACGACGGGATCAGGAAACCATGGCCGCGACGCTGGCCATGGTTTTCAAGCCTGCCGGACGAGTCCGGCACGAATGGTGGAGACTGAACGGACACCGGCTCATCGAAAAGGTTTTCGGTAGCATCAAGTTCATCAACGAAGTCGACAAGCAACTTGCCGCAAGGGCTCAAGACACAACTTTTGGCAATTTCTCAACGATATCCATGTACATCCTGTACCAGACCTCGCCGCTGTATTCGTTCTCGAGCACCCGGCAGCCGTTTCTGCCCATGGATTCAGCCTGGCCGGGCTCCGCGAATACCTTCCTGATCGTACGGGCGAGATCTTCCGGATCGTTGAACCCGAACAGCCATCCGTTTTCGCCTTCGCGGATAACTTCCGGATATCCGGCATACCTCGGTGCGATGACCGGGGTCCCCTGCTGCATCGCTTCGAGAAAGACCATGGGAAAGCCTTCGTAAGAACGGCTGGCGAAAACCAGGGCGCTCGCCTGCAGCAGTTCTGACTGCTTCTGATCCTCGTCGATCACTCCGAGCAACTGGACATTGGGCGGCACCCGATCCGGATTGAAGAAGGATGTATCCACGGAACCAGCCAGACGGAACGAAACTTCCGGGCACCGCCTTGCGGATTCCACGATGATATCGATGCCTTTCTGCCGGTTCAGCCGACCGATGAACAGGACCCCCGGTTTGTTCCCCGGTTTTTTCGCTAAAGATTCTCCGGCAAGCCCCGTTTCGATGAAGTTCGGAACCACGTGGCACTTGCTTTCCTGGAATCCGTTGGCAACGAGCTTGTTCTTCTGGAAGTTCGTAAGGCACAGGAATGCGTCGATGTTTTCCGAATACTGCCTCGCGATCCTCGCCCATGCATTCCTGACCGCATATCCGATGCTTTTTGGCAGGGACTCTTCGCAGTTCTGCAGAATGCAATGCCACTCCTTACCTCCCGAGCACCGCTCACAGACCCCGCCCTTGTTGTAAAACAGTCCGTTAGGGCAGACGAGCCGATAGTTGTGGACCGTCATCACCATGGGGATCCCCATACCCCTGATGACCGGGAGAATGGCTGGTGAAACGAGGGGATAGAGGTTGTGCACGTGAACGATGTCCGGCCTGAACCCCTGAATTGCCTTCGTAATCCCGTCGATGGAAGAGGGGTTGTACAGTGCGGTGAAGAATGCCTTGAACGCACCATGCCGAATGGTTTTCAGCTCCTCGCTGCTCCTCGTATAGGTTCGGACCTGATGACCGTTGTTCTCGAGCAGCTCCAGCTGTTTCTCCATGACCGAAGTCTCGCCGGAATGGCCGCCATAATGATTGTGTATCTGTAAAATTTTCATTCGCTCTTTTTCAGACAATTTCAGGATCTCACCCCGCAGGTTAACACAGTTCCATATTGCGCGGCTGAAGCGACCTGATCGTCGATCACCGCACCGTTAAAGACATCAATAATCCGGCCATTCACGACCTGGCCGGGATGGACCATCAGTTCCACGACGGAACCCATTGCCAGGCCTGTTTTATCGTAATCGAGAAATTCCTGCAACCCGCCGAAATAGTCGCTCGCATCCATCCGGCTCTTCCTGATGAGATTGTTCGCGTAGGCACGATATCTCTTCTTCATGAATGACGATTGCCTTCCGATGTTGGCAGCGATCCTCAACCGCCCGATCCCTTTCTCCCTCAGCAGATGCATGATCAGGGAGAGCAAGCCGGGCATTTCGTGCATATGCGAATGGGAATCCGCATGGGTGATGCTTATCCCCTCCGCCCTGCAACGGTCTATCTGGGCGCCGAGTTCGTCGTGGATCATCCTCCGCATGTCAGGCGAGGCCATGTACAAGGGAGTCAGGCTCCTCCGGTACCGCAACGAGCCATTTGCATCGCAGAGCAGGCGGTTTGACCTGATCCTGTCAGTCAATGGCCGACCTTCCGTCAGGTTCAGATGGATGCCCACGCAATCGTCGAGCCCTTCTGCCCGGCAGAGTTCTGCCGCTTCCCCGAACCCCTCCATGTTGGCAAGCATCGTCGTGCTTGAACACACGCCTCTCGACAATGCACAGCAGATGGCCTGGTTGACCGCTGAATCCATACCGAAGTCATCGGCGTTGACAACTATCCTGTAACCCATAGACAAATCTGATTCTTTTATCCTGCACGACCGATCTGAAGAACGAAATACGTTTACTGGCGCATCACACCTATTTCAAACAGGGCGGTACCGGCCATTCCATCTCCTGATCAGGTATTTCCCCCAGAGCGAACCGGACCTTTTCCGGTTTTTACCGCAAAACATCACCGCGCCCCATACCCCGTCACAAAATCGTGACAGCCCCCATTCCGAAATGATCCCTTTCGATGCCTTGCGCATGGAAAGGCGCTCTTCGTCACTCAAAGAGACGAACTTTCCCAGTGCTCTTGCGATCTGGTCCACGTTTTCCGGATCGAACCTGTAACCGTTTAAACCATCGGAAACCAGGGCATCGGCACAACCGCATCTTTCGCTGATGAGGACCGGCAATCCTGAAGCCATGGCCTCGTTCACCACCAGGCCCCACGTCTCTTTATGACTCGGCAGGATCAATGCCGAAGCTCTGTGATAACAGCTCTTCAGGTGCTCCTGTGACAGGAAATCGAGGAAAAGCACCCGAACGCCGCAGCTGCCCTCGGCGATCCCTTTCAGTTTTTCATGTTCGGGGCCACCGCCCACAAAAACAAGGCTCCATGGTTCAAAAGCTTTCTGCCCCGAAGCCTCAATGTATGCCAGGAGGAGGTTCTCGAGGTTCTTTACGGCGATCTGCCTGCCGACCACGAGGAAGAACGGGCCATCCGGCAGCATCTTCGTGAGATGACCGGAACATGCCTCATCCTCCTGCTCAAAAAAAGCGTTATCGATGGCGTTGATGCCATGATTGATCCGGTCCGGAGAAAACCCGAAATACCTGTAAGTCTCGTCATGAGATGGGGCGGGAATGATCACCGCATCGACGAGGCTGTATATCTGGCGTTTCACCCAGTTCGTCAGGGCGTTTCGCGGAACGTCCTCGAGCCTCGCATCATCGAAGATGACGACGTGCCTCCGGTTTCTGTTGGCCCACCTCACGGCGGCAGCGCCTGACGGAAAAGCGATCGCGCCGCCGATAACGACATCCGGATCGATCCTGTCGAGCATCTCCAGGACGCCATCGACAGCTTCTGCAGCAGAAACCGACTCCATTTCCCGATCGCCATAGATGCAATGCCAACCTTCCCCCTCGTGATTCGAGTCGCCTGCGAAACTGTACGGAGAGCCCTTGCCGGCAATTTCGACGACATGCAGCACGACCCCTTTTCCAGCAAGGTACTTTCTCAGGGCAACAAGCCGCGCCACCCAGTAGAGCCTGAAGTCCGTATGTACTATTGCAATCTTGACAATCATTTATCCGGCGTATGTTTTAAAGAGCGACCTGATCAACCTGTAGGGAAAGAGACTCATGAAGAGATAGGCATACAGACGGGAATTCGACGGGTTGTAATAGATGCCCTTGAACATCTCGACCAGCGCCTTGCGACGCATGTTCAGCCTCAGGTAGATGGAGGCCCTCATTTTATGCCAGTGAGAGATGTACAGATCGATACCCGTCAGGTTTCCGGATGACGCCGTTTTGAGTTTCACCAGCGCCAGACCTACCGGATCGCCCTCTTCGGGAAGCCGGTTCGGCTTGTCATCGTAGGTATGCGCCTTCTCCTGCCAGAATACGGCAAGCGGCTTCGTGCAATATGCAGGTGCACGCCTTGCGGCGAGACGGGCCCAGGTAATCAGGTCCTCTCCCGACTTCATGCTGAGCGGAAATCCGCCGACGTCGAGCAGCGCCTGCTTGCGGATGCAGACCGTGGAGGAGCATATGGGGGGGGCGGACATTGCCGCAACATGGAAATAGTTTGACAGGACCCCCTCTTCACCGGCGAAAGTGACGCCATTCAGACCCATCGGTTTTTTCTCTCCCCTGTAATTGCCCAGATAATATGCCGATGCATAGACGTCACGGTCGGGATAGGCGTCATGCATCCGTTTTACGGTAGCCAGGAACTCCGGCATCCATTCGTCATCCCCGTCCAGAAAGGCAACCCACGCGGAAGTCGCCTCCTTGACGCCCCGGTTCCTCGCAACGGAGACGCCTCCGTTCTTCTGACTGACCAGTCTGACGGAAGGAATATTCATCGCCGAGACAAGTTCCGCGGAACCGTCTGTCGATCCATCGTCGACGACAACGATTTCACGTGGCTGAAAGCTCTGCCCCATGATGGACGTTATGGCCCTCTCGATAAATTCCCTCTTGTTATAGAGGGGGATCACGACTGAAATATCCATACGTGCCTCAGGATTGATATTTGGCATAGACGATTCCCAGAACGGCGAACATGAGATCGGGATAGAACACTGTGTACTTCAGGATATTGTCCGAATACATGAACATCGCGAAACCGATCAGCATCATCAGGGCGCTGGACTGTACCAGCCGCATATAGGGATTCTGTTCCTGCTGAAACCGCACGAAAACCGATATGAAGGTCGCTCCGAGACCAAAAACCAGCAACGCCAGTCCGATATATCCGTATGAATACCTCACCGCGATATAGTCGTTGCAAACCTCGATCGCCGCAGTGCTGCCGAAGACATTCCTCAGCAGGTCCACATCGGAACGGGGACCGTTACCCAACAGCGGAGCCGCTTCCAGCCCCTTTTCGTAGTATTTCATGAATCCCGCCCTTCCGCTGGTATTCATGTTTTCGCCGCCTTCATAATAGTTCAGGGAAAGATCGGACAGGCGCCCCTTGCCCTCATTGAAGGTCTTTTCCTGGAACCCCTGCGTATTGAACACGAAGATGGCAACGGCCACGGTAACGCTGATGGCGAATACCCTGAGCAGGATCTGCTTGTTGGCGAAATGGAGCGCAAATACAAGAAGGTATACCAGGGCGGCCATACGGTTCACGCCAAGAGCGGGAATCAGGAAGAAGAAGCCATAAAGGAACAGGTACCTGACCTTGCCGGTCATGAAGTACATGCCGGCGATCAGGATTGCCGTAATGCTGAGCAGCATGGGGGTCAGGGCGCCCATGGGCACATATTTCATCCTGAACAGGTAACCCCAGAAGAAGAGACCCACGATGAGCAGGGAGAACTTGAAAAACATCCAGAAAATGCGGTGCAGTCGTTCACGGCTGTATTCGAATCCCGAAGCCACATAACCGACGAAAATCGGCAGCAGGTACTGCAAGGTCAGCTGAAGGCCGGCCACGGAATAATCCAGGGCGACATACAGAACGAGAAACGAAATCCATGGGATCCAGAACCCCATGGGAAAACGCCGTTCGGCCTGAGACGTGGCCATATAGTATCCGCATACCCCAAACCACATCAGCAACCAGGCCCATCCGGTGATATTGAAACCGGCGATGGTCGACGGCAGGAACGGGAAAATGAAGAGAAGATACGGCAGAAAAGCCACGGCGATCATCCACCGATAAAACCCCAGGTAATGTTCGCTTTTCATAGTTTACTGATGTTATAGACTTCTTGAATTTTTTTATTGTAAATACCGACGTCAAACTCGGAAGCCCTCCGCAGGGCATTCAACGAATATTTTTCCCCACCGTTTCCGTCCTTCAAGAGGGCGAACATACATTCCACCAGTTCCTGGACATTTTCGGGAGCGTAGAGCAAACCGCTCGTCCCGTGTTCGATAATTTCGACCAGGCCGCCCGTTCTTGCTGCAATGACCGGCTTCGAAGCCGCCATCGCCTCTACCGCACTCAGGCCGAAGCCTTCGAATCTCGACGGCACGACCACCGCATCCATCACCGAAAGGTGCTTCATGGCCTCTTCCCAGCCAAGGGTTCCCGCAAAGACAACCCGCCTCCACCAGGGTTCATTACCGAACCGCTCCTCGAGCCGCTCCCGCTCGACACCACTTCCGACAACCAGGAGCCGCACGGATTCAAGGCTTGCGGCAATCCCTCCGAAGGCCTGAAAGAGGATGTCAACCCCCTTCTCGTGACTCAGCCGGCCGACGTAACCGAAGACGAACCCGTCGCCAAGCCTGTATTTCTCCCTGAAGGTGGGTGCAAGTTCCGGCGATACCAACGCAGCTACCCGCCGGGTATCCACGGCGTTGTGCACCGTGCAGTGCCGGGACAGGAACCCCGCATTCCCGCTCAGGCAGTCGGACGAAGAACCGAACCAGGAGGTTTCAGCAACCTTCGATACCGCCATGAACCGGTCGCAGAGCAAAGCCGATACCCTGAGAAAGAGAAACGCCGTTCGACCGTGCCCGGGCGTATACGGCTGATGAACCGTCGCAAAAACCTTCGGCACACCCGCCAGCTTCGCCGCAATGATTGCCAGCGCGCCGGGGGTCATGTACTGGACATGGAGCACATCCGGCCTTGCCGAGCGGTAAAACGCCTTCATGGTCCCGATGAACTCGCCCCTTGGCATGCCACGTTCAAGCCGGAGCAACTCGACGCGACACCCGGCACCGGTGAATTCATCGGCTACCGACGGCTCCACCTCGAAATAGCACACAAGCTCGACGCGATGCCCTGCGGCCACCAGGGCCTTTGCCAGGTAAAGGGTCTGCATCTCGGTGCCTCCCCGCATCAGGCATGGTATGGCAAGCAGCACCCTCATGCCTCGCTCCTCCTGCTGATCATTTTCTTCATGGTCTGAATCCTTTCGTACCCCTCCAGCTTCACTTTTGTGGAGATCCGGTCTGCGTCGAGTGAAAAATCGTAAAGCCTCGCAACATCGCCAGCCCATCCATGCTTGTAGGCCTCCCCTCCCCTCAGGTAGTCGAAAATCTCGACGCCGCCGGAAAAGCCCTCCTCTTTCATGAAAGACAGATGAACCTTGCTTGGCGAATAGGTCGCAAATTTCTCGAGGTATGTCGGCATGTAATAGTAAAACCTGCCCCGGTATTTGAAGCCCAGATGCCAGCTGATAGGCGTTTCCCCGAGCATCACCGCAGAGAAATGGACGATGCCCGCCGGAAGCCCCTGTTTCACCAGCCCTTCGTGGAACCCGGGAGCCTTGAAGCCACCGCTCCATTTCCGGCTGTGGACCTCCAGAAACTCGGGAAGCAGCTTCAGGGCTTCGTCCGTTTCCCTGCCTGAAAAGACCCTGTAGGAGATCTGCCCCAGTTCGCCGAGGCGTCGCTTCTGTCTGCCGATATCCTGCCTGAGGCCCTTGTTGATCTTCGACAGGTACTCCGGATAATCCCTGTATGAACGAAGGTCGACATAAGGGCACACCTCCGGGCTTTCCATCCATGCGCCGGACAGCGGCATCCTGAATCCGGGAAGATCGATCCTGTCGAACCGCACCCTCCTGCCGTCGAACAGGCGCTTTTCCAGCAAATCCCGGAAAGCCGCCATGATTGCTGGCGTGCGAGTGCCGTCAACCAAGGGATCATGGTAATCGAATTCGGAAAAGCCTGCAGGAACCAGCAACCTCATGAAGGCATTCTTCCAGCTTCTTTTCCACAGAACCAGGGGCAGAAATATCCTGGCACCGTCAATCCTGGCGACGCAAAACACCGGCGTGATGTCGGCACACGAACGATACGCGGCCATCCAGTTTCCGACCGGCACCGGATGATAGAATACATGGGCTCCGGAGTCCCGTTCCATCATTCCCTTCCACTCCTCGACGAATGACGGATCATCGATCTCATCCCATGAGCAATACACCTCGAGACTTCCTGAACTTGTCATAAACTTGCCCCAACGGCCACCTGGCGTTTGTTAGATTTCAATACGTTGCTTTCCGGAAGCATCATTGAGCTTCAGGACTCCCTCTTTACCTGTCCGCGATTCAGTTACCGAGCTTCTCTACCACCTCGTACGGACGCTCGAACACCTTGAGCATGGCTTTCGGCAAAACGCCGCTCCAGGGTCGTCCGTCCGGCGCCAGGGCTCCGAGGTACTGGTCCATCAGCACGGCTTTTTCGGAAAGGGTCTCCATGATATCCAGCCGGGAGACCTGCCGCCAGCGGATGCTGCGGACTTTTTTCAATGGCATGCAGTACCAGAGCCACACCCAGTAGCCATAAAGATCGCACTTCCGGGAGGAGCTTTTCAGCGCCTCGACCACCAGTTCATGGGCTGCTACGTGGTCATACGGCCATGTTTCCAGGGGATGCGTGACCAGTACCGCATCGGGACGCTCCTCGTCGATGACGGCGCGGAGACGCCTGGCCGCATCGAGAAACTGATCCTGATCGCCGTTTGCACGGGGCACGTCGCCATCCGGCAGATGAAGCCGGATGGCCAGGTTACCCGGGACGCCGAGCCTGGACAGCACCCGATTTGTCAGGTTCGACCTTTCACTGGCGACCACCGAAGGATCGAGATCTTCGAGACTTCTTTCGCCGTCGGTGAGATAGACGATTGCAGCCCGCCGACCGGCACGCAAATGACGGACCAGGAACCCCCCGATCCCGATGATCTCATCATCAGGATGCGGCGCGACAAGAAGTATCGACCGATAGTCCGGCATCGACCTCAGGGAAGCAACCGACAACGGCACGGTGATGAACTGGCGCCTCAGGAGGTGCCTCATATGTTTCAGCAGGTCATACATGGCGTCGAACAAGCAAAGCTGAAATTGAAAAACCGAACACCTTTTCGACAGCGAGCAGAAAACGTATCCTGCGCATCTGCCGGGGGTGCCTGTTGAGCAGTCCCTCGCCCGACAGGCGCCTGAAATCCTTCCGTGAATCCTCGAACAGCGATTCGTCCCGGCTCTTCAGGGCTCCGGCCAGAGACTTCAGCAGATAGCGCAACGCCCAGTATTCGAAATACCTTTTGTCGTCGAGATCGAGAAACGAGGAGTCACGCCACTGCCCGACCTGGTACTGGTAATCCTTCGCCAGGCGCCTGACCAGCTTGAGATTGTCCTGGGCCCCTGTCGCCGATGCGGAGTGAACCCGGTAAGCAGCCATCGGCACGAGCAGGCCGATGACATCCGTGTACTGGCCGACACGGTAGAAAAAATCGTCGTCGGCGATATGCCCCGCCTGTTCGGTATAGCGGCAACGGTCGTTTTCGAAAATGCTCCTGTGGGTCATCACCCCCGGGCACCGGTGGATATGGGGAAACATGCCATACGTCTTCTGGTATGCCTTGACATATTCGTTACCCGAATAGCGGACCAGGGGCTCGGCCATCTCCGGAAACTCATCGAGCTTCCGGGCATTTTCATCGACATAGTCGCAGACGGCGAACAGGTGCCTCACCTCCCGGTTCGATTGCAGGGCGGACTCGGCGTTGGCAATGAACTCCGGGTAGAGCAGGTCGTCCTGATGCAGGATGGTCAGGAAATCGCCGGATGCGCATCCAATCGCCTTGTTCCAGCCGTTCACGAAACCCGATGGGCCATCACTGCCGCACAGCAGTTTCACGGAATCCCCGAACGAAGCCGCGATCTCGCGGCTCGCGTCCTTCGAACCGTCATCGTACACGATCACTTCGTCCGCAGGCCGGCTCTGGGCCAGGACCGAACGTATCGCCTCTGCAAGGTACCGTTCGCCGTTGTACACGGGGATGACCACCGAAAATCGCATCTTCATGCCTGTTCGCTGTTAGTGGCCGTTGTGCGAAACGCCCTTTTCGCCAGCAGGCGGATTGCATCGAGAAATACCCGACGGAACCGGAAATCCTTCAGCAATGAGATCACGCTGCCGATTCCCGTTGCGGCACTGCATGCCGTCAGTATGTAGTCATCATAAGCACCGTCGCGCATCTCCGCCTTCCAGCGCGTGAGCTCCCCTGTCGAAAAAAAGGTCCCTGCATGCCTGGCAAGGTCCTCGTACATGGAAAACGCAGAGAGATATTTTTGCCGGAGGTTGCTCTGTGATGCATTGCCCCCATGAATTCGCCAGACACCGGGCTGGTTCTCTCCCAGGATCACATCCCCGTGCAGGAAAACCTTCATCAAGGCATGAAAATCGGAAGCGACGGAATCGAGATCGTACCCGCCTGACTGTCTGGCCGTATCGGCACGATAGATACAGGACATGTGCGCGAACTGCCCGGCGCGGGGGTACTCGCGGAAATAGGTTTTCCCGGAAACGCACAATGAACCGCTTTCCAGAACGACCGCACCTGGCAGGTGCCTTCCGGCGACATCGAGATTGTGGTTGCCCAAGTGCGCCACGACACTGAAACCTCGTCGCCCGGCCTCCCGGATATCGCTCATCGCCTTCGAGATAAACGTATTGTCGGTATAGTAGTCGTCACCGTCGAGATTCACCACCCATTCCGTTGTGACGAGTTTCGACAGGGTATTGGCGTAATTGGCTACCCTGCCGATATTCGTCGTGTTCCTGTGACAGGAGATCCCTGATTTTCCCGAGTACCGGGACGCCACGGATCCGGTGCCATCGGTCGAACAATCATCCGCGACGACCACGTTCAGATGCTCATAATCCTGCATCAGGCAACTCTCGATCGCCTGGGCAAGGTACGCCTCCTGGTTATAGGTCGGGATCATTATGGTTACGTCACCGTTCGACATGATCAGGAGTTGACAGTTTTTTTCAGTTCAACGAACATGGTGCAGTGATACTCTGTCTTTTGACTCTCCCTGATCCTGTTTCTGAATCGAATCAACGTGGAATCAAGCGAATCAGGAACAAACCTCGCGTAAAGGTTACGGGTTATCGAACTCGAAGGCGAATCGAGACTGAACTCCCTGCTGTTTTTAACGAGCCGCCCCTGATTGTCGAATTCAGGGACAAACATCGGAAGGGACAGATTGTCACTCCTGTTCCAGTAATGATAGGAGAGGCGATCTGTCACATACCCCTTGTAGATCCTCGGCTTCATTGAAACCTTCTCCGCCAGGACTGATAACGAGTTCTCTGAAAACCACCAGAGGTGAATGGGGGGAGCATCCGTCATCCATAGGGCGTCGGATGGAAACGCGGACTTGTTTGGAGTCGTAAGCAAAATCAGTCCGTTTTCCGTCAACAACGACTTCAAGGAGTTCAGAAAAGATATGGGGTCCATGACATGCTCGAGCACCTCCGTCAACACAATGCAATCGAAACGACGGCCGTGCAACTGGCTGAAATCATTCAGGCCGATACACTGGTAATAAGGCCCGTATGTCTTTGTGGCCCGGTTTACGGATATTTCGGAAACGTCGACGCCAGTCGCATTATAGCCGGACCTGTTCAGTGAATAGGTCAGATAACCAAAACCGCAACCAACCTCAAGGACAGAGGAGCCTTTTGGAACGCAGGCCCGAAGGCGGCTGATCACATAAGCATATTCATCACCGAGGCCCGACATCACATCGAGGGGATTATCTGCTGAAAGAATCCTCTGTGAAAGGGCATAATACTTGTCATAGCCTGACAAGTTCTCGGCATCGGCATAAATCTCATCGTAATCCTTTTTCTCAACAAAAAGAGGATAAACAAATGAAACCTGGCACTGGTCACACGAATAGATATCGTACGTCCTGCCGAACACGTAACCAGGATGCCCCTGATATGCAAGACCTGCGGCACCATTGCAAAGCGGGCATGAAATGTTCATCACGTCCATTTTAACATTAAACTTTTTTTCATCAATATAAATGCGCGAACAGACCTCCTCGGTCATCCGGAAATCTTTTTATTCTTCCCCAGGAGAACTCCCCTTACTTTTACAAAAAATACTATCCAATACAGAGGATCGACCATCAGCCAAAAAATATTCCTCAAGATGATATTATCAATCAAAACAAAATTATCCTTAGTCTTTTCGATCGAATAGTTCATCACTTTTATATGCCAGTAAAGAAAATATTTTCGACTCCTTTTCAACAAAGGCAACACCACGTCCCGTCCATGCAACAGCACCTCATCCGAATGACGTAAATCAGATGAGTTCACAATACTGGCCTGATGGTTCCTGTACCTGACAACCGGCTTGTCAAGAAAATAAAACTTATATCCGCGGCTTGACGCCATAACATACAAAGGCACATCTTCATACATAACATACCTTTCATCAAAGCCACCGATGTCATCCAGCATATGTTTTTTCAAAAATATACCCGGCGCAGGCAGTAGTGCGTTATCACGCAACATGGCATCAAGCTGCAATGATGCCGTTTTCTTCCTTATCTTGTAAGAAGCAAAAATAGGATCGCCATCACCCGACTCATCGAAAGGCACGATACCGGCAGAAACAAAACAGGCATCGCGATTGGAGTCAATGAATCCCACATAATCCCGGATACAACTCTCAAGAAGGATATCATCACCTGCGACCAGCTTGATCCACTCTCCTTTTGCCCGTCTGACCCCCCTGTTACAGTTTGCGGATACACCCGTATTTTTTAATGACGTTATAACAGCAGTTTCAACAAACTCGTCCTCATTCTCGAGCAACCACTGACGACAAATCTCGACGGTATCATCACGAGAACAATCATCAGATATGATCAAATCAATATTTTTATATGTCTGGCGCCTGATACTTTCAAGCGTCTCAACAATATATCGTGATGAATTATACGTAATCACCAACACCGAAACCCTGACATCGCTTAGCTTCTTCATAATCTCACAAGACGAGTAAATAAATCACTTTATAAACCTTTTGATCACCTGCCGGAAATCGACAATATCCTTCAGACCATTATATGAAACAAGCGCCGAAATAAGGACCAGAAGCGCACCAACCGCATAGCTCGTCAAAAGAGGAAAATATCGCGCATTAAGAAAAGAGAGCACAACCAGCAAAAAATAAGAAGCGATATACCTGACATTTCGAGCACTCCACCTATAACCGCTCATATAATGCGCGATATAAACAAATACATTTATAGCCAACAGATAGGCCACAAAAAAAGACATACCCAACGATTCCAATCCGAAACTGTCCCATGAATAATACAGCAGCACAAAATATATAACATACCACAAGCTCTCACTTACGACATACAAAACGCCCTTAGCCTTGGCAAGCAGGACGAATCCGATGGGCCAGGAGAGTATTTTTATAAAATCCCCCATAAGCTGCCACTGGAGAATCTGTATCGAAGACGAGAATCTGTTCGTATAGAATAATGCGATCAGCAAAGGCACGAAGGAGATCATGCCGATGATTACCGGCGACGCGATAAGAAGCACCACCTCCGTCTGCTCGTTCAAGAGCTTGTTCACAGCTTCGTTGTCCTTGTTGACCTCGCTCAGGCGAGGAAAGAAGTCGGCCCACATGGCACTGAGGACCATGCCCAGATAGACTGACGAGATGGACCATGCCGACTGAAACTGGCCTACCGCTTCAAGCCCTGATTTATGCGAGATCAGCACCCTGACATAGTACATGATGACTGATGTGACGAATCCGCTGATAACCCCGAAAAAACCGAGTTTGATCATGCCATAACCGTCCCTGAAAGTCTCCTTCCAGGTGATCACGACCCTCTTTATTATGATTTTGCGTGCAAACCACCATGAGACGATGAATGAGCCGATGGCATTCAGCACCATCGCCGGGACAATCCCGCGAGTCCCGAAAAAGAAGTAGAGCGGAACGGAGATGCAAAAACCGGTTATGACTCCGAAAATGCTTGCCCTGGACATAGCACCAATCTGCCGGAAACCGTTCATGACTGCATTTTGCCCGCCGCTCAGCGAAGCCAGAAGCAGGGTGACCGAGAGAATGGCAAGACCAACGGTATGGTTGTCATCGCCGAATGCCTGTCGGCTCAATGGAATGGAAAACGCCAATGTGGCCCCCATCCCAAACAGCCCGGTTATCCAGACCCATCGCTTCAGAAGGGCAAACGTCTTGCCGATCCGCTCCTCGTCACCTGAACCATGTGCTTCAGCGACGTCACGAATCGAACTGAACTGAATGCCAAGACCGGTGACCGACCTGATAATATCGAGCGTCGCCTGATAGACGCCGGTGAGGCCGACGCCTTCCGGACCGAGAAGCACCGCCACAATCTTTGTACGCAAAATCCCGACAAGCACCCCGATCACCTGGCTTCCGCCAATGATTCCTGTCGATTTCAGTATCTGCTTTTGTGAAGATCCTTTATTCATTCGGTTTTTTACTCATTGTCAGTACAGCTCCATTTTCTCACACGAATCTGTTCACGCATTCGCAAAGGAATGATACTGCATCGTTTTCAAGGACAGGACTTATCGGCAAGCTCAGAACTTCACGGTGAACGGTTTCCGTCACAGGCAGACAGGAATCGTTCAATCCCCGGTATGCCGCCTGCTTGTGAACAGGAATCGGGTAGTGTATCAGCGTATGGACGGAATTGTCCTCGAGATATCTGAGCAACCTGTCCCGCTCTTTTGCACGGACTACGAACAGATGCCATACGTGCGAAGGATCGTTAGCAATTGATTCCTCGGCATCAGTCGCAGGCAGAACCAGATCCAGGCACCTGATATGATTACAATAATAACCGGCTATTTCACGCCTGCGACGGTTTTCGGCATCGAGATGCTTGAGCTTGACATCGAGAAATGCTGCCTGCATCTCGTCGAGGCGACTGTTCAATCCTTGATATTCATTGATGTACTTGACCTTTGATCCGTAATTACCCAAAGCCCTGACCACCTCGGCAAGAGATGCATCATCAGTTGTCACGGCACCAGCATCCCCCAGCGCCCCGAGGTTCTTGCCGGGGTAGAAGCTCAAGCCAGCGGCATGCCCGAGCGAGCCGGTTCTTTTCCCCTGCCATGTCGCCCCGATCGCCTGGGCATTATCCTCAATGATCTTGAGCCCGTGTTTTTCGGCAATCGCCTCAAGTTCTTCGGACCAGCAGACCCGACCGTAAAGATGGACAACCATGATCGCCTTCGTACGCGGAGTAATATGGTGTTCGACAAGCGACAGGTCCAGGTTGTAGCTCCTTATGTCTGGCTCGACAAGGACAGGAACAAGGCCATTGTCGGTAATTGCCAGGATTGTTGCGATATATGTGTTGGCCGGAACGATGATTTCATCGCCCTCCTTCATGAATCCGAGTTCGATGTATGCACGAAGGATGAGACGTAAAGCATCAAGTCCGTTGCCGACACCGATAGCATGTTTTACACCGGTATATTCCGCAAGATGAGCCTCAAAACGTCTGACCCTTTCGCCAAGCAGATACCATCCCGAGTCAATGACTTCTGATGCTGCCTGTTTCAGCTCATCTGCATACCTGGCATTTATTTCCCGCAAATCGAGAAAAGGAATCATATCAAAATCGTTTAATGAAAAGACTTGAAATACACTTCAGATGCATGATAATTACAAACCCGGAAAGGATATCCATCGGTTAATGTGATGATTCCCGCGTTGAAGAAGACGCAAGGACCATCGAATATTTCAATTTCTCACCATACTCTCCATCACAGTGAAAACCTGACCTTGAATACAATGCGATTGCAACCCTGTTTTCTTTCCAGACATACAGATATATCCTTGTGATACCCATCCGGCGAGCCTCGTCGAACACCATTCGCAACATCGCCGTTCCCCCACCCTTTCCATGATATTTTTTTTCTCCGATAAAACCCCAGTATTCAGCCTCGCAATTCTCATATGAAATATTCTTCAAGCCAGCAACACCAACAGGAACAGCATCACATGAGACCCCACGAATCCAATAATCCGTCCTGGCTTTCACATTTTCATAAAAATCCAGTTGCTGCTGTCTTGTGAAATCCGGAGTCAACGTCAGCTTTTTAATCTCCGGATCATTGAGCCATACCCATGATTTATCAAGATACTCCATGGTATACTCTTCAAGAGCGAACAGATGAGATAGTCGTTCATGCATATCGATAAGATCCTCCATTACGTAACCAACATTGATCAACAGATATCACGAATCAAATACCCCTGTGATCAGGGTATGATTTTTCGTTTCAACCTCATAAAAACGCTGAACAAAAGAACGGGCTCCAAAACCCTCTTTCCAGCCGAGCAGACCATGATTGATCCGTCGGCAACCATCAGCATTCGAGTTTCCGAAATCTATGTAATGCCTGTCAGGAAAATATTCAGTCATCAACTTGTAAATCAGATAATCCAGGGACCCGTTAGCCCGACCTTCATCGCAACCGGAAAAATACTGAATCCTGACAATCCGCGACAGGTCAAACACTGTGCAACCCGCCATGATCCTGCCGTTGGATAACGCATTGAACTGCCTGATGCGCCCCGGATTATCGTCACGCAATCGTTTCATTTCCTCGAGTTTGTGGACAGGCGCCGCAGAATACCGGGACTTGAGATTCGGAATCAGGATCTCGTTCCAGAAGCCGTCAAATTCAGAGGCCTCGACAACCTGGATATTGTTCTTCTCAGCCTGTTTGACCCCTGTTTTTCTTCGTCTTTGAAGGGGAAGCCTGTCGGACTGCCTCAAATCAATAACAGAATTGATATCCACCCGGTAACCATGCGCATCTGCAAGAAACAGGGCATAATCAATATCACCGCACGGTATATCGGTATAGAATGAAGGAATCTGCCTGAACACAAGCCGGTCCGAACCGCGTTCGCTGTAAAACCTCAGGATCCCTGCAAAATACATGATCGTATTTTCGGAATACTCGTCAGCAGCGACAAGGAGGCCTCCATAGGTCAACCCCTCATGAGAAACGACAGTATTATCGCTCTTGATGTTAGCGGGAAACAATGCCACAAGCCGTCCATCCTGATAGATCATCGACGAGTAATCGGCAAAGCGGTCCTTGTGATAGTCCATATAGCTTCGCAAATGCAAAAACGTCGAATTTCTACACTTCGGCACGAACAAATCCCATGAACTCCTGAGTTCATCAGTGTACGGGACAACTTCCATCATATCCGGTCAAAATTATCAATTACATAAAAACACATCCCCTGTGACGGTGGCATGCAATCGGCATGACACCCGCAGACGTTCAACTCTGGTCCCCATCCCTGAATTGCCTGAATATTCCATAATCCCTGATGTAATCATGCTCATCGTATGTATGGGAAGCGAGCACAAGGCACACGGAACCGGAGGAGAAGCCTTTTTCAGCAGCCCATATCCCCGGAGGAATATGAACGCCGATAAATGGTCGATTCAGCACAACTGTACGCCGTGTATTCCCATCGTCGAGTTCGATTTCAAAACTACCGCTGACGGCGATAATGACCTGATGACATGTCCGGTGGGCATGCGCTCCGCGATCCCTGCCGGCGGGAATATCATAAATGTAGAAGACCCGCTTGACGCCGAAGGGCACATTAATCCAGTTCTGAAGTATGCTGATGTTTCCCTCACGGTTCTCATTTCGCGGAAACTCCACCAGAGAGCAGTCATAAACTGTCGGCATTTTCATCGTCTTGCCACTATCCTCTACTGTCATGAACTGATTGTTTTGATTGCCAAAAACATCTTTAATCCGGCCAACAGGACTCACATCTCCGCCCGGATTGCCAGAAACTCATTAAAATCACGTATATAATCGTCTTCGCTGAACATTGTTGACGAGAGTACAAGGGCAACGGAGTTCGTGCTGAAATTCTCCATATGACGCCACAGGGCACATGGAATATAGAGGCCAAAATATGACCGGTTCAGGTGAACTCGCTGCGTACCGGATCCATGATTGATGACAACATCAAAACTGCCGCTCAAAGCCACAATCATCTCTTCCTGCGCCCTGAAAGCATGCCCTCCCCGATTCTGCCCGCCAGGGACATCGTAAATCCAGTACAAGCGCTTTATCTCGAATGGAATATGTACGCACTCCTCGATGAACGTCAGGTTGCCTCGAGGATCGTCGAACTTCGGCAGATTGATCAGTTCCGGCAGATGTTTCTTCATTTTGCTTCAGTAAAGAGATTTTGATATGTACGGCACGCCCGTGCAAAGCCGTTAACATTCATGCCGACAGATAATGGTCGTACATTTTCCGGATTCCGGCTGACAGCCCGACACTGGAACTCCAGCCGAGTTTCTCCAGTTTTTCGACATCAAGAAGCTTTCTCGGGGTTCCGTCCGGCTTCGAGGAGTCGAATGCGACAGCGCCCCGAAATCCCGTAATCCCGATAATCATTTCGGCCAGTTCACGAACAGACACATCACGGCCCGTCCCGATATTGATATGGGTATTCCTTGTGGCGCCCCTGTTTTTCCGGCCGTCTTCTTCAGAACGGACCGTTTCCATGATGAACACGCAAGCATCGGCGAGGTCGTCACTGTAGAGGAACTCCCGTCGAGGAGTTCCGGAGCCCCAGATCGTAACCGTACTGAAATCGGGTCTGTCCAGAGACACGCCGTATCGGGAAAGCAAGGACAGGATCTCCGATTCGGACGCACTGCCCGACACCCCCTCGACAGGCCATCTGTCGAGGTCTTTTCTTACCGATACCCAATCGCCACACATAAGTGATTTGCCGAGATGGAATTTCCTGAGCAGAGCCGGAAGCACATGCGATCTTTCCAGGTCGAAATTGTCGTTCGGCCCGTACAGGTTCGTCGGCATAACCGAAAGGTAATTCGTGCCATGCTGCAGGTTGTAACTCTCGCACAGCTTGATGCCGGCGATCTTTGCGATCGCATAGGGCTCGTTGGTGTATTCCAGCTCTCCGGTCAGCAGACAGGATTCCGGCATTGGCTGGGGAGCATGCTTAGGGTAGATGCATGATGAACCCAGGAACAGAAGATTCCTGGTGCCGGCAAGCCATGCTCCGTGGATCAGATTGGTCTCAATGACCAGATTTTCGTAGATGAAATCTGCACGGTAGGTGCTGTTGGCAAGGATTCCCCCTACCCTGGCCGCGGCAACAACGACATAATCAGGCTTTTCGGATTTCAGGAACGTGAAAACTGCATGCTGGTCAAGCAGATCGAGCTCCTGCCTGGTGCGTAAGAGGATATTGCGGTATCCCCCCTGCTCCAGACGCCTGACAATTGCCGACCCTACGAGACCTTTATGGCCTGCTACATATATTTTTGCGTTCTTTTCCACAGAGTGTCACTTGAATGTTAAAAGCCCCGCTTCTGAACCTTTTCCCAATCCGACCTGGCCATGAGCCTTACGAGCTCGTCAAACCTTGTTGCGGGTTCCCAGCCAAGCTTTTCCTTTGCCTTCCGGGGGTTTCCGATGAGGAGATCGACCTCTGTGGGACGGTAATATTCCGGGTCCACTGAAACCAGAACCCGTCCGGTCCTGTTGTCGATCCCCTTTTCATCGACCCCATCCCCTTGCCACTCCAGCTTGAGATCGAGCTCATTGAAGGTCAGGTCGACAAACTCCCTGACGGTATGGGTTTCTCCCGTAGCCAGAACATAGTCGTCAGGTTCAGGCTGCTGGAGCATGCGCCACATCCCATCCACAAACTCAGGGGCGTAACCCCAGTCCCGCTTGGCATTCAGGTTGCCGAGCAGGAGGTTGTCCTGCAACCCCGCCTTGATCCGCGCTGCAGCGCGGGTAATCTTGCGGGTCACGAAGGTCTCACCTCTCCTCGGCGATTCATGGTTGAACAGGATTCCGTTGCAGGCATAGAGCCCATATGCTTCGCGGTAGTTGACCATGATCCAGTACCCGTAAAGCTTTGCGACACCATAAGGCGACCGGGGATAGAACGGAGTCTTTTCCGTCTGTGGAATCTCCTGTACCTTGCCGAAAAGCTCGCTGGTGGATGCCTGATAGAATCGTGTATTGATGCGGGTTTCCCTGATGGCGTCCAGGAAACGAAGCGTGCCAAGGGCATCGACCTGTGCGGTGTAGTCGGGCAGGTCGAAGGATACCTTCACATGGCTCTGCGCCCCGAGGTTGTAAATTTCATCTGGCTGGATCTTTTCAAGGAGCCGGTTCAGATTGCTCGCATCGGTCAGATCGCCATGATGGAAATAAAATCGGCCTTCGACATCGCTGTCATGGATGATATGATCGATCCTTCCGGTATTGAAACTGCTGCTTCGACGGATGATACCGTGGACTTCGTAATTTTTCGACAGCAACAACTCTGCAAGATATGAGCCATCTTGCCCGGTGATGCCAGTGATAAGGGCTTTTTTCATGAACTGAAAATGCAGTATTAAATGAAAGTATTCATAAAAACAATATACATATATCAAACATATTTACTTCCTGACGTCAAATAGCTTTTCCATCAACGCCACTCCTCAGAAACAGGGTTACAGCTCCATTGACAGATGAGTCATTGCTTCCGTGAAACACTCGATCCTGGCATGAACCGGCTCTCGGGAATCCCATGTAACATCAGCTCCGAGCGTCCGATCCCGGGATCCGGAACGATCGCATGATTGCCAGGCAAGCAGATCGCGGTTCATCGGGCAGAATAATGTCCCGCAAAGCTTGATGCTTCCGCCGGGCGGTTGCGTCAATGGAGTCAGGAGGGCATTATGCCCGATCAGGGCAGAGAAATGAACCGGGGTCAGCAACAATGTGAAAAGAACTTCGAGTCAGGAGACACCTGACAAGGTGACTGAAAGCACCTTGTCAGGTGTCCCGGCAATGCGTTTATTTTGCGGATGCAACATCAGCAAAAGAGAGAAGATGGCGCTGCTTCAACCATTCAATCACGGTAAAGAGGCCCTTTCCGGTGGTCGACGAAACGAAGTAGAAGGCAAACCAGCAGACGAACACACCGAAGATCAGGTAGTCAGGAAGTTGAACGACGGTTGCAAACACGGCGAACAGCGAGAAAATGGTTGCGATGCTCATGATGATCATCACGACGCCGGCGTGGTTGAATCCCATGTCCCTGAGAATGTGGTGGAAATGGGTCTTGTCCGGTGCAAACGGGCTCTTGCCTGCAATCACCCTCTTGGTCATGACCGTAATGGTATCGGTAACCGGCACGGCAAGAACGATCAGGGCGGCAACCGGTGAGACGATGCCATGAGATTTCTGGCTCAGTTCAACCGAAAAGAATGCCAGCACGAAACCCAGCGTCATACTGCCGGCATCGCCCATGAAAAGCCGCGAAGGATACCAGTTGAAGCGAAGGAACGCTGCGATTGCGCCGGCGAAGGCAAGGCTCAGAAGCATCATCGAGCTCATATCGTTCAACCAGGCCAGTATGGAGAAGGAGATGAAGGCGATAAGCGAGGTGGTACCGGCAAGACCGTCCATGCCGTCGATCATGTTGATGGCGTTGATGACGCCGAGCGCACAGAAGATGGTCACCGGAATAACCAGCAGACCGGTGGTAATCGCCCCGAATCCGAACAGGTTGCCGAAAGAGAGCAGATGCATACCGGGGAAATAGTTCATGGTCACTAACGTAGCGGTGATCTGCACCACAAACCGCCACTTGAAGCTGATATCGAAACGGTCATCAATAACGCCGATAATCAGGATCATCAGGATGGAAACAATCAGGCCGATATACTTGGCGACGGGGAAAAACAGCACGACGGCGACAAGGACACCGGCAATGATACCGAGACCACCCACCAGTGGCTTTGCCACGCTATGAACCTTACGGTTGCTGTCGGGCATGTCCAGCAGCTTCAGTTTTGCAGCAGATGCCGAGAGGCCGCTGATGGATACATGCGCTACGAAGACCGAAACGACATAGACTCGCGCATGTTCAAAAGACGACTCGAAAAAGCGACCCCAGTACTGATAATCGTCCATACCGAACGATTGCGGGATACCGGTAGCGCCAAGTGCGAAATGTCCTGTAGCCGAAAGTCCCGTGAGGAAAAGGCCAAGGAGTAAGATTAAGAGATAGTGTGACATGCGAGTGTTCCTGATAAGCTTGCCGATCGATCTTCAGCTTAATCGAAGCAACTATCATGCCAGAGCACATAAAACTATATACAATTACATCTTACACAAAATCAACATCACAACGCCATGGTTGGAACCAGCCTGGAAATCAAAATGAAACAACTTCGCCGTCTCAGCTTAATACAGCGTCACCCTGTCCGGCACGGCAAGTTCGTACGAAAAGAGGGATTACCCACCGAAGGAGACACTCCGTCGTCGGAACCGCAGGGAAACCCGTGCTCTCGAATTTGCAGACCAGACAGGATGCTCCTGAGGCTCAGGGGAATGTGAATAGCGCCGCCGTACCCCATGATCATCGGGTGTACCGGCATTGAATGACTTTACGGCCGGGAATGAAAACGCGGGAATGACGGCGCCAGGAAGGGAATATGCTGCGCAAACGCTGAGGACCGGAGCTGCGCACCCAGACAGGAACACCTGACAGAAAAGGCTATACTTGCCCTTTGAGATACCTTTGCCGCCGCTGTTCAGGAAACCGCTCGATGGCATAACGGAGAGCAACCCTCGGCATGCGGTGATAGTGCTCCTGCAGGAAGGCCTCTTCGGCGCTCAGGTCCCGCTTGCCGACTTCGCGCAGCATCCAGCCGGTGGCCTTGTGGATGAGCTCCTCGGAATCGTCGAGAAGGAGCCCGGCGATGGCAAGCGTGTCGTCGAACTCGCCCTGACGGATGAAGTGGAACGTGGAAACGATGGCAATACGCCGTTCCCAGAGGCTCTCAGAGTTCGCGAAACGGTAAAGCGGACCGGGATCGAGGCCATGAAGGTGCCTCCCGACGATGTTGGGCGCCGACAGGTCCACCAGATCCCAGTTGTTGATCCTCGAGGTCTGCGAACGATAGAACAGGTAAATCTCTCCCCTCTCGTCCTCGTCCGCCATACGGTAACGGTCGACAAGCATGAGCAGGGCGAGCATGCGGTCTTCGTGCCATTCGGAGCCGAGCAGCTTCGCGGCTTCATTCAGGCCGGCATACGGAAACTCGCGGCAAAGTTTTCGAAGCGAAGGCACGCGAACCCCCCTGAACCGGTCACCCTCTCCGTACTGGCCGGGACCGGTCTTGAAAAACCGTTGCAGGATGACGGCCGTTTCTTCATCTGACAGCCCTTCGAGTCGTGACTGTATCGTTTCCATCATGACCGCTCTCCGTGATGCATTGACGATGGTGAAGTTCAGGCAAGCTCAGCAAGCTCAGCCCAGCGCGCCATGTCGCGGTCGTGCTTCGCCTGGAGCGCATGCAGTTCGTCGCTGAGTCGCTGCACGTTCGGGAAATCCGACCCGGCGGCAGCAAGCTGTACACCTATCTCAGCCTGGCGGGACTCGGCTTTGGCGATGGATTGCTCGAGCTGCTCAAGCTCACGCTTCTCCTTGCTGTTGAGCTTTCTCTGATTCGGCGAAGGAGTCGGCGCCGGTTTCGGAGACACGGTCGCTTTTTTCGCCGGCACAACCTCCTCTTTCGAGGCGGCAGCGGCTTTCATTTCAAGATAGACGCTGTAGTTGCCGGGATAACGCTTGACGATGCCATCACCTTCGAAAACAAAGACATGTTCTACCGTCCGGTCGAGAAAATAGCGGTCATGGCTGACCACCATGAGGCAACCGGTATAGGAGTCGAGATAATCCTCCAGCACGCGTAGCGTCGGGATGTCGAGGTCATTGGTCGGCTCATCGAGCAGCAGCACGTTCGGGGAGGCGATAAGCTGGCGAAGAAGGTACAACCTGCGTCGCTCGCCGCCCGAAAGGGTTTTGATATAGTTGTACTGGGCAGCAGGCGAAAAAAGGAACCGTTCGAGCATCTTCGAAGCCGAAACCTGTGAGCCGTCCTTCGTCGTGATCTGCTCGGCAATCTCCTTGATATATTCGATAACCCGCTTCGAGTCGTCAAGGTCCCGGCTCTCCTGGTCGTAATAACCGAGCCTGACGGTTGAGCCTGTTTCGACGCGGCCTCTGTCGGGCATGACGCGGCCGGCGATCATATCAAAAAGGGTGGTCTTCCCGGAACCGTTCGGCCCGATGATGCCGATGCGGTCCCCCTTTTCCAGGAGATACTCGAAATTGTCAAGCAGGAGCCTGGAACCGTAGGATTTCGAAACCTGGTGGAACTCAACGATCCGGTTTCCGAGCCGCTCAGAACCGAAACCGATCTCGAGTTCCTGCTTCTTCTCCTTCCCGGGTGCATAGACCAGCGACTCGGCCCGCTGCATCCTCGCTTTCTGCTTGGTCGTGCGTGCCTTTGCCCCGGTGCGCATCCACTCGAGTTCCTGCCGGGTAAGCGCCTGTTTTTTGCGGTCAGCGCGAGCCTCCTGCTCCTCCATCTCGGCCTTCTGGACGAGATAGCTTGCGTAACCGCCGGTAAAGGTGAGCGCCGTCTTGCCGTCCATTTCAAACATCCGCGTCGCCACCCGATCAAGGAAATAGCGGTCGTGCGTGATCAGCAGCACAGCGCCCGAATAGCGCCGGATATAGTTTTCCAGCCATTCGACGCTGTCGGCATCGAGATGGTTGGTCGGTTCATCGAGAATAAGGGCGTCGCTCGGCACCACCAGGGCATGGGCGAGAGCCACTCGCTTGCGCTGGCCTCCCGAAAGCGTCCCCATGCGAGCCGTCAGGTCGTTGAGCCCCAGTTTGCCGAGAACCACCTTGGCGTTGGATTCGAGCTCCCATCCATTGCAGGCATCGATCTCATGGGAAAGTTCGCTCATCTTCTCGATCAGCTCATCGTGATCGGCGTCCGGATGCTCGAGTTTAGTGCAGACCAGCTCATACTCGCAGATCAGACCCATGATACGGTCGCTCGACTTCAGCACGGCCTCAAGCACGGTATCATCCGGTTCGAATGCTGAATCCTGGGGCAGATAGACGATCCGCTTCTCTTTTGAGACCATGACCTTCCCTGTGTCGGGCGTTTCGACACCGGCCAGAATCTTGAGCAGCGTGCTCTTGCCGCTGCCATTGGCTCCGATAATGCCTATCTTGTCGCTATCGTCGATGCCGAACGAAACATCCTCGAACAGCCTCTTCAGACCGTACGTCTTGCCTATACCTTCAACCGTAAGAAGAACCATACTCTCTCAACCTCGCGCATGTTTGCCTTGAAAAAGACCCAATATAGACAAATGAAGAGCCTTCCTTCCGCTTTTGAACGGGGAATCGCTTCCGTATCAACGATATTTTGAATAAAATGGGGTTTTATACCCATCACACACCTCTCCGTCATGAGCACACCCGAAGAAACGCTTGCCTGGACCGGCGTACCCGTACCCCAGGCACTGCAGGGCCTCTCCCCTTCCGAGCTTCAGGCAGTCGCCGATTACACCAGGGCGGTGATCGACGAGAAGACCGATGGGTTCAATGAGCTGTACCATGCCATCGGCATGATTGTCAAATACATCCCCAACTTCATCGTCGTTCCGCTGATGGTCGATCACATCCGGCCGCAGATCGCCGCAGGCGTCTGCCGGACGATGGGGGCAGATCAGGCCACCAACTATGCCAATGACCTGCCAGTGGAATATTTCAGTGAAGTCTCGAAGCATCTGGACCACGTCCTGATGGCCGAAATATTCGAAAAAATGAAACGCTCGCAGGCCGAAAAGGTGATCCAGCATGAACTCCGGAACCACCTGGGCAACATGCTCGATATTGCCGCTCACCTCGGTAATCGCCTCCTCAAGTTCATCGCCGGCAAGGTGACCCTTCCCGAACGGCTGGAAGAGCTGCAAAGCCACCCCCAGCGCGACATCATCGAAAAAATCCGCGCCCTTCAGTGAACCTCAGGCAAATCCGGCATATGTCATGATCGAATACCGGCTATTCGAGTTCGCGCTTCTCGGAACTCGAAACGAGCTTGTGCAGAATACCGATGACCATAAGGGAGGCCAGCAGCAGGCCATAATGCCAGGCATTGAACAACTGCTCGGGGCTCTGGCCGGCCGTGGCCACCTTGACCGGCTCGACGATCAGCTGCCGCAGCAGCGTGATCATGGCCACCTCGATGAACACCACCAGATGGAATACGCCGTTCTGCACATAGTTGATCTCGGCGGAGATAAGGCTGGAAAGGGTCCAGACTATGAAGAGCGTACCCAGGGCCTGAAGGAAACCGTGGGCGAGCTGGTTGAGCTGCACGGCACGAACCACGGCCATGACGAACTCCCAGAGCACCATCATGCTCGCCATGACAAGTGCGATGGCAAGCAGAACGTGAAGAAAATGGTTGAAAGCCCGCAGCGCTTTGACCAGACGGTCCTCGAACATCTCTTTCATGGGGTGGTACAATTGCCGTGGATGAATTCCCGGCAGGCACAGGGCTCACTGGATACCGTTGTTTCGCCTGCTTTTCAACAATCTTGCAAATAAATCCTCACGGTGCAACTGCTGGACTCCGCAAAATATTGCCATGAGCGCCGGAGTTCAAGGCGGACAGAGCACGAAACCGAAGTTCTTCAGGAGGGGTTCAACCCTTCCGACCTCGTCAAAGAAGAAAGCCACTGCCGGCCCCGATGGCCATCCACATCCGGGGCAGGCCCGGCCGGTCATCATCGTATGGTTGTCTTTAACGCACCGGCATAATTGTTGATGTTCTGGGCTGAAATCACATTTACTTGCGACTGGCCGTTTACCGATGCGGCAACGCCGACAGCTTCCGAACTTCCGAAAACATTGGCATTGGAAAAATTCAGTCCTATCCCACGGTTTCCATCGAGGGTAACATCCTGCTGAGTTACCGCACCGATATTGCGTGCAAACCCAATGGCAAATCCCTGGCCTGAGGTTTTTGTCTGGATCTGCTCAAACTGCTGAAGCGTCCAGGAGTCCTCCGCATATGCCGGCACAGCGGCAAGGGAAATACCCGCAACCACCATTGCACGAAAAGCAACAAAAGATCTCTTTTTCATGGTATCCATCCTTTTTCATAAAGTTTCAAGCTTCGACAGACACAGGGAGACATCACTGATGCGTCGCCTCGTACTCCTTTTTACGGGTTGTGTTGCCATTGCCGTTTCCATTCGGTTTTTCTTTGCTTTCCTTCATCTCCGGCACCTGTACACCCGGCATCGCCTTGCCGAAGCAGCGGGCCAGGTCGATCGGCTTCTGCTCACCGTCCTGAAGGACGATAAGGAAGGTGCATCCCACGATGGCCGTCGGGACCGTCACTCCGCCGGATGTGGACAATCCGGACGCCAATCCGGTAAGCGCGCCTGCCGGACCGTTGATAAGACCGGACAGCACAGGAGAGAGGGAGAGACCGCGGCTTTTGGCATCGACGCCTATACCGAAGGAGATCAGGTCCGGATATGAAAGCAGCAGTATATCGTACCCCCTCAGCTCTTTCAGGCCGCCGAGGTAATGGGTCGCATCATAGATCACGGTCGGCAGATCGACCTCGTCACCACTGTTCTTCATGCTCTGGACAGTCAGGGAACCGATCACCCGCCCCTTCGCGACACCATTGAAATCAAACACGATCTTCCTGTCAGGGATATCCCTTTTCTGCACGAGCTCCGACGAGTTAAAGATCACTTTCGTCGATCCGCTCTCTCCCCTGGCTACCTTTCGGATCGTCGTCGGAAAAAAGTATTGAGAGAGGACCGGCAGGCCGGCAATCTGAGCCGGCTTTCCCAGAACACTGAACAGTGTGGGCGACACGACTGGCGCACCGATGGTGCCGGGCATGTACGGCTGCTGCTGGCTGGCTTCAAAAGTCATATTGATATTGCTCGAACCAACACTGTTTGAAATATCCGCTCCTGAGACTGCTCCAGAATTATCACCTTCCACGGTCGCGGCGGCAAAAGCTTCATTACCGTACAGCAGAAGCGCCAAACCGGCAACGGCAAGAATCTTGTTCATGTTTGTGTCTGTTTAATAGCAGCCCTCCGCAACGTCAAATTGCGGAGGGCTGACGATTGATTGTCGGAACCGTTGATCAGTTGGTGATCAGGTTGGCAATCGTCAGAGAGCCTGTCGTCGATCCTCCCCGGAAGGAAGCTCCACCCGCAGCGCCACCGGAAATGGCTGTAACGCTCGAGTTCATACGCTGCACACCGAACATCGATGCACCGGACGAGGAACCCAGCTTTCCGAGATCCTTCGTGTAGTCGCTGGCGCTCACCAGGGTGAACGAATTGTTGTTCACGTTGGCATAGTTAGCGCCAAGACCGGCGGCGATACCCGAACCGGTGGTCTGGAAGTCAAAGGCTGTGATCTGGCCGACAGAGGTGTCGGCGAATGATGGCGTCGAGCCCAATGCCATTGCAGCTGCAAATACAACTGCGGTGATCGTCTTTTTCATGATAAATCTCCTGAATGTCTGTTCTTGATATTGATCTGCATATATCTGGATCCTGCCCTGTGTCACCTCATACCCCTGACCATACGGACATTATCGGGAGCCGCATTCACTCGGGATTGATCATCACAGAACATTGACCAGCCACTTTTACTTTATCAAATAAAGTGCCATATAAAGTAAAGCACATTAAAGCAACAAGACACACAAAAAAGGGATCAAGGGTGATGTATCGATCAATCACATTCTGAGAAATCCCGTCTCATAGTGAACAGCTGCATCTCATTGTGAGATCCCGGGTAACGGTGTGGAAAAGCGGCTCCCATGCTGGGCAATTGATGAGAAATACAGGGGCGGGATAAGGGATAATCTGTTATATTTTCACTGCATGACGATCAAACCAACACACCATCAGACCATGAGCACAACAGAGAATCGGAAGGTAATGATCATAACGGGAGCCTCGACCGGCATCGGGAAGGCGACCGCGAAGCGGGCCGTCGAGGCCGGCTGGAATGTGGTGCTGGCCGCACGCTCGACAGAAAAGCTGACCGTGCTGGAATCGGAACTCGGCAACGACCGGGCCATGGCAGTCACCTGCGACGTTTCGGATTGGAGTTCACAGCAGGAGATGATCCGCAGAACTCTTGACCGGTTCGGCAGGATCGATGCAGCATTCGCCAATGCCGGTTATTCAAAGGGATCGTCCTTCTACGGAGGCGAGGACAAGCCCGATGAGTGGCGGGATATGGTGCTGACGAACGTCTACGGCGCAGCGGTGACGGCAAGAGTGACCCTGCCTGAACTTCTGAAGACAAAAGGCCATTTCCTGGTGACCGGATCGGTCGTGGGCCGCGTCACCTCGATCCGCAACCTCTATTCGGCTACCAAGTGGGCCGTGACCGGCATCGCACAGGCGATCCGCAACGAAATGTCCGGCACCGGCATCCGTGTCACGCTCGTCGAACCGGGCGTGGTCGATACGCCGTTCTGGGACCATCTTCAGAAACCCTGCACAGCCGAGTTGCAGTCCGACGATATTGCCCGCGCCGTGATCTTCGCCATCAGCCAGCCGCCGCACGTGGACGTGAATGAGATCATGATACGCCCTGTCGGCCAGCCGCTCTGATAGATGGCATAATCGAAAAAGCCGGGACTCCCGCCCCGGCTTTTCCTTCAGGATATTTCCGGCAGTTCACTTACCTCCAGCCACCGCCCCGGCGAAAACCGCGGGATTCCTTCATCTTAAGAAGCATATCGATCTGCTTGCGATTGAGCACGGTCGACAACTCTTGCAGATGCCTGCTTTCAAGCAGGGCCAGCTTCTCATGCTGGCGTCCGATCAGACCGGCAACCTCAGAGACCTTCTTTTCATCAGGCTTTTTGCTGACAGACAGGTCGGCAAGTTCACCCTTCAATCGAAAGAGCTCCTGGCGCAATGGACCAACCTGCTGAAAATGTGCCTGCCGGAGCTCCCGAAGCCGTGCATCCTGCTTGTCGCTCAGGTTAAGAGTCTGTTTCATGGAAAAGCAGCGGGGGCCCATGGCGCCTCTGCCCTGACCGGGGCCGGGCCTGAAACCTGATGCGGCCGCAGGCGGGAGAGGTGAAGCGGGAGTCGGATCCGCAGCCCAGGTAGTGACGCTGCAGGCGCAGAGAAGCCCGGTCAGAAGGGTCGAAGCAATAAATCTGTTCATCGTGTCATCTGTTCATGGTTGATCGAATATTGCCGCCTCCCGATCTCCGGGTGGCCGCTACAACAGATGGGACGCCCTGCGGATTCAAATCCTGCGCATGGAAACGAAAAATGAACGAAAACGGGTAACGCAAGAGGGCGTATTCCGAAGTCTCATCACTTGCCACTCGTTACTCGTCACTGATCACTCAGATCGCCTGCTTGTGGTATTCGAGCGACCAGAGGTTTCTGGACGAGTCAAGCAGCGTGATCTTCACGCCGTAACCATCCCTCAGGAAACTGATGATGTCCCGGTTGTCACGGAATGAGACAAAACTCTCCTCGTCACCGAACTTCCCGGAGTAATGGCCGAAAACATCGTTCCTCTGCCCGAGAGTCTCGAAGGTCACGATGACCACATGATCCACCGTGGCCACGTTTACGATGTTTTTGCTCTTGTACAGGTCGAGCCATACGGGCCTGTCACTGCCGGGTGCGCTGCTCGCTCCCGATGTATGGTAAACCGCTCCCTGCCGGGAGGTCGGAGTATCGTCGTGCCGACGGCCACAACCACCAAGTCCGGCACAAATGATTACCACCACTGCTGCTGTTGCGACAGTGCCCTCTCTTTTCATATGGCTTGCCTCCATGCTTGAATTAATGCCTGCCTTGCCCCTACAACTTAGCGCAGCGCAGCAACTTACAATTATTATTCAGAAACCCTGTATCCCGAGGTCGTTATTTATTTGCAATCGCAAAACAGGGCTGAGGGTTCCCTGCGCGAACCATGAGTTTTTGCCGCTGATTGCTTATTTTGAACTGCCCGGAACAGGGCGGACAATGCATCACGGTACCGATACCGATCGCGGGACCGGCACCAAACAACCTTCCGTTTTATGGCTCCTCAGGACAAATACATCGTCATCGGCGGCCACAGGCACCGGTACGTCGAGTCAGGACGTCAGGGACCACCCATGCTCCTCATCCACGGTATTTCGTCCTCGCTCGACTTCTACGGACCCTCGATTCCGCTTCTTGCCAGATCGTTCCGGGTGCTGGCCATGGACCTGCTCGGTTTCGGAGGTTCCGACAAGCCGAAAGGCAAAGCATATTCCCTGCAGCTCTACGCCGACCTCATCAGGGAGTTCCTCGAAAAGACTGATGCCGTCGCAGGCGGAACCGTCTACGCCACCGGACACTCCATGGGCGGAAAATACCTTCTGGCAACGGCCCTCCTCCATCCAGGTACCTTCGACAAGCTGGTACTGAGCAACACGGACGGATTCATCAGCCTTCCGTCATGGGCGCGCGGCCTGAGCCTGCCCGGCGTGCGCCACATCCTGAAGCCGATCGTCACCAGGCCGAAGATCGCCGAGAAGATGCTGGCAGCCGCCATCCACAGGCCAGACAACATAGCACCGGAAACATATCGCAGAATCCTGGATATCGCCATGGACGACGGAGCCTTCGAGACGGTCATGGGGCTGAACCGCAACCTCCTGAACCTCGACCTGAAACGCGCCGGCCTCAGGGCCCGCCTGCATGAACTGAAGATCCCGACGCTGATCATCTGGGGTGACCGGGACCGGTACATGTCCCCAAAGATCGCTCAGGTTGTCAAGCGGGAGATCCCCTGTTCGAAGCTCGTCATCATCCGGGATTGCGGCCACTCGCCCATGCTCGAACACCCGGGGGAGTTCAGCTCCGCGATCACGGAGTTCATCCTCTCTGAACCACAACAGGAAAACGAATTATGCTCATAACGTTCGAGGGTATCGACGGGGCCGGAAAGTCGACACAGGTCGTCAGGCTGAAACAACATTTTCAGGCACTCGGGCGCGAAGTGCTGACACTGCGCGAACCGGGTGGAACGGCGGTAGCCGAAAATATCCGTGAACTGCTGCTCCAGAGCAAGCACGACATCGCGCCGGTAGCCGAGCTGCTGCTCTTTGCCGCCAGCAGGGCCGAACTGGTGCAGAAGATCATCCTTCCCGCCCTCGAAAAAGGAAACATCGTCATCCTTGACCGATTCTCGGACTCGACCACTGCATACCAGGGCTATGGCCGGGGGCTCAGCCTGAAGTTGCTGGATGAGGTCAACCGGATCGCCACCTTCGGCCTCCGCCCCGACATCACCTTCTTCCTCGACATCACCCCGGAGGACGCCCTGATCAGGAAGTTCTCCGAAAAATCGCTTCCGCTGGCCTTCGATTCCGAGGAGCTCGACCGCATGGAAAGCTCCGGCATCGATTTCTACCGGAGGGTCAGGGAGGGTTATCTCGCCCTCCTCGAATCGCAGAAGGAGCGCATCGTGCTGCTCGATGCGCAGCTCCCTCCCGCATCGCTCCACGAACGGATCGTCGAACATCTGGAATGTTTCGAGGCCTCCCGAAGCGCCTGTCCTTAAACAATCAATGCGGCAATGCAATCAACGGAAACGCTTTAACGTCAAATGTGCGTTAAAATGTCATTCAAGTGAACACCTGAGACCTTTTTTTCGTAAATTTAATGTTTTAGACCACCTCACCATTTTCCTTCTGCCGGCTTCGCATGCATACAACCATTGTCAATGAAAGAAGTCTCCGAACCTGCAACTTCCCAATTACCCTGCAGGACATCAGAACGCTCAAGGAGCTCTACCGGCTGAAGGCAGAGACGAGGGATCTGCGCGAGCCCATCGTCAAGAACATCATGAAGCAGCGGGTGGTGGGCAAGGGATGCCTCGAATCCCTGAAGAACGCCCTGTACTCCCTCGAAACCATCTATATCGACGACTATACCGGCCAGCGCCTGCTGCGCCTCGACGGCATGAAACAGATCGAGGTCGACCTGACCTACGAGATCCGGGAGCTCCAGAAGGATATCTACTACCTGGAGTATGGCGAGGACCGCTTTATCGAATATCTCGCCAAATTTATTCCGGGCTTCACCGATTACGTCAGCGAAGGGGTCGAAATGCTGCGGGGCAAACACTTCAGTGCATTCATCACGGACCGTGACGGCACCACGAACAACTACTGCGGACGTTACCGCTCTTCGATCCAGCCGATCTACAACTCGGTTTTCCTGTCGCGCTTCGCCAGGAACTGCTGCGACTATCCGTTGATCATCACCTCAGCCCCGCTCAAGGATTTCGGCATCCTGAACGTGTCGATCAACCCGGAGCACATCTTCGTCTACGCCGGCTCCAAAGGACGCGAGTTCATCGACATCGAGGGCAGGTTCAACTCGTTCCCGATCGAACAGAGCAAGCAGGAGCTGATCCGGTTGCTCAACGAGCACATGCAGTTGCTGCTGCTCGATCCCTCCTTCGAGAAGTTCAACTTCATCGGCTCGGCGCTGCAGATCAAGTTCGGCCAGACCACGATCGCCCGGCAGGACATCACCCGGTCGGTCAACGAGGCCGAATCGGCGGCCTTCCTCGAGAAGATCAAGGGCGTTGTAAGGGATATCGACCCTGAAGGAAAGAATTTCAGGATCGAGGACACCGGGCTTGACATCGAGATCATCCTGACCATCGACGTCGATCCCGAAACCGGTCAGATCAGGGATTTCGACAAGGGCGACGGACTCGAGTTCATCTGCCGGGAGCTGAAGATCGACCGCGCAAAAGGACCGGTGCTGGTCTGCGGAGACACCTCTTCGGACCTTCCCATGCTGAAGAAGGCCATGGATCTTTACGACGACGTCTGGGCGATCTTTGTGACCAGGGACGAGAAGCTCATGAGGAGTGTCCGGGAGATCTGCCCCAAGAGCTATATGGTACCCTATCCGGACATCCTGCTGACCGTACTGGGACTGCTCTCCCTCTGAGAGAATCATTTTTTTTACCTTAACAATCATTACCGCATCCATTCGATGAGTATCAACTTCAAAGGCGTCATATTCGATCTCGACGGGGTCATCACAGGCACGGCCAAAATCCACAGCCTCGCATGGGAGGCCATGTTCAACTCCTTCCTGAAAAATTATGCAGAGGTAAACAACGAGCCCTATGTCCCGTTCGACCCGGCGCATGACTACCTGAAGTACGTCGATGGAAAACCCCGCATGGAAGGGGTCAAAAGCTTCCTTGCGTCGAGGGATATCGAGATCCCCTATGGCGAGCTTGACGACATCCCTGAGCAGGAGACCGTCTGCGGGCTCGGAAACCGGAAAAACAGCCTGTTCACCGAGATCCTCGTCAAGGAGGGGCCCGAGGTCTTCCAGTCCTCGGTCGATTTCATCAAGGCGCTCAAGGCACGCGGCGTGCGCATCGGCATCGCATCTTCGAGCCGCAACTGCAAGCTCATCCTCGAACTTGCATCGCTCGAGGAGCTGTTCGAGACCAGGGTCGACGGCGAAGTCTCGATCGAGCTGAAACTGAAAGGCAAGCCCAATCCCGACATCTTCATCACGGCTGCGGCAAACCTCGGCCTCGAGCCGCACGAGTGCGTGGTCGTCGAGGATGCCATCTCCGGCGTCCAGGCCGGAGCGAGGGGCAACTTCGGACTCGTGCTCGGCATAGCCCGTGAAATCGAGGGCATCAAGCTCAAGGAGCAAGGCGCGGACATCGTGGTCAGGGACCTCGGTGAAATCAACATCGAAGACATTGAACGATGGTTCGGTGAAGAGCTCGAAAAGGACGGCTGGAACCTTCACTACGCATCATGGTCACCCCGGGAGGAAAAACTCCGCGAAGCGCTCACCTCGACCGGGAACGGATATATGGGCGTCAGGGGCGCTTTCGAAAGCGGCATGGAGTCGCACCATCACTATCCTGGCACCTACATCGCCGGCATGTTCAACAAGCTCCCTTCGGAGGTCCACGGACAGACGGTCTGGAACAATGACATGGTCAATTGCCCCAACTGGCTCTCGATCGAGTTCCGCATCGGCAACGGCGAGTTCATCAACCCGCTCGAGCAGAATATCCTGAGCTATACCCAGAACCTCGATCTGCGCCACGCCATCATGGAGCGGGAGATCGTCATCCAGGATACGCTCGGCTGGATCACGAGGATCAGCAGCCAGCGGTTCTGCAGCATGGACAACCCGCACATCGCGGCCATCAGGTTCACCATCGTGCCGGTCAACTACGAAGCGGAGGTCGAAATCCGGTCAGCCATCGACGGCAGGGTACAGAACAAGGGGGTCGCACGATACAGCAGCCTCTCTTCGGACCATCTCGAACACGTCGACCACGGCCAGGCCGGAGAGGCCCTTTTCCTGCATGTCCGAACCAACCACTCAAAGTACGATATCGTAACGCATGCCCGGACCAGCGTCGACTGTGGTGACTGCAAAGGCATGTCGCCCGAACGGAAGATCGTCAGTTCACCCCGTTCGATCGGTGAGCGCTTCAGGTTGCGGCTTTCACCTGAAAAGAGCTGCTCCATCGACAAGGTGGTCTCGATCCATACATCGCTCGACCACGGTCATGCCGATCCGGTAACAGCCGGCCGTGACAGCCTCGCGAAGGCCGGAAGCTTCGACGAACTCCTTGCCTCTCACACCGGCGCATGGCAGCATATCTGGGACAGGGCCGACATGCTGATCCAGGGCGACCGATTCACGCAGAAACTGATTCGCCTGCACATCTACCACCTGATGTCCACGGCCTCCCCGCACAACAGCACGATCGACGCCGGCATGCCTGCCCGCGGCCTTAACGGCGAAGCCTACCGGGGCCACATCTTCTGGGACGAGATCTACATCTTCCCCTTCTTCAACCAGCATGCCCCTGAGGTGACGCGAGCCCTGCTCATGTACCGCTACCGCAGGCTCGACTCGGCAAGGGAGTACGCCCGCGAAAACGGGTACAAGGGAGCGATGTTCCCCTGGCAGACCGCCGATGATGGCAAGGAAGAGACGCAGGTCATCCACTACAACCCGAAAAGCGGGGCATGGGACCCCGACTTCAGCTGCAGGCAGCGTCACGTCTCCATCGCCGTGTTCTACAACACATGGAAATATGTGCACGACACCGGCGACACGGAGTTCCTGAACAGCTTCGGCGCGGAGATGATGTTCGAGATCGCCCGCTTCTGGGCGAGCATCGCCAGATTCTCCCCGGACACCAACCGTTACCATATCGAGGGAGTCATGGGTCCGGACGAGTTCCATGAAGAGCTGCCCGGTTCCGGCAAGCATGGCATCAAGGACAACTCCTACACCAACATCATGACCGTCTGGCTGCTCGACAAGGCGATCGAGATCAGCGAAAAGCTCGACCCGGAGGTGATGGACCGCCTGATGGAGAACATCCATATCGATCACGAGGAGTTCGCCAGATGGCGCGACATAGCCGGCCGCATGAACGTGCTGGTCGACCGCGACGGCATCCTCGAACAGTTCGACGGCTACATGGGGCTCAAGGAGCTCGATTGGGAGCACTACAAGCACAAGTATGGCAACATCCACAGGATGGACCGTATCCTGAAAGCCGAAAACGACTCGCCTGACCACTACAAGGTCGCCAAGCAGGCCGACGTATTGATGACCTTCTACACCCTCACGCCTGCAGAGGTTTGCAGCATCCTCGGTCGCCTCGGCTATGATATCGCCGACCCGGCAAGGTTCGTCAGGCAGAACTATGCATTCTACGAGCCCCGCACCAGCCATGGCTCGACGCTCAGCAAGGTGGTGCACTCGATCATCTCGAGCTACCTGCACGACGGCCATGAAACCGCCTGGAGCTGGTTCGCCGAAGCCCTGAAGAGCGACATACACGATACGCAGGGAGGCACGACACAGGAGGGAATCCACTGTGGCGTGATGGCCGGCACCATCGACACCGTGACCCGCTATTTCGCAGGCATCTCGTTCGACGACGGCATGCTGAACGTCAATCCGAATCTTCCTGCGCACTGGAAGAGGTTTGAAACGAAGCTGAGCTTCAGGAACAACTGGTACTGTCTCGTACTGACCCCTGCCGGCATCTCGGTCACGCTTCTGGAGTCGTCCGTTGAGGAGCTCCCCTCCCGTATAGCCGGAAGAGAAGTGACGCTTGTCAAAGGTAGTGAAACCAAGGTTTCCCTCGACTGAGGGTTGCGCCCGGGAGGAGTGTCCGACACCCTCCCGGTTTTGTTATTTCGCCTGTAAACACTATATATCTGGATTAATCAGGTTTACAGGGACCATCACCCATTGACCCATAAAATCATATGCGGCTCTCGAACTTTCGTTATACACTTCCCAAAACAAGAATCGCCGACCATCCCGAATCCCCGCGCGACGCCTGCAAGCTCATGGTGCTGAGCCGGCGCAAGAAGGATATCGAACACAAGGTGTTCACCGACATTCCCTCGTACTTCAAGAAAGGCGACCTGCTGGTTGTCAATAACAGCAAGGTATTCCCTGCGAAGATCTTCGGTCAGAAAGAGAAGACCGACGCAAAGATCGAGGTGTTCCTGCTCAGGGAGCTGAACAAGGAGGCCGGTCTCTGGGACGTGCTGGTCGACCCGGCAAGGAAAGTCCGCGTGGGCAACAAGATCTATTTCGAGGACGACGTCGTGGCCGAAGTGGTGGACAACACCACCTCCCGAGGCCGGACGATCCGCTTCCTGAACCCCGAAATCGACGTCTTCGAGATGGTCAACAAGATCGGCCATGTGCCCCTTCCGCCCTACTTCACCCGTAAGCCCAAGGAGTGCGACCGCGAAGATTACCAGACCGTCTATGCAAGCCAGACTGGCGCCGTGGTGGCGCCTATGGCCGGGATGCACTTCACCATGCCGCTCCTGCAGCAGATCCAGAAAATCGGGGTAAAGATCCTGCCGATCACCCTGCACCCGAGCCTGAGCACCTTCAACGCGATCGAGGTCGAGGACGTCTCGAAGCACAAGATGGACTCGGAGTATTTCAATATCCCCTACCAGACGGCCATGGAGATCAACGAAACCAAGATCAACAAGTCAGGCAGGGTGTTCGTGGTAGGCACCACGACCTGTCGCGCGCTTGAGGCCAACGCGACCGTCGAGGGAAAGATCAAGTTCGGCCAGGGCTGGACCGACAAGTTCATCTACCCGCCCTACCACTTCAAGGTAACCGATGCGCTCATCACCAACTTCCAGCAACCGGAAACTACCCTGATGATGGTCGTCAGCGCCTTCGCGGAGCACCGGCTGCTCATGGAGGCCTACAAGACGGCACTGAAAAACAACTATCGCTTCCTCGCCTTCGGGGACGCCATGCTCATCCATTGAACCCCATGAAGAGCGTCGTCATCATAGCGGCCAGCGGCGTGGGAAAACGCATGAAGCTTGAAGGTGGACAGAGCAAGCAGATGCTCGAAATCGGTGGCCTGCCGGTCATTTGCCATACGCTGAAGGCATTCGAGGAGGCGGCCAGCGTGGAAGCGGTCTATATCGCCACCAAGGCTGACAGCATTGCATCGCTCAGGGAGCTGATCGGCCGTCATGGGTTCAGTAAGGTCCGCGCCGTCATCGAGGGAGGCAAGGAGCGGCAGGACTCCATCAGCAACTGCATGGCCCTCATAGAGGAGGAGATCGCCAGGTCAGGCGACATGCCTGACGCTATCCTCGTGCATGACGGCGCCCGTCCGCTCATCCGGCCGGGGGAGATCGACGACATCGCCAGGCTATCGGCGCAGTACGGCGCCTGCGTGCCCGCGACGAAACCGAAAGACACCATCAAGTTTATCGGCAGTTCGCCGGAGGTGTTCGGCGAAACCCTTGACCGCAGCCGACTGCTCCAGGTGCAGACCCCGCAGGGATTCACTCCCGAAAAGCTGATCGAAGCCCACCGCATGGCTTGCAGAGAGCAGTGGTATGCCACCGACGACGCAGCACTCGTCGAGCGGTTTTTCCCTGAACAGGAAATACGCATCTACGAAATGGGCTATCATAACATCAAAATCACCACACCCGAGGACGTTTTTCTTGCCGAAGCCATCCTCGCGAGCCTGAAATCACGTCAACAGGGAACGAATTAAATCGGATCAACCTGTTGCTTATTGTTTTCTGGTGTCTTATATTTGCTTCCCTTATGGTGAGGTAGCTCAGTTGGTTAGAGCACAGGATTCATAACCCTGAGGTCGAGGGTTCAACTCCCTCTCTCACCACTTCGCAGGACATCCCGCTTTACCTTCGAAAAAGCAGGATGTCTTCGATATGCGGGTGTAACTCAGTTGGTAGAGTGTTTGCTTCCCAAGCAAAATGTCGCGAGTTCGAATCTCGTCACCCGCTCTCTCCGGCAGCCCGACGCTGTCGAACTCCTTCCAGTGCAACATTCCCGTCCATGGCAAAGACATCGATTTTCACGGTCCCCATCACTGCTGAAGAGGTCAACACCTCGCAGATCGTTGACGGCCAGATGGCGCGTCACCTCGGCATCGAAATCACGGAAGTCGGCACTGACTTCATGATCGCAAGGATGCCCGTAGACCACCGCACCATCCAGCGCATCGGCATCCTGCATGGCGGGGCCTCGCTCGCCCTGGCCGAGACCGTTGGAAGCATCGCGGCATCCTATTGCGTGGATCGCGACCAGTTCTTCATCGTGGGCCAGGAGATCAACGCCAATCACCTTCGCCCTGTCAGGGACGGAGAAGGATATGTCTACGCAACAGCCCGCCCCATCCATCTCGGACGCACCTCGCAGGTATGGGACATCCGCATCAGGAACGAGGAGGGCAGGATGGTCTGCATCAGCCGCTTCACGGTGGCCGTCCTCAAGAAACCCGCAGCATAGCTCCATGTTTTTAGGCATCTGCAGCCGTTATTAGGGAAACTTTTCATACCTTGTGCTTTCATTCAGAAGTAAATTCCATTTACCCGAGAATTAACAGGCATGCTGGCAGACGCTCTTCACACCGTCGGAACAGAGATTCCCTCCATCAACGGCACTTCAGATTCCCTCGAACGCCTCGCCAGAGAACAGAAAACCCGAAAGAGATGGCTGCTGATCCAGCCGAAAAGCGAGACCACAAGCATGATGGTCGATTCGGGCAGCGTGAGCATGCCCCTCAACCTCATCATGGTCGCCACGCTTGCCGGAAAACTGTTCGACGTCACCCTCCTTGATGAGCGTACCGGCGACAAGGTACCTGAAGACTTTTCCGGCTACGATGTCGTGGCCATCACCTCCCGTACGCTCAACGCAACCAAGGCATACCGCATCGGTGACCGGGCCCTGTCTCAGAAAAAGACCGTGCTGCTCGGCGGCGTCCACCCCACCATGCTGCACGAAGAGGCTTCGCAGCACTGCACCAGCGTGGTTTACGGCGAGGTAGAATCGATCTGGGAGGAGCTTGCCACGGACATCCTGCGCGGCACCATGAAAAGCTTCTACAAGGCCCGGGAACTGCGCCCCATGACCGCTATGCTGCGCCCCGACTTCAGCTACGCCCTGGATACCCCCAACGCGAAACGCTACAGCTCCCGCATCCCGATCCTTGCGACCAAGGGCTGCCCGGTCGGATGCAACTTCTGCACGACACCCACCGTCTACGGCAAAAGCTTCCGCTATCGCGAAATGGAGCTGGTACTCGACGAGATGCGCTACCACCAGGAGCGGCTGGGCAAGAAGAACGCAACATTCTCGTTCATGGACGACAATATCAGCTTCAGGCCCCAGTACTTCACCGAACTGCTGGAAGGGATGGCAAAGCTCGGGGTTCGCTGGAACGCCAACATCTCCATGAACTTCCTGCACAAGCCTGAAGTGGCCGAAATCGCCGGCCGATCGGGATGCGATCTGATGAGCATCGGCTTCGAGTCGCTCAACCCCGACATCCTCAAGAGCATGAACAAGGGGGCCAACCGCCTGCAGAACTACTCGACCGTGGTGGGCAACCTGCACAAGAACGGCATCGCCATCCAGGGCTACTTCATGTTCGGCTTCGACGACGATAACGAAAAGAGCTTCCAGGCCACCTACGACTTCATCATGCAGAACCGGATCGAGTTCCCGGTCTTCTCGCTCGTGACCCCCTTCCCCGGCACGCCGTACTTCGACGAAATGAAACCGCGCATCCGCCACTTCGACTGGGACAAGTACGACACCTACCATTACATGTTCGAGCCCACAAAGATCTCCGGAGAGAAACTGCTCGAAAACTTCATCAAGCTGCAGCGAGAAGTCTACAAGGGACGCGCCATCATGCAGCGCATGCAGGGCAAACCATTCAACTGGGTCTGGTTCGCCAACTACATGATGAACCGCTTCACCAGAAAGCTGACCCCCGAGATCTATCTCTGAGGAAACGAAATTCCTCTAAAACACAGGGACAGCAATGACTTCAAGGAAAGCAGGGATTTCAATTCCTGTTGCTCCTTCAAGTCATTGCTGTCCCTGCCGTCCTTTAACGTGATCTCATAAGGCAGTACCTGACATCTGCATGCAAGATGCTCTCGAAAAAAAACGTCCAACCAGCAAGAGAGGGACAAGGATAAATACGACGGGAAAAAGAGGGTCACCCACAGCACGTCATGCTCATGAAACAGCTTATGCTTTTACTCAGCACCACATTGCTCCTGAACACTGCTATTTATGCCGTCGGGAACCATGTTCAGGTGGCCTCGTTTGATCATAGCAGGCTGAACAGTTCGTCATCGTGCATACAATGCCATAATCGTGATAAGCCGGATGATCCTGCGCATCGACAGACTCAGGCAAATTGCTCAACATGTCACAACACCGAACGATGGAGTCCGGGAACTGTCGATTCAACAAGGCAGTCAGCATAAGAAGGCACGTGCGATTTCATTCATCCCAAATGCTTGACCAAAAAGGTTCTCATGAAACATTCATTCAGGTGGCGGGTTTTTATCAGCTTCGGACTTTTCATCGCGGTATTGATGATGCTGGTTTCAGGAGTGATCCTCTACATCTCTCCCCCGGGGAGGGTTGCCAACTGGACTGACTGGCGGATGATCGGCCTTACGAAACGAGGATGGCAAAACCAGCACATCATCTTCGGGTTCGCGTTCGTTATCCTCTCGGTCTTCCATCTTTTTTTCATCAACTGGAAAGCATTCCTCTCTTACCTGAAAACAAAGGCAACCGAGGGGCTTAAAAGCCCTGGAGAACTTATTGCGATAATCCTTCTCTCATTCTTTCTGGGTTTTGGGACATACTTTGATTTCCAGCCGTTCTCTGCAATCATCAGGCTCGGCAATGAAGTTTCAAATTCCTGGGAACGCAAGGAGAAGCGAGCTCCCGTCCCCCATGCAGAACTGATGACGCTTGCCGAACTCTCACAGCAACCGGGTCTTGGCGACGATCCCGGGGCGTTGATCACCAAGCTCAAAAATGCAGGCTTAAAAGTGAACTCCAGGGAACAGACCATTGCTCAAATAGCCAAAGAGAATGGCATGACCGCAGAAAAAGTCTATGCATTCATTGCACCTGCCGAACAAGGAAAGCATAAACTGAAAGCAGAGGGGTTCGGGAAGAAAACTGTACAGCAAATCGCCGATGAATCCGGGGTATCCTCGGCCTCCCTGCTGCTTGCACTCCAGCAAAAAGGAATTGCGGCAAAATCCGACACCCCGATGAAAGCAATAGCTGAGAATAACCGACTGCAAATGAGCGAACTGCGCCAGTTGCTTGAGTCGATGCTCGAGCGGTAGCTAAATCAATGATGACGGTCCCGATGGGCCGTCATTTGGACGGGAACAAGTGCGATTGCCGCAATGACCTGTTTGAGCCGAGAGAGATTTCCGGCGAAAAGCTGCTCGAAAACTTTATCAGGCTGCAAAACGAATGGTCTGCCCGTAGATCGAAATCGGATAAATTACCTACGCTTCATCGTGGCAGGGTTGAGACGCATAAAGATGAAGCTTCGGCAAGCTACCGACGATATCCGGCAGCTTCCGGTTCAGCTGTCTTCGTGAGTTGTTTGTCTCTTGCCAGAACCCATGCCTGCGGATGCCTTTCCATGCCGAGATGTTGGTAGTAATCCGCTGCGGCCGGGGCGGAGAGAAGCACGATCTTGCACCGGGGCCCTAATTCATTTTGGGTACAAACAATGAGTTTCCGCCCGATACCCTTGCGCTGATAGCATCGGTCAACGGCGAGGTCCGACAGATAGCAGCAATATGAAAAGTCTGTGACAGACCGGGCGACGCCAACAAGAATATCCTCCTCCCATGCCGTCACCGTGATGTTTGCGTTGCAGATCATACTGGCAATGCACACCGGATCGTCGACCGGACGCCTGTCGGCCAGGCCCGAGCGCCGGAGCAGATCGATGAATTGATCCGCCGTTATGGATTTGTCAATTTCGAACTTCATCATATTGTGAACGTCACTACTGTCCAACTATAAGTCGAATAAATTCAATTGGTTACAGGTATAAGTCTCTGAGATCATGCCGGCAGAATTCGTAAGTAATTTGAAAATATCGACTTGCTCAAAAACACTGACGCTCAGGATCTGTAGGAAAGTGTAGAGGGATATTTCCAAATTTAACTGTTTTTTCACCAAAGCAATTAACACATAGACCGAGATGGCTGTCCAGATTTGTGTCTTAACAGCGTTTTCAGAGGTGCCGTAAAAGGCCTTGATTCGCAAATGCTGCTTGATCCATTTGAAGAACAATTCAATCTGCCATCGGCTCTTGTAGAGATCGGCAATCACCTGCGGAGCCAGTTCGAAGTTGTTGGTCAAGAACACATATGTTTTGCCGGTTACCGGCTCAGAGTACTTGATCCGTCTCAGGTACTCTGGGTAGTTGAGCGATGAATCCGGCCCTGTCAGTTTGATAGTTTGATCACATTTCAGGCCGGTCGCCTTATCAACAGACCTGGAGTACTGGCGCTGAAAAGAGAGATTTGATTTCCCTCTGGTGACAAAGAACCCTTGAGCTTTGTGAATATGAAAAAGTAGGTCGAAATCGACATAACCCCGATCCATAATGTAGAAAGAACCCGGTTCGATAATGAGCATATCAAGTACATTGACATCATGAACCTTGCCATTCGTGATGGCGATGAACGATGGGATATTACTCCGTAAGTCAAGCAGTGTGTGCATTTTAACTGCGCCCTTATGGGTTCTGAACTTTGCCCACGGAAACAGCGCAAGGCAAAGGTCGATCGTCGTTGAATCCAGAGCGTACACGGTCTCTCGCAGACTGACTCCAAAGGAGTCTTTGCTGTAGAGCTCTCGGGCATGATGAATCAGGATATGGGCAAAATCCTGATAGATGCGCCAGTCACGAGTTTCATTGGCGTATGCCAGCGTGCTTCGTGAAATCTTACCTCGGATGCCCATGTGATACAGTTTGTTCTGCATGCCAAGCAAACAAGTCGTGATGTCTCGGAGGCTTTCGCGATATGTCAGTTGTGCAAAGAACAGGCAGAGATATTGATCCAGGCAACTGAAAGACTGAACTTTGTGATTCCCGTTGTACCGCTTGACACACTGACGAAACTGATGAAGCGGTAGGTGTTCAAGTAGCCCCTATGTGTCAACATAGTTGTCGCATCCAACAAGGAGGCGAACAATGGGTTACTCGCATGCCGTAAGGCACAGTGTTTTGAAGAAGGTGTTGCCGCCTGAAGGTCGGAGCATCGCTGAAGTCAGCCGGGAATCCGGCATCAATCAGCAAACCATCAGGAATTGGATCAAGGGAAGTGAAACGGGTATCTTCGAAGATGGAAATCAAGACAGCTGTCCCCGTTTCCTAACACCCAGAGAGAAGTACCAGCTGGTCGTAGAGGCCGCCGGCATTGATGATGAGCAACTGGGTGAGTTTCTCAGGGAACGAGGACTGCACTCAGAACACATCACCATCTGGGACTAGTGTCATGTCACACCTCAACTGACGGATAAAGATGCTTGAGTTTGATTCTGGCTTTATCCGTTGTGAAGCGCCAGTTGATTGTTGCGTTCATGTTGTTCCTTTCTTGCTCCCAAGCCGTAACTT